>Ga0105046_10003830_pt1 | contig 23901 bp, 6 predicted proteins | sample MAT03_FD_78385 | JGI IMG/M metagenome (GOLD analysis project Ga0105046, IMG submission 78385) | Freshwater microbial communities from Lake Fryxell liftoff mats and glacier meltwater in Antarctica - MAT-03 (megahit assembly) | ecosystem: Environmental > Aquatic > Freshwater > Ice > Liftoff...
CGAGCCCGTTCAGGACGCCATCCAGAATTCGCAGTCCCCGGAACTGCGGGCTTGTGGACTCTGGATATTGGAACGGCAAGGTGGACTCGCCGATTCGAATCGCGATCACCTCGCGCGCGATCCTTCGCCGGTCGTGAGAACTCACTTGGCCCGGCTGTTGGCGGAGCGAACTCCATGGAGAACATCCGAAGCGGAAATTGCGATCCGGCTCCTGGAGGATGAGCATCCGATGGTGCGCAGAGTCGCAGCGGATGCTCTTGGTCGACACCCCCAGTCCAATCAAGTCGCCTCGCTGTGGAAGGTGTGGCAGTCCGCCGACCCGCAGGATACGCATCTCATCCATGTCGCTCGTATGGCCCTGCGAGATCATCTGACTGTGCCCGAGTGCGCTCGAAGCCCGCAAGTGGCTGCGCTCGTCAAAGAGCATCCCGCAGAGTTCCTGCCCCTCATCATGGCCACGGCGAGTGACGCCGGAGCCGAGTTGCTGGCCGCGGTCGATACCGCTCAACTGAGCGATGAATCGGAGCGGCTGCGCGTCGCGACGTTCATCGCGCAGCGGCTCGCTGCGGACAAGCTTGCGAACTGGATCAGTCAGTTGCGAGAGAGTTCGAAGCAGAACCCACTCGATTCGCTGACCGAGTTGGTCGCCATTGATCAAGGGTTGCGAGCCCGCGCGATCGAGCCACCCGCTACGATGCGAGAGTGGGTCAGCGATGTGTGCTTGTTGGCTCTGAAGACGCTCCCGCGTGCTCAGCTGGGATGGCTCAGTCGGCCACTGGGCGGTGTGACACTCGATCCCGATGAGGTGTTCGTCCCTCAACTGCGAGAGTCGGCCGATGGTGACAAATCGAGTCTCTTCTTCTGCACTCTCATTCACGGAGAACAGCAGACGGGGGTCCTTCAATCGGATGCGTTCGAACTGCCCGAAACGCTCACATTCTTCATGGCGGGCCACAACGATGAGCCTAGTCGTCCGGCCCCACCGAACAACCGGATCGTCCTGCGCGATGCAGCGACGAATGTTGTGCTGCGTGAAGCGCTGCCACCTCGAAATGATCTGGCTCAGGAAGTCGAATGGAATCTCAGCGACCTATCGGGACGCAAAGGCTTCATCGAGATCACCGATGGCGACGACCGTGGGGCGTATGCCTGGTTGGCCGTGGGGCGATTTTCAATACCGGGTCTGAATCCCCGGGCTGACAAGGATTCGTTCACCGCGATTGCCCAGCTAATCCATCGGTATCAAGTCACTGCGGCAGCAGAGTTACTCTATGAAGTCATTCGCGACCAAGCTGCCACACTTTCGACCCGGACGCGAGCAGCGGTTGCTTTAGCGGCCACTGAATCCGACCCCCGAGTGTCGATCCTTGCGTCCTCAGTGGGCAGCAGCTTCTGGGATGCGCAACGGCGAGAGAGAATCCTCGCTTCACTGGTGACAGGCGATCAGTCGAACTTTACGGAAGATCTGGAAGTCATCCTGCGTGGGGTTCCCACTACGGCTCAAGCACTACTCTCCGCTCAGTTGTCACAGCGTCCCGACGGAGCCGCACTGGTTGTCGATTGTGTTCGCCGAGGGATCCTTCCGGCTGAGCTGTTGAGGCGACCCGAGATCACTCAGAGGCTGGTGGCCCTCCAGAGTTCGGAATTGAACGCAGCGATCGAGGAGTTGACCAAGAATCTCCCCTCCGAGGATGAAGCCATTGGGAAGATGATTGCCGCGCGAAAGGCCGACTGTGTTTCTCGGTGGGGGGCGGATCAGTATGGAATGGAGTTGTTCAAGAAACACTGTGTGGCCTGTCACCAGATGCGTGGCGAAGGACAGAAGATTGGGCCGCAACTGGATGGCATTGGTGTTCGCGGATTGGACCGCTTGCTGGAGGACATCCTGGCCCCCAATCGCAACGTCGACGCAGCCTTCCGATCGGCCACGATTGTGCTGAACACGGGACGGATCGAAGTGGGTTTGCCCCGACGGATCGAGGGGGAAACACACTACTTCGCTGATCGCACTGGGAAAGAATTCTCACTGCCGCAGAGCGAGATCGAGAGCCAGACAGTCTCGCCGCTTTCTTTGATGCCCGCCAACTTCGGCGAGCTCGTGAACGAGTCAGACACGCGCGACCTCATGCGTTTTCTGCTCGACAGCGCTCAAGTCGTACCACGAGAAGTGCCATGAAAAAAAGCCCAAGGGCGACAACCCATTGGGCTTTCGAGTGAATCTCTGGCGAACTTCGACCTATTGCGGGTCCATGTATTCCATCTGGACGCGGATGATTTCATCGCTGCGATTGAAGAAGGCATCGAGGATCGCGGGGTCGAAGTGCGTGCCGCGCCCTTCGGACATGATCTCAAAGCACTTCTCACGCGGGAACGCCGATTTGTAGGGACGTTTCGAACTGAGAGCATCGTAGACATCCGCGACAGCTGTCATGCGACCCTCAATGGGGATATCGTTTCCTTTGAGGCCGAGTGGATAGCCAGAACCGTCGTACTTCTCATGGTGCGTTTGGGCGATACGAGCGGCGAGCATCAGCAACGGTGAACTTGAGACATGCAGCAAGTTCGCACCGAGCCGTGTATGGCTCTTCAGAATGCCCCACTCGTGCGGGGTCAGCGGCTGGATGATCTGCTTGCCGATCGCACAGTGCTTGTTGATCGTGGCTCGTTCTTCGTCATCGAGCTTGCCGGGCTTGTGCAGCACGGCATCGGGAATCCCGATCTTGCCAATGTCGTGCAGCTGAGCGGCCAGTTCCAGAACTTCGACGCGTGACTCATTGAAGTTCATCTCTCGAGCAATGACGCCGACATACTTGCCGACGCGCATCACGTGGTGGCCCGTGTCGTCGTCGCGATACTCTGCCGCACGGGCCAGACAATGAACGATCTCTTCGCGACTGGCAGCCAGCTCTGCGGTCCGCTGTCGAACCTGGTCTTCCAGCTTTTCGGCATGCACAGCCAGTTGGTCCCGGTACTGCTTGTTGAGCAGTGTATTTCGAACACGCGGCAGCAACTCGATGGGATCGATCGGCTTGCTCAGGAAGTCAGACACCCCGAGTTCCAGGCAGATGTGCTTCACATCGCGGTCGGTAGCTGCGGATAGAACGACGACGGGGATGTGGTGCAGCCGGTCATCCAGGTGCATCAGATGCAGGATGTCGATCCCGCTGACATCGGGCATCATCACGTCGAGCAGAATCAGATCTGGGCGTTCACCCCGAATCAGGTCGATCGCCTCGGTGGAATCCGAAGTCGTGACGAAATTGGTGTAGCCCGCATCAGTGAGGTACTTGCGAACGATGCGGACGTTCAACTCCTCGTCGTCGACGATCAGGATGCGAGAGCTCTTCGTCTCTGACATCCGCTTGGCGGCATTCGAGTCCAAGACTCGCTGCAGCGATGCCCCAGAGGGACGTGCCGCTGGCTTGAATGGCGTTCGAATTGCAGGCGGTGAATCGGTTTGTGCGGGGATCATGCTCGACTCCTGAAGGATCGCGTATCGCAACCCCATACAATGGATTTAGCTCGCGATTTCCGATCGCGCGTGGCGATCACGCCACATGTTTCCACTTCACGACAGATTGTTCTTGAGATTCCGATCGTGACGGTTTTTGGCATCAAACAGTTCTCGGCGTCACACGGCCGACATATCGGGAACCGAAATGCGTCCTGCATGAGATTCCAACTGATCGAGCTGCTCTCCGAAGACCGTCCAGTCTCGTGACTTAACGCTCTGTTCCAACTCTCGTCCCAGGTCACTGAGAACCCCGAACCCGACGGTCCCACCCGCTCCCTTGAGCCAGTGCGCCAGATTCGCCAGCTCTTGAGCATTCCTCTCGGCCAAGGCTGACCGCATACTGGCAATCTGCGAATCGAGTCGATCCACAAATCGAATCACGATTTCACGGAATTCCACGTCGTCCATCGGCAGGGTCGAGACCAAGGGACGAGTCTCCGAAGCGAGGGCCGACTTCAGAACTGGTATTTTGCTGGCCTGCGTTGTGTTCACAATACGGTCGATCGGTCCCGGGGATGTCGTTCCTGCCGGGGCCAACGCGGTGGACCGCGGTGGGACGGGGTTCGTCGCCAACGAGAGAGCCGTCTCCCGTCCAACGATCGCGGCGACGGTTTTTAGCAACTCGTCGATGCTGACGGGCTTGGTCAAATAGCCGGTACATCCCGCAGCGCGGCACTTTTCCTCGTCCCCTTTCATCGCATGCCCCGTCAATGCGATGATCGGCATCGCGTGTCCCATATCCCGCAACAGCGTCGCGGCTTCGTATCCATCCATCACCGGCATCTGCATATCCATCAGGATCGCATCATACTTCGCCTTTTGTACGGCGACGATCGCCTGTTCCCCGTTCTCGGCCTCATCCACGGTCAGACCGGCTCGCCTCAAAACCAGCCGAATCAGCTCACGGTTCGGTTCTCCGTCATCCACGACCAGCACGCGCGCCGCCTTCATCCGCAGCTGAGACGGATCGATTCCTCGGGACGCCCGATTCTTGACCAGTTCCTGTCCAGCCGCTTGCGCATCGATCCAGCGAGCAGATGTCGATGGCAACAGTGGAATTCTGACCGTAAACGTCGATCCTTTGCCGAGCTCACTGGTCACGGTAATATCGCCGCTCATCGCTTGGGCGAACTTGCGACTGATCACGAGGCCGAGGCCCGTGCCTCCGAACTGACGCGTGGTACTGGTGTCGGCCTGCATGAAGGCCTTGAACAGCCTGTTGAGCGATTCCGGCTTCATCCCAATCCCGGTATCGCACACTTCGATGACCAGCTCTTGTTGACCACGAGTCGTGATCACGCGGGAGACCAATCGAACACCGCCCTTAGAAGTGAACTTAATTGCATTGCCCACCAGATTCGTGAGTATCTGACGCAGCCGCGTGGGGTCGCTCAGAATTAGGTCGGGGACCTTTCCAGCCGACTCATAATTGAGGGTAATCCCTTTCTCGCGAGCCTTTACTCCGAGTACTTCGACCACATCAAACGCCATCTTGTGGAGCGGCGTTTCCATCGATTCCAACTCGAGATGACCCGCTTCGACCTTCGAGAGGTCGAGGATGTCATTGATCAGTTCGAGGAGATGAGTGCCGTTGGTATGGATCGTGTCGAGGTAGTGGACTTGCTGCTCGACCGAGTCCGCCAAACCGCGACGCAACACATCGGTGAAGCCCAGCACGGCATTCATGGGGGTTCGGATCTCGTGGCTCATGTTGGCCAGGAACTCACTCTTCGCCCGGTTCGCCGATTCTGCCGCTTCTTTCGCGGTATTCAGTTCCTTCTTCTTCTCTTCCAGCAATGTCACATCATCGAAGCTGGCGAGTACACCGCGATAGGTTCCGCCGTTACCGAGAACCGGTGAGCAGTTCACCATGAATGTGCGAACGGAGCCTTGCTGGTCCCGCATCTGCAACATGACGTTGGCTTGCGGTCGCTCTTGCTGCAACGCCGATTGCCAAGGCGGCACCCACGGGCCGTCCCCACCCGTCAACCAAGACAACTTCGATGCCGGAACCCCCAGCAGGCTTTCGGGGGACTTCCCCACGAAGGCTGCAAAAGAGCTATTGGCCAGCGCGATGCGGCCTTGCCGATTGATGACCAGCAAACCTTCCGACAGTGAATCCAGGGCTTCACGAACTCGACCGGGGACCGCCTGAGACGGATCGAGTTGCTGTAACACTTTCTTGATCAGAAAAGAGAATCCGCAGAAACAACAGGTTCCCATAAAGATGTACATGGGTGTCCACGCACTCCAGATCACCCCCAGCATCCCCTCGACGCGAATGGGTTTGAATCGCAGTTCAATCACGCCATATTGCTCGTCACTACTCCGCGTCAAAGGCAGTTGCACATGGCTGTCGGACGAAACCTTGGAGTCGAGTTGGGGCTGCCACATCGCTTGATGATCGCCCACCGAGAAGAGCAATTCGCCCTGTCGTCGGAATCCGGCAGTGAGCAGATCGGGATGATGTTCAACCGTCTTAGTCAGCAGTTCGCGGAATGTGTCGAGGCTCTGGCTGTCTCCCCGGCTCAGGTCCTGCAGGGCTGAATACCCGACGGTTTGAGCGAGCGCCGCACGCCCTTTAAGCGTCTCGTCCTCCGCGGAAGGTGCAATATTGAGGGCCAAGGCCACTGTGAGCACTGTCGAAACAATGCACGACAAGGCGATCGAAAGGCGTGTGCGTACACTGAACGGTTTGAAAAATGGCATGGGGGGAAATTCCCTGGTTCTCCGCATCTCTGCGGGGTGACTTTACACTGCGGGTTCGAGTTCCGACTGACCTTGTTCCAAGAGTGAACCGATCGATTCGTCGTCTTCATCACTCTGATCGAGTGACTCAAGAATCACCAACGGGTCAACAATACGCCAAGCCGGCATCTGCGCGAGCAAACTCGTGATCAATACTCCGCCGCGGAGCATCCACACGACGTATCCGACCGACAATGACGCCCCGGCCAGCGCCGGAACCTCAAACACCAGTTCGTTCGACAAATCGGCTCGCAACGATTCGGTCACGTTTGCGAATGCCACTTGATTGGCATTCAACGCCAGAATCGTTTGAAGATTTGTCGGAATGGTCAGGGCTGGCAGAGCAAAGTGGGCCAGCTGTCCTTCATGCCCCACGGTGTCGTTCGAGTGGTCTCTCGACGAACTGGAGCGGCCATGAAAACGGGAGGCGTCATTCGCACTGCGCGAACGGCTCTGGAACGCGCTGTCGTCGGTACTGATCCGATTCCGTTGTTCGAATTGGAGATCGCTCTCGTCGATATTCTTCTGCGACAGGAATGCCAATGAATCCGAGTCATCTTGTTTATGTCCGCCATTGGCCGCCGCCGCCCCGGTGGTCGAGCCATTGCCCCCCGGTGATAATGTGATCATTGACACGGTCGTTCCGGTTCCGGTTCCCGTTCCACGGCCTCCCGACGTGTTCGACGTGTCGCTGGAATTGCTAGACGTCGTACTTGTCGTGGATGTCCCCGCAGAAGAGGTCGCCGGCGCCAAGGCAGCGACACTCAGTGAGACACTCGCACTGGCGCTTTGAGCCGTCCCATCCGAAACGGCATACTCAAAGCTGTCGGCCCCAGTAAATCCTCTCGTGGGGCGATAGGTGAACGTCCCATCCCCATTCGCAATCACCCGTCCATACCGGGGTTGCTTCTTGATGACCACGCTGAGCGGGTTGTGCTCGATATCGAGATCGTTCGCCAGAAGAGTTGCCGGACTGATGACCAAATCAGTCGCCAGAGCAGTACTCAACGCGTCGCCATACGCCACTGGTGCGTCGTTCACAGCTACCAGAACCACTTCAATTGTAGTCGTCGCAGACATTCCGAATGGATCGCTCGCTCGCACTTGAATGAGGCATCGACCATTCGCGTTTGCACCGCCGATTAGATTCAGCATGCCATCGGGAGAGATCACTGCCGAGGCAAAGAGGCCGGCATTCGAGAGCGACACGATCTCGAAACTGAGTGCGGCCAGTTCTGGATCTCGCCATCCCGAGTTCAGATTGATCGAGACGATCGGCAGATCCTCAACTCCATTGGCAACGGGGATCCCGAGAACGACGGGGGCCTCGTTAACGTTCGAGAGATTGATGCGAACTGTGGTCTGGGAAACAGCCCCGATCGCGTCGGTCACTTGCACTTGGAGATCATGGGTCGGCAGCGTCTCGAAATCAAAGCTGCCTCCATTCAGGACGCGAATCTCTCCGGTCAGCGGGTCAATCGAGAAGTAGGAACTCGATGGGCCGCTGAGCAGGCTGAAGGTCTGCGTATCGCCGATATCAGGGTCGACGAATTGTACCTGTCCCACGAGCCCACCGAGAGTCGCATTCTCTGGGATCGTGAAGGTCGCAGGATTGATGACTGGCGAATCGTTGGCGTTGGTGAACGCAAATTGAATCGCCACCGATGTGGTACTCGTCGTCGCGTCGGCGACAGACACCAGGGCCGCTGGGGCCGATTCGCTTCCATCATGAACAAAGCGAATCAAACCGTTCTGGACTTCGAGCTGCGAGAAGGTTGTCACCCTTGTGCCGGTACTCAAGTTTACGAACTCCCCCTGTCCCACGTCCGATACGGTGAAAGTCAAATTGCTGGAGTCGGGATCAAGGGCGTCCAGATCCCGAGAGGTCACAACAACGTTTCCCCCTTCTTGAATGGTCAATGAAAACGCTGTTAACACTGGCGAATCGTCGACCGGGTGGACCGTGATCGCAACGGCTCCTTGGATCGACACCCCGACTCCCCCATCCGACAGAGCAAACTCGAAGGAGTCTGCCACGGATTCGCTCCCATCATGCACGTAGCGGATTCGACCGTTCGTGATGTCGGACTGCGTGAACGACACGACCGCCGTTCCCGGCGCATTGACGCGTTCCAGGATTCCATGAATCGGAGCGGAAGTGATCGTGTAAACCAACTGAGCATCCGTGTTGTCGACATCGCTCGCCAACAGCTGCAAGTTCGAAAGGACCTGCCCTGCCCCTTCCTGTACCACCAGGCCCGTGTTGACATCGACAGTGGGAAGGTCATTGACTCCCGAGAACGTAAAGGAGACCGAAACCACCGAAGTACCATTGACTCCGTCGCTCACGGAAACGTCTGCGACCGGTGCATCATTCGATCCGTCATGAGTAAATGTAATCACACCTGAGGCGATGTCGTCTCGCGTGAAAGAGGTTACCGCCAACCCGGACTGGGTATGCTGAAACACCCCATGAGTAATGCCCGAGACAGTGAATGTCGGGTTCGCATTGTCGGAATCGAGTGCCCAGATGTCAGAGGCTCCGAGCGTCACGGTCTGCCCTGCGTTGACCGTAATCGTACTCACTGTCAGAACGGGAGCATCATTGATGGGCGTCACAGTGATCGCGAACGAACCCGAAGTGACAGCGACTCCATCGGACAACGAGAATTCAAATGCATCGGAAGTCGACTCCCCTCCATCATGCATATACAGGATGGCAGAGTCCGCAAGGTCAGCTTGCGTGAACGAGGTGATTGACACGCCGGGAGCTGCCAACCGCTCCAGTCGGCCATGTGTCGGCGATGTGGACACGGAATAGATCAACTGTGCCGAACTGTTGTCCGGATCGAGCGCCGACAGTTGGGAACTGCCAATCGCAAACGCATTCCCTTCATCGACTGTTAATCCGATGTTCGTGACGATCACCGACGAATCATTGACGGGTGTATAGGAGAATCCGACGGATTGGGAGGGACTCGACAGGATTCCATCGGAGACGGAGATCATCGCCGTGGGAGCCACTTCTCCTCCATCATGAATGAATGTAATCACCCCCGCCTGGATCTCGGAGAGGGTAAACTCGGTCACCGAAGAGTGGGCCACCGTATTGCGGAAGTCCCCATGCGTGAGGCCGCTCACGACGAAGCTCAGCGATGCAGAGTCGGAATCACTCGCTCCGAAGTTTGTCGAGGCCAGCGTGACTGTCTGCCCTTCGTTGATGACGAGCGTGTGGGCCCCCAGCACCGGTGCATCGTTCACCGGAGTCACGGAAATGGCGAACGTCCCCGTGACATTGTCGACCCCGTCAGTGAGCGAAAACACGAATGCATCAGAGGTTGTCTCGCCGCCGTCATGCACATAGCGAATCATTCCGCTATTCAGTTTGGCCTGTGTAAACGAACTGATTGCCACACCGGGATTGGACGAAACTTCTAACCGCCCACAAGTCACGTTCGTCGTGATGGTGTACACCAACTGAGACACCGTATTGTCCGGGTCGATCGCTTCGAGTTGAGAGATTCCGATGACGGCAATCCCCCCCTCGTTGAGAGAAAGGCCCGTGTTCTTGGAAATTCGCGGCGCATCGTTGACCGCTGCCACGGTGATCGCGAACGAGCCAGTTGCACTCGCTGTGCCATCCGACGTAGAAAACGAGAACGTATCGCTCGTCGTTTCACTGCCGTCGTGGACGTAGCGGATCAAATCGCCGTTGATCTCAGCTTGCGTCAACGAGGTAATCGCGACGCCGGGATTCGAGGCCTTCTCCAACCGCCCATGCGCGGGACTGGTCGTGATGGCGTAAACCAGTTGTGCCGAGGAGTTGTCCGCGTCGACAGCTGCCAATTGGAAGTTGCCAATCGTGACCGTCGCAGCTTCGTCGACGCTCACTCCCGTATTCGTCCCCATCACCGGGGCGTCATTCACGTGGCTGAAGGTCATCAGCATGGAGCGAGGGCCAACAGACGCTGTTCCGTCGGTGACCGACAGACTGGCAGTCGGCTCCAACTCGCCCGCGTCATGCACGAAGCGGATTTGTGAGTTGTTGATGTCATCTTGCGTGAAAGATGTAATTGCAGTTCCCGGAGCCGACACGAATTCGAAGCGTCCCTGGGTCACCGCATTCACATTGTAAATCAGCGGTGAGGACGGCGCGTCGTCGTCGTTCGTCAGCAGATTGTATGTCGACAGCGTGACAGATTGCCCTTCCGTGAGTGTCATCCGAGAGGTATCAAAGACCGGGAGATCATTCACGGGAGTGATCGAAAAGGATTGCGTCCCGTTCGTCGACAGTGCTCCATCTGAGACCGAGAAGTCGAAGTCGTCCGCGGTGCTCTCAGCCCCCGAGTGAATATAGACGATCTGGTTGGCGTCGATTTGCCCCTGAGTAAACGCGGTGATCGCCGTCCCTGGTGTGGCCGCCAGAGCCAGATACCCGAAGCTCAGCGGATTCGTGACGGTGTAGGTGAGACCCGACGCACTGGTCTCGGCATCGCGGGTGCTGAGGAACGCCGAAGACAATGTCACGGTGCCGCCTTCCAGCACCGTCAGGCCCGGATTCGTGGTGACCACCGGAGCATCGTTGACCGGGTTCACCGCGATCGCGAACGAGCCTGACACGGTCGCCGACCCATCCGACAGAGAATAGCTAAACGCATCCGTAGTCGTCTCACCGCCGTCATGGACGTAACGCACCACTCCGCTGTTGAGATTGGCTTGCGTAAACGAGGTGATCGAAACTCCCGCGTTCGTCGTCTTCTCCAACCGTCCATGCGTCACACTGGCGGTCAAAGTGTAGACCCGCTGAGCCGCGGAGTTGTCCGGATCGGTCGAGGCCAGCTGGGCGTTGCTGATGAGCGCAGACGCTCCTTCATTCAGCGTCAGTCCGGTATTCGTGGTGACCACCGGAGCATCATTGACCGGCGTCACTGTGATGGCGAACGAACCAGTGACCGCGGCTGCTCCATCTGACAGAGAGAACGCGAACGAGTCCGATGTCGTCTCGCCGCCGTTATGGACGTAGCGGATGGCCGTGCTGTTCAGGTCGGCCTGGGTGAAACTGGTAATCGCGGTCCCCGGTGCGGCGACTCGCTCCAGTCTACCATTCACAGCAGATGTGGTGACCGTGTAGACCAGCTGAGCCGCGCTGTTGTCGACATCGGTGGAGGCCAGTTTGCTGCTTCCGAGCGTGCCTGTTCCACTTTCCACGAGTGTGAGTCCGGCATTCACGGAAATTACCGGCGCGTCGTTGACAGCGTTCACCAGGATCGAGGCGGAACTGGTCAATACACTGAAGGCCGAGCTGCCGCCATTGACGGAAGTACTGACGCCGGTCTGGCCATTCGTTCCGGCGGTCTGGTCCCACGCTCGGAAGGTGATCGCTCCTGCGGCTCCATGGAAGTTGGCAGCGGGAGTGAACCGCACGCCGGATGTCGCACTCAACAGCGTCGCACTGGTGTTACTGACCGTGGTGAAGTTCGTCCAGGTGACGTTGTCGGAAGAGTACTGCCACGTCCCCTGCGTATTGTCGACACCAGTCACCGCGATCCCCGCGACGGACCCGCTATCGACATCCGAGATGAGAGCTCCACTCCCCGACGCAATCACAACAGCAATCGCGTGACCCGTCGGGGCCGCATCGTCTTCATTCACAGCCGTCAGCGAAAGTGGTCCCACAGCCGTGTTCATCACGGGAGCGTCATTCACGCCGGTGAACACTAAATGTGCTGTCGCGGTGGCAGTCCCACCGAGCGAATCGGTCACCGTATACGTGATGTCCTTCGTGACTGTCTGCCCCGCAGCCAAAGCATCCGCACCGGCTCCGGGGGTCACCAGCACTCGTCCGTTGTCCTGGACGACGACAGTGGCAAAGCCAGCGAAGTCCGACAGGTCGACTTCGGTTACTGTTATCCCGCCAGCATTCACCGTCGACTCGTTGCTCAGCAGTCCCGCCACGGTATGACGAGCTCCGAACGAGACCAACGTGTCAGTCATCGAGGCGTATTGAGCGGAAACCCAAGCGGCCGAGCGCGCCACGTTCGAGATGCGAATTTCGTCGAGGCCCCCCTGCCAGTACTCAGACAAGGTGGAACTGTCGCTATTTTCTCCCGCACCGATGGTGACATCATCGGCTCCACTGAACACAGACAAACTGATCGACCGCGTGGCATTCTGGGATCCGTCAACATAGAGAGTCGACGTGGTCCCTGACGTGGTGGCAGTGAAATACCTCCAACGATCATTCGGGACTGAGCCCGTTGTGCTTGGCAAAGTCGCCGATGCTGCGGAGTAGGCTAACTGCGTCTGGTCAGTGTCGTCCGTGATCAGACCGTATGAGTCGGCGGGGACAACCACGACTGCTCGTCGATTGACGATCGTCTTCCAAAGTCCGGTATTGCCGGTCGAGTTCGCCCACGCCTCGATCGTCAATTGATTCCCGTTGATCGCCAGCGAATCGGCAGACGTGCTCGCGATCCGAATCGCCTCGCTCGTTCCATCGAAGTTGAGCGCCCCGCCAATCGGCCCGTTGATCTTGTTCGACGCATCCATATTGATCGTCGAGCCATCCTTGTTATTGATTGTCGAGTCCTGGATTGTTTGGCTGCCGACCGGATTGTTGTTCAGGTGCCACACCCCGGCGTACCCGTTCGACCACACCGCCGCGGCGTTCTGAGCATCGACAGCTGTGGCATTGCCGTAGTACATCCAGATCGAGTCGGTGGACGAGCTGGCGTCGATCTGTGGCACCTTGACCCAGATCGCAGACCGACCACTCGGGTTCCACGTCTCGATCTCGTAGGCCAAGGCTGTGCCATTCGCATCGACAAACCGCAGGTCGGCTCCATTGCTCTTGGCCAGTGAGTAGTTGATTCGCGTGGAGTCGAGGTTCACCAGTATCGGGAAGTCGGTCAGGTTCTCCGCTCGCGACGAGTTATCAAACGTCAGCTGTGTTCGTGAGGACCAGTTCGAGTTGAACCACGTGCTGTTGGAATCAAACGACTGGTTCGCGTTAAGGGTATACGACTCATCCACAGCTGTGGGCGGCGTCCCGAGCGAATTCAGGGCGAGGCCATGGATCGCCTCGGCACTCGTGTCGAGGGCCACATCGGAGCCATCGACGAAGACGCTCGCCGTGACACTCGCCGGGCCGTTGACGCTGGTCGTGTTGACGATCAGCCGGGTGACATCGTTGTTCGCTACCGACAGCGAGTTACTCCCGAGCGTGGCGGCCTGTTTCGTGCTCACGAGCAGATTCCCCGCACGCAGCTGAACTCCGCCGATACGGGTGTCTTGCTCGATCACTTGAATGCCGTAGATTTCCTGATTCAGGTTGAACTCGGAGGCCAGCAGCAACGTGAAGACAGATCCGGCAACGGCATCAGGCCCGGCACTGGTGGGACGTAAAACAACGATGGCCTGGTCCGTGATATCGGTGTTGCTAATGACGAGGTCACCCGCTCGCAGGAGAACATCTCCGACCTGTGTGTCCCTCTCGATCAGATCGAAGTCGCCGATGTTCTGAGTCTTCCCGCCGGGTAAGGCGTCGAGACTCTTGATGGCGAGGAAGAACGTCCCATCGGCGAAGTTGCCGGAGCTATCGGGGCGATAGACAACGATGTCGTTCTTGGTGACGTTGAGGGTTCCAAACGTCTCGTTACCACTCGTCGAAAAAAGAATATCTCCCCGGCGAATTTGGACAGTGCTCACTCCGGAGCCGACGAGGACATCGTGTTGTACGACATCCAGACCGTTAATCTTGACGTTCCCATTGCCGAAGTCTGCCAGGCTGGCGGCGATCGATAGCGTGCCGCTGGTGGCACTTCCTAACGTGAGATTCGACTGCCCCAGCGACACCATGTCGCCGGTTGTCCAATTCGAGAGAGACGTCGATCCACTGGCAGACACATTCCCCTCAGTGGTGAAGACCAGTGCGGCCTCATTCGACAGGGTTCCGAATGTGCGAGCTGCGATCCCGGTGGCGTCGCCCAAGCTGTTGCCGGACCAGACAGCGACAAAGTTGTCGGTGTCGAGCATCGCCGCCGAAACGCCGATCTGTGATCCAGATATGGTCTGATTGAGCTGGAACTCAGCTCCCAGAGCGACGCCAGCACTGGTGAACTTCCGTGCGAAAACACCGGCAGTATCCCCGGGACCTGATCCCTGCCAGACGACAACGAAATCACCGTTCACGCCGCTGGTGACTGAGGGCTCGGTCTGGTCATTAATGGTGGATGTGGACACCAGATACGCAGTGCCGGGTAGATTCTGCGCAGCATCCAGACTCATTCTCCAGATCCCGCGTCCGCTGCCATCGCCGTTACCCGAAGTCCGCCAGACGATGTGATAGTCCCCGGTCCCATTGGTTGCGACGTCGGCGTTTCCCGAGGTGATATCGCCATGCAGCAAGAGATCGTTGGCGTCCTTCGCACTCCCATCGGCAGTGAAGCGTCGACCAAGGGTCCCGACCACATCATCCCAGACCACCATAAACTGACCGTCTTGCCCCACGGCAATCGCCGGATCGTTCTGGCGATTGGTTGTCAACGAGTTAACACTGATCTCACCGCCGAGCTTCGCACCAGCCGCATCGAAGCGTTGAGCGTATATTCCTTGCGTATCCCCGGATCCGTTGCCTTCCCAGGCGATGACAAACTTGCCATCAGCGGCAACTCCGATCGCGGGTGACTGTTGAGTGCCCGTCGTCGTGGTGCTGACTCGGAATTCAGACCCTCCCACACCGGCTGCACTGAATACCTTGGCATAGATACCCTGCCCATCGCCGTCCTGGTTTTGGCTGGTCCAGGTCACAACGAAGCCGCTATCCGCTTTCACCGCCACGGAGGCCCAGCGCTGGTTATCGTTGGTTTGTGTATTGACCAGAAACTCGCCTCCCAGCGCCACATTGCGGGCGTTGTAGCGCTGGGCATACACGCCCGTTCCACTGCCATCTCCGAGATCACTCGTCCACACGACGACATAGCTGCCATCGGCTGCAACCCCCACGGCATCGTGACTGCTGCGGGCGCTGACGGAGGTACTGTGACCGTTGGTCGTGGTGCTGTTGACGCGAACTTCTTTGGAGTTCAGCAGTTCCACAACGGAAGTGGTCGGCGGGATGAAGTCGACGATCAGCATCGGACGTAGAGCGACGGTCGCCCCGTCTAGCGTGGTGAATGCCCAGTCCGTGGCATTATCACCAAACAGCGCCCAGCCGTTGTTGACCGCTCCGTCGCTCCACGCCTGCAACGTCTCTTCGATGCCGGTGATCGTCTTGATCCCGGTCGTGGTTGTTCCACTCACTAGAGCATCCGCCACGATGGCAACATCCACACCATCTCTCGGTAGACCATCTCCCAGGGTGTTCCACGACGACCGATGGTTCCAGGTCGGAGCCAGCACGCGATGCAGCGCAATCGTGGAGTCGACAGCTGTGCCCACCGTCACGTTCAGACGCAAGCTGGCCGAGGTGATGGTCGACCCCAACGGGATTTGGCCAACTCCACTCCCGAACAAACTGCCGAATCGCAATAGCCCCGTATTCGATCCGGCACCCCCGACGATGACTGTAGTCAGTGAGCCAGACAAGGTGTCGGGATTTGCAGCACTGATGAAATTGTCGTTCCCACTGAAGTAGCCGCCAACTCCCTGCTGATAGGTATTGGTCGTGAGCACCCCTTCCCAATCGAACAGCCGCACCTGCTCACCCAGCGAGCGGGTCTCGACGCTGCCGAACTGGTACTCCAGATTCCAGTCTCCTCCGAGGTCTGCCGCCCCGGTCGCGTTAGTACTGGCCGCAACATCGGCACCCGTCATTTCACCGAATGTTTGCAGGAACGCCTGACCCGTGGCATTGGCCGCCAGATCACATCCGTAGAACAGCACGTCTGCGTCAACCGTCAGCCGCGATTGCCATTGCGCAAGCGAGTTCCCCCGTAAGGAGATCGTATCAGCACTCAGCCAGTTGCTGCCCAGATGGAGTCCGGCTTCGTCACCATGGGACAGAATATGGATCGCCCGGGTCTCACCGAGCTGTTCCAAGCGTTCCGTAATCTGCTCTATGCCATCTTTTTGCAAGTCGAGTACGAGAATGTCTGTGGGGCCCGAATGCAGTGACGACAGCCGATCGAGAAGAGATTCGTAATTTGAAACACTCGGATCGATGACGATCAACGTCGCCTCGGTGGGCTGGTCGCCTTGCTGCACCCCACCCGGCTCATGAGCCAGGAGGCCAGCAGACGCCATTGATTCCGCAGCGTGTGGGGCCTCCGAGATTGATCGCTGCGTGGCCTCAGCCACTTCCATCGGAGCGACAACCACGACCTCGGCCACAACGGGCGCTGGCATTGGCGCGGGAGCCGCATTAAAGAGCAAACGGTCCTCAAACGCTTCGAGATTCAACGAGCGACTCGCGGGCTGCGCTCGCCACAGTTGACGCAGAGACGGCGGCAAGAGCAAATCGCAGGCGTGCCCGAGCAGCGCCCCTCGCGACTGGCGAAGTCGCGGGGAACGTGAGGTCTGGAAGCGCTGATCCTTGCGCGATTGGTTCATCCAACGGAGTAGTGCGGTCAGCATGCGGAGATCGATCGACTGAAGTGGGACTCTGCTGCATGAAGCCTAGTTTGCAGATTAGCATCGCGAGGCAATTGAGGTTGACCGCGCGGCTGGTAACGGATGTAACAGAGGTCTGGTTGTAGCGAAGTCGCATGAAAGCACGAAGTTGCGAGTCCTGACTGAGACGCAGATTCTGCAAGTCATAACATGGAATAAAAAGAGCGATCCTGGGAGAAATGATTTGACACTCGCGGGACTGGTGTTTTGAGCCCGCATCGTCGAATCAAAGAGTGCAGGAATGCGGACATCGACTCGGGATCGGATCCCGAGTCGCTATCGCCAGGGAAGGCACAGAGGCATGGATTGTCATCACGCATGGATCGCAACAGCTGCGGCATTGATGTCATCAGCCTGGCTGGTTGTGAACGTCATGGGGGAGGCTCCCGCTCTCCCCAACGTGCCGGTGATCCGACTCATGGCACCGGAGTTTGACGATTCTGCGGAAATAGAAGCTCCCGCTCCAGCGACCCGCACACGCAAACCCGCTGGTGCGAATCGCTCTTTGGGACTCGGCTTTCCTGGTCAATCAAACATCAAGCCTCGACCGGCCAACGCTCGTCCGCCGCAGAACTCCGATATTCAACGCATTCAGGCCACCGACGCAGAGCCGCAGCGTCTGGAACTGCCCGCTCAAAACATGGACGCAGTCGACGACCCCTCGCCTCCGAGTGCAGCGGTCGAGCGTTTGCGGTCGACTCAGCCAGAAACGGAAACGCTGGCAGAGAGTACACATTCTGGAGAGCCGTTGACGGATTCCGAAGCGGATGACAGCCATCAGGGTTCGCCTGTCTTGATGCGTGACACACCGAGTGAATTGAATGGTGCTTCGCTCTTTGCCCCGCCCTATTTTCCATCGAATCAGGATCCCGACGCTCTCCCCTGGACAGCGTCTTTTCAAGATCGTGCGGCTCGCGCCCCGATCGTCGAAGACATGGATACTCGGGTGGGTGACCTATCAGAATTACCGGCGTCTTACGTCCCTTGGTGGATCAGCGAACTGCCGAACTCCATTCGTCCGGATAAGGTGACAATTCCCGTGGACGTCGATTCTCTCGTGACGGGGGCTCTGCAATTCGCACCTCAGATTCTTGGGATTCGCACACAACCGGATATCAACAACAGCATCCTCTGTGCTGAAAACGCAGCCTTTGACTGGACCGCATATGTCGATTCGAAATGGAGCGACCTGAACGACCCCGTCGGCAATACATTGACAACAGGCAACAACTCGAACCGCTTCATCGATCAAATCGCGACGAACCGAGTGGGCTTGAAACGTCGAAACGAATACGGTGGCCAGTTCGATATCTCGCAACAAATGGGGTGGCAGGACAACAATTCGAGGTTCCTGGTTCCCTCGCCACAAGGAACGACACGCCTTCAGATGAACTACACCCAGCCACTATTGAATGGTCAGGGTGTCGCTTACAACCAGTCCCGGATCGTTCTGGCGCAGATCGAATTGAATCGATCGTTCGACGTCGTTCAAGAAGAGTTGCAAAACCATCTCATTAAGGTGACTGAGGCATACTGGGATCTGTACCGCTCGCGGGTCATCTACCTACAAAGACGACGCGTCTACGACCGAGCCGAGTACATCCTCGAAACCCTGGGCGGACGAGAAGAGATTGATGCATTGCAGCGGCAAGTGAACCGAGCCAAGGCCGCCGTGGCCAGTCGTCGATCGGAGATCGTGCGCGCTCAGTCGGCCATTCGGAACGCCGAATCTCGGCTGCGACTGCTGGTCAACGATCCACAATTCCTCGATCTGTCGACGATTGAACTCGTCCCGATTGAGGCTCCTCGCGGGGACCATCTGGCGCTCTCGCTGTCCGGCTCACTTCAACAGGCCTTGCAGTTTCGGCCGGATATTTCTCAGGCCGTGCATGATCTGCGCTCGGCAGGGGTGAGAATTGGAGTATCGCAGAATGAATTGCTTCCGAAGCTCGATCTCGTGCTGAGTACCTATGTCGCGGGTCTGGAAGGACAAGCTGGAGTCTGGAAATCGCTGGGGAATCAGTACGCCGAAGGTCGTCCGGGCTACACGGTCGGAACTCAATTTGAGATGCCACTGGGAAACCGGGCCGCGAAGGCACGATTGGACCGTCGCCAGTGGGAACTGACCAAGGCTGTGTATGACTTTCGGACCGTTGTGGAAACCGGTCTGACCGATGTCGAGTTAGCGGTTCGGGAAGCGGAGACCTCTTACCGTGAGATGCTCGGCAAGTTCCAGTCCGTGATTGCCGCGGAGACAGAGTCGGGCTATCTGGAAGATCGTTGGAAGGTCTTACCGGGTGGGGATCGGGGCACCACGCTGCTGCTGGAAGACCTGCTCGATGCACAACAGAGACAAGCCGATGCGGAGGGGGATTTCGTGCAGTCGCAGGTCGCCTACTCGATCGCACTGATTCGAGTCCGAAGGGCCATGGGAGTCCTGCTGATTGCTCAGAACCCCACGCGCTACGAAGAGGTCTCCACGCCTCAGCCGACTCCCGATGACATGCCGACAACTCGCGTCACCGTTCCGGACCCTGCCTCCGAGGACGATGAGCAGTCCGCCAGGCCGTTTCCGTCACTGTCGACTAAGTCGGAGTCGGTGAAGTCGGTCGGAACCTCATTCAAAAAGAACTCGGCGACACCCGTCACGATGAGTGACGTGAGAAAGAAGAAGGCCACAGGCCACACAGCGGGTGGACGCACGACGCGCGTCACGCAGAACGATGAGATTGGGTCGCGACGATGAGGCGGAGCGTACTGCACCCATCCATGGCAGGCCGACTAGAGTCTGACGCTGAGCATAAGAAGTAGGTGACGTGAAGTGGTCCTCGTGCAGCGATCCCCAGATCGATTGAGATCGAAACCACGCCCTTCAGGTGCGTCGGATCTTGCTGCGCTCATTCCACAGATCCGTGAGGTGGCCGCGAAGCTCGCCCCTCTCTCCGACTCCCAGTTACAGTCCTATGCGGGCCAGTTGCGAGAGAATGTCGAAGCCGGCTCTGACGTTCAGTCTCCCGAGGTGATGGAGTCAGGATTCGCCTTCGCACTGGAGGCCGTCCGACGAGTACACGGTAAAACCCTGCATGATGTGCAACTGCTGGGTGGACTGGTCCTGGCGAGTGGGGCGATTGCCGAAATGGCCACGGGCGAAGGAAAAACCCTGACTGCCGCTGCACCCGCTTTTGTTCATGCTCTGAGCGGTCGTGGCGTCCACGTGATGACTTCCAATAGCTACCTGGCCGCACGTGATTGCGAAGAGCTGAGGCCAGTCTTTGAGATGCTGGGGCTGACAGTTGCCGTCCTTCCAGAACAAGTCCCAGCCACGGTGAAGCGGCCGCTGTATGACAATGACGTGGTCTATGGAAATGGATTCGAGTTTGGGTTCGACTACCTGCGCGATCAAATCGCGATGCGGGAGGTCAAGGCGGCAGCACTGGGTGCCATTGTTCGGCAGCGCTTGCGGCAAGGATTGACCCCACGCATCACTATGCAGCGGGGACTCAACTTCGCCATCGTCGATGAAGCTGATCATGTCATGTTGGACGATGCGATTTCTCCATTACTGATCAGCGAGGCAGCTCCCGGAGAAGCCCCCGATGCGGAGGCCCATCGCGTGGCGCGACGACTGGCTCAAGAACTGAAGACTCCCGGCGACTACGAATTCCAATCGGCACGTGGGCTCGTCCAATTGACGCCTACAGGGCGAGAGAAGACTCACGCCGCTGTCGAACAAATTCCGATCGATGTGCTCATTCGTCCCTGGACTCTGTACGTTGAGGCCGCACTGAAGGCTGAGTTGCTTTTCCATCGCGATGCGGAGTACATCATCGAAGAGGGTGAAGTCCAGATCGTCGATGGGGCGACGGGACGCATCATGCCGGATCGCACCTGGAGCGATGGGTTGCACCAAGCGATTCTCGCCAAAGAGGGACTCGCAATCACTCCCGACACTCGGTCACTGGCTCGTATCACGCGACAACGATTCTTAAGGCTTTATCGCACTCTCGGAGGGATGACCGGGACGGCCACCGGTGGCGAAGCGGAGTTTCGCTCCATCTATCACGTGAACGTCATCCAGATCCCGCTTCGCATCACCACGCATCGCCAGATTCTTCCGACGCGGTTCTTCGCGACAGCCGCAGCCAAGTGGACATTCATCGCTGAAGACATTGAGGCTCGACACAGATCCGCACAACCCATTCTGGTCGGGACGCGATGCATCGCCAGCAGCGAAACGTTGGCCGCGCTGCTGAAGAGTCGGGGACTCACCTTTGAACTCCTTAATGGCCGCCAGGACAAGAGCGAAGCCGACATCGTCTCACAGGCCGGACAACTGCGAGCCATCACGATTGCGACCAACCTCGCGGGACGAGGGACCGACATCCAGCCTTCGCCTGAAGCTCTGGCGGTCGGCGGCCTGCATGTCATCTGTTCCGAACCCTACGAATCTCATCGAGTCGATCGACAGCTGATCGGGCGGGGAGCCCGCCAGGGGCAGCCGGGTTCGGCCCAGACGTTCGTGTCGGCGGAGGACGAACTCCTGGTCGAACACGGCGTCTCGTTGATCTCACGTATTCTGAAGCAGACAAAGACCGATCCCGAGTGTCGATTAGAACTGACACCGGCCTTGCGACAACTTCAAGCGACGACCGAACGCCAAGCATCACTGATGCGGCACAACTTGTTGGACTACGACCTGCGGCGAGACACCACGCTCGCCAAATTCTTAGGAGAGAACACATGATCATGAACACAAAGCGATGCGGCTTATGCGCGACACTGGCAGCTTGCTTCCTCACAAGTTCCATTTCCGCAGCAGAGATCGAGGGCTTTACGGAGCCATATCGAGACCTTGATGTCGCATCGACGGATACAGGAATTGTCTCCTTGATAAACGTGAAAGAGGGAGACCAGGTCCAAAAGGACCAAGTTCTCGGGAGCCTCGATCAGTCGCTTCTCAAGGCCACACTGGAGATCGCCGACCGAGGCCGGAATGCCAAAGGACGGGTCAACTCGGCTCAAGCGGATGTTCGGTTGAAGAGCGAACGAGTCGAGAAGCTCAAGCTGCTCCACGAACGCAAGCATGCGACTCAGGAAGAACTCGACCGGAGTGTCGTCGAGAAAGAAGTCTCCGAAGCCCAGTTGCTGGCCGTGCAGGAAGAGATCCTCGTGCGCGGGCTTGAGTACGATCGGATTCAGATCCAAATGGAGCAGCGACAGGTTCGCTCCCCGATCGACGGAGTCGTCATTCAGGTGCATCGCGATGTCGGCGAATTCGTTTCCGGCAACGATCCCGTGATTGCCACTGTCGTGCAGCTCGATCCATTGATCGCGACTTACTCCGTCCCCTCATTGATCAGTAAGGGGATTGAGCCAAAAGCGTCTGTCGACATGCTCGTGGGAGATGCTCGACTACCGGTGAAGGGTGTCGTCGATTACGTCGCTCCCGTGACCGATGCCGAGAGCGGAACGATCCTCGTTAAGGTTCGAATCCCGAACCCCAAGCGAGAGTATCGCAGTGGCGAGAAATGTCTCCTGGTCGTCGGCAGAGAACTCCCGAAGACCGAAACCGCTGGCCAGCCCAAGAAGGGCTTCACCCCCGCAGCAACGGTGAAGCCGCCGCTCAAGACGAGCCGGCTGGAGATCGGGAAGGCTCAATAACCTTGGTTCCCCCGGCCACTCCCGCGACCACCAGTCCTCCATCGGGCAGTGCTGACATTCAGCGACGCTCTGAAGCGGAAAGAGTTCGCACACTTCAGGCCCGGTTTGATCAAGCGGCAGTCGAAGCGACTGACCGGTCAGACCTGACCCTGCGACTGGCTCGCGTACTGACCGAGGTGGCTCGTGCCGACATTCTCGTCATTGCCCGCCCCGATTCGCGGGGGCAAATGACGCTCGACGGGGTGCTGCATCCCGTCGCCGGTCTTCCCGAACTGACAACAAAAAGCTTCCGAGAGTATGCCCTCTTCGCCTGCCAGGAACATCGCACGCGAGTGGGACGGATCGGTCGCCCTCCCACCCAGCTGCTCATTGGCGTCCCGGTCCTGACAGCTCACTCTCCCGAGGTCTTGCTCGCTCTCTTCCTCGCGCCGCCAGCGGCTCCCGATGTTTTGACGACTGTCATCGAATTGGCCGTCTCGACGATCGCTCAGTTCGACCTTCGGGCTTTCGCACAAGTTTTAGATCGCGAGGTCGCTAACACCGCCGCGATCGTCGATCTTGCGGCTCGGGTTCAGTCGGCCAGTACGGTCGCCGCAGCTGGGCAACTCCTGTGTGATGAATCGGCGAAACATCTAAACCTCGTGCAGGTGGCTGTGGCGATGGCTCTTCCTGGTGAGTCGCGGTGTCGTCTCACGGCGGTGAGCCGAAGTGAGGGAAATGTCTCGCCAGAACGGCGTGAATCTTTTCTGGAGGCCGCGCTCGATGAGTGCTTGCTTCGCGGCGAGGCGGGAGTCTGGCCGCCACCGCCGGGGACTGCCCGACATTCTCTGGCCACTCATAAACAGCTGGCTCTGCGCTGGAATGCGGAATCCGTCGCCTCCGTGCCCCTCCGCACCCACACGGGCGAGACTGTCGGTGCTTGGATCGCGATTGCAGCCGACCCGGCCCAGGCATCCGCCATCGTGGGGTTCATGCAGGCCGCTGCTCCGCTGGTCGGGGCCGCTCTGCAAACACTGCAACGTGGCGAGCAGGGTCGCCTCGCAAAGGCATGGAGTCGATTGACGGCATCGCTTCGTCTGCGCAGTGGGCGTCTGATCGTAATGGGCAGCCTCGCACTGGCCGGTGTTTTGTGTGTCCCGTTCCCGTACTCCGTACGTGGCGGATGCGAAGTGCATCCCGTCTCGCTGCGTTACATCGCAGCTCCTTTCGATGCGCGATTATTGCATGCAGAGGTCGAGCCGGGTGATGAAGTCGATGCGGGTCAAGTCCTCGCTCTTCTCGACGGTGAAGAGATTCGCTGGGAACTGTCCGGTGCCACCGCCGAGGTCGACCGAGCGGCGAAGGAACGCGATGGTCATCTGGCGGAGAAG
>Ga0105046_10003833_pt1 | contig 23895 bp, 18 predicted proteins | sample MAT03_FD_78385 | JGI IMG/M metagenome (GOLD analysis project Ga0105046, IMG submission 78385) | Freshwater microbial communities from Lake Fryxell liftoff mats and glacier meltwater in Antarctica - MAT-03 (megahit assembly) | ecosystem: Environmental > Aquatic > Freshwater > Ice > Liftoff...
AGCATAAGGCAATTTTCCTTTCGGAATTTTTGCTGCTATAACATAGGTGCGATAAGGCCATTGTTTGGTATGCATCACAACCCAGTCGTTAACGGGTGTGTTGGTGGCTACTACTATATGTTTTGCTTTTATTTCAAACCCATTTGCTTTTGCTCCGTCTTTAGAAATTTCTTCCGCTTTTGTTTCGGTGTAAATTTTTCCTCCCATGCCTATGATTGCATCTGTGAGGCCTTTCAAATATTTCGTAATATGAAACTGACCTTGTTCAGGAAATTTAATGGACCATTTTCCCTCTTCGGATGCTAAGTCGGGAACTTGTTCTAACATTTCAGTGAGCAGCCCTGCGTTTTTAGTTGCTTCATATTCTTTCTCCAGTGTTTCTTTTATATCGCTTCCGCTTAAAAATAAATATCCGGGAACTCGTTTAAAATTGCAATTAATGCTTTCGTGTTTAACTGTATTTGCTATAAACTGAATTGCTTCCATGTGGCTGTTGGCGGCAAGCGTTGCTTTTTCTTTTCCGAATATTTTTTCAAGTTCAAAATAACGGTCATCAAGCGCACAGGTAATGTGGGCCGTTGTCCTGCCTGTTTCTCCGCTGCCTATATATCCATCTTCTACTAAAATTATTTTTCGTCCTGCTTTTAATAAACAGTATGCAGTTGTTAGTCCTGCTATGCCTCCACCAACAATTAAAATATCGGTTTCAATGTTTTGATTTAGTTTATCAAAAATGATTGGCTCCGTTGAGGCTATCCAAAAAGACTTATTTTGACCAGAAGTTAAATTGCTGTCAATTGGCTCGGATGCAGAACTGTCCATATTGATTGATTTTTAATTTTTTGTTCAATAAATTTGTTTAGCAAGACTCTTAATAAATGGGTTACAAGCTCGCCTGCCTTTTCGTTGGCCACAGTGAGAAGGTTGGAAAATCACCGTGTTCTTGCTACCCATTGCGCCAACCTGACATATCTGAAATCCTGCTAAACTAAATTTATTTTTATTTCTTAATGATGCCCTTGGTTTTTAAATGACTGATTATTAATAATTAATCATCTTAAAACTGTGCCACAAAGCTGGATATGGTTAACAATACTCTTCTTACATAACCCTAGATAAATGTTTCATCGTTCACTCTTTAATTTAGTAATTTAAGGAAGGTTTTTGACAACAGCCAAAGCCTCAGATGCTGCGTCGCTGATTCCGGCCGAAACCAATCAGACTGGCTCCTACGTTGCTGGTGCCGACGGAAACCAATCAGACCTGATGTAAAGTCGCTGATAATGACCGAAACCAATCGTAAATCACACATTTGGTATCGGTCTGACCCGCTCTTTCGTCGCTGGTACCTACTGAAATCATCTTCCGAAATCGTTTATCATTTGTCACTACTCAATCACCACTCACCACTACCCAATAATCACGTCTTTTCCAACGTCTTTCCGGAATTGCATTCCCCTGAAATCCACCGATTGAACCAGAGAATAGGCATTTGCTAAAGCCTCTTTCAGCGATTTTCCCTTTCCGGTGCAGCCCGCCACCCGACCGCCGGATGTGTATAGAATGCTATCCTTTCGATTTGCTCCGGCTATGTAAATCTGACCTTCTGCCGAAGAATCGGTAATCGTGATGGCATCGCCCTTAGTTGGTTTATCCGGGTAGTTCTCAGCACACAAAACCACAGTGGCTACTGCATGATCCGATACTTTAACAGGGTGTTTATCCAGCGTCTGGTCTTTGAGAGAAAGAAGGGCCGGAACAAAATCGCCCTCCATCCGGTTCAGGATGGTCTGGGTTTCGGGATCGCCTAAACGAGCGTTGAATTCAATCACAAAGGGTTCATTCCCCACCTTCATCAATCCTACAAACAGAAATCCTTTATAGTACAATCCCTTTTGCTGCAGTGTGTGAAACAAAGGCTTCAGCACCCGCTCTTCTACCTTTTTTCGGAAAACAGCATCTACAAACGGTACAGGAGAAACAGCACCCATCCCACCTGTATTCGGACCCAGATCTCCATCAAAAATCCGCTTGTAATCTTTTGCCTCTGGAAGCAACTGATAATGGATTCCATCGCACAAGGCAAACATCGAAACTTCGATTCCATCCAAAAATTCCTCTACCAAAAGGGCTGCATTCTGATCTCCAAAAACCTTGTCTTTCAAAACCGAAGCCGAAAAATCCAGCGCTTCTTCGTGACTCAAACAAACAGCGACTCCCTTACCGGCGGCCAATCCATCGGCTTTAATCACCACAGGAAGGGGATGGTTGTGGATATAGACTTCCAGCTCATTCCATTCTTTTGACGTAAAGACCCGGGCTTTCGCCGTCGGGATCCCTGCTTCCAGCATAATTTGTTTACTGAAATCCTTGCTTCCTTCCAATGCTGCACATGCTTTGTCTGGACCAATAAAATGAACGGTTTGAAAAAACGGGTCTGAATGGGCTTCGAAATAATCTACCAGTCCATCCACCAAAGGTTGTTCAGGGCCAATTACTACAAGTTCCAGATTCTTCTCTTTTATTATATGGGCCAATCCTTCAAAATCAGAAATGGATACCAGAAGGTTTTGAAATTGAGTCTCTGTTCCCCCATTTCCAGGTGCCAGAAAAAGAGACGAAATCAGTGGGCTTTCAGAAAGTTTGATGGCCAGTGCGTGTTCTCTTGCGCCGGAACCAAGAATAAGTGCGTTCAATTGGATAGAGACTTATCGGTGTGAACTATAATTCGGAGCTTCTCTCATAATCACCACATCATGCGGGTGACTTTCACGTACACCGGCTGAAGTGATTTTTACAAACTTTGATGTAAGCAAATCGGGAATGGTACGAGTGCCGCAATAACCCATTCCGGCCTTAAGACCGCCCACCAGTTGGAAAATTACCTCTGAAACTTTTCCCTTAAACGGAACCCGACCTACAATTCCTTCCGGAACCAGTTTTTTAGCATCGTCTTCTCCTGCCTGAAAATACCGGTCTTTCGAGCCGGTTTCCATAGCTTCAAGGCTTCCCATCCCCCGATAGGTTTTGAATTTCCGTCCTTCTGCAATCACCATTTCACCCGGAGCTTCTTCGGTTCCGGCAAACATTGATCCGATCATAACCGATTGTGCACCTGCGGCCAGTGCTTTGGTGATGTCGCCTGAAAAACGAATTCCGCCATCGGCTATGATGGGAACACCGTATTTTTTAGCTCCTTCTGCCGCTTCCATCACGGCGGAAAGCTGAGGCACGCCAATTCCTGCAATTACCCTTGTGGTACAAATACTTCCGGGTCCGACACCTACCTTAATACCGTCGGCTCCAGCCTGAGCGAGGGCTTCTGCGGCTTCTTTTGTGGCAATATTTCCAGCCACAATCTGAATATCCGGCCAGGTGTGTTTGATCTGGCGAACGGCATCCAAAACACCTCTGGAATGCCCATGAGCCGTATCTACACCAATCACATCGCAATTGGCTTTGTGTAAGGCTTCGATTCGTTCCATAAAATCATAGGTTACACCGACGGCGGCTCCAACGCGAAGACGGCCAAAAGCATCTTTACAGGCATTGGGGCGAAACCTTCGTTTGATAATGTCTTTGAATGTGATCAACCCAACCAGTCTTTGATTTTTATCCAGAATCGGGAGTTTTTCTATTTTAAATTCTTTAAGAACCTGTTCTGCTTCTTCCATAGATATTCCTTCCTGGGCAGTGATCAGATTTTCCTTCGTCATGGTAGCAGTTACCGACTTGGTATAATCCTTTTCAAAACGCATATCCCGGTTGGTAATAATGCCTTTGAGAATTCCATTCTGATCCAGCACCGGCACACCTCCAATCCCCAGATCCATCATTATTTTGTTCACATCGCCCAGATTGGCCGATTCTGAAACGGTGATCGGGTCAATGATCATTCCACTTTCAGAGCGTTTCACTTTGCGTATTTGTTCTGCCTGTTGCACAATTGTCATATTCTTATGAATAAAACCAATACCGCCTTCCTGAGCGATGGCGATGGCCAGTTCATATTCCGTAACGGTATCCATGGCCGAAGCAACCAGTGGAATGTTCATAGAAATAGACTGTGTGAGAAGTGTTTGTGTGTTTGTTTCTTTCGGTAGGACCTCAGAATATCCCGGAAGAAGAAGGACATCGTCGTAGGTAAGTGCTTCAAAAGCGAAGCGGTCCTGGAGAGTGCTCATGTGCAAATGACGGAGAGTTATTTGCCGGGCAATATTACGGGAAATCTACTTAACTGACGGGGTAAATGTTTGGATTTAGTGCAGGTTTGGATCGTGGATTTCGGGAAAAAAGACTAAATGCTTTAAATGAGACGATTATAGTTTGGTAAATCGCCCGACTCACTTTTTATCCATTAGTGTTTTTGGGCAGCGGCCGGGCTTTCGGCAGTCGCTTTTTGGCTCCTGAATCGCCTGTTGATGGAAACCATGATTTAGGCCAAACGAGCTCCAACAAAGCCTCAATCCCTGCTGCTTCGTTTGGATTGTTTAGGATGTGTAAAATTGAATCGGCTATCCCCTTGTTCCCCAGGTTCATAGTGTTCCGGAGGACCTGAGCAAAAGAATCCTTCAGTGGCATTGGGCAGGCTAGGGGGCCTCAAAGGAGGCAAACAAGGGATATAGCTAACTAAGAAGCTCAAAGATCGCCAGAAAGGCGGCTGCTGGTTGTTGGAAGAAAGATTAGTCGCTAAACAACTGCGGCTCATTGGTAATAACAATTTCTTTACCATTAATGATAGCCATTAATTGCTCTGCCATTAAACTTCTTTCTTTTTGTGCTTCTTTTAGCTTCTCGGCATAATAGCCTACGAAGAATGGAATTTGCTCTTTTTTAGCCAATTCTGCGTTTTCTGCACTATTTTTTTTTATTGTTTTCATGTCATTGTTTTTTTAAAGACCTTCTGGCCTAACTATCTCGTTCCCATTTATCCATTGAAAACCCTCGTTGTTTATTACGGCAATCTTAATAACTCCACCAACCGTTGGGATGTTTTCGGTGTATTTTTGGAAGTTTATTTCGATTCGCATTAACAGTGCTGCCAAATCCACAGCCTGCTGAAGACTCAATTCAGCAATTTTATACATTTTTACATCATCGAAATATTTTACAGGCCAAATACTATAAGAAGTATTCGCAAAGTCCTGAATATAATTTGCTGGTATATTATTGCTGTCAATTTTCAAGTCGTCTATTACTTTTCGCACTATTCTAGGGGCTACATCATGAAAGAACTCGAATTCACCTAAAAGAATTCTTTCACTTATTCTGTTTTGACCGTCGCAGACAATTTTTACATCTGCATTTGTAGCTATATTAACACAGTTAAAGTTAAGGTCTTTTATTTTCTTAGAATCGTTTGGTTCAACATTTACTTTACATATCTTAGTTTTATTTGACAACTTATCAAAACTAGTAAAGATAAACGTAGTCCCCTGAATGCTTTGGTTTTTTTCTAGGTGTTTCTTTGTGTACTCATTGAGCTTCTCTGAAAATTCTTTTACCCTCCTTTCAAATGTTTTATTTAGGTGACCTTTAATTTTTGAAAGTTCTTTACTAATTTCAATGACGATCTTACCCACGCTTTTGCCATTTATATATGCTGCGCCAGCAGTGGTTATGGCAGTATATTTATCGTATTGAAAAAGTTTGTCTTCAAAATCTTTCGTATGAGAAGGTTTCTTATTGAATAAATTCAAGATGTCTACCGGATTAAGGCTGACGTTTTGCCCTCCCGAATTGTCGATTTTGTTTTTCAAAAATGCAGCAAACTCCTTCCATTCAACTACTTGATTCATAGAGGTTACAAGAGAATCTGCAATGATCGCCACTCCGTCTTTGGCAATTACAGAAGCAATAAAAGTCATGGTTAGTCTGCCTGAGGTGCAAGTTAAACGAATTCACCCCTTAACATCACTAAGATAGGGCCAAAATCAGCAAATTATTTTGCACCTTGTTCGTAGTGTTCCAATGAACAACTATGAACTTTTGATAGAAGCAGGAATCCCATGCCTTTAGCGAGCGAGCGTACCAGTTGTAAAATACCTTAGGCAGAAGTCATAGTCAACTTTCAAATAAAAGAAATATTGATCAAACCCTTTCTGTTTCTATATGTTCATAGCGTGCTTCCCAAACTCTACGAACAAAAGGGGCCGCCTTTATCTTCTTAAAACAAGCAGCGCCACATTCTCCACATGGTGCGTATGTGGAAACATATCCACCGGCTGAATCTCTTTTACTTCGTAGATTTCATTCATCAGCGCCAGGTCTCTCGCCTGGGTTGCCGGATTGCAACTCACATACACAACTCTTTGAGGACGCATTTGTAGAATGGCTTCAACCACATCCGGATGCATACCTGCACGAGGCGGATCGGTAATCAACACATCCGGTTTGCCATTGTCCAGAACAAACTTTTCGTTAAGCACTTTGGCCATGTCTCCGGCATAGAACAGGGTGTTTTTCAATCCGTTCAGGTCTGCATTGGCACGGGCGTCTTCTACGGATGCCTCCACATATTCGATGCCAACCACAAAACCTGCTTTTCGGGCCAGAAACTGCGCAATGGTTCCGGTGCCTGTGTAGAGGTCGTATACAAGATCGTTTTCCCGGATTCCGGCAAATTTATCCACCAGTTGATATAGAGTAAGAGCCTGATCTGCATTGGTTTGGTAAAAGGAAGTAGGTCCTACTCTAAAACGCAGATTTTCCATTTCTTCCATCACCACTTCGGTACCGGAAAACACACGGGCCTTCAATTCCGAATAGGCATCGTTCCTTTTCTGGTTGAGAATGGTTTGAAGGGAAGTGATTTGTGGAAATGCTTCTTTCATTGCCGTAAGCATGGCTTTCAGTTCGGCAGGATGGTTTTCAGAAATCAATAATAAAACCATCAATTCTCCTGTAGATGTGGTCCGGATCATCAGATTCCGAAGCATACCGGTTTGAGCCCTCAGATTGAAAAAACTAAGTTTGTTTTTCTCGGCATATTCCCGTGTCCACAACCGGATGGAATTACTGGGTTCACTTTGAAGATAGCATTGTTTTATGTCCAGAATTTTGTCAAATCGTTTTGGAATATGGAATCCCAACGCGTTCAAATCTGTACGATTTTCCCTATCCTTATCGTCTTCATCCAACCAACGCTGGTCAGAAAAGGTAAATTCCAGTTTGTTGCGGTAAAATTGGGTTTTAGAGGATCCCAGAATCGGATACCAGATGCCTTCTTTTATTTTCCCGATCCGCTCGAACGCATCTTTTACTTGCTTGGTCTTCAGTTCCAACTGTTTGGCGTACTCCAGATTTTGCCATTTACAACCCCCACAAACGCCAAAATGAGAACAGAAAGCTTCCTGTCGGTCTGCAGAAGGGGTTTTTAAACGGTATACTCTGGCTTCGGCGTAACTCTTCTTGTTTTTTTCTACCAGTATATCGACCAGATCTCCAGGCACACCGCCTTCAACAAAATAGACTTTATCTTCAATTCGGGCAACGCATTTCCCTTCGGCGGCAATGTCCAGAAGCAGTACATTTTCCAGGACCTTGTTTCTGGGCTTTCTGTTTTTCATTAGAGGGCAAAACTAGGGGGAATTTTAAAAAGGAAGGGAGGGGGAATTGAGAAATCCTTGATTTATCCCCAAAGAAAATTTCGACTTCTTAAAAAAACGGGAATTTAACGGACCAAGCGCTGAATGAGAAATCAGAAATCATTCATACCGGAGACTTTCAATCGGATTGGCATTGGCTGCTTTTCTGGCTGGGAAAATCCCGAAAACGAGACCCACTGTAATGGCTACTCCAAAAGAAAGCACCACAGAAAAACCGGTGATAAAGGTTTGAATTCCTGCGAGTTTTTCCACCCCAAAACAAATAGCCACACCCATTACAATTCCAGCCAGGCCACCGGAGAAACTAATGGCTACGGCTTCGGCAATAAATTGCCAGACAATGTCTTTTTTCTGCGCACCGATGGCCAATCGAAGTCCGATTTCTTTTACCCTTTCCATCACCGAAGCCAGCATAATATTCATAATCCCGATGCCACCCACCAAAAGGGAAATGGAAGCAATGACACCCAAAACAATATTGAATAGTTTCTTGGTCTTTTGTTCTTGTTTAAGCAGCAGTTCCGGTACTACAATCTCTACATCCTGCACTCCATTATGCCTGCGATTCAGGATTTTACTGATCAGATCTACGGAGGATTCCATGTACGCACTTTCGGTAATATTGACAACCAGCCGGTCTATCTGGTGGTAGTTTTCCGGCAACTTTTTCTTGTCATCATCGTCATCGAAACGGTTGCTTTTCATACTCGCAGGAGTCGTCAGTCCACGATTGGAATACCGGAGTAAAACGGTTTTGATCGGTGTGTAAATATCCGAATTGTAGTTTCGGATGGAGAGCTTTTCAATGTTCTTTTCTTCTAAAACGCCCCCTTCCAAAACGCCGATCACCGTTAACCATACATTGCCGCATTTAATACTTTGACCGATCGGATTTACTTTTGAAAAGTACTTGGATTTGACCTGTCTGCCAATAATGCAAACGGCATTGGCATTGGCCAGATTGTTTGTGCTGAACAGGTTACCTTCACCCACTTTAACCCCGGCGATTTCAAAATACCGGTTATTTACACCAATCAACCGCCCAGAATGGCGGATTCCATCCCGCATAAAGGGGGTCTTAATTTCTATTTCCGGACTGATAAATCCGGCATGCGAAACTGTTGAAAGAATGTTTTCAGCATCCTTTAAATTGAGACCCGGAGAATATTTGGGTTTGTTTTTATTTTCCAGCTCTTCCAGTTTTTTTGCTGGATCGGGTGGAAGGGCTTTGATAATAAGATTATTGGATCCAACCAGGCGGATTTGTTCGAGAATTTCTCTTTCAGCACCCGCTCCAATGGCCAGCATTGCAATTACGGCGGCCACCCCAAAGATAATGCCGAGTGAAGTCAGGAAAGCCCGGAACCGATTGGTCGCCAGAGCTTCCAGGCCCATTTTTATATTGATCAGCAGACGTTCCATTGGTTGAGATTGCTGCTATTTTTTCCCATTGGTTGAAGGCAAATCAGGCACAAAACCAGACTTTGCGGGTGCATTTTTTGACTGGTAATCTTCCCAGCGTTTCTTCCATGCTGTATTTTCTCCCGGTAAAGGAGCAGAAATTGGTTTTTGATTGAGTTTCTTCAAAACAAAACCGCTTGTATCTGAAGGTGTGCTGAGCAATACCTGGTCATCTTTTGCCAATCCTGCATATACTATTGCCTGACTTTCGTTCACCGCCCCAACCAGAATCTGTTGTCGTTCAAATTCAGTACCGGATTTTTTAAAGACAAAAGAATAGCCTTTTTCATTATTGAGGCCTTCCAGCGGTACACTCAAAACCTTTGGGTAAGTACCGGCATGTATTTTACAACTGGTGGTCATTGCTGGCCGAAGAACCGGATCTTTGGTGAGTACATCGATCAGAACTTCAAATACTTTGGCATCCGAATTGGGTTTCTGCTCCCCCACATTGGCCACTTGAATCACACCTCCTTCCAGTTTTTTACCGGGTTCGGCATCAAGGCCGATTTCAACATACTGGCCTACCTTTACTTTCTGAATGTCCACCTCATTGATATAGGTAATCACCTGCATCTGCGTGAGATCGGGCAATGTAGCCACACTCGGATCCCAGGAATTGACGGTAGATCCAACAATCTTCTTAGTTCCGTTCCAGGTGCGGCTGTAGATCAACATTCCTGCTTTGGGAGCCATAATGGTGAGTTTTCCTATGAGGTCCCGCAATCGAGCTTGCTTGCTTAAGGCAAGGCTTAAATCTGATTGAATGATCTGAATCTTGGTCACCGATTGTTTTACTTTAGTTACGTAGTTCTCCGTTTTCACACTAAAGCTTTTCATCGCTTTTTCAAGTTCAATTTCTTTCTGCCGGATCGCCGCCGGTGCCTCAAAGCGACTTTGTTCTTTTTCCAGCCGGGCCTGTTCAACGGCAAATTTCAGGTTGTATAGTTCGTCTCTGGCTTCTCGTAATGTCAACGTTGTGTCGAGGGTGGCCTGATTAAATTCGGAGGTCTTTTTGTCTACTTCCAGACCGGCATCACTCATCTTACTCAAAATGGGGTTTTTCTCAATGGATGCCACATAATCACCAGCTTTCACTACCGTACCTTCCTGTATCAGGTCTTCAATTTTGAGTTCTGAATAGATACCCGATTGCTGTAATTCAGGCCCTGGAGCCATAATTTCTGTAAGATTCTTTGCCTTTAATTCACCGGTAGAGGTCACAAAAACATCAAACGAACCTTCCTTAACGGTGGCAAGGATTTCCTGACTGGCATTCCCCTGAGCGGGTTGGTTGTAATAATACCCACCGAGCAAGGCAACAGATAACAGACAAATGCCCAGTATTATGTTTTTATTTTTCATTGATCCGATTCGAATGTCAAAAATTCAATTTTCCATACACCACAACAACAAACAAGGTATGAGTGGTTTAAATTCATTGCTTTGCCTAACGAATAGCTCCAATTTAAATTTTTCATTTCATATTTTGGAAGAGCATGTTGTGTAATAATCCCTGGCGATAGTATTGAACCCTGCTCATTATTTTTTTTCGTAATTCGGGTGGTTCCGGGTGATTTCCGGTTGGAACCCATACCCAATCGTTATTAGCCGATTCCCCTTTCCACATAAGAATTCCCTGAGGGTGGAGCAGATGGTAACTGCCGTCCTGGTATTGAATGGGATATCCGGTTTCTTTACTTAAAAAGGCGGTTCCAAGGGCATTACGTTTGCCATTTTCGGAGCCTAACAGATCCAGAATCCCGGGTGCAATGTCCAGATGCTGAACCCATCTTGATGTATCTGCAACGATCTTTTGACCGGGACAAAAAAGAATCAGCGGAACATCATAGGAGCCATAAAAATTGGAATACGCCGGGTCGTGATTGCCTTGCGTATGATCGGCGGTGATCACAAAAAGTGTTTTTGAAAACCAGGGTTTTGTGGATGCGTTTTCAAAAAAGCGTCTCAGTGCAAAATCGGAATAGGAAATGGCTTCGTGGATCGGTAGCGGACCTTTTTTAAACCGGTTCTTATATTTTTCGGGAATGGTATAGGGTTGATGTGAACTGAGTGTAAAAATACCGGCCGCAAAGGGTTGCTTCATTTCAGTTAACTTCCCGGACACATAGTGAAGAAAGGGTTCATCAAAAATTCCCCAATTCCCATCAAAATCGGTTCGATCCGGATATTCATTGAGACCATAATATTGGCTGAAACCTGAAATCCGACTAAACACATCAAACGACATAGTCCCGTTTTTTCCTCCATGAAAAAAGGCCGTTTGATATCCCTGCTTTTTGAGATTTTTTCCTAATGCATTCAGTTTTACAGACACATAGGGTGAGCTTGCAAAAGCCTCATCCATCCAGGCCGGAACGGAAGCAAGAATCGAAGGCAAAGCATCTCTGGAAGTGCGGCCATTGGCAAAATGATGAGGGAAGTAGGTTCCGGTTTTGGCAAGCGAATCCAAAAAAGGTGAATAGCTGGTTTTGTTTCCTTCCAGACCGGTATATTCTGTAGCAAAACTCTCTAAAATTAGCAGTACCACATTATACCCTTTCAATGAAGAAGCCGAATGAAGCGGTTTGGGAAATTGTTGATAAAGTTCATTTTCTGTCAACCATTTCTGATCTGGAAGTTCTTTAATTTCAGTGGTTTTGAATAGGAGAAAGGGAGTGTTGAGGATGGCGTGCCCTGCTTCGGATTGCGATAGTGTAAAAGCCTGACCGGGCATCAGAGGTTTCAACTGAAACGAGTTTCTGACCAATAAAACGCTGATGGCCATCCAGAATACAATCTGTGAAAACGAATGAATGTATTTGGGTTTTGAAGGAGTTGGAAACCGGGGAAAGGATCGGAATAACAAAAAGGTTCCCAGGAAAAAAATCAGAACTACCGGATAATAGTTTACCATCAATTGAGGCACTTGCCGTACCGAATCTTCAAGTAAAAATTTTAATGCCGGGTAGGAAGTTCGTCTTGTGTTGAAAGCGAAAAACGGGATGTCTATTCCGTTCAAGATTAGAAATATTGAATTAATCCCTACAAAAAGAAAACGGATTACAGTAAGAAAAACCTTGCCCGCAGGGAATGGCAACAAGAGAACAAACCAAAACAAAAAGTTGATTGCTGCGAAGGTGGAAATGTCAAAACGAAAGGATAATTCTATGAAACTGAGCCAATCTGTAAATCCAAGCTGAGATACCGTTTGTGGATACCACAGGATAAACACCAGCCGGCAAATCCAATAGGATACCAACACAATGATGCTTGGAATGGCGATCCAACGTACGTTTGCAGGAAATATCCAGGAAAAGAGCAAGCCGGTATGAACAATGAAGTTGCAAAAATGGGAGAAATTGTTGGTGATTGGCCTTTTGTATCCGTTTTTGTTGCAGCAAGAAACGAAGAAGCAAACATTCTGCTCTGCCTCAAATCGCTTCAACAGCAATCCTATCCCGGAAAATGGGAAGTTTTGGTGGCAGACGATCATTCAGAAGATAGAACTTCAGAGATTGCGGAAAATGCAGCCCGAAAGGATGAACGCATTCATCCATTTGTAGTTCCGGATTCTACAGGAAAAATACAAGGAAAGGCTTTGGCATTGGCTCATATGGCGGAAAGAGCTGAGGGTGATGTTTTCCTTATTTGTGACGCTGATATGCAAATGCCGCCTACCTGGATGCAAAAAATGGTTTCTACACTTAAACCAGGTAAGGTTGATCTTGTAAACGGAACTACTTCAACTATAGGAGATAATTGGTTTTCTGCCTTTCAGGCGATTGATTGGTTATTGCCTCAGGGCACGTTCGCATGGCTGAGCCAACTCGGTGTAACCTACACAGCCATGGGGAATAACATGGGAATAACCCGCAAAGCATATGAAGCCACCGGAGGTTATTTTCAAATACCATTTTCATTAACGGAGGATTTCGAACTTTTTAAAAAGGCCCGCTCCAAAGGTTTCAATCTCATACACCTCTACAATTCGGATGTATTTGGAATTTCATCACCCCAGAGAAGTCCTTTGGATTGGTTGAATCAACACGTGCGTTGGATGAATGGTTTTGCTCAATTACCCTTGAACCAACAATGGGTTTTTTATGGGCAGCTTCTGTTTTATCCCATTTTATTTCTGTCCTTATTTAGCTCCACTTCTGAGCTTTTTTCCATTCTGGGGCTTATTTGGTTTGTGAAATTGTTATATAATGCAGCATTGCTTTCTCAAATAAAGCAATTCCATTTGTTGGTTTGGCTTCCATTTTATGAAATCATTTTCTGGCCTGCATATTTCACCTGTTGGCTGCGGTTTATATTCTCAAAATCGGTTCAATGGAAAGGCCGGTCCTGGAAAAAGGAATGAGTGTAGTTCACCTTTGAGAGGTTGAAAGTATACATTCAAACATGTATGTTTGTACCCGTGGAACCTTAGCCAATCCAACCTGTGCCAAAGGATTTCTCCCAGTTATGATGCACCAACAAAACCCGGTAAAACCGCTGGCTCTTTTTCTTTTATTCTTTGGCTTAATCCTATGTTTTTCAGACGGGTTACTTGCCCAGAAAAGGAGCGGGGGAAAAAAGAAATCAGTGAAGAAATCCAGCAACAAAGCGAGCAATAAAACCGCCAGATCGTCTGGTCCGATCATGAAATTCATTTATGGCGATGCCTTTATCGGACCTTCAATTAATTATGCCAGTGGTGATTATCTGGAATACCAGAAACAATACTACAGCACGGCAAATCCAAACTTTAAGATACAGGGAAAATTTACGAATCATATTTATTTCACAGCTGGTGCCCAGGCCCGTTGTTATCCCTTTCGAAAACCGGAATCAATTCTATCTGGTCTTGCGTTCTCCGGCGGTTTTTCGTTTTTACAAAAGGGGTTTAAACATGAAATAGGATTTGCCAACACAGCTCTGGACTATCTGGATGAAACCAGGATCAACGACCAGTTTCTCGCTTCCTTCCTTTCAACCCACCTGATGGCAAGATTTGGTAAAAGGTTGTACATAGAAGCCGGGATATCCTTAGATTGGTTTTTGAGTGGCATCCGCTCTCAGGAAATCATCCGCAAAACCTCAGGAGACAATGCCTACCTGGGCGGATTTGAAACAAAAGAGGCTATTGATTATAATCTTACAACCAAAACAATGGCTCGTCAAAGTGTGGGTTGGGTGTTTGGACTGGGATACCAGATCACCCACACGTTTGGCTGCCGTTTTTATAACAATTTCAATAAAGGTTTTTTTAAAGATGGAGATCTATCTAATTATCAACCATCCGTTCAGGTAACCATTTCACTTCCATGATGATGCAAATGAAAAATTACTTTTGGATACTTCTTCTTCTCGTATTTTCATGCAAAAAAGGAGACATTGAATTGCAATCCACTGAAATCGGAATCGATCCGGTAGCGAATAAAAATGCATTGCAAAAAACCATTCAACTGAAAGGCCACTTCTACGATGGTTTAATGCCAGTAAAAACCATCGATCCCAGGGTTAGTCTTCAATTAGTAGCCCCCATAGATACCATCGAAATCGGTAACGAAACACCTGCTTTTATTCCACTTTTAGTGCCTGATCAGGGATTTTTTAAAATGCGATATATATACTTCTCTGTTTCTGGAGCGGACGGTTACTGGAAAGTACCCGCTCAGAACGATAGTATATCGGCAGATTATTTTATGGATCTCATTGTTCCTAAACTGGTGAAAGAAGGTAAAATCAGGGTAAAACTCTGTGCCGAACTATTTTTCAGATCGCCGATTAATCCCAAAGATTCATTGAAATATTTCACTGATACAGTTTCTGTGTTGTTAGACGTGAAACCTCCGATACCATGCGGTGGCGATCCAATCATTGGAAGTGCTGGTTTAACCATCCTGAAATTCGAATTTGGTGATAAAAAGGGACGCGTAAATGTTAAACTTCTGACCGGCAACATTGGCGACCGAATGGACGTTAAATTCGGTGGTAAGTACGTCATAAGTACATGCACTCCTCTGCTGAAATCCAATCAATATCCCAAATGTTCTTCCCCGGCTTCCTGCTTTTTAATCACTGGTATTCAGCAAAATGAATTTTTCGATTTTTATTTTGATTATGATCCCAAAATAAGCCGCTACGCAGAAGTCTATGTGATGGGATATTGCAATTTCAAAGAAACTCTTTGGTCTGTGAAGATGAGTTGTGCTCAATAAATAGAAAGAGACATTCATTTTCGTAACATTCGTCAATCTTTGTTAAGGAATTTATCCGGTGAGTAAAATCTCCGGTTTACAATCCCGTTGTTTGCACTCCCATCTTTTTCGATTTCCTATGTTTAAAAATCGTTTTGCACTTCCTGCCTTTCTTTCGTTGCTCATTGTATTTCTGGCATTCACTTTTTTAGTGGATTCGTCCTTCTCCATTACCCGGATTTTTCAGATTCAGCAAAAAGATAGCCTAAAACTCAAATACACTTCCTGGCATAAAAACTGGCCTATGGAACGGCTGTTCATTCAGTCGGATAAGCCACTTTACATTCCCGGTGAAACCATTTGGTTTTCGGTATTTATGGCCGAAGAAACCAGACTGAAAGTTCCATCATTGAGCGATATCGTCTATGTGGAAATACTTAATCCGAAAGGAAGTATTGAAAAACAATTCACATTAATTGGAAAAGGTGGGAAGGCAAACGGTGATTTCACCCTCAATGAAGATGCTCCCGGAGGAATGTACAAGCTCAAAGCCTATACCCGGTGGATGCAAAGCAGTGGAAGGGAAATTTTCCGGGAAATTCAGGTTCAGGAATTGGTGCTTCCTCAACTCAAACTAAAACTTGAGCTGGACAGGCAGGCCTATAAAGCGGGGGATAAGCTTGTCGCACATTTTGAAGCCAATTCTCTATCTAATCAGCCAATCGCAGCAGCATCCGTTCAAATTACTATTCAAGCAGGTTCGCAAACGGTTTATAATCAAACCGCCATCACCGATGGAGAAGGTAAATATTTGATTTCCTGTAATGTACCTGCTATTCCGGAAGGCGGTAGTCCTGTTTTAAGTGTTTTAATTGAAAAAGATGGAGAAAGTGAATCCATTACTAAAACCATTCCTATGGTAGAGAAAGATCTCCTGGTCTATTTCTTTCCGGAAGGAGGCGATTTTGTAATCAATCAGAAAAGTAAAATAGCGTTCAAAATTCTTAAACCCGATTCTACATCCGCAGATGCAGAAGGTTGGCTTACCAATCAAAAAGGAGAAAAGCTTCAGTACATCCGGACTCTTCACAAAGGAATGGGCAGCTTTGAATTAACTCCCAAACCAACAGAACAATACCGGATAGATTGGAGCAGTCCTCTCATCTATACATCCACCCTTCCGGAGCCACTTGAAAAAGGGTATAGGTTGGCAGCCAAAGTTGAAAAAGATGAAATCGTGATTTCTGTAGGTTCACCAGTGGCAGACAATGTTTTTCTGGTGGCTGAAATGAGAGGTAAATGGTTGTGGGACAAATCATTGAAATCGGTTCAGAATCCGATGGAAGTGAAAGTTCCCTTCAAAACCTGGCAAACGGGGGTTGTAAAGCTTAGTCTTTTCGATGGAAGAGGATTGGTTCGTTGCGAAAGGATGGTTTTTATTCATTCTGAAAAGCAATTGAAAATCAGTGTAAAGACCGATAAAGAAAAATACCAGACCCGTGAAAAGGTGACAGTCAATGTTCGGGCATCCGATGATCAGGGCATTCCGGTTCCGGGACTAATTTCGTTGTCTGTAGTTAGCGATGCACTCATCAGTTATGCAGATGATAAGCAGGGAAATCTTGTCAGTAGTTTGTTGCTGGAACAGGATCTCAATACAAAACTGGAAGATCCTTCCTTCTATTTTTCCTCCAATGCAAAAGCGAAAACCGCCCTGGATCTTGTGATGTTAACCTATGGTTGGAGAGGGCTTTCATGGAAGAAAATTGCTGAAGAACCTTTAGAGAAACCAGGTGTGGGACCCGAAAAGGCAGTTATCAGCGGGACATTAATCAACAGTATGGACAACAAGCCTTTGCGGGGAGCAAAAATGGAAATTGGTAAAATGATCGTTTTCAGCGACAGCAGTGGGAATTTTCGGTTTCCATTTATTGATCTGACCAAACCGGCCATTGTCAAAATATCGAAAGGAAAGGAGAGAGTGGTAGAACAAACCATCAGCCGGTACAACGATGCATTGACTCTATACTACAATCCATACCCGGTTGTTTACGATCGATTGATTCCAATGGCCAATATGGCAAGGAACGATGAAATGCAAATGGCCCCAGTGGAAAAAAATGCGGCTCAATTAAATAAAATGAACCCAAATGGAAAGCCTGGCCCAATAGTTAAAAAGGCTAAATCACCAAAAGGAGAACAAATAGTTAAGGGCAAAAAAGGATATGCTGGTGCTGATATAGCAGGCGCTCCAATTCGGGAGGCTAATTTCAAACCTGCCCGTATTGCACCTCCTCCTCCTGCGGAGGTCGAATCTCCTTACCACCTGGTACGAAAATTTCCAAACCTCCCACCGGCAAAAAGTGTGGAAAGAACCGATTTCAAAACTACCTTGTACTGGTCCGGAATTGTGGACCTGGACATCAATGGAAGAGGAAGCTATTCGTTTTATACCGGGGATGATATCTCTTCGTACAAGGCATCCGTTCAGGGGATTGGTCCCGATGGATTAATAGGAACCGGGCAATCACTTTTTTACACCGAACTTCCATTCTCTGTTTCAACCAAAATTCCGGTTGAGTTATCCGTAGGAGACCAGGTTTCCTTGCCTGTAATGGTTAAAAATAAAACCGACCAGACCACCACATTCAAAGTTACAGCTTTACTGGGATCCGGTTTGAATACTGCGAACGGCATTCCGGCCAGCATCACGCTTAAACCCAAAGAAAGTCGGGAACTTCCTCTTTTTGTAAGTGCAACAAAAGCAACCGACTCCTGCCTTGTTCGCCTCTCAATTTCTACCGGAGAAGAGAAAGATCAGTGGGAAAAAACCATCCGGATCGTGCCTCGTGGTTACCCGGTAAACCTATCGTTTTCGGGTAGAGAGATGACCAAATATTTCAATGCGGATATTCGCAACCTGATTCCGGGAAGTCTTCAGGTTCATGCAACTGCTTATCCCGATGTGACCAGTGATCTGCTTGCTGGTGTTGAGAGTATCCTTCAGGAGCCTTTCGGTTGTTTCGAACAAACAAGCATGACCAGTTACCCGAATGTGCTTGTACTTAATTATCTCAGGCAAACCAGCAATCCAAATCCCGCATTGGTAAGCAATGCCGAAGCTCTTTTAGAAAAGGGGTACAAGCGCCTCACGAGTTTCGAAACCAAACAAAAAGGCTACGAATGGTTTGGTGGAACTCCTGCCCACGAGGCACTGACCGCCTATGGACTCATGCAATTCAAAGAAATGCAGAAAGTGGCTCCTTACGTAGATGGCAATATGATTGACCGGACGGCAAATTGGTTGTTAAGCAGAAGGGATGGAAAAGGAGGCTTTATGCGATCAGCTCAGGCCCTTGATAATTTTGGAAGAGCCAACGACGATATCACGAATGCCTATATTGTTTACAGCCTTGCCGAAGCTGGTTTTCAACAACTTGATCTGGAAGTGAAGAAAACCACCCAGATTGCTCTGGAGAAAAAAGATCCTTATCTGCTGGCCTTGGCTGCCAACACATTATGGCTTTTGAAACAAACGGATAAGGCACGTGAAATTACACAAGAGCTTCTTAAAACCCAGGCTCTTGATGGAAGTTGGACAGGACTTTCTCATTCGATTACCTATTCCACCGGACAAGCACTGATCGTAGAAACAACGGGATTTTCAATTCTTGCCCTCATTCGATCCGAAGGGGCAACCGATAAAGCCCGAATTGATAAGGCAGTTCAATTTCTTTGTAACCAAAGAGCAGGAGGTGGGGGATTTGGCAATAGTCAGGCTACGATTGTGGCTTTGAAAGCACTCACAGCCTACGTCGTGTTTTCGAAACGGGCTGCCGAAGATGGAGCGTTTAACTTGCTTGTAAATGAGAAAGAAGGAGCAAAAGCAAATTGGAAAGCAGGTACCCAAAAAGCAATTTCAGTTTCTGGCTGGGAAAATCTTTTGAACGAAGGCCAGAATAAACTTGAGTTTACATACTCAATCCTCAAAGACCCGCTCCCTTTTACTATAGGCATTGATTATTTCACTTCACTTCCACCTTCTGATCCCAATTGTAAACTTTCATTAACAACAAAACTTGGTACATCGAAAGTGAAATTGGGTAAGCCTGTGCAAATGGAAATTCAATTGAAAAACAAAACAGCTGAGGGTCTTCCTATGAACATGGCTTGTGTTTCAATTCCCGGTGGTTGTGTGGTTTCTCCGGTTCAGTTCAGGGAATTGATGGAAGCCAGAAAAGTTGATTTTTATGAGGTGAAAGGAAACGATGTGTTTTTATACTATCGGCAAATGGCACCTTCCGAAACCAGGAACATTATACTTACCCTCACACCAGTTATCAAAGGGAAATATCAATCCTCGGCTTCGTCAACTTATATGTACTATACTGCGGAGAAGAAAGATTGGGCAGCCGGACTGGAATTGGAAATTGAGTAAATGAAAAGCAATTCAACCGGCAATTGAAATTGGCTTTCAAATGATTGATAATACCACATATTGTTGGTAAAGTTCTTTTGAAGTATTTAGAGCTACTGAAAAAGTAAGCGCCTAATCGAAATTTATAAGACACTGATAATTAAAATCATATCTTCTTTGGAAGACCTGTCAAGTGCCATTTCAGGATACCGCAGGCCAGGTGACTTCGACACCAAAAAGCAGTAGATTTGCATATACTTCAATTGAAAGAAATGGTAATTGCAAATCCGATTTATGATGTTGTTTTTTAACGAATGATGAAAAACGAGCGTGTAGCTAAGTTTTTCATAGGTACATTGTTAGAACAAACTATCGAAACCGTAGAAGTAAAACCACAAGAATTTACCTTTTCAGATGAGCTTGCAGGATTAACAGTTTTCAGACTTGACTTTATTGCTACCATCAAAATGGAAACGGGCGAGTTAAAAAAAGTATTAATCGAAATTCAGAAAGCAAAAAACCAAATAGATTTGATGCGTTTTAGAAACTATTTGGCAGAGAAATACAAGAAAGAAGACAAAGCAGGCAATGAAAAGATAGTTTGCCCATAACAACTACTTATATATTGGGCTTTAAATTACCCGAAATAGAGACCTGTTGTTTGAAAGTAGAGCGGAACTACAGAGACCAAATCAACAAAACCACTCTTTTGACCAAAAGTGACTTTGTGGAGAAATTGACTCATGACAGTTATATTGTTCAGGTAGAACGAATTACCGACCGCTATCAAACCCGTTTGGATAAACTTTTAAGTATATTTGAGCAGACCAACTTTGTGGACGAGAAGAAAATTACCAAAGAATTTAACCACGAGGTGGATATTGAAGAGATAAAAATTGCAACAGATATTTTGCACCACTCAGGTACAAATACGGAGGAGAGGAGGAAAATAGAAAACGAACAAGAGGGCTGGCGATCAGTAAATGCAATGTTTGAAGATAAGGAAAAAAAGTATCAAAAAGCATTGGAAGAAAGCAGAAAAGCATTGACAGAAAAAGACCTGTTAATCGCTGAACTACGAGAAAACTGGAGGAAAAGAAATAATAGCCCACTTAACACCAATGTGGAATTTATGATAAGCAGGGGCATTTTGGTAAGTCGTTGTTTTGTTCTGCTGCGTAGCTGGTCTCGGGGATACTTTCGCAGTCCTAAATCCCCTTCAATTGTAAATACTTGACGTTAATCTTTCAAACAACGAACGGTAAATCCCTGTTGTTTTGATGCGGAGTTTGAAAATACCTCATCATTCAGATTGTTGATATTGATTCCTGAAGGACTGTTCGTTGCTGCTACAGGATCCGTCCACCAATAGCCGAACTTTGCATCTAACTTCACCTCACCGCTATTGGCTTTATAGCCCGCAAGAAGACCCTCAAAACCACTGATTGCCTGGGATTTCATTTTCAAGCCTGCCACATTCCAGCCGCCCAAATTGGTGAATAACGAGTCCCAATTCGTGCGTGTAGGTAAGTGCCAGCCTGCAGGGCAAAGTTTCCGTGAATCAACAATTGCGTAGAAGTTGTAAAACTTTCCATATCCCGGATCACTCGTTTTAACCTGAGAGAAAGCAGCACTTTGGGTAGAATCCCAAAAAACATTTTGCGGGTTTGCAGTGAGGGTTTCTCCATTTCTGAATTTGCTGGTATTCAGATTTTGCTGCATCCAAAGTTGATTTCCGATTTTTATGGTTTTGTATAGATTTTGTTCCTGGTCACGAATGGACGTACTACCAATGAAATTTTCACCATAAGCGGTGTCAGCAGCATTGATAACAAAGGATCTGAAATAATAAAAACTGCCTTCCTGTAATCCGGTGAAGGTTCCGTTAAACCCAGTTGTATCGGTTCCTGTTCCAAAAACGGCATTTTGAGTATTTGGGATCGGATTCGGTTTCGAACCAAAACAAATCCCTTTTCCACTGATTTCAGAAAGCCCGGTGAACTTGTTTCTTTTAAATCCATCCCAGATAAAGGCAATGCTGTCGGTTCCGTTTGGAAAAAGATAGATTTTTTTCACAGCTGGAAGACCATAAAATACAACCTGATTTCCATAAGAAGTATCCACTTTATCCGTGGTTGTTTTTGAAATAGCGTACGCTCTGAAATAGTAGGTTTTTTTATATTGAAGGGCAGACAGATTAGCCGAAAATTCTCCAAATCCAGCCAGGGATCCTGCTTCCTGAAATGGACTTGATTTAATTAAGGGAAATGCGGTTGTAGAGTAACAAATCCCTCTTGAAAGGATGGTAAAAGCTTCTTTTGAAGTGACAGAACCATGCACTTCAAGTTGATTTCCGGAGAATTTGATACTGAATGTATCTGTTTTTACTTGCAGAATGGCTGCAGGTGCAACGGGCGTAGGATTGGAATCTGTTGTTGAACAGCCCATTCCAAGTGCACTAAGAATCAGGAAAATGAGAAAGCCGGAAACGGAAGTTTTGAACATAAATATTCAGTGGTGAAACGATCCAGTATACGTAGGGAAAAAATCCGAAATTTCTGATTAAATGGGATAGTAATAGATTCTCAACTTAACATTTCCTTTTGTGAGGAGAAGTCGGTTTACGGTTGTACCCCATTGGGCAGAATATAAATTAATTGAGCCACTGGTGTTGGTCCCATCTACAACAGACTGCACATAGCTTGTAACATTGCAACGATAAAGATTTGAAGCACTTATATACGGAAATATCTGTGCTGCCGTCTGTCTTTTTGCACCCTCCCGGGTTATTTGACCCGATTGAAGAATCGTTAGAACTTGTTCATCATTAACTACAACCGTCGAATAATCATCTTCATTGGGAATAAAGTAATCGTTCCTGCTGTTAATTCTAAGATACTCAGGAGGAGCTAAGGATCCAGGAGCTTCGGGTTTGATTTCCAATTCAGCCTTGAAAATTTTGATTTTGCCTGGGTTCTTTTCTTTCCATTCCAAAAGTCCTGGCAATTTTACCTTGGTTGCTAGTCCCGCAAGACCTTGTATAGCCGATAATTCGTTGGTCGTGCTTGCTGGAATTCCTTGATTTGGTGCAATACTTTCATATGGTGTCCCAATGTAGTTGGGAGAAAACCGATAAAATTGTACGGTCGTAGTGTTGGTTCTGAATTTCAGGGATTTTAATTCACCATTGGGTGTGCCTTCTGTTTTCACTCGGTAAAAAACCTGAAGAAAGGAAGGTGCCGCATCGGTTTTATATTGAAGATCAAAGCGGCTTATCTGATTAACCGAATCCTGAGAACGGATGGCAAAACCTTTCCACTCCGCTAAAAACTGTTGGTCGTTACTGAAAGAGCCCCATTGTTTCCATTTTGCGATAATGGCTTTCCCCAATTCATTTGCATCCAACCGGATAAGATTGTCTGTTCGGGCTGCATTCTGGGTATTAAACATCGGAATAGGATTGTATGCCGGTGCCGGTGCTGATCCAAGATAAGATCTGTCTCCATCAAGGTTCTGCGTGAGTGGGTAAAGGTAAAACTGATCGGTTCCGAATTTGCCATACACCTTATCGGTTTGAAGCGCCAACGTGGCTTTAGTGTATTCATCCAGTATACTGTCTATCGGTGGACATACCTGCGGATACGACTCCGGAAGAAACTGGAAATAACTTTCCGTTTTCAATGATCCCAAAATTCCTTCAGAGAAAGTTCCTGCGAAAATATATTCCCTTCCTGAAGTGGAGAGAGTGTCAAACCGATAGGTTTCCAGCGAAATGGGGCTGGTAAACGAATCGGAATCGATATAGTTCACTTTGGCAGTTGCCAGGTCTGGAGGTGCCTCAAATGCCTCTCCGTTGTTTTTAATGCATCCCCCAAAAAAAAGGGCTGACGCAATAAGCGCCAGCCAATTAATATTTTGAAAATGTTTCAACTTATCCGACTAAATCCTGGTAAATGGACATGTAGTTTTCTACCCAATCTTCTTTTTCATGATTTATTTCAGCCAATCCTGAATTTGGAATAGTAGCCAGTAACTCATTCAGTTTTTCACTGTATGGCTCTGATCTTTTCAAAACCACATCGGCGTATTCAACGGCAATTTTCATTAAACCATCAAAATCAGCAGACTGAAGATTCCCCAACATACTGTCTTCAATGTCCAGCATTTTCACTTTTTCCATCATAGTCGTGCGATCGAATTTGTGTTCGAAGGCATTGTTATA
>Ga0105046_10003834_pt1 | contig 23894 bp, 21 predicted proteins | sample MAT03_FD_78385 | JGI IMG/M metagenome (GOLD analysis project Ga0105046, IMG submission 78385) | Freshwater microbial communities from Lake Fryxell liftoff mats and glacier meltwater in Antarctica - MAT-03 (megahit assembly) | ecosystem: Environmental > Aquatic > Freshwater > Ice > Liftoff...
ACCGAGATTTTTACATACGTAGACGATTATCAATGCCGGCATCGCCCAGGATGTATCCCGCAGCAAATTCGGCGAACCGATGTTGACCACGTCGAGCACTGTTTTCAGTAACCCGTACCGCGGATCAAAGATGTACACCCAGACAATGCCGATGGCCGCACCGCTGAGCAGGGTTGGCATGAAGACGACAGCACGGGCGGCATCGCGTCCACGCAGCCGCTCGTTAAGGAGCAACGCAGTGAGGAGCCCGAGTAGCATCGAGCCTCCGACGGCGCCGAGCGTGAAATAGAGCGAATTGACAAGCACCGTGCGAAACGTGTCGTCATGCAGCAGGTAACGAAAGTTGTCGAGACCGATCCAGCGTTTGACCGGTGCGATCATGTCCCAGCGAGTGCCACTCAGGTAACCGCTGTAGATTAGCGGCCAGTAGGAAAAGATCGCGAAGAGGAGCAGATTTGGACCTACGAAGAGGAGAAAGAGCAGCCATTCGCCCGCAGGCAGCCGACGTGTTCGCGCTGCGGTCGTCGCAATTTTGGCACGAGTATCAGACGATTGTGCCATCGGATATGTGGGCTCACCCTGCATAGTCTCTCCGCAAAAGTCGGTCGAATCTTCTTCCGGCATGGTGTCGTTAACATCGTTGTGAGTGATGAAGCTATGGTTAAACTTTGTGTATGGATTCCGGCAGACGGAGTTGCTCCCGACGGAGAACTGTGAGGACCACATGACACAATCCACGGGCGATCCAACCTGGTTACTCGCGATCGATACCTCCACCGGGCAGGCGGGACTCGCACTGACCGATGGTGTGGCCTTTGCCGAAATCTCCTGGGTTGCCGGTCGTAACCAGACGGTGAGCGTTTTGACCCAGGTGGATGCACTGCTTTCCCTCGCCGGGATCGAGAGTTCGGCTATTCGCGCAGTCGCCGTCGCGATCGGCCCTGGAATGTTCAACGGACTCCGGATTGGCATGAGCCTGGCAAAGGGTTTTCACCTCGGTCAGGATGCTGCGCTGATCGGCGTGTCGACGTTGGAAGTGAGCGCACGCCAGTTCGGCGGGCTTGGTCATACTGTTCTGGCGACCGTTGCCGCAGGACGGGATCGCCTGGTCTGGCAGTCCGTTCCAGGCGATGCAGATCCGGTTAATGGCGACGTTCAGGCATTGCGTGCGATTGTGGAGAACTGTCTCGAAACCGTCATCGTCTGTGGCGATTTGAGCATTGAACAGGCAGCAGAACTTACGACCCTTCCGAATGTCATCATTCCCCCGGCGTCGAGCAGGAGCAGACGTGCGACTGTGCTGGCAGAGATCGGGTGGGAACGATTCGTTCGCGGAGAAATCGACGACCCGATTACGCTTTCCCCGGTCTATGTGCATTCATCAGGAGTGCCGGCCCGGAGTTGAACAGCGGTCAGGCCGCAACTCCTATTACGGTCAGAAGAATGCCGGGATGCCGGCGATCGATTGAGGAGCAGTCCATTCTCGCGACACGGTTTCGGGTCGATGTCATGGATCAGGCGGACGTGACCGAGGTAAGTCGCATAGAGCGGCGCTGCTTCGATAATCCATGGCCATCTGCTGCATATCGTCGCGAACTTCGCAATCCTCGCCAGAACTACTACGTCGTTCTTCGCGCCAACGCCGACGACTTTCTGGATGAATTCGAGTCACCGCGGTCCGGAATACAATCGAACCGATTGGCCGAGAGCATACGGGCAAAACTGCCGATTTTGCACCTCTCGCGCCGGAGCGGGTTCGCCCACAGTGGTGCGCACATCGCGGGGTTTGCCGGCATGTGGTGCGTGTACGACGAAGCGCACGTCACCACCATCGGCGTCGATCCCCATTATCGCGGACGAGGTTTTGGTGAAGTGCTGCTGCTCGCGCTCTTTGATGAGTCGGTACGGCGCGGCGCAAACTGGTTGACACTGGAAGTTCGCGTGTCGAACGAGGTGGCGAAACGGCTCTACGCGAAATATGGAATGTCGGTTCAAACCACACGCAAGCACTATTACAGCGACAATGGTGAAGACGCGTACCTGATGTGGTCGCGATCGTTGCGCGATACGTCCTACCTGGAGGAGATCGACGAATTGCGTCTGGATCTCCGTCGTCGACTGGCACCTGAGATCGAGGTTCCATCGCGGTCCGATATTCTCTGGCGCCGATCTGAAACGCCATAAGTGAGTATGAAATGAATGTTCTCGGGATCGAAACCTCCTGTGACGAAACCGCTGCCGCGGTGGTCGTCAACGGAAAGCGCGTGCTCTCCAACGTGATCGCGTCGCAGATCGAGTTGCATCAATCGCACGGCGGGGTGGTGCCCGAACTCGCGGCACGTGGGCACATCATCGCGGTCGTGCCGGTGGTTGAGGCCGCCCTGCGTGAGGCGAAGATTGGGCGGAAGTCGATCGATGCGATCGCGGTTACGGCCGGGCCCGGTCTGGCGGGATCGCTGCTTGTTGGAGTCAATGTGGCGAAGGCGCTCGCCTATTCGCTGAACAAACCGTTGATTCCCGTCAATCATCTGGAAGGACATCTCTACGCCAATTGGCTTACGCTGCCGGGGAAAGCAACAGTCGAACCGCCCGCGTTTCCGGTGCTCTTTCTGCTCGTCTCCGGTGGACATACCGAATTGATTCTGATGACCAGACACCGTGAGTATCAGCACATCGGGCGGACTCTTGATGATGCTGCCGGAGAGGCATTCGACAAGGGTGCGCGGTTGCTCGGTCTGGGGTATCCCGGGGGTCCAGCGATTCAACGAGCGAGCGAAGGCGGCGATCCGGCAGCGTTCGATCTGCCGCGTGCCTGGCTCGGGGAGAGTGACGATTTCAGCTTTTCCGGGTTGAAAACCGCACTACTTCGACTTGTTGAACCGTACCGAATTGCGCAACCGAAAGTTCCTCGTGACCCATCGATTCCTTTCGCCGAGCATCGACCCGCCCACTACCGGCCAGAGATGCCGGTGGCGGATCTCGCCGCCTCCTATCAGGCGGCCGTTATCGAGGTTCTGGCGAGAAAGGTGATCACCGCGGCCGTGAAACATGGCGTCAAAACCATTGCGCTGGCCGGTGGCGTAGCGGCCAATGCGGGTTTGCGTGAGCGTATTACCTCGGAAATCGAGCGGTTGGGCACCAGTGATCGGATCGCATTTCGCTATCCGCCGTTAATCCTGTGCACGGACAACGCGGCGATGATCGCCGGAGCGGCGGCCTTCGCGATCAAGCATGGTGATCAGGGTGGATGGGAAGTCGATGTCCACCCACGCTACCCGATCACCTGAGGTTCCGTACCTTGTGGTGACGAAGACGCCGCAGTTTTGTTGCGTGAAGTCGTAGATTTGGAGCAATGGTGACGATGCACCTGATTGGAGAGAAGATCGGATGACGTCTATCGGAGTGCCAATTGGTGCGCGGGAGGTCGCGATCCAGACTGCGCGCGATGCTGGCGCGATTCTTCGGGAGAAACTTGGTCAGGTTAAGATCGAATACAAGGGTACGGTCGATCTGGTAACTGATGCCGATCGCGCGTCTGAAACACTGGTCGCTGGCCGGATCTCCGAGGCATTCCCCGATCACCGTATCGTGGGGGAAGAGGGCATCGCGAAATTCTCTGGCGCGGGAGATGCCGCCCCATATGCGTGGATCGTCGATCCGCTCGATGGGACCACGAACTTTGCCCATGGCTATCCGCACTTCGCGGTTTCGATTGCGCTATCCCATCAGGGTACGGTTGTACTCGGCGTCGTATACGACCCCATGCGCGATGAACTCTTCGTCGCCGAACGTGGCGGCGGTGCGACGCTCAATGAGAGGCCAATTCATGTTTCTGAGACCGATCAGTTGATCCGCTCTCTCCTTGCGACCGGCTTTTCCTACGATCTTGCTGAACGCGCTGGCCAACTTGAGATTTGGGGAGCGTTGCAGGGGGGAACCCAGGGGATTCGGCGAGACGGGGCGGCAGCGCTCAACCTCTGCTACGTCGCTGCGGGTCGAATCGACGCCTTCTGGGAGCAGCCGTTGATGCCGTGGGATATGGCGGCGGCGTCACTTCTTGTCGAAGAGGCGGGTGGAGTTGTGACCAATTACACGGGCGGTCCATTTGATGTCTTCGGGAATGGAGTGACTGCCGGCAACGTGGCGATGCATTCCGCGGTTGTGGAAGTCGTGATTGCTCACCTTCGATAGCCGCATTTCATCATCCGGCAAGCGTGCTCTGACGTACGACTTTGGAATAGACCTGGCACATTGCCGGCAGAACATTGAGTGACACGGAAGCAATTGATGGAAGCATTCGAAGGAGATTTTTCGGAGCAGATGCATGAAGCGTTGCGAAGCGGCGAGGTTATCAGTCTCTTTTTCGTGCGCGTGGGGAAGTCGATGATTATCGACTTCCGGCGCGACATCGGTGTTCAGCCGGCCGTGCTGCTGGATGACATCGTGGCCTCGCCACGAGCTCGATTGCAGTCGTTTCGGCGGCTACGTTCGGGGTTGCCATTGCCGGAGCGACTGACCCTGGCGCCATGGGGGAGCGCGGTCCGAGAGTTCCGCGATCAGGGATTGCTGGAGGAGGTGAGCGCCCGCTGCTACGACGAAGGCGGTCCAGAGATGCGAACCGCGGTGCGGAACGCATACCATGAGTTGGAAAAGATGGAACAGCGGTACCTTCGGGACCTTGTCCGGGGGGTTGGTATGCACACAATCTGGCAACGGAACGATCCGTAGCCGCGGAGGAAACGAGATGCGAGCCTACGTACTGATCACGATTGAAGCCGGACGCGGGACGGATGTTCAGAAGGCGCTTCGCGAAGCAGGCGTCGATCAGGTCGATCAGGTTGCGGGAACGTACGATGTCGTGGCGGTGCTCGAAGGTGATGATCCGCGCCGAATCGGCGAACTGGTCATCGGCAAAATCCAGCAGACAGATGGTGTTGTGAGCACAGTGACGTTGCTTGCGATCGGTTAGTACTACTGAACGAGGGCATCCAGGCCAAAATGGTTGACGCGACCAAGAACTTCCGACCTGCCGCTGTCGAAGATGGCGAGGCGCCCGAAGAGCGCCTCCGCGAAGAGCGAAAGCGATACACCACGCAGCTGCAGCGCCGTGCTCAGGCACACGTAACTGCCGAGCTCGGCGGCAAAGCGGTTGAAGAGGATACCGATCGCCAGGTCACAATGCTGGTGCAGCATGCCCTTTCCACGACAGGTGGACGGCGCGCGACGTTGTTCCGACCGGTACCTCGCGGTCGTCGATGGCACGTGGCGACCGCGCTGGCCGATGGATCCTACTATTACGGGCTGGTTGCTCCGGAAACGCTGGCTCTCTCGATGATTGCCTGCGATCGCAAATCTGCGGTTACGCTTAGCATCGATCAATCCTATGACTCGGCGTTGCCACAACTCTCTGAACTCGGTCTCAAATCCTATCTGGGAGTTCCGATCATCCTCAACGGGAATGCCGTGGCGGTGATCGAGGCCATTGATGTCGCCCAGGTTGATGATCTCGATCGGCACGCTGCCACACTCGAACAGGCAGCAGTAGCACTGGCTGATCGGCTCGCCAGTGAGGGGAACTCGCAGACCTGGAATCGTAGCGGCGGCGGGGCGAACCGGCTGGGAGAGCAGACCGTGCTCGATCTCGTTCTGCGGCTTCCTGTGGAGATCGACGATGGAATCGAGGTCTCTCCGGCCGAATGGTCGATCCTGCACCAGTTGAATGGCGAGCGCACGCTTGGAACAGTTGCTCAGGCCTCAGGTATGACCTACGCGCAGGTGGACCAACTGGCGACTGCATTGCTCGATCGAGGTATTGCCAGGATAGGCAAGGAAAATCGGCGCAGAGTTTAGCCGGATTCGTTTCTGTCTACGTACCGGGTATTTCTGACCAATAATCCCTGGAATTGAACTCCCTCTCTGCTAGACTGCTATGGCCTGACCCGCCGGCGGTGAGTGAGTTCATGCGATGTTGTATGCCTCAAGCCGGCTCGGCGCGATTGGAGGCAGTTATGAAACTGGTTATCGCCATCGTTCAAGATGAAGATCTTGACAGCTTGACCGAGTCGCTGATTGCCGCCGGTCACCGCTTCACCAAGGTCAGTACAACGGGTTCGTTCCTCCGAACGGGGAACTCGAGTCTCCTTATCGGTGTTCAGGACGAGGCTGTCGAGAGTATTCTCGCTATTCTCAAGCGCACCTGCCGCCGCCGCACCCAGATTGCCGTCCCCTATTCCCCGGCACTTGAACCTGGATTGCTGTACATGCCGGAAAACTTCGAAGTCGAAGTCGGTGGCGCTGTGGTATTCGTCGCCAATGTCTCCCGGTTCGAACGCTTGTAGCTCCCAGAAGGACGGTTCACGTGACGCTCAGTAGCTGGACGGAAAAGGTTGATCGGGCGGACATTGTCAGAATGGCGAGCGATCTGATCGCAATACCCAGTGTCTCCGGCGAAGAGTTGAGCGTTATGGAGTTTGTGGTCAACTGGTGCGCTGAACGCGGACTCGACCACAAGATCGTGGCGAAAGATCCCGCGCGGCCGAATGTGGTCGTCAGCATCGGCGATCCGAGCGCGGGGCCGACCATTGCCATGAATGGTCACCTGGACACCGTCCCGGTTTCCGATCCCGAATCCTGGCAATTCGGACCATACGACCCTGTCGTCAGCGCAGATGGTAAAAAGCTCTTCGGTCGCGGTTCTTCGGACATGAAATCCTCGACCGGGATCATGCTTTACCTGATGGGTTTGCTGAAAGACGCCCCGATCAAAGGTTGCTTGCAGGCTCACATTGTCTCGGACGAAGAGACGAGCGCGATCTTCGGCACCATTCACGTGCTGGACGAAATCGCGGCAGGGCGATTGCCACGACCCGACTTCTGTTTCATCGGTGAAAAGAGCGATTTGAAAGTCCGGAATGCCGAGCGCGGATTGCTTGGCATGGAGATCACCTTTCACGGGCGGGCTTCACATACCGCCGCCGCCCGTGCGACTGGTGTGAACGCGATCGCCAAAGCTGCCAAGGGTGTCCTCGCGCTTGAAAAGGACCTCGACAAGTTTCACCCGGCGGTGGGCAAACCGGTGATCAGTGTGAACACCATCAGCGCTGGCGTTGCGCGAAATGTCGTACCGGGCGAGTGCACGATCTCGGTCGATCGCCGGTTGATTCCGGGCGAGACCCAGGAGTCGGCAATGGCCGAAGTGCGAGCGGCGCTCGATGCGGTCGCGGCAGACGACCCCCTCTTCAAATACACCATTGTTGAAGACCCGTTGAACGACTATATCCCTGCCAACATCACCGACGAGTCCTCTCCGTTTGTAAAAGCGATCTGGGATAGCGCCCGCGATATCACCGGCAAGGAACCCGAGTACTTCGTGCAATGGGCAGGCGCGACCGATGGTCGCTTCTACCGCTTGGCTGGTATCGATACCGTTGGATTCGGTCCTGGCGGCGAAAACGCCCACGGCGCGAACGAAGCGGTCTACATCGATGACCTTGTCGTCGAAGCCCGCGTCTATGTCGAAACGATCATGCGCCTGCTGGGTGCGTAATTCGTGTGAAAGCGATCACCGAACTCGCGGCATGCTGCTTCGAAGCGTTAGGCTCTGCTGGAAAGAGCAGCCGGGATTCCTGCCAAAGAGCAATGGTCTTGTTACGTCGACTCAAATGCGTGGCGCATTTCGGTAATGGACGGTCGTGACGCGATCCAGGCGCCGCAGACGATCAACACACCGCCAAACACTTCCAGATGTGTCGGGCGCTCGCGGAGAATGATCGTGGCAGCGATCACACCCACAACCGGGATCATGTTATCGAACACCGCCGCGTGGCTGGCCTCCAGATGGGTAAGCGCATATCCCCACAGCACATAGGTCAGAGCGGAACAGCCGATGCCGAGATAGAGAACCAACCCCGCGGTTCCGGGCGAGACCGGTCCGACTCCGTGAATGATCAGCTCGATCGAGGCCAGGGGAATCAGAGCAACGAGAGCCCAGATTGTGGCACCGGCGAGCACCGGGATCGTTCCGTACTGCCTGAAAAGACTGCGGCCGAGGATCACGAAGAGCGCGAAGCACAACGCGCTCCCAAGAATGCAGAGATCACCGAGACCAGGTGCCGTCATTCCGTCTCGGCTCGTCAACGTCAGTGCACCAAGCCCCGTGATTGCGATTGCCGAGCCGAGCATTCTGGTTTTGCCAAGCGCCTCGCCGAGGAAGAACGACGCTCCGATGATGATCAGCACCGGAGCCGCGCCTTGCAACATGCTCGCGTTCCCGGCTGCCGTGCGGGAAAGCCCCGCATTCTGAAAGAGGAATGCGCCGGCAACTCCGAAAAGACCGAGTGCGGCCAGGCGCATATTGAGGAGAATGGGTAGCCTGCGGCGTCGCGCCAATGGGAACAGGATAATTCCGGCGATGCAAAATCGAAGTGTTGCCAGGGTAATTGGTGGAATCGTCTCGAGCGCCGCCTTGGTGGTGACGTCTGACGTTCCCCAGAGAACACCTGCGATGATCAATGCCCAGATTGCGCGCAGGCGTGCGTTGCCGAAAGACGCTCTGGTGAGTGCACGAATGTCGACTGAGCGAATCGCCACTTTCGTTACCCATGTTCCTTCCAAAGGTCAAATCCCCATCCGCTTTCGGGCGGCACGTTTGAGCTAAAGAGTTGTTCGCCAACTCGCCTGCCTGACTGAGTCAGGAATCTTGTAGATTTCGTCTGAATTCATTGTGCAAGTGAATCGATATTGGTCACATCGGCAGGATTGCCTATTTAGAGCTGCGTCCCAATTCAGCTCCGAGTTGCGGTACGTCGACTCGTTCAACGATTAGTACGATTCTGAACGTCACCAACTCAGTTGTGAATACAGAGAAATCCGCAATTGCTGTTGCTTACGGTCATCAACGGAGTAACGCAGGTAAGTTTCATCGGGAGTTTTCCGGACACAGGAGAGGTCGAATCGCGATTAACGAGGTGAGATCTCAGAGGTGGGGGAGACAAAAGGAGCGGTCACCGTTGGACCGCTCCACTACGTGTTCAGCTGGGTTTTGATCGTGAACTGGATGTGAGACTTAGGATTCTTTCAGCCACCTGGTGTACCAGGCAACCAGACGGCGCATCAGATTAAGCTGATGGTGCCGCTCGACAATGGGATGACCTTCACGTGGGTATCTGACGAACTCAGTGGGCACACCAAGCGTTTTCAACGCCCGATACATCTCTGCACCTTGCGACGGGGTCACTCGTGCGTCTGCGTCACCATGGAGTATGAGCGTCGGCGTTTTGCAATTCTTGATCTGCGACATGGCCGAGCCGGACCAGTAAGGATCGAAGTCCTCGTATGGCGGATGCGTGAAGTAGTGCAGATTCGCATCCCAGATGTCGTCGGTGCCGTGATCCGAAATCAGGTTGGATAGACCCGCGCCCATCATGGCGGCCTTGAAGAGATCAGTCCGGGTGATCGTGGTAGCGGTGAGATACCCGCCCCAACTCCAGCCACCAATCCCAAGCCTGTCGCCATCGGCGATACCACGCTCGACCATCGCCAACGCCCCGGTGATTAGGTCGCGAACTTCCCCACCACCAACATCATTCTGAAGTTGGCGCTGGAAGTCGGTGCCACGTCCCGTGCTGCCTCTCGGATTCGGGGCAAGAACCGCGAACCCATGGCTTGCCATGAGTTGGGCCCAATCGTGCCAATCGAGATAACAGTAGTCTTCCCACTGCCAGCTCGGTCCGCCATGGATTTCAACAATTAGTGGATATCGCTTGCCCTCTTCGTACCCTGCCGGGTAGGTGAGTATCCCTTCGATCACCCAACCATCGCTTTGCCAGCTCACCGTTTCGGCAGGGCTCAGCCGCCCGATGAAGGGTTTTCCAAACGATGTGACGACGTTTGGCTCGCCCAGTATTTCGGTGGCGTAGACCTCTTGCGGGATATCGCCATCGGCCCAAACCAGCGCGACCTGAGAGCCGTCAGCGCACAGACTCGGACCGGCGGTGACGCTTCCGGATCCGTGTTGTCCAACAGGACCGACCGGGGTTAGAACCCGAGACTCGACATCGAACGCATAGGCAAGCCCATGTGTGCCTTCGACCATTCGCAACGCGACCCGATACGGATCGCCTGCGATCGGGTAGATCGCTTCGACCTGTCCCGCGTACCCGGGGAGCAGATTAACCGGCTTCCCACCATCGATCGGAGCCAGCCAGACTGACGAAACAGGATCATCCCAACCGTTGTCCGCGGTGATAACGATTCCGGCATCGACTATGACCGGCAATCCTGGGAGCGTCGGGAACCGGGCGATGTGTTTTGGAAGTCCTCCCGCGACGGGGATGGTCCACAGGTCACTGGCACCGCAGGTGGCATTCAGATCGTAGCCATCAGTTGTGGTGTAAGTGATGAGCTCACTATCCGGTTTCCAGGAGAATGCCCAGATCTGCCGAGTGCCATAGGTGAGTTGACGGGCCTTCCCGGTTTCCACATCGACGATCCAGATCCGGCGACGTTTCGTGTCGATATCGGCCACGATAGGGTCGTCGCGGTCCTCTTTCTTCTTCTTTTCCTCGGCCGTTTCCGGATCCTCCCGAAGAACTGCGATGCAATCTCCATCCTGAGACCACGCGGGAGAGGAGAGATCACCGTCAAGCTCGCCGAGTTGACGCGCTTCGCCGCCATCGATCCGAATCAGGTAGAGCTGCTGTTTCGCCTCGTCAGAATCCTTCTTCTTGGGTTTGCGGTCGGAGATGAAAACAAGCGTTTTGCCATCTGGCGACCAGCGGGGCGATCGGTCGTTTGCGAGACCGGCAGTCAGTTTCTCCGCCGTCTTGCCACTTCGTGAAAGCCAGATCGCGGACTGCTCGTGTTCATCCTTTTTGCTTGCCGCGCGCACGGTGAACGCGACCGACGCGCCTTCGGGAGAAACCTGAGGATCGTCCGGGACCAATCGATCGGCGATCTCTTCCGGCGTGAGCGGTTTCAGCGTTGGTACCTGAAATGAGCCTGTAGATGCGGTCATGTAGTGAACATGCTCCTTGAACGTTTGGCCTGTGATCGACGAGGCCACCGTCGGGTCATCGTATCAGTGTTTGACCGGGTTCACTTGGCTCAATGATTGTCCAACGGCGATCGTCTCGCGAGCAACCGCGACGTCCAGAATCGCCACTCCGTCGTGTGCCAGTACCTGACGGACCGCCTCGGCAACATCTGCATTTCGCTCAACCCGAATACCCAACCCTCCAAACGCCTGCGCGTAATGGATGAAGTCCGGGCTCCAGATTTCCGTGCCCGAAACGCGTCCAGGGTATTCCCGCTCCTGATGGAGCCGGATGGTGCCGTAGAGCGAGTTGTTGAATACGATATTGACGACGCGAAGTCCCAGTTGTGCCGCGACCGCGAGTTCGTTGCTGGTCATCATGAACCCGCCATCGCCGGCCATCGCAATGACCGGGACGCTATTTTTACGCACGATCGCGGCAGCGACCGCTGCCGGCACCGCATATCCCATCGCGCCCGAGGTTGGACCAAGGAAGGTTCCTGGGCGGGTGAACTGGAAGTAACGAGCGACCCAGCCGAAAAAATTGCCAGCATCGCTGGTGAGAATCGCGTCCGGGGGCAGTTGCTTCTGGAGCTCCGTGATCACGACTGCCGGGTCTACCAGATTGTTGATTACCGGGGTAATTGGCGGAGTCGATGCGGCCAGAAAGGCGTCCCTGTCGGTCCGGTTGTGACCGGTCCGATCTGGCCAGGTGACCGTTTTCGCCAGTTGGGTAAGCGCGATAAGCGCCTCCCGCGCATCCGAGACGATGGCGACAGTTGCCGGAAAGGATTTGCCAAGATCGTCGGCCGAGATATCAATCTGGATCAGCCTGGCGGATGGATTCGGGATCGAATAACCAAGGGTCGTCAGTTCCGCCAGTCGCGTACCGATGGCCAGCACCACGTCGGCCTCTTTGGCGCGAACCCGCATCGCGGGCGTTGTACCGAACGAGAGCGATCCGAGCGAAAGCGGGTGATTGTTCGGGAAGGCATCGAGCCGCCGGAACGCGGCCATCACCGGAATCCCACTCAACTCAGCGAAGCGGATGAGGTCTCCAGTTGCCCCGCTGCGATTGACTCCACCCCCGGCGATGATCAGTGGACGTTCTGCCGTGCGCAGGAGATCGAGTGCGGCGCCGATCGAATCCAGTGAAGGCGAGGGTAGGCCGAACGAAGTTGGCACAGGGAGTTCGTCCGGCGCTGATTCATCCAGGATGTCGCCGCGTAATGCGATCGCAACCGGTCCGGGTCGACCAGAGACGGAACGGCGATAGGCCTCGCTTGCAATCCGGGGAAGTTCTGCCCCGTTGGGAGCTTCGACCGCCCATTTGGTGATGGGGCCGAAGAATTGCGCGAGTTCAACCTCCTGCAGCGCTTCCCGGTGTCGGAACGGGGTCTCGACCTGTCCGACCATCGCGATCAATGGCGTTGAGTCCTGCTGGGCGGTATGAACACCAATCGCGAGATTGGCGGAACCGACGCCGCGGGTGCCCATGCAGATGGCAGGTTGACCGGTAAGCTTACCGACCGCGTCGGCCATGAAGGAGGCTCCGCCCTCGTGCCGGGTGGCGACCAGTTTGATCTCCGGGGTCTCGTGCAGGGCATCGAGCAGACCGAGGAAGCTCTCGCCAGGAACGCCGAATGCGTACCGGACTCCCCGTTCCTTGAGAACCCGTACCGCGCCAAGTGCTGCTCGCATCGCTCTTCTCAATCCTCATGCATCGATCGATATTACAAAGTGCGATCCTACCCGCGATTCAATCGTTCGGCCACTGTTTGACCGATCCGAAGGGGCCGCGTAGGATGGCATTCTGGTTATCTGTTCTACATGCGGAAGGTGAGATATGCCCCGGTTCGCTGCCAACCTGACAATGCTCTTCACCGAATACCCGGTGATCGAACGCTTCGAGCGCGCCGCTGCCGCGGGATTCAATGCGGTCGAGTTCCTTTTTCCTTACAACGAGGATATCGACGGCATTCGGGCGGCCCTGGATCGCACCGGGATCGAGCAAATCCTCTTCAATCTGCCAGTCGGTGACTTTTCAGCTGGCGATCGTGGCATGGCCAACAATCCTGCCAAGAATGCTGAATTCTTGGATGGCGTGAATCTCGCCGCCGAGATCGCCGTCAAACTCGGAGTCCCCAAGATCAACTGCCTGGTGGGGAAAATCCTGCCGGATCTCAGCCACGATGTGCAGTGGGGCAATCTGAAGGAAAATCTCGTTCGCGCCGCCGATATCATGCAGAGCGCAGGTGTGCTCCAGATTTTCGAACCGCTCAATCCCTTCGATGCGCCGGGCTACTTCCTGCCGACCAACAGTCTCGGATTTGCACTGGTCGAGGAGATCAATCACCCGAATCTGTTGCTTGAATACGACATCTATCACGCCCAGCGCACGGAAGGAAATCTCGCGGCCACGATTCGCAGGGAGATCGCGAAGATCGGGCACGTGCAGATCGCGGATAGCCCGGCCAGAAACGAGCCAGGAACGGGTGAAATCAACTATCCCTTCGTCTTTCAGGCGCTTGATGAAGCCGGGTACGCGGGATGGGTTGGACTCGAATATCGGGCTTCCAACGGCACCGAAGCATCGTTGAACTGGCTCCGAGAGTGGGGCTACTGGGTTTAGTCGTCACAGAAATCGGGGAGCAAATCCAATGGCAGAGCAAATCGGGTTTATCGGTCTCGGGATCATGGGCAAACCCATGGTTCGCAATCTGGTCAAGGCCGGGTACGAGGTTCTGGTGCACAGCCGGAATCAGGAATCGGTCGCGGAGTTCGTGAAGGAGACGCCTGGAACGACCGCCGCCGGGTCGTCGCGAGCGGTCGCCGAACAGGTCAAAACCATCATCACGATGCTGCCGGATTCACCCAATCTGCGTCAGGTCGTCTTTGGCGAGGATGGATTGTTGCCAGTGCTCGGCGAGGGTCACCTCCTGATCGATATGAGCACCATCGCACCGGCCGCGGCGATCGAAGTCGCGGGCGCGCTCCTGGTCAAGGGTGCTTCGGCACTCGATGCACCGGTCAGCGGCGGCGACAAGGGTGCAATCGCAGGCACGTTGAGCATCATGGTCGGAGGTTCCGCCGCCGACGTCGAACGCGCCATGCCGCTGTTCGAGGCGATGGGCAAAACGATTGTCCATGTTGGAGAAGCGGGTTCAGGGCAGATCGTGAAAGCCTGCAATCAAGTTGTTGTTGCACTCAACTATGCCGCCGTGAGCGAGGCGCTAGTGCTTGGATCAAAGGCGGGTGTCGATCCCAACAAGATCGTGCAGGTCCTGAGCGGTGGTCTGGCCAACAGCCGGGTGCTCGAGTTGCGCGGTCCGACGATGATTCAGCACAACTTCACCCCTGGATTCAGGGTGAATCTGCATCGCAAGGACCTCGGCATTGCACTCGCCACTGGTCGCGAAAATGGCGTCCCCCTGCCGGTTACGTCATTGGTCAGCCAGTTCTTCGACGCGGTCAATACGGACGGTAATGGTGAACTCGACCACTCCGCGCTGTTGACCATCTTCGAGGGTTTGGCCGGGCATACAATCGGGACGTAATAAAGCCAGTGACTTCAGGCCATGAGCTCTAAGCAACGGTGGGAGGGAGACCTCCCACCGTTGCGGTTCGACCGCGCGAACGACTACTCGCCGCGGGCGGCTCGCCACGCCTTGTATTCCGCGAGCACTGCTTCGCTGGGCGGGTACGTTCCCGGTAGGGCGGCGCCACCCTGAATCTTCTCCAAAATGAAAATCTCCATATTCTCCTGGTCGGCGGCCGGTTTCGCGATTTCGGCTGCCAGATGACGCGGGATCACGACGACTCCCTCTTCGTCGCCCACCAGAATGTCGCCGGGATAGACCGGGACACCCGCGCACCCGATCGGCACATTGATATCGACCGCGTGGTGCACCGAGAGACTGAGCGCGGCCGACTTCGAGGCGGCGAAAACGGGGAAGTCGAGCGATGCAATCTCGGGTGAATCCCGGAGAGCGCCATCGCTGACGATTCCCGCCGCGCCTCGTTTCATCGCGCGGGTGACCAGAATGCCGCCACCATTGGCCGCGCGGAGATCGCCCCGGCAATCGAGTACCAGCACCTGACCCGGTCCGACTGTTTCGATCGCCTTGCGTTGCGGGTGATTGGGGTCACGGAAGACATCGAGTCTGTCCAGATCCTCTCTCGCCGGAATACTGCGCAGGGTGACCGCCTCACCAACGAAACGGGCAGCACCCGGGTTCAAAGGCGAAAGACCGTTCAGGAAGACATTGCGGAGACCACGCTGGAAGAGTTGGGTGCTGATCGTCGCCGTACTTGCATTTTTCAGGTGAGCGATGGTCTCGTCGGAAATGGCGATTGGCTCAGTCACGGTTGGTCCTTCCCTGGGTGGCTCAGTTCGAATGCCAGAGCATAACAATCCCAGGCAGAGCCGTAAACTGCTTGCGTCTGCGAGAATCGGCGCAACTGGCTCGATGCGCGCGCGACTGGTGAGGTGAACAATGCGAGAAAACAAACTCAAAACAAAACTGGCGGCCGGCAATTCGGTTTCAGGACCGATCATGGAAGAGGTTCGCACCGTCGGTGTGGTCAAGTACCTCGCGGCTGCGGGTCATGACTTTCTCTGGTTCGATACCGAACACAACATGCTCGATTGGGAAACTCTGCTCACCCTTGTCCAGGTTTCGATTATGTCGGACATCGTGCCGCTGATTCGCGTGACCGATCTCTCCTATCCACTGGTCGCCCGGGCGCTCGATACCGGCGCATATGGCGTGATCATTCCGCGAGTCGAAACCCGTGAAGAGGTCGAGCGCGCGGTCAGCTTTGCCAAATACCCGCCACTCGGACGGCGCGGCGCGGGCGGACAGGCGCGCAACGCCTACATGACTCGTGATGTCCGGGGGGCACTAGAAGAGGGTAACGCGCTCTCCATGGTGGTCGTTCAGATCGAGTCCAGGGAAGCGGTCGAACGGCTCGACGAGATGGCGTCAGTGCCTGGGGTCGATGTGATCTGTATCGGACCACAGGATCTTTCGATTTCGCTCGGGGTTCACGGAGAATTCACCAATCCGGTCTTCCTGGAGTCGGTGGCGAAGATCGTCGAAATCTCATCTCGCTACAACGTTCCGGTCGGAATGGTGAGCCGCGACGCGAACTCCTTCAAACTCTGGCACGAGATGGGCATCCGTTTCCTGGTTTGCGGGAGCGATGGTTCGTTACTTCTGCAGGCGGCGAAGCAGGATATCGCTATTCTTAGAGGTATTACGGGCGAGTAAGCGGACCGAACAGGCGGTCCACTCGCGGAAGTGCATTGGATCGCCCATGTCAGTCCAGATGACTAACGCCGAAATCGCGAACCAACTGAGAAACCTCGGAGCGCTGCTGGAGATCGGTGGTGAACCGGGGTTTCGTACTGCCGCCTACCGGAAAGCGGCGGAACAGATCGAGGCCCTGGCCGAATCACTCTCGGAAATTCGCGCGAAGGGTGAACTCGAAAACATCCCAGGCGTCGGGAAAGCGATTTCCGAGAAGATCGGCAGTCTGCTCGACACCGGTCACATGAAAGCGCTCGACGAAATCACCGAAAAGATCCCCTTGAGCGTGATCGAGTTGCTCTCGGTGCCGGACGTCGGTCCGAAGCGGGCAGCGCTGCTCTTCGAATCGGGTGGTATCACCAGTCTGGTGGCATTGCGCGAGGCCGCGACCTCTGGCGCGCTTGCGAACATTCCCGGTCTCACCGAAAAGGCGGCCGCGAAGCTCACCGCCACGTTGGCCACCATGGCTGAACCTGATACCCGGATGCCACTTCCCATGGCCCGGCGTCTCGGACTGGACCTGATTCAGCACCTGCGAGCAGCGTATTCCGGAATCGAGAAGATCGAACTCGGAGGCAGCGTTCGTCGCTTCAAGGAGACGGTGGGCGATCTCGATATCGTTTCTTCCGGAAAAGATCCGAATGCGATGGTTGCGGCCTTTTCGACCCTTCCACTCGTCGCGCGTGTCGAGATGCTCGGTGAGAATCGCTGTCGCGTGCAAATGCAGAGCGGTCAGTCGGCTGATCTCCGGGTAGTTCCTGGCGAGCAGTGGGGGTCGCTGCTGCACCACTTCACCGGTAGCAGATTACACAATATGAAGTTGCGGGAGCGCTCGCTCGATCTCGGCTGGTCGATGAGTGAATACGGGTTCCGCAAGGGAGAAGAACTGGTTTCGTTTTCCACGGAGGAGGAACTCTTCGCGTTTTTGGGAATGGATTTTATTCCCCCGCCGATGCGCGAGGAAGCGGGCGAAATCGAACTCGCGGCAAAGCACCAGCTGCCGAAAGTGGTCGGCATTGATGGATTGCGCGGCGATCTCCACATGCACTCGACCTGGAGTGACGGCGTCAACTCCACCGAGGAAATGGCGCGGGCAGCGATTGCGCGCTGCTATGAATACATCTGCCTGACCGATCACTCGCGCGGGCTCGGGATTGCGAATGGTCTCGATGCGGAGCGGTTGATGCAGCAGAGGGTCGAGATCGACCACGTGAACACCCTGGTCGCACCATTCCGGGTTTTGCAAGGTGTCGAGGTGGAGGTAATGAACGACGGTTCGCTCGATCTCGCGGACGATGTCCTCGCGAAGCTCGATCTGGTGATCGCATCGGTGCATTCCGGAACCCGACGGGGCAAGGAATCGACCACGATGCGCGCGATCAAAGCGGTGCAGCACCCGCTGGTCGATATTCTCGCGCATCCCACCGGGCGAATACTCGGAAGTCGCGGACCCGGCGACTTCGATATCCCGGCAATTCTGGAAGCGGCGGCCGCGGCCGGTACCGCGGTTGAAATCAACGGGTCGCGGGTCGATCTGTCAGATTTCAATACAAAGGCGGCGTTGGCGGCTGGTTGTACGATCGAAATCGGAAGCGACGCCCATTCGACCGAGGGGCTGAACGAGATCGACTACGCGATCGGCACTGCCCAACGCGCCTGGGTCACCCCCGATCGCGTTTTGAACGCACTGCCCCTGGAAAAGATGCTGGCCAGTTTGAAACGAAACCGCCCATCGTAGGGTCACGGCACTGCCGTGACCTGTCAGTGGTCGGAATTGGTTCAAACAGAGCACCAGCGATTTGAGGTGGTTCACTTCGCCAATGCCGTGGCGATCGAGAAGACATGGCATGCTGTGTCGTTAAAGGTCGCCGCCAAAAGGTCAATTAACTTCAACCCGGCTAAAGAGCCGCCAGAATCGCGTCGCCAACTTCCCTTGTTGTCGCTTTGCCGCCGAGATCGGGGGTGAAGATGCGGGCGGCGGTGGTTGTTTCGATGGCGTGCATCACTCTGGCAGCTTCGGCATCCAGACCAAGGTGTTCGAGCATAAGCGCGGCCGACCAAATCTGGGCGATCGGGTTGGCGATCCCCTTGCCGGCGATATCAGGCGCGGAGCCGTGGACCGGTTCAAACATGCTCGGATGGCGACGTTCCGGGTCCGTGTTCGTGCTGGCAGCGATTCCCATGCTGCCGGCGAGCGCGCTGCCGAGATCGGAGAGGATATCGCCAAAGAGGTTGGAACCGACGACCACTTCCAGCGAATCCGGCCGGAGCACGAAGCGGGCAGCCATCGCATCGACCAGCCACTGTTCGGTTTCGATATCCGGGTAGTCCTGCCGAACGCGATGGAAGACATCGTCCCAGAGCGTCATCGCGTACTGCTGGGCATTGCTCTTGGTGACACTCGTGACCTTTTTGCGCTTTCGTTTGGCGGCGAGCTGGAAGGCATACCGGATGATGCGTTCGCACCCGAGTTCGGTGAACATCGCGGATTGCACCGCGACCTCCGCACCCTTGCCGCGACCGTGGAAGGAGCGGCCACCGACACCGGCATACTCTCCCTCCGAGTTTTCACGAACGACCACCCAGTCGATCGTCTCTGCCGAGCCGTTCCGTAGCGGACTCTCGATACCTGGGAGCAGGCGCACTGGACGCACACAGGCATACTGGTCGAATCCCTGGCAGATCGCGAGCCGGAGACCCCATAAACTCACGTGATCGGGCACGCCGGGCCACCCGACCGCGCCGAAATAGATCGCGTCAAATGACTGAAGTCGGTCCAGACCATCTTCATCCATCATGCGGCCGGTTTTTAGATAGTACTCGCAACCCCAGGGAAAGAATTCGAAGGTGAAGGAGAGGGCGCCATTGCTGGAATGGGCGAGCGCCTCCAGTACACGCAGTCCCTCGGGTACGACTTCGTTGCCGATGCCATCGCCGGGAATGACCGCAATCTTGAAATGCTTTGGAGTCGCTGTCACGAGGGAACCTCCACAATCGTATCGCCCACGGCAATTTCGCCAGATGTCAGGATGTTCGCACGAAGTCCTCCGCAGTACGCCATCGCCTTGAGGACCTTCTTACCGGTCAACTCGACCAGATGCTCGCACGGAGGGCAATCGCGAACACCTTCGCACAGCAAATCTCCGATGGTGAATTGCTTGCCGATGAGATCATGAACCCGGATACCGGTCGTTACGATATTGCGCCGGCTCTCAATGTGATCGAGCCTGATACCGGTTTCGACTTCGATTTCGTCCAGTGCTTCTGTTTCGATCAGTGTCAATTCTCGCGCGCCACCCGGCAGGGGGCGCGAGGAGTAGAACCCGACTCCCAGCGCGTAACGATCCCCGGCGAGACCGGTGCCCGCGATGGCCCCGATCCGTTCATGCGAGGTCATCGGCTGACTTTCACCCGGTGACGTAAAGAGCCCCACTACTCGTCCAGTCATTCCCGTTTCCAATCGCTACGAAGAAGTCCAAACGCCGCGTGGTCGACGCGCCGACCATTGATGATGAGCAATCCGCGCAGTATCCCCTCACGGGTGAACCCATTTGATTCGAGCACTCGGCAGGATGCAATGTTCTCGATCGATGCCACCGCCGCGAGGCGCTCCAGGTTGAATTGGGAGCGATCGAAAGCGATTGGGATCAGCGCGGCCAGCGCCGACCGTCCGTAACCACGTCCGCGAAACTCCGCGCCAATCGTGTAGCCGATTTCGCAGTTGCCATGTCGGCGATTGGATTCGGAGATATCGAGAGTGATCCATCCGACAGGTTGGCGCTCGGCCTCGACCATGTACTGAAAATTGCCGAATGCGGCGGGATTGATGAGCAGATGCGAACGTGCCGAAATGGCCGCGCGAAGGTCATCAAGCGGAAGTTGAACGATCGGCTGGTGCTTCCTGGTGCCGGCCTCTGATCGCCAATTCAACAGCATTTCGGCATCCGCCGGTTTGATTCGGCTGAGTTGAATCGAAGTCATTGTTCTTGCCGTTGTGCGCGCTATCCTAATTTCATCGAACCGCACTGTATCACGCTGAGCCGCCCGTCCTTGCCTCTGGCTGCGGCAAACGTGTACGGTGACCGCGTGGTTGCCACTCGGCAGTTGATCGATACGGCGTGATGGTGAAGCATGGCTGGCGGACGCACTCTTTCGAATGACATCTATCTGCTCGGCGGATTGCTTGGTGAAGTCATTCAGGCACAGGCGGGAGTACCGGCGTTCGAACTCGAAGAGCGTGCCCGCGCGCTTGGCAAGGCATTCCGGGCCGGTAAGAAAGGAGCAGGCGACGAACTGGCGGCACTGGTTGCCGGTTTGGGACCGGATGACGCGAGTCTCTTGATTCGCGCCTTCACCAGTTACTTCCAGTTGATCAATCTCTGTGAAGATAGCGAGCGGGTCCGGCGAATCCGCAGGCGCGAATCGGAAATGCATCCCGCGCCACGCCGTGGCTCGATTGCCGAGGCGATCGGCATGTTGAAGGCACGCGGAATGAGCGCGATAGACCTTCAGGCGTTGCTTAACCGGGCCGATGTGCGCCTGGTGATGACTGCCCACCCTACCGAAGCGCGCCGCCGTACCGTGATCGACAAGCAGGCGCGGCTCTTTCGCGTGATTCGTGACCTGGATGAACGGCGGACTTTGCCACGAGAGGAATCGCGCGCTCGGACTCGTCTCGCGTCGACCGTGGCGGAACTCTGGAGTTCCAATGAAGTCCGTGCCGTTCAGCCCACAGTCATCGACGAATTGCAGGCGGGTCTGGTTCACTTTCGTTCCACACTTGTGCACGTTATTCCGCAAATTTACCGCGATGTCGAAGACGCGCTGGCCGAACACTATCCGGATGCCGAGTTCACGGTCCCGCCTTTTCTCACTTTTGGCTCGTGGGTCGGCGGGGATCGCGACGGCAATCCAAATGTGACCCCGCAACTCACTGAAGAGGCGCTTCGCGTGATGCGACACCTTGCGCTCGAGCTGTTGGAGGCACGATTGATCGAGTTGTCGGGCAGAATTTCGGTCTCGACGCTGGTTACTGGACCCGCGCCGGGATTGGATCAGCTCATCGCTGACAACGCGGCCCGCTTCCCGGATCTCGCAGTCGATCTCGAAATGCGTAATCAGGATGAGCCGTATCGCCGCGCACTCACGCTGATGCGTGAACGACTCCGCGCCGCCCGTCGAGGAGAGTCCGGCGCCTATTGCGACGCGCACGAATTAGTTGCTGATCTGCGCACGATCGAGCAAACGTTGATCGAGCAGGGCGAGCCACTGATCGTAACCGGTGACTTGCACGATGTTATTCGGCAGGTGCAATCTTTTGGATTTCACTTCGCCCGGCTCGATATCCGCGAGCATTCGCGGCGTCACGAGAACGCCCTGGCGGAGGTTTTCGCGCTTACCGGTGTGGAATCCGCGTATAGCGATCTCTCGGAAGAAGCGAAGATTTCGTTGCTGGCACGCGAAATCGACGATCCACGCCCGTTGGTGCCGATGAACCTCGACGTACTCTCCGAAGCCTCCCGGGAGGTCATCGGACTCTTTCGGATGTTGCGGAAGCTCATCAGTAGTGATCATCGGGGCGCACTGCGAACCTATGTGATCAGTGCTGCCGACTCGCCGTCGGACGTGCTTGAAGTCCTGCTTCTGATGAAAGAGTCGCAGTTGGCAGATGTTGGTGGCGGCAATGCGCAGCTCGACATTGCCCCGCTTTTCGAGCAAGGCGAATCCCTGGCAGCGTCGAGTGAGATCATGGCCACACTGCTCGCACTCCCGGTCTATCGCAAGGCGGTGACCTCCTGGGGGAACGCGCAAGAGGTGATGATTGGTTACTCCGATTCCAACAAGGAGATCGGTTATCTGGCATCTTCGTGGGCGCTTTACGCCGGTCAGGTGCAACTGAGCCGACTTTTCGGCGAAGAAGGGATCGATTTCACCTTTTTCCACGGTCGCGGTGGCTCAATTGGGCGCGGCGGTGGCCCAACGAATGTCGCGATTCTGGCTCAACCGAAGGGAACCGTCCGGGGACGGATCAAGCTGACCGAGCAGGGTGAAGTTGTCTCTGCTCGCTATTCGATTCCTGAAATCGCCCATCGTGAACTGGAACTGGTCGCGGGAGCGGTACTTGTTTCCGCCGGAGGCGGTTTAGGTGAGGGTGAGCCGGCGCAGATCGGAGCGTTCGAAGTCGCAGTCGCCCGGATTGCCGAGCAGTCGCAACACGCCTACCGGGATCTGGTCTACGGTGATTCCGAATTCATCTCCTTTTTCCATCAAGCAACACCGATCGAAGAGATATCACGGCTTAAACTCGGTTCCCGGCCCGCTCGTCGGACCGCGTCCACTCGTATCGAGGATTTGCGCGCGATTCCCTGGGTCTTTTCCTGGACACAATCGCGTATTTTGCTGCCCGGTTGGTTTGGTCTTGGGAGCGCACTGGAGTGGGGTCGGCAGGAGTACGGCATTGAGTTCTTGCGGGCAATGAACAGTGAATGGTCTTTTTTCAACGCGATGCTTGCCAACGCCGAACTCGCACTGGCGAAGGCGGATCTCCCGATCGCCGAGCGCTATGTGCAGCTGGTCGAACCGGCCGAATTGCGCAATCGGATCTGGGCGCGAATCAAAGGTGAGTACGAGCGCTCGTGCGCGTCAGTCCTCGATATCACGGAACAGGCAAAGCTGCTGGACCGCGATCCAGTATTGCAACGCTCAATCGAACGCCGAAACCCGTATGTCGATCCGCTCTCGTTCATTCAACTGGATCTTCTGCGTCGGCTGCGCACCGAGGGACGACCGGAAGCGTTGATGCGTCCGGTACTACTTGCTATCAACGGAATCGCGGGGGCATTGAAGAATACGGGCTGAGCTGTCAGGTATCGTGACAACGGCCCCGTCCCCTTGTTCCGGGGGACGGGGCCGTTGTCCGAGCACTTGTTGCTCGATGACAGTTTGATGTTGAAAGGTCATTTCTAGAAGCTAGAAGCTAGAAGCTAGAAGCTCGTTACTCCTTCAACTTCGCTTCGATGTCGTTGATCGATGAGCGGAGATCCTCGGCGCGTTCCTGTTTGTCTCGAATGCGGTTCATAACGTCGATGATCTTGTCTTCGAGACCCTTGCCGATTTCGTCGGCCTTGCCACCCGGCTTAAGTGACGAGAGTGTTTCGCGCCAGCGTTCGATGTTGGTTTCGTCATGAGTGATTGATTCGCGCAGAGAGTTGAGCTGTTCGCGCTTGCGTGTCATCGCTTCACGCATGCGGGTGTGCCATTCATTTTGCTGTCGATCACGCTCGCCCGAGGCGTTCGCAAAGATCTTGTCGCAGGCTTCACGGAATCGCGCCCAGAGGGTTTCGGACTGCTCGCGAGGAACAGGTCCAATTTCCTTCCACATCGCCTGCAGTTCTTTGGCCTCACGAGCACTTGACAAAGCATCGCCGGTGTAACTCAGAGACTCTGCACGGGTGATGAGGTCCATCTTTTTGGTGAGGTTGTCGCGCTCGGCTTGATTCCGCTCGGCGAACGTTGATGAGCGGCGATCAAAAAACGACTGCGTTGCCGCG
>Ga0105046_10003836_pt1 | contig 23891 bp, 21 predicted proteins | sample MAT03_FD_78385 | JGI IMG/M metagenome (GOLD analysis project Ga0105046, IMG submission 78385) | Freshwater microbial communities from Lake Fryxell liftoff mats and glacier meltwater in Antarctica - MAT-03 (megahit assembly) | ecosystem: Environmental > Aquatic > Freshwater > Ice > Liftoff...
CGACAGCAATTCCTCCAGCGCGGCGACATCGGCGATCCTGTCGGGCAAGGTCGTGCATGCGGGCTTCGTCATGGCGCGTCCTTTCATCCGATGCGTGCGATCGACGCGAGCGAAACCTCGGCCCGCAGGCTGCGTCCAGCGCAGAACCTTTCGATCTCGTCCACCACGGCCGCGAACATGCGGCGGCGTTCCCGCCCCGTCGGTCCGGCGATATGGGGTGTCAGCAACACGTTTGGCAGTGTGAACAGCGGCGAGTTCGCGGGCGGAGGCTCGGGGAATGTCACGTCGATGATGGCCGAAATGCGACCGGTTTCCAGTTCGCGGACAAGTGCGTCCTGATCCACCAGCACCCCTCGCGCCGTGTTGATCAGCGTGGCCCCGTCGCGCAGCCGCGCCAGACGGGCTGCGTCGAACATGCCGACCGTTTCGGGCGTTATCGGCGCGTGGATCGACACGATGCTTGACCGCGCGACAAGGTCGTCAAGGTCGTCGACCTTTTCGGCTCCAAGGGACATCGCGTGTTCGCGCGACAGATAAGGATCGTAGACCAGCACCTCGACATCGAACGCGGCCAGCCGCTGTATCACCGGCAGCCCGACGCGCGAGGCCCCGACGATGCCGATGACGCGCCCCAGCAGACCGACATCGAGTGGATCCTGTATCGTCGGCAAAGTCCGCGCCTCGCGGTATCTTCGCGCCCGGGCCAGGATTTCCTTTCCCGCAAAGACGATGGCCGCCATCGTGTATTCAACCACCGGATGGGCCGTCGCCTCGACCGCAGCCGAGATGCGGACCCCACGGTGCCAGACCGCAGGCGCGTGATGCGCCTTGAGCGTTGCGCCCAGATGCGAAACGAACCGCAGGGCAGGCAGATTGGCCAGCCCGGCTTCGTCCAGCAGCGGTGCATCCCAGCCGGTGACAAGGATCTGCACGTCCTTGAGCAGCGCGCGCGCCCGGTCGTCGGTATAGCTTGAAAGGGGTTCCGGATCGACGATGACCGTGCAGGCGTCAAGTCTGCGCCAATCCTCGGGATCGAATCCGTCGCGGTAAAGCGATCGGTCAAAGCAGAACGCAAGACGGGGCCGTTCAGGCATTCGGGTCGCCTTGTGCTGTTTCTGGCGCGTCGTTCAAATGTCCGTAGATCTGAATGAATTTGGCAAGCGCTGTTTCGATCTGCGCAAGGTCGGGGTGCCAGTATCGTTCCCATTCGAGGCTGACGACGCCGGCAAATTGGCGGCCCAGCGTGGCGATCAGATCGGCATGCGGGAACTCTCCGTCGCCGGGCGCGACCAGAACCGGTTTGCCGGACGCATCGGTGCGGCTGTCCTTGACGTGAATGTGCCGACAGACGCTCCGGATCCGGGGCCAGGTCGCCGCCACGTCCTCGCCGCCTTTGCGCCACGTATGGTGCGTGTCCCAAAGGATCGCCGCGTCGGGCCGAAGGATGCGAAACCTTTGCAGGGCGGGAGGATGACAAAGCGTGTCGTGCGTCTCGATCATCAGGGTGGGTTGGGCGTCGCCGTCGCCGGTCTGATCGCGCCACCAGTCAAGCGTCGGACCAATCGAGGCAAGTTCGTCGTCGCTGCCGGTCTGCCCACCATCAAAGACCCGGATCGCGGGCACTGCGGCGGCACGGGCCCAGGGCAACAGTTCCGCAAGGGCGCGTCGCTCGGCGCTCCCTGCGCCGATGATGTCAATCGAGCTGTCCAGCGCGACGATGGAAATGGCGGTATCGGTGACGAATTCCGTCAATCCGGCCGGCGTCTGAAACAAAGCACCAAGATAGTCCGGCAAATCCAGCGTCCCGCCCAGCCCCCGGAGCTCGATGGTGCCGATGCCATGCGCCTTTGCCAATGCCGCAACCTCGTCGAGGGATCGGTCGGCGCAACCCAAAGTAGAGAAAGACAGCCGGGCCGCCATTAACCATGACACTCCTGATCATTGGCACTCCAACAGTATTGTGCCAATTCTTCGTCTGCCCACGGACAGAGTTCAGCATAGAGTATTGGGATTTACAACGGTTCATGTGGTGTTTACCACATTATTACGTGCAGGCCGCAAGCCGGAGGGTTTCCGTGGACTTTATCTTCATGTTAACTCGCGGCGACAAGACAATCGAGGATTGTCTTGAACTTTTCGCGCTGGTGGCGCCACTTGGCCTGCGCGCCGTCGGTTTCAAGGATGTGGGCGTCTCGGCCAGGACACTTGGAAAGCTGACCGATGCGATTCGCAGAACCGGCGCCCAGGTGTGCCTTGAGGTCGTGTCGCAAACCGATGCGGATTGCCTTCGATCGGCACGCATGGCCCGCGATCTGCAGGTCGATCAGTTGTTCGGAGGCACGCGGATCGAACCCGTGCTGGAGATTATCGGGGGGACCGCCATCGACTACTATCCGTTCCCCGGTCGTCCGACGGGCCATCCGACAAGGCTGGGCGGGTCGCCAGCCGAGGTCGAGGAAGCCTGTGCGCGATACATGGCTGCGGGCTGCGCCGGTGCCGACCTTCTTGCCTATCGGGCGACCGAAGCCGATCCGGTCGACTTGGTGCGGGCGGCGCGTCGTGGTCTTGGGCAGGGGCGGCTCGTCGTGGCCGGGTCGGTCGGATCGCGTGAGCGGATCAAGATCCTTGCCGATGCCGGGGCTGACGCCTTTACGATCGGGTCGGCGCTGTTTGACGGCTCGTACAGCCCGAACAAGGGTTCGATCCTTTCGCAGCTTTCGCAGGTGTTGTCCGATTGCAAGGCCGTGGCACAGGCGCCGTGCCCCTGATCGGTATCGACATCGGCACGCAAAGCCTCAAGGCCATCGTCGCGACGGACGGCCTGGTGGTCGTCGGCACGGGACACGCCGCGTACTCTCCCAATTTTCCCAGACCCGGCTGGGCCGAACAGGACCCCGCCCTTTGGCTCGCGGCACTGCCCCGGGCCATCGCTGCCGCACTTGCGGCTGCGGATTTGCCGGCGTCTGCAATCACGGCGCTCTCGGTCTGCGGCCAGCTTGACGGTTGCATCGGCGTCAATGCGGCAGGGCATGATGTGGGGCCTTGCATCATCTGGATGGACCGGCGTGCAACAGCCCAGATCGCGGGTCTGGACAGGGCTTGGGTGCGGGACCGGACGGGTCTGGTCGCCGATGCGTCGCATATGGGGCCCAAGATCGCGTGGAGCATCGCCAATCTGCCGGATGCGCGATCCGTGGCATGCTGGCACCAGCCGGTATCTTACCTGATCGAGACCCTGACGGGTCAGCGGGTCATGGATCCGGCGCTGGCGTCGACGACGATGCTGCGCGCTTTGGGGGCGCAGGGCTATGACGCCGATCTCCTCGCCGCATTTGGTATTTCCCAGACTCGTCTGCCGCGAATCGCCAATGCAGCCGAAATTGCCGGATATCTGGGGGTTCGGGGTGCGGCGCTGACCGGCCTGCCGGCCGGCCTGCCGGTCGCGGTTGGCACGGGTGACGATTTCGCCACGCTGATCGGCTGCGGCGTTCACGGGCCGGGGACAGTCTGCGTTACCGTCGGCACCGCCGAAATCGTCGGCGCCGTAAGCGCGCGTCCCGTGATCGACCCCGGGATGATGGTCGAAACGCACGACTTCTTGCCCGGCACCTATCTGGTCGAGAACCCGGGCTGGCTGTCTGGGGGCGCCGTAACCTGGGCCTGCAGGTTGCTGGGCATCGACAGCCCCGATGCCTTTTCACGGCTGGCGGCCACGGCCCCTCCGGGCTGCGAAGGCCTGAATTTTCTGCCTGCCCTGGGCGGTGCCATGACGCCGCGCTGGAACGCCGGGGCCCGGGGCGCGTTCTACGGCCTCGTTCCATCGCACGGCCCGGCCCATGTCGCGCGCGCAGTTCTGGAAGGGAGTGCTTTTGCCATGTGCGATGTCATTGAGCGGATCGGCGCTCTGGGCGTTGCGACGGAACGATTGCGGCTGATGGGTGGTGGCGCACAAAGCGCGGTCTGGGCTGCGATCCGCGCCGATGCCAGCGGCAGGCCGGTAGACGTGGCTCATCTGCGCGAAAGCTCTGCCCTTGGTGCCGCCCTGCTTGCCGCTGTTGCCGTCGGCATCTATCCCGACATCATGGCGGCCGGGACGGCATTGTGCACCAGGGCCGATACGGTCTTGCCCGACCCTGAAACCAAGCCTGCATACGACATGGCGCGCCAGCAATACCACGATCTGTTCGACAGCCTGGAACCGCTATTCTCATCGGCCCCATGACTGGCGCAAGCAACCGTCGCTAAAGTCGCATGGTTGGATCGGGGCGTGGCACCGACGCAATAAGGCGCTGGGTGTAGGGCTCGCGTGGTGCATCAAGGACCGCACGCGTCGTGCCCTGTTCGACCACCTTTCCATTGTGCATCACGATGACCCGGTCACAGAAATAGCGGATCGTGCTGATGTCGTGGGTAATCAGGATATAGCTCAGCCCCAGTTGCTGTTGCAGGTCGAGCAGCAGGTCAAGCATCTGGGCGCGCAACGACACATCCAGCGCCGATGTCGCCTCGTCCGCGATCACCAGTCGCGGTTTGAGGGCGATCGCGCGTGCGATGACGATGCGCTGCCGCTGACCGCCGGAAAAGGCGTGCGGATAACGCTCCATCATCCGGGGTTCCAGTCCGACAAGAACCAGCAGTTCAGCCACCCGCTCGCGCAGCGCGCCGCCGCGCAACCCGTCGTTGAGCAGAAGCGGTTCGGCCACGATCTGTCCGACCGACATCCGTGGATTCAGCGATGAATATGGATCCTGAAACACCATTCTGATGTCGCGCACGATCGGATCGCCCGCGAACCGGCGGTGGCCCGACAGCTCGATTGTCTGCGCCAGTTCGGTGCGATAAAGGATGCTGCCGGAAGTCAGGCGGTGCAATCCCAGGATACATCTTGCGACCGTGCTCTTGCCCGACCCGCTTTCCCCGACGATCCCCAGGTTTTCGTGCGCCCCCACATCGAAGCTGACGCCATCAACAGCGCGCACCTGGTGCCCGACCCGGTCCAGCCAACCTTGGCGGTTGCCGAAAACCTTGGTGATATCGCGCAGGCTGAGAAGCGGTTCGGCCGGGGCAATGCCTGTGGCCACGGGCGCGCCGGTGGTCTTGTTCGGCGACGGAGACTCCAGCCGCAGGGTCGAGGCGAGGAGCATCCGCGTGTAGGGGTGCTGCGGGGCATCGAACAGGGTGCGCAGACGATTGGTTTCGACGATCTTGCCCTTGTTCATGACCGCGACGGTATCGGCGACGTTTGCGACGACGCCCATGTCGTGGGTGATGAAGATGACGCCCAGACCCAGTTGTCGTTGAAGGCCCGCGATCAGTTTCAGGATCTCGGCCTGGGTCGTCACGTCCAGCGCGGTCGTCGGTTCGTCGGCGATCAGGATACGGGGGTTGCCGGCAAGCGCCATTGCGATCATCACGCGCTGCTGCATGCCTCCGGACAGCTCGAAGGGGAACTGTTTCGCAATCAGGTCGGGGCTGCGCAGTTGCATCAGTCCCAGCAATTCGACCGCGCGGGTGTGCGCCGCGCGTTTGCCCACGCGGGGGTCGGACAGCCGGACGGCTTCGGCGATTTGATCGCCGCAATTGTGTACCGGCGACAGCGAGCTCATCGGTTCTTGAAATATCATCGAGATGTCATGGCACCGGACCGCGCGGATGGCGGGTCCTGTCCGGCCAAGCTGGGCGATATCGACCACCTGCCTGGGTGTTGCGGCCCCGGACTCGTAGCGATGCAGCAGGATGCGGCCGCCGACGATCCGGCCCGGCAGATCCACGATCTGCAGGATTGATCGCGCCGCGACGGACTTGCCGCTGCCGCTCTCTCCCACGATGCACAGCGTCTCGCCTTCGTGCAGGTCGAAACCGATGCCATCGACGGCCCGCACCACGGTCCCGTCCGGCATCGCAAAATGGGTTCGAAGATCCGCGACCGACAGCAAAAGGCGTTGGGTCATCCTACCGTCCGTCAATCATAGGGGTCGGCGGCGTCGCGCAGCCCGTCACCTAGAAAGTTGAGCGTCAGCACAGCAACGATCACCGCGACACCCGGCGCCAACAGCCAGGGGGCCGAGGCCAGGGTGCGGATGTTCTGCGCATCGCGCAGCAAGACGCCCCAACTGACGACCGGTGCCTGTAGCCCAAGACCAAGAAAGCTGAGCGTGGTTTCGGCCAGGATCATTCCCGGAATGGCCAGTGTTGCCACCGCGATGATGTGGCTGGCAAAGGACGGCACGATATGGCGCAGGATGATGCGCTGGCTGCCCGCCCCGTCAAGCCAGGCGGCAGCCACGAAATCTTCGCCCTTGAGGGCCATGACCCGGCCACGGACGGCGCGCGCAAGCTCGGTCCAGCCAAGCAGCGCCAGGATGATGGTAACGACGAAATAGGCCTGAAGCGAGGTCCAGTCGCGCGGCACTGCAGCCGCCAGCCCAAGCCAGAGCGGGATCTGCGGCAACGACCAGATGAACTCGATCACACGCTGGATCACCATGTCGGTGCGCCCGCCGACATAGCCCGAGATGCCGCCGATCACGACCCCCACCAGCAGGCTGAGCGCCACGCCGCTAAGCCCAATCGACAGCGATATCCGCGACCCATGCACCAGCCGCGAAAGCATGTCGCGGCCCAGACGGTCAGCCCCAAGAAGAAAGAAGGGCTGCCGCTGGTCGACCGGGCCGATCAGCCGGTGGCGCAGCGGTATCAGGCCCCAAAGCAGATAGGGTGCCGTCGCCGGAAAAAGGCGGACAGCGATCTGGGTATCGGGGTCCGGGGTGAATGTCCGCTTCATCGCAACCTCATCGACGGTGACGATATAGCCCTTGACATGCGGGTCCAGGGTCCAGCCATCAAACAGATACAGGGTTTGCGGCGGGGCATAGGTAAAGCGGGCGTTCAGGGTATTGGGATCGGCGGGTGCGATGACATCGGCAAAGATGGCGATCCCGTACAGAAACATCAGGATGACCCCGCTTATCCGTGCAAGACGGTGCCGGCGCAGCTTGCGCAGCATGAGGCGCATCGGCGTCTCGCCGAAATCGCCGCGCAGCCGGGGAGTCGCGGGGTCAAGGGCCACCTGGGGGGCGGCGTCGTCGGACATCTCAGCGCCCCGAGATGCGGATGCGGGGATCCAGCCAGTAAAGCAGGATGTCCGACAACAACGTCCCCACCAGCGTCAGCATCGCCATCACCATCAGGACACCGCCCGCCAGGAACATGTCCTGCACCATCAGGCTGTTGAGCAACAACGGCCCAAGCGTGGGCATGTTCATCACGATCGCGACGATGGTGGCCGAGGAAATGAGGCTTGGCAGCACCCAACCGATCGAGCTTACGATGGGGTTCATTGCTATCCGCACCGGATACCGCAGGATCAGCCGCCATTCCCGCATGCCTTTCGCGCGGGCGGTGGTCACATAAGGCTTGCGCAGTTCGTCAAGCAGGTTGGCCCGCATGACGCGGATCAAAGCGGCCATCCCGGCCGCGCCCGCGACCAGGACGGGGGGCCACAGGTGGTTGGCCAGGTCGCGCAACGCCGGCCATGACAGACGATCGTCCGCGAATTCCTGCGAATGCAGCCCGCCAAGAACGACGCCGAACTGGGTATAGAACAGCCACATCAGCAGAAGCGCCAAAAGAAAATTGGGCACGGCAACGCCGACGAACCCAAGGATGGTGGCGGCATAATCGCCCAGCGAATACTGGCGCACCGCCGAGTAGATGCCGATTGGAATGGCGACCACCCACATGAAAAGAAGCGTGACGCCATCAACCAGCAGGGTGTTGGGAAGCTGGGCTGCGATGAGATCGCGCACGGGCATGTTGAAAGCGAGGCTGTAGCCGAAGTCGCCTTGCACCAGTCTGGTAAACCAACTCCAGTACCGCACCAGCACAGGTTCATCGAGACGAAAAAGCTCGCGCAGACGCGCCGCCATTTCGGGATCGACGCGCACACCTGCGGCCGACATCTCCGACACGCGGGTGGAGGCGAAATCACCGGGCGGCAATTCCATGATCAGAAAGGCCACGAAGCTGACCGCCCAGAACGTCAGCAGCATCGCCAAGATCCGACGGATCAAAAAATAGAGCATGCTGTTGCTTTCGAAAGAAAAGCAGGAGTGGTCGGGCGGCCGGTTCGCGCGGCCGCCCATTCGTCGTATACTATTCAGACTTGTAGATCTGACCCATCTGCATCGGTCCAGGCGTTGGGTAGGTATAGGCCGCCGGCATTTCGTCCGGGATGTTGTGGACGTTGTCGCGCACGACAGCATAGCCCCTTGGCGCCAGCGAGATGCCCATGACGTAGAAATTGTCGCGGCCGATCGCCAATATCTGCCGCATCAACTCGTCCTGACCTTCTGGCGTCGGGGTCTGGAAAAGTTGGTCGTAAAGCGCCTTCTGTTCCTGGACACTTGCAGGCGGTTCGATGGAACCGGCCGCAGTCGGATCGTTCCAGAGCCAGTTGTACCACGGAACCCCGAACGCAGATTCGGATGACGACACCATGTAATAGCGCGGGTCCGCGATCACATCCAGGCCGCCGTCGCCGCCCCAGATCTGCATCTCGTGCAGATTGGCCTCGCGATGTTCGTCCACCAAGTTGCGGTCGATCACCCGCACATCAAGTTCGATGCCGACGCGTGTCCACTGCTGCTTGATGACTTCGAGTTGGTCCACCCAGTCGGGGCGCGCGGTGTCGAAAGTCTCGACGTTGATCCGCAGCCGGGACCCGTCGGGGCGCAGACGGAATCCGTCGCCGTCACGCTCGGCCAACCCGAGGGCGTCGAGCATCTGGTTGGCCCGGTCCGGATCATACTCGAGATATTGCGTCGCATATTCCTCGTCGTAGAAACGCGACTCCGGCCTTGGGGCGGCCTGATAGGGCTGGCCCACACCGACATAAACGGCGTCGATGATCTCCTGGCGATCAGTGGCAAACGACATGGCCACGCGAAAGTCGCGCTGGGTAAAGATTTCACGCAGGACGGGGTCCGCGACTTCCTGATTGAACATCAGCACCATCGTGTTCATCGCCGACGGAATCTGGTCGACCAGATGGTAACCACCAATCGCGGCATTTTCCAGATAGACCGATTTCTGGGTCAGAGCGTTGATGTGGCGGTCCTGGAAGTCGACCTCGCCGTTCATCGCCCGCAGGATCATGTCTTCCCTTTCGTTGCTGAGCGAAAAGTTCAGACGATCCAGGTAGGGAAGCTGATTGCCTTCGGTATCCACTTTGAAATAATAGGGATTTCTTGTGAATATCGAAAACTCGGCCGTTGCGTCGGGCGGGGACTGCACCACCCAGGCTTCGAGTGTCGGGCGATCCGGGTTCATCCAGCGGTTGGCCCCGCCCATTTCCGGGCAATTCTGCTCGATCAATGCGCGCCAGTCCGCCAGTCCCGCTGCCACCGCGTCGTCGTTTGCACGCGGATTGTAATCCGGGTGGAACTGCGAACAATACGCCTTGTTGAAGATGGCGATCTGGGTGCCGTCAACATTGGTGAGTTGAAAGATGTAAAGACCGTTCGGCACCGCCAGGTGAACCTTGAACGTGAAGTCGTCGATGACCTCGATCTCGGTGTCCTCCGGATTCGCGATGTAATCGGGGCGGGCACCCAGCCATTCCGGGTTCTTGAGCAGATCGTCATAAGCGAACGCAATGTCCGCAGTTGTGAACGGCGATCCATCCGACCACCTGACGCCCTCGCGCAGATGAATGGTATATTCGGTCGCGTCGTCGTTCACCTCGTAACCAGAGGCGAGATTCGGCAGCATCTCTTGCCAGGCGAGATCCCAGGAAAAGAGGCCTTCATAGCCGACCAGCCGCAGAAGATGTGTCCCGTCGCCGCGCTTGAGCGCCAGGTTGAGGTCGCCGCCATAGACGCCGATACTGTCGATGGGGGTGACCACAAAGGGGTCAACCGGCAGACGCTCTGCCATGGGGGGCAGGGTTCCGGCGTCGACCAGAGACTGCAGGCTCGGAACCTCTGCCGATACCTGGACTGCCGTCAATGCAACGCCGCACAGGCCCGCCAGCACAGCTGGCCTTAGTCGACCGATAATTGGAATCATGTCCGTCTCCTGCTGATGATGTGGCGCGCCTGTCTGGCGCATTCTCTGGCGGGCGGTGGCCCCGGCTCGCGCCGAGGCTGTCCTGTCCTAGGATCTGAGCGTAACACAAATGCGCAATCCCGCAATATAAATGTGGTACATGCCACTATAGATGAGACAAGACCCACATCACCTTTGCCCGGTCCTCGGTCCTTCATTCAATCGGCGCCCGAACCGCAGGCCACGGCGCGGCACCGGACCGCACGAAGGGAAAGCAGATATTCAAGGGATCGCGCCCTTCGATCCGCAGCTGTGACCGCCCGTCCGCGATGTCGAGCATCGCCCAGGTCAGGGCGCGCCCCGGCAGGGTCGTAAAGGTCTCCGAGGGCGATTGCAGCGTGACATGACGGAGGTTTCCGACGGCCGAAAAGCTGTTCCAGTGCACATGACCTGATAGCCAGAGCGCAGCATTGCCGGTCGCCTCGACGGCTGCACGGACCGCCGCCGCGTCGGGGTACGTCGCAAGCGTGGGGTTTTTCTCGAAGTAATAGTTTCCTGTCATCGCAGCGCCCGACACTGGAACATGACTGGCAACAATGGCCGGCCGGGGATCGGTGGACAGCGTCGCGATCAACCAGTCAAGATTCTCGGCCGTGGCGGCAAAGCCCCCGGGTCTGTGAAACACCACGGAAGGCTCCCAGATGACAAGGCGCATGTCACCCAGGTCATGCACATGATGGCCCGGCCGCCGGCCAAGCAAGCGTGCGTGATGGTCGTCCGTCAGATTGACCACATCGTGATTGCCCACAAGGTGCAGACGCGGCCCGCGAAAGCGTCGGAAAATCGCTGCCAGCTCGCTCAGCAGCGCAAGGTCGGTGTCACGATCGGCGTCGTCGATGCGGTCACCGAGGTCGAGAAGCAGATCGGCCCCCGCGTCGATGGCGCAGGCAACGAAACGCTCCACGAGCGTCACGATCGACGGGCCGGTGGCCGAATGGTGGATATCCGTGATGACAGCAAGCTTCATGGCGGCCGGCCCATTGAGACGGGAATCAAGATGAAGCTTGCGACAGTCAGTTGGCAACTGCAACATTTTGTGCGACGTCTGCCACATGTCTTTGCTTCCCTCACCCTTGCCCCCGCGCCCGCGTCTGCTTGCCGAGGCGGCAGATTGGCCCCGTCTGCGGCAGCAGGTCGTCGTGGATCCGCCGTCGCACCTGATTTTTGCCACGCTGCGCCGTCGCGCCGAATCGATCCTGGCGGCACCTGTCCTGACGCGCGCGATGACCGGCCGCATGCTGCTGATGGTGTCGCGCGAAGCGCTCGAGCGAATCTCTGTCCTGGCGCTAGTGGCGCGGGTTGACGAGGACGCCCGGTTCGCCGCGCGGGCCGTGCGCGAGATGCGGGCAGTCGCTGTCTTTGCCGACTGGAATCCGTCGCACTTTCTCGACACCGCCGAGATGGCCCTCGCACTCAGTATCGGACATGACTGGCTGTTCGACGATCTTGACGCCGAATCCCGGGAAATGATCGAGGATGCACTTCTGACCAAGGCGCTCCAGCCATCGCTTGATGCGGACGCAAAGTCGAACTGGTGGCTGTCGACAGACGAGAACTGGGCGCAGGTCTGTCATGGCGGCCTTGCCGCAGCGGCAATTGCGGTCGCCGAGCGCGAACCGTTCTTGTCCGGGCGCATCCTGCAACGTGCTCTTGACGGACTGTCAAAGGTGGCAGCGAACTATGCGCCAGACGGCGCCTGGCCCGAGGGTCCGATGTACTGGAGTTATGGCACGGCCTATCAGGTCACGCTGGCCGCTGCGCTTTTGCGGGTGACGGGTTCGACACACGGCGTCGACGCCTATCCCGGTTTCATCGAAAGCGCGGAGTACATCCGGCAGGTCACGGCGCCCTCTGGCGATTTTTTCAATTACGCCGACTGCGCGGCACGGCGACGGATTCAGGCCCAGTTGTTCTGGATGGCGCGACGGACCGGTCGACCGGACCTGGTGCAAGACGATCTGGCTACGCTTGCCGCCGACCTGTCCGAGTACGAGGCGGACCCCGGTGTGCAGTACGCGTATTATGACATGCTGGCGCTGGCGCTCTTGTGGTACCAGCCGGCGATCCTGCCGGTTCTTCCGTCGCCGACCGCCGCGTCGTGGCAAGGCCAGGGTGCGATGCCAGTTTCGATTCACCGCCGGAGGGAAGGGGACCTTTTTCTTGGCGTGAAGGGTGGCTCTGTCGGCATCAGCCATTCGCACATGGACGTTGGCAGCTTTGTCTTTGAGGTCCAGGGCGTACGCTGGGCCGTCGACACCGGGATGCAGGACTATGACAGCCTGGAAAGCGCAAAGGTGGACCTTTGGAATGAGCGCGAACAGGCCAGCCAGCGCTGGGATGTGTTTCGCATCGGCCCCGAGAGTCACAGCATTCTGCGCTTTGATCGCGCGCCGCAGGTGTTGCTGCGCAAGGGAAGGCTGTTCGATGTTTCCGACCAGGGGTGCGCAGTCGATCTCTCGATGCTGCATGGTGATGATATTACATCGGCAATCCGCCGGTTTGATCTGATCGACGACGGGATTCGGGTGCGGGACACCTGGCAAGCGGCTGTCCCGACCGTCGCCTCGTGGCAATGGATGACCTGCGCCAACGTCAGCATGACGACGAACGGGCTGCTCCTTCGGCAAAGTGGCCGCACCCTCCGGCTGCGGGTGCGGGGTTCATTGCCGTTCCAGATCTTTGTGGACGATGTATCAGCCCCGATGCGGCACTTCGACCTGCCCAATCCCGGACTGCGCCGCATACGGGTGGAGAATAAATCGCCGGACCGCAAAGGATGGCATCAGGTCGAAGCGGCGTTCGAACCGTCAGGCGCAGATGACACCACCGACGTGACCTGATCGTATGGCCTTGTCACCGCGCCCTGACCCGGCATCAGCGGCAATGGGCGCTGGTCGACATCACATCAACCGGACGTGCATGTCGTCCGCCATCCGCACATGTCATTTATCAAAAGGAGAACAAGGTGGATTTACTCGATCCGACGCCAGCTCCTGCCGAGCGCGTGTTTCGCCGGTATGAGGAAATTCGGAACCGGCTGCCGTCTGCGCACTTTCCGGATACCGCGATTGAAACCTTGACCCTCCTTGAGGCGGTCGGTGATTGCGACGGGATCGTTCTTGACGCTTTCGGCGTCCTCAACGTCGGCGATACCCCCATCGATGGCGCGGTTGCGCGGATGGCGCAACTGCGGGCCCTTGGCAAACGCCTTTGCGTTCTTACCAACTCTGCCAGCCATACGCGCGCCGAGGCGCTGGCCAGGTACCAGCGGCTGGGTTTTGATTTCACGCGTGACGAAGTCGTTTCCTCGCGGGATGTCGCCGCCGCACGACTGGAGGATGTGGCACCTGGGGCAACCTGGGCCGCAATCGCGGCACCCGGCGACAGTATGGCCGATATCCCGGCGCGGGTCGTCGACGCGATGAAGGTTGCCGGTTCGCTCGAATCGGCCGACGCCATCCTGTTCCTCTCGACGGCGCAGTGGAACGGCGCGTGGCAGGATCGTCTTCTTGCTGCACTCGAACGTCATCCACGTCCGGTCGTCGTCGCCAATCCCGACCTCGTTGCGCCTCGGGAAGGCGGATTGAGCCTCGAGCCGGGACACTATGCCCACGACCTGATCGACCGACTGGAACTCCCGGTGCGATTCTTCGGAAAACCCTTTGGCGAAGCATTCGCGGATGTGGCACTTGCCATCGGCATGGCCCCGGCCCGTCTGATCATGGTGGGCGATACCCTTCATACCGATGTCCTCGGAGGCGCAGCGGCGGGGATGAAGACGGTCCTCGTGGCGCGACACGGATTGTTCGCGGGCCACACTGTAGGCGACTACATTTCCCGCTCCGGGATAGTTCCGAACGTCATCGCGGCGAAAACATGACGGGTGCCGACATTCGATGCGTGTGACCCGCTTGGGATCCGGTTGGCGTGCCATCGGATGTCTGGTTGCGCCGGCTGGTGGTCAGCAAGACAACTGGCGGGCCCGATATCGACACGCCCCAAGCGATGATGCTGCGCCGTGAACCAAAAGCCAGTGTCGAACGCCATGAGCGGTTGCGTGCCCAGATGGCAGGAGACCGCGACGAGATATGATCTGACCTTTCCTGCCCCCCGGTCGACCGTGAACTATGACGATAGTCCTTGGGTTTGATAGTCGGTGGTTTCGGGTTGGGCAAGCGCGCCGGGCGCGGTGCCCTCAGATTGCTCAAGCGCCCAGCCCGCTTCTGCGGGGGTCTTGTTGCCCGGCGAGGCATGCGGCCTGACGTTGTTGTAATCGCAGCGCCAGAGGGCCAGCCTCTGGCGGAAGTCCGCGAGGCTGTCGAAGTTCTCCTCGTTCAGGCATTCGACCCGCAGGCTGCCGTTGCAGCTTTCGATCAGACCGTTCTGCCGGGGGTTGCCCGAATCGATGGAATGCCAGGCGACGCCGGTATCACCTGCCCATTTGAGGATCGCCCGACGGGTGAACGAGCTGTGACCGAAAGGTGGTGACCCTGTGATCAGACGGCCTTGAATTCCGTGCATCTGCTCCATCTGGTCGAGCAGTGGCGTCACTTTTCTGGACGGCGATGGTCGCCTCCGCCTGGTCCAGACGGCGGCGAACTGCGCAAACCGCGCGATTGGCTTTGAAAAGCTCGGCCTGCAGCGGATTGACCGGTGCCTTGGGTGGGCCGCGTGGCCGCGGTAGCAATGCCCCCAACGTGCCTGCCGTGCGCTGTCGCCGCCAATCGGTCAGCGCCGAGGCATAAAGCGCCTCCCGCCGCAACATGGCCGAAACCCCGCCGGTGGCTGCCGCATGGTCCGTCTCATCCTGAATGCGCAGTTTGTATCTTGCGGTGAAACTGCACCGCTTCGGTGGTCGTCGTCAGCCCGGCTGTCGGGGTGCCCGGCGCGGCTGCGAGGCGGGCGGGTGGGATCGCAGGCGAAATCTTAGATCCGGCATCCGGTGAAAGCGGTATCTGTGAAGGCATTACCATGGGTTCGGTCTCCTGCGCCCGCAAGTGCAAACTTCAGCCGGTCGGATGGCTCATTCGCATTGGCACGGAGCGGCCGCCAGAGCGGACAAGCCAGTGTTCCCCACCTGACACAGGATTCCCATTGAGGGCCTGACGTGCCATATTCGGGGCGTGAGACGCGATGACATCTGCCTTTGCCTTGAGGCCGCGATCTATGACTATCCGGCGCAACACAAAGACAAACCGAAGCCTTCAAGTGGACCAGAACCGCCGAGGATATCCTCACCCGAGAACGCCGCGCGCGCGACAAACCCGATGAAATTCGCGAAAACAGGTAGGAATTGCCAGAATAGGGAGCATTAGCCGGACGACAAGGCAAGTTGGCTGCGCCCGTCGAACAGGTGTATCCGCGCCTGATCGAATTGCAGCCAGACCGGTTCATCGGCGGCAATCGGCACATGCGGTTCCAGACTGACCACCACCACCGAGGGGCCGAGATAGACCTGGACAAAGGTGATGTCGCCGGTGGGTTCTACCGTATAGACGCGGGCCGGTACTGCGCCGGGGTGCGGCGACTTGTGCAGGGCAATGGTCGAATGACGCGCGCCCAGGATCACCTCGGGGCCGGTGGCGCGCAGCGCCTTGCGCGCGTTGGCGGGCGACAGCGGCAATTCCCAGGCATCGGCATGGGTCAACACCACCTCGGTGCCGCGGGTCTGGGCGGTCAGGGGCACCAGGCTCATCGCCGGGCTTCCGACAAAGCTGGCGACAAAGGTATTGAGCGGACTGGAAAAGATCTCGGCCGGGGCGGCATATTGCTGCAGATCGCCGCCCGACATCACCGCCATCTTGTCGGCCATCGTCACGGCCTCGAGCTGATCATGGGTGACATAGATCACCGTCGCACCCAGATCCTGATGGAACCGCTTCAACTCGGACCGCATCTGCACCCGCAGCTTGGCGTCCAGGTTCGACAGCGGTTCGTCCATCAGAAAGGCGCGCGGGTCGCGCACCAGCGCACGGCCCAGCGCCACCCGCTGCTGCTGGCCGCCGGACAATTCGCGCGGCTTGCGCTCCAGCAATGCGGTGATGTCCAGCACGCGGGCGGCCTCGCGCACCTTGGCGTCGATCTCGGCGCGGGGCAGTTTGCGCATCTGCAGCGGAAAGGCCAGGTTCTTGAACACCGTCTTGTTGGGATAAAGCGCGTAGTTCTGGAACACCATCGCGATGTCGCGGTCCTTGGGGTCCAGGTCGTTCACCAGCCGGTCGCCGATCATGATGTCGCCGCCCGACATCGGGATCAGCCCGGCAATCAGGTTCAGCGTCGTCGTCTTGCCACAGCCAGACGGGCCGACCAGGGCGACGAATTCGCCATCCTCGACGGTAAAGGAGACCCGGTTGACGGCGGTCACCGTGCCATAGGTCTTGACCACGTCGCGCAAGATCACCTGGGCCATTGCACGCCTTCACTGTATGTCATGCCTTGACCGCACCTTCGGTCAGCGCCTTGACGAAGTATTTCTGCAGGACCAGGAACATCACCACCACCGGCACGCTCATCAGGAATGTCGCGGCCATCAGGCCGGGCCAATCGGTGGCGAACTCGGCGAAAAAGCGTTGGATGCCGACGGGCAGGGTCATGCGATCCTGATCGTTGATGAAGGTCGCGGCATAGACATATTCATTCCAGGCCCCGATAAAGGAAAAGATCGCCGTGGCGATGATGCCGGGCATCGACAGCGGCATCACGATCAGAAGGAACGCCTGAAACCGCGTCGCGCCGTCGATGCGGGCCGCCTGTTCCAGTTGCACCGGGATATTGTCATAAAACCCTTTCAGCAGCCAGATCGACAGCGGCAGGCCAAAGGTCAGATAGGTCAGGATCAGCGCCGCATGGGTGCCGACCAGCCCCATCCAGCGCATCAGCAGGAACAGCGGCATCAGGAACACCACCGCCGGGAACATGTTGCGCAACAGGACCGCAAAGAACAGGAACGTCCGGCCCGGAAAGCGGAAGCGTGAAAACGCATAGGCCGCAGGCACCGCCACCGCGACGCCCAGGATGGTGGTCGCGGTCGAGACATAGAGGCTGTTCCAGAAATACAGCAAGAACTCGCGCCCGACACGGTTGGTGACGTCCAGCAATTTGACATAGTTCTGCAAGGTCGGCTCGGCCGGCCACCATTGCGGCGGGTATTGCATCGCTGCGAACTGGCTTTTGACCGAGGTCAGGATCATCCAGAACATCGGCAGCACGGTAAAGATCAGCAGCAACGTCAGAAACACCCGCCCCGCCCAGCGCCAACCGTCGATGCGTTTGCGCACACTCATTCCGCGCGCCCCCTGTCGCCGCGCGTCAGCGCCTTGACGTAGAAATACCCCAGTCCCATCAGCACGATGAACAGGATCACCGCATAGGCCGAGGCGACGCCCCAGCGCTGGCGGCCAAAGGCGATCTGGTAGATCTGGGTGATCCAGATATCCGACGCCCCGGCCGGCCCGCCGCCTGTCATGATCCAGGGGATGATGAAGGAATTGAAGTTGGCCACCATCAGCAGCAGCACCGTGACCATCGACACGCCCGCCAGATGCGGCGCGGTCACATGCCAGAAGCGTTGCCAGGCATTGGCCCCGTCCACCTGCGCGGCACGCAGCAGTTGTTCGGGCACCGTTTGCAGCCCGGCCATGATCATGATCATCGCGAACGAGAACTCGCGCCAGATGTTCACCACGATCAATGATGGCAGCACTGTATAGATGTTGTCGATGAAATTGATCGGCCGGTCGGTCAGGCCGACAGCCACCGACATCGCGCCGAAGACGCCGAAATCGGAATGATAGAGCCATTTCCAGACATAGGAAGCGGCGACGGCGCTGACGACATAAGGGATCAGCAAAAGCGCCCGCAGCATCCCGCGCCCGGCGAACTCTCGGTGCAGCGACAGCGCGGCGCAGACGCCCAGGACGAAGGCGATGCCGGTCGAGGCAACGGTCCAGATGAGAGTGTTGAGGGTAACGGCGCGGAACGACGCACTGGACAGGACGGTGCCGTAATTGTCCAGCCCGGTCCAGATCTTGTCGCGCATCTGCAAATTGGGCGGGGTCCGATAGAAGCTGAGTTCGATCGTGTAATAGATCGGGTAGGCGATCACGATCAGCATCACGATCAGCGACGGCAGCACATACAGGTAATCGTGCCGGTGACGCACGATCTGCCGCAGCAGCCCTTCGGGCCGCGCCGTCATCGTCGGCAGCGGCCCGCGATCCGACAAGGCCTCGGTCACGCGCGGATCCCCTGCGCGCAGCAAGGAACCGGCGGCAAGGCCGCCGGTCCGGTTGAGGGCAGGGTTTGGATCACATCCCGTCCAGAAGCTCTTGGACCTTGGCCGCCGCGTCGTTGGCGGCCTCCTCGACCGTCATCGCGCCGGTCAGGGCGTTCTGCAGCATGTCGGGGATGATGATGTTCATGATCTCGGGCGCTTCGGGGATCACCGGAAAGGGAATGCCGTTGGGCAGCATCGAGGTGGTGACATCCAGAAAGCGGATCGTGTCCAGCCGCTCGGCCATCCATTCGGTACGGAACCCGTCCAGGTTGCCGGGGTTGGACCCGGTCCAGGCCAGTTTGGTCGACCATTCCGGGCTGGTCCAGAAGCAGATCAGCGCGCGGGCCGCCATCTCGTCCAGCCCACCATCGACATACTCGTCGCGGATGATGTGGATGTTGGAGCCGCCAAACACCACCGCGCGCCGGTCCGGTCCTTCGGGGATCAGGCCATAGCGCATGTTGTCCACCACGGTCTGCGCCGTGGCCTGATCGGCCCCGGTGGCCAAGGACGCCAGATCGACCATCTTGGCATATTCCGACGGGTGGGCGATCATCATCGCCAGTTGCCCGGCGATGAACGGTGCCTGATTGTCGGCCTGGGTATTGGTCAGGGCCGAAACGGGGACAGACTGGTCACGCACATACATGTCATAGGATGCCTGCAACGCGGCGATCGCACCGGGGCTGTTCAGGCCGACGCTGTCATAGGTGGGCGCGTCGGTGTTTTCATCCAGCGCCGAGCCGCCATAGGCCCACATCTGCGGCATGAAGCGGAACGGCGTGTTGCCCGCGTTCTGCTTGGCCACCAGCCCATAGCCAGCGATGCCCAGCCGGTCATGGATCTGGGCCGAATAGGCAACCACATCGTCCCAGGTCGCGGGCGGGCTTTCGGGGTCCAGCCCGGCGCGTTCGAAAATGTCGGCGTTCCAGATGAAGGCCATCGTTTCGTTGTTGGTGGGGATGCCATAGCCCGCACCGTCATACGTGACCGATTTCAGCGCGCCGGGCCAGAAATTGGCGCTGTCATAGCCCACATCCTCGGGGGCCAGTTCCTGCATGTAGCCCTTGGCCCCGAACTCGACCCCGCCAAGGATCTGCAACCGCACCACCATCGGTCCGGCATTGCCCAGAAGCGAGGTGCGCAGCTTGTCCAGCAGGGTATTGTAATCGACGTTCTGGGCGTCGGTCTCGATGTTGGGATAGGTTGCGGCCCAGGCCGCCCAGAACTGGTCGTTGATGTCGCGCTCGATCTGAGGCGAGGCGTCGTTCGGCCCGGTCCACCAGACCGAGACCCGGCCGGTATAATCCAGCGGCACGATCTGGCTGCAGTCGCCTGCCGTGTCGAAGGTGGCGGTGCCGGCGATGGAGCGGATATATTCCGGCGACCATTGCGACAGATCCACGCTTTGCGCCGTGGCCGCGATCGGCAGCGCCGCCAACGCCAGCGCCGCAGTGGCCGCAGTGCCGCGTCGCAGACAGGCAAGGCTTGACAAGACATGGCCGCTGACGCGACCCAAATAGTCGTTCATCACGATTCCTCCTCAAAGGCGGTTTTCCCGCACGATTCTGAATACCTTGATAGGCGCAACGTATTGACTGCCATCAACCAGTGTCAACCGCCAAGGCATCTGCTGCGACGCAGCAGACATTTGCTGCAATTGCACGGCCCTCACTTGCAGTTGCGGCATTCACGCCCTGTGGCCGCGCGTTGACAGCGCGCCGGCCGGATCATAGGCTGATCGGGTGCGGTTTCTGCACAGGCTGGCGACCCCCGGGGGACATCCATTGAAGATCACCGATATCAAATGCGCGGTCATCGGCAGCAATCCGATTGTCCGTATCGTGACCGATCAGGGCATCAGCGGATATGGCGAGGTCGAGGCCTACAAGCCTTATCTGGCGCCCTATGTCCTGCAATTGCGCGACGCGCTGCTGGGCCAGGATCCGACCGATGTGGAACGCTGCATGCAGCGCATTCGCCAGCGCGGCGCGTTCAAGCCCTATGGTGCGGCGGTCAGCGTGATCGAACATGCGCTGTGGGATATTGCGGGCAAGGCGGCGGGGGTGCCGGTTTACAAACTGCTGGGCGGCAAGGTCCGCGACAAGGTGCGCACCTACAACGGATCGCTGCGGGTGCCGATGGGCGGCACCACGCCCGAACATTACGCCGCCGATTGCAAACGCATGATGGCGCTGCCCGAAGGTTTCACGATCATCAAACAGGGCGTGGCGTTTCACTCGGCGCAAAAGCGGGTGCCGGGGTTCTTCCTGGGCGAGGTGGACGAGAACCCGTTTCATGGCGGCATCGAACAGGGCCTGATGACGGAACGCGGGTTGAATCATGTGATTGATTGCGTGGCGGCGATGAAAGAGGTTCTGGGCGACAAGGTGGCCCTGGCGCTGGATTGCGGACCGGGCTGGATGCCGACCGATGCCATCCGTTTTGCCCGCGCGGTCGAGAAATACAATCCGATCTGGCTGGAAGACATGCTGACCGGGGACTACATTCCCTATGTCAATGCCGAAATCTACCGCGACCTGACGCAATCGACATCGACCCCGATCCATACCGGCGAGCAGATTTATCTGCGCAACAATTTCAAGGAATTGATCGAATCCCGCGCCGTCGATGTGATCGGCCCCGATCCCTGCGACGTGGGCGGCATTGCCGAGTTGAAATGGATCGCCGAATACGCGCATCTGCACGGCATCCTGATCGCTCCGCACGGCACCGGCAACGGCCTGCTGGGCCTGGCCGCACTGGTGCAGGTCTGCGCGACCCTGCCGCCCAATTACATCGCGTTCGAATATCCCAGCGGGACGCATCCCTGGTGGTATGACATTGTCGATGGCCTGCCAAACCCCATTGTGCAGAACGGCGAGATCACCGTCTGGGACCGCCCGGGAATGGGGGTGGATCTGAACCCCGAGCGGACAAAACCCTATCTGAAACCCGAGGACGCCGCCTTCTTCGACTGAACCCCCCAAGCCCCGGGCTGTTTGGGGCCAGATAGTGCCGGGTGCGCCGAAGGGGGGCGGGTGCTGGTCGACGAAGACGCAACCGCCTTTGGTCCGGCATCTGCGCGCTCGTTTGGGCCGCGGGTCGAGGCCGGGCAGGTTGCGCACCACAAGGCCGGGCACCGCCTCCCGGACTACCATTCAACAGCCACTGCCCATTCGGTCGCCAAGCAATGCGGTGCGAGCGAACGCAGCGCACTGCAGTGACGCACCTCGACCGCGGACCCGCCTTGTTGGCCAGCCTCGCGCGCGACAGCACGAAAGCCAACGTTCCCCATTCCGGCATTTCCAAAGGAGATCGTGACAGATCGTCTGCGAACCGATGGTGCGGCGCGCCCCGCGAAGAAAACGAAACGCCGCAACCAGCAAAACCCATGGTAGTCTACGACGATAGCATTTTTTCCTGCTACGGACTAGCGTGTCGGGGGCGGCTGATTGGTGGAGGTGTTCCACCTCGTGGCGCTGATGAATGAAACGCAACAGAGGATTATGGAGATGATTTTTTTCAAGCAGGGTAGGAGTTTACTGTTCCAACCCGGCCAGGTCCCGTCCATGCGCACATGCGCGCCCTTGGCACCGATCCGACCCGCGCGTCGCATGTCCGCGGTGCCGCCGCGCCAGGTGCCGACCGAAGAACCGCCCACCGCGCCGGTGGAAATGCCGCCCGACGCCCCCGAATTGCCCGAACCATCTTCACCCGAAATTCCAAGCGTGCCACCGCACGAGGCGCCCGTCACTACGCCCTCCGAGATGCCGCAGGAGGAGGGGTGGGGGCAGTTCGATGGCGAGACGAGGTCGAGCGCCTCACGGGTCAGAAAACGGCTGCGCTCGGCGTCCTCGGGGCGCAGGTCGCGCTTACGATCTGTGGAATGATATCACCAGTCCTGCACAGCCAGAAACCCCTGCTGCCGCATCCGGAAAGCTGGCTTCAGCCGGGCCGAGTGACCTGCGACGCGAGCAGCACGATCAAAGTTCCGATGCGGGTGGTCCCGAGGTAGTGCAGGCAACGGCGCGATCAGTGTCTAAAGCTTGATGCCAACTGCCAGTACTGCAGGGACATTCTGCCTTTTCGGCGCCCGGGTTGTCGGCTTGACAGCCGGTGCGTCCCCGAAACCAAGCTGATCCAGATCAAGGCATAATCTGTGCGCAAGGTCCACTGCTCGCATAAAGGCGGCGATCGCTGCCCTCATCGAAGGACTTTCTCATGCTTGCAACCGGCACCCTTGTCGTCGTCGCCGACGGCACCTCTGCCCTGATCTACCGCAACAGCGGCCACCAGACGGTGTCACTCGAACTTCAGGAAACCGTCACCCCCCAAGGGTTGCTGAACGATGGCCCCGCAGGCTGGACCCCAGTCGAGAAAAGCCCGCGGGACCGCGACGAAGCGACGTTCTCAAAGCAACTGGTGCACAAGCTGAACGCCATGGCTTTGGCGCATCATTTGCCCGACGCCGTGGTCATCATCGCCGACCCTTCGTCGCTTGGCCACATGCGTCCGCTGTATCATGCCGAGTTGAAGAGGAGGATCGTGCGGGAACTTCACAAGACGATGTTGAAATCTTCGCCCGAGGATGTGGCTGCGGCCTTGTCGAAACCCTGACTGGCGCTGCCATCTGCAGAATGGAAGAAAATGCGCCGTCTGTGGCTGTCGGACGAGCCCACCGTATCCGAGAAGCGACGCCCAAGCCAAAGGCCCTGTCGGTGCTGCCCGAGCATACATCGACGATCCAGCACAGCTTTTTCCGCTACTTCAAGACCAGCCCCGAGATCATCCGCCTGGCCGTCATGATGTACGTACGGTTCCCGCTTTCGCTTAGAAACGTCAAGGACGTGTTGCATGCGCATTCCACGGAAGATGGGCAGTCATTCCACGCGAAGGTGGGCAGCCATTCCACGCGAAGGTGGGCAGCTGGTTTGACCGACGGTTTCTTGGACCGAGCTACTCCCCAACTCTTGGACAGATCTACGGCTGATTCAAGCTACTGCCTGCGCCTGCTGGTCGGTTTCGATACTCTTGAAGTAAACTGCGGCGGGCGGCTGTGCAAACTGGCGCAAGTTCTCACAGTCAGGATCAACGATAACGCCGGGCGCATTGCGGTTGTGACGGGGCCGAGCGGGCGGCGGCGGTGGCCGCAGCATGTGAAGGCGGCAATTGTGCTGGAGACCTTCGGTGATGGGGTGTCGGTCGCGGATGTCGCGCGCACGCACAGCGTTTGGGTACCCCAACTGCATGCCCGGCGATGGGCGGCGCGGGACGGTTGGCTGCCGATGCCGACGGATGACGCGTTTGGTCTGGTGCCGGTCATCAGGGCAGGCGGCGGTGCGAACGGCGGTGGGGGGGCCGCGCCGTGAGAAAGCCCGGATTGGATTTGCCCGCTCCCGGGGGGGCAAGAACCGGGGCGCGGGTCTCGACCATGAACAGGTGCCCCGACCATTTGAGGTCCCCGCCCAGGACAATCCATTCTAATCCATGCCGATGGAACGGGTCA
>Ga0105046_10003837_pt1 | contig 23889 bp, 21 predicted proteins | sample MAT03_FD_78385 | JGI IMG/M metagenome (GOLD analysis project Ga0105046, IMG submission 78385) | Freshwater microbial communities from Lake Fryxell liftoff mats and glacier meltwater in Antarctica - MAT-03 (megahit assembly) | ecosystem: Environmental > Aquatic > Freshwater > Ice > Liftoff...
GGTTTGTGACGTCGAATCCTTCCGCTTTGTTCATCATCTCGTCTCGGTGGTGACGGGCAAACTTCATCCCGATTGTTCGCCTATCGATCTGCTGCGAGCCACCTTCCCGGGCGGTTCGGTTACCGGGGCGCCGAAAGTGAGGGCGGCGGAGATCATCAGCGAGCTCGAACCATCGGCCCGCGGCCCCTATTGCGGCAGTCTCGCGTGCATCGGTTTCAACGGCACGGTCCAGGCCAACATCCTCATCCGCACATTCACCATTGGCAAGAACTGGATTCAGTTCCCCGTCGGCGGCGGCATCGTCGCGGATTCCGATCCCGAACGCGAGTATGAGGAAACGCTACACAAGGCGGCCGGGATGCTCTCCGCTTTGTCCTGATTTGCCTTGCTTCGATCGGCACGCTCGGTTATACGCCGCTCTGGGGGATCCCGTAGGCGAACGAGATGCAATCATGGCCGATCAATTGAAATCTCCGTCGAACTGGAATGGTCATCGTGCCGCGCTGGTGATCGCCCATCCCGGGCACGAAGTTCTCGTGCATGGTTGGATGGAACAAGCGCATCCGCTCGTGTTCGTGCTGACCTCCGGCGTCGACGACGCCATTGCCACCACGGCCAAGATCGTCGCCCAAGCCGGCGCCCAGCGTTCCGACATGTTCGGCCGTTGCACCGATCGCGGCCTGCGCCAGGCGATGATGATGGGCGAACGCGATCGTTTTCATGCCTTCGTGCAGGAACTCGCGGACGTCTTCCTGACGGAGTCAATCGACGTCGTCGTCGGCGATGCGGCCGAGGGGCTCGACCCGTCGCACGATCTGTGCCGCCTGTTAATCGACGCGGCCATTGAACTCGTCGAACCGATTCAGCCGGCCATCCGCAATCTCGAATTCTCCTTGCGTGGCACGCCCGCGCGACCCGGCTCGTATCGCCAACTCGTCGCCGGCGACGCCTGGGTTCGCAAGTTCACGAGTTGCCGGTCTTATGCCGAACCGATCGTTGAAGTTCAAAAAATGCTTGAAGATGAAGGGCTGGACTCGCTCCGGGTGGAATCGTTACAGGCGGTGACGCCCTGGGCCATTGGGCGTCGGCACGACGTACTTTATGCCGGCTCGCCTGAACGACCCGCCGGTACGGTGCGCTTCCGCGAACACTTTCTACCGGTCGCGGGCTCGCTGCAACGGTTCGTCAATGGCCGACTTACCCCGGCCGCCTGAGCAAGCCCATCTTGCGGTTCGGGCGAATCCGTCTTATCCTCCAATCATGAGCGTCCCTTCTCTTGGCGACGGCGAACGACCCAGGACTTCCTCATGAAGCGTGTGCGCATCGGCAACGGCTGCGGCTTTTGGGGCGATAACCTCGACGCGCCTATCTATCTGGCGGAGCGCGGCCGGCTCGACTATCTCACGCTCGAATACCTGGCTGAATTAACCATGTCGATCCTCGCGTTGCAGAAGCAGCGCGATCCGCAAGCGGGCTACGCTTCCGACTTTTTGGATGTCCTGACGCGGCTCGCCCCGCTTCTCAAGCTACAGCCGGGGTTGAAGATCATCACCAACGCCGGCGGCATGAACCCGGCCGCGTGCGCCACGAAAGCCCGGGCGATCCTCGATCGTGCCGGCATCAGCGATTGCCCGATCGGCATCGTCGGCGGCGACGACCTTTTCCCCCGACTGGACGAACTGCTCGCCGGCCGCCATCCCCTCGAACACATCGACACCCACGGCTCACTTTCTTCGATTCGCGATCGCGTCGTGAGCGTGAATGCGTACTTGGGCGCCAAGCCGATCGTCTCCGCCTTGAAGCAGGGCGCCCGCATCGTGATCACGGGACGGGTGGCTGATGCCTCGCTGACTGTCGCCCCCGCGCTTTTCGAACATAACTGGGAATGGAACGACTGGGATCGTCTCGGGGCCGCGACGACGGCAGGCCATCTGATCGAATGCGGCGCCCAGGTCACGGGCGGCCTTTGGTGCCGCTGGCAAGATGTTCCGAACCTGGCGGATGTCGGCTATCCGATCGCCGAAGTCGACCTGGACGGGACCTTCCGCATCAGCAAAACGCCGAACTCCGGCGGCATCGTCAATCGGGAGACCGTCGCCGAGCAATTGCTCTACGAAGTGGGAGATCCCGCCCGTTATCTCACGCCCGATGTCGTGGCGGATTTCACGACCGTTGCGCTCCGTGAATCGGCTCCGGACGAGGTGGAAGTCACACGTTCGCACGGCCTGCCGGCAACCGATACATACAAGGTCTCGATTGCCTATCGTGATGGCTACATGGCCAGCGGTCTGCTGGCGATCGCCGGGCCGCATGCCTCGACGAAGGCGAAACGAGCCGGGGAGATGCTGCTCGCCCGACTGACGCGGATCGGCCTGACGTTCGAAGCGAGCCACATCGAAACGATTGGCGACGGTTCACTCGCACGAGGCGTTCTTGGCGTCCAAGACGTGCCCGAGGTCATGCTCCGCGTCGGCGTCCGTGATCACTCGAAGGCCGCCGTCGAGCGTTTCACCAAGGAATTCGCCCCGCTCGTGACATCCGGACCGCCGGGTGTGACCGGCTACACGACCGGCCGGCCGCCGGTGCGCGAGGTATTTGCCTACTGGCCAGCCTTGATCGCCAAGAGCGCCATCCGCGAAGAAGTGCGGATCGTCTGATCCGCTCGGGAGTGCATCCACATGACAGTACCACTTTCGAAAATCGCTCATGGCCGTAGCGGCGATAAAGGGAATCACGCGAATGTCGCCATCATCGCCGATTCGCAGGCAGGATACGCTTGGCTGCGCCAATTCCTGACGGCCGAGCGCGTCGCCGAGTATTTTCAACCACTGGGACCAAGCCGGGTGGAGCGATTCGAAGCCGCCAACGTGCTGGGTTTGAACTTCATGCTCTACGATGCACTCGCCGGCGGCGCGTCGCGTTCCCTGCGTCTCGACACGCAGGGTAAAACGCTAGCGCTCACGCTTTTGCGGATGTCGATCGACCCTCCCCCGGAACTTCTTGAGGGCTTGCCTCGTGAGTGAAGAAATTGTCCGATACGAGATTGCCGCCCCCGCGGCGGTGATCACGCTGAATCGACCTGATCGCCGTAATGCGCTGAGCCGAGCGTTGATTGCCGGGCTTTCAGCCGCGTTCCACCGGGCGGCCGACGATCCGCAGGTTCGCTGCGTTATCCTGACGGGCGCGGGCTCCGCGTTCTGCGCGGGGATGGACCTCGACGAACTGCGCGGCACGCTCGGCGCCGGGCGGGACGTGGTTTGGGATGACGCCCAGAAATTGGCGGATCTGTACGAGTTCATCACGCATCTGCCCAAGCCGACGATCGCGGCGGTGAATGGTCACGCGGTGGCCGGCGGCGCGGGTTTCGTGTCCGTTTGCGACCTGGCTGTTTCGGTTCCGAGTGCCAAGTTCGGTTATCCCGAAGTCCGCCGCGGCCTCGTCGCCGCCATGGTGCTGCCGCACTTGCTTCGACACGTCGGCGAACGGACTGCCCGTTTCATGCTTCTGACCGGGGAGTTGATCGACGCTGCCGAAGCCGAGCGCTGTGGATTGATCAACCAGGTTGTTCCCCCCGAGAAACTGCGGGAAAAGGCGATCGCTTGGGCCATCGCCTGTGCGGAAGGCGGGCCGAGCGCGTTGGCCACCACGAAGGACCTGCTGCGTCGCTGTTCCCGGCAGGCGCTGACGGTTCAGGAGTTCGCCAATACGAGTGCCGAGCCGCGGCTGGGCGATGAGTGCCGGCTTGGGCTGGAAGCGTTCTTCGCCAAACGACCCGCGCCCTGGGCGCCCGAGACGAGCCGATGAAGCGACCGATTGTCGGACTGGGTGAAGTGCTCTGGGACCTGTTGCCAGAAGGTCCCCGCGCCGGCGGCGCGCCCTTCAACTTCGCCTTTCACTGTTCGCAACTCGGGCATCCCGCGATCATCATCAGCCGTGTGGGCAACGATGAGCTGGGCCAGCGATTACTAGCCGAGGTTCGCCGGCTCGGCCTTACCGATGAGTTTATCCAGGTCGATCTCGAACATCCCACGGGAACGGTGCCGATTCGCGTCGATGAACAGGGGCAACCGTCCTACTACTTCCCGCCGGAGGTGGCCTGGGATTTTCTGGAATGGGACGATCGTCTTGAGTCTCTGATGCGCTCGGCGGCGGCGGTCTGTTACGGCACCCTGGCTCAGCGCTCTCCCCTCTCACGGCGAACGATTCTTCGCTGCGTCGAGATGGCTGAGAGAACCGCGTTGACGGTCTGCGACCTCAACTTGCGATTGCCGTTCCCCACTGCCGAAGTGATCGAAAACTCTCTGCGTCTTGCGCGTTGGGTCAAATTGAATAACGGCGAGCTACAAGAGCTTCAGCGAATCCTGGGTACCGCCGAGTTGCCCGATTTGCTGGCTTGGGGTCCAAAACTTGTGTGCATTACTAACGGCGAACGCGGTAGCGAAGTGTTTTTCCAGAATCAGATAATCACGAAGTATGCTCTCCCTATCAAGGTCGTCGATACGGTCGGCGCGGGCGATGCGTTCACTGCGGGCTTGTTGACGCAGGTACTCGAAGGACAAACGCGTGATCGAGCCACCCGCTTCGCGACCGTACTAGCGGGACTGGTTGCATCGCGTGCGGGCGGCACACCGTTCGTCGAGCGTGCCGAGGTGGAACGACAATGTTAAACCTCGACTGGCGGCCTCCCGTTCTGGAAACACCTCGCCTGATCATCCGGCCGATCGAACCCGCGGACGCGGAGCCTCTCTTCCTGTTCTGCTCGAACCCAAAGATGACGCGATTTACGCTCTGGAACACGCATCAATCGATGAACGATTCCCGAAGTTACGTGAACGACTATCCCTTCTCGCGCTACTTCAATCAAGAGCCGGAACCACTTGCCATCGTGTTGAAGGAAGACCCAACCCGAGCACTCATCGGCACCATCGGTTGTTTCTGGACATCGAAGAATGACGGCGTGATGGAGATCGGCTACAACCTGGCCGAGCCGTACTGGGGGCGTGGACTGATCGTCGAAGCGGCCCGCCGGTTAATCGATCATGTCTTTCAGACCTATCCGGTCGAACGGATCCAGGCCCGCGTCTTTGTCGGCAACGATGCCAGCGCTCGGGCGGCGCTGAAGATGGGGATGAGTTTTGAGGGGATCGGCCGCTCCGTGCTGGCGCACCGCAGTGGTCGAGTGTCGATCGAATATTATTCGATGCTTCGCACGGAATGGAAAGGCGGTGAACCGTTAGATTCACCGCCGGTAATCACTTGAAGACGCGATAGGCAGCCGGGTATTGGCCGTAAGCCGCTGAGCCGACGCCGTTGCGAACCGAACCGACGAAGACCTGAGGCGACGCGACGACCGCAACTTTGACCACGCCCGTCTGACCGGGTTGCAACAGGCCGACGTGAACGGCGGCAGTCGCCAATGTTGAATCCGTCGTGTACAGGTCGGTGCCCCAGAGCGAGCCGCCCGTGTTGCCGGTCACCCGGAACGAGAACGTTTTGCCGATCTCGTTCTGGAACTGAACCATATTGATCGGCCCGGCGGCGACGGCCATCGAGTCAGGCTCCGGCTCGAGGCCTTTAACACTGAGCTGATGAATATCCGAAAGACGCAGGGGAACTTCGCCGAACTGCGTCGTGTTGGCCCGGAACGTGGCCGTCTCGATCTTCCCGGAAATCTTCGAGTGTTCGGTGTGGATCACGTCCAATTCACGCGGCTGAAGCAACTCGGCCGGGACGTTCTCCTTGAACTTCTTCACCAGTTCCTCGGCGCGGTTGGCGATTTCCATGTCCGAATTTTTCGTCGCCTTCAGGACGGCCGGATAGGCCTTCTCACGCAAATTCAGCAGGATGGTGCTGGCGGTCTCGCGGCGACGGAACTGCGAGTTGCCGAGGTCAGCCACGGCCGCCTCGATCCGCTTCGAGACATCATCCGGAACGCGCAAGGCGAATTCGATCCGTTTGACCTCAGCCACCGGAATATAGAGCTTCCCGTAAGGCGTCAGGAATTCGATCTGTTCATCCCGAATGCCCAGCTTCATAATACTGCCATCGGTGAAACGCACCTCGACTTGCGCGTCCCCGGCCGGCTTTTTGTCTTTCGGCTGAGGATCGTCGATCCCCTTGGACTGAGCTTGCGCCAGGGCGGGCATCAACAGAAGTATGCCCAAGGGAACGAAGCGACCATGCTTGACCCACGACAGTGCGGAACGGAGAGATAGAGAACAGATCATGACTCCTCCGGGGGTGCAAAAGTGATCCACACGGCTCGGCCGGCATCCTGCCAACCTTGAAGAGCCGTCAAAAGGAGAGGTCCTAACCACATAGCTTAAATGAAAAGGACATTTCAATCAAGATCGATTTGAAGGGGAGTACGCAAGGCGGTCGGCTTGAAGGACCAATTCAAACCAGGTCCGGCATTGAGTAGGCCGTTCGGGGAAATGAACTCCCAGTCAGCCAACTGCGGGAGTGCCTCGTCTTCGGGATCGTCGACTTCGGGAAGCGTGGGGAGCACATGAAATGTGGTGCCGTCGGAGAACTGAAGTTGAACGCCGAAGCCGTTCATTGGTTTGACAACGAACGGCGATACGGAAATCACTCGACTCTCTGGTTGAATGAGAGGATTTGCTTCCAGTTCGTCTTTGTGAAACGCCTGACCCAGTCCCTCTTGAACGCAGTCAAGATCGATCCCATCGGAAACCACCTTTGGCTCCGACCCTGACTTCAGAAGCCAGGGCGATCCACGAACTCCCAGAATGTATGCACCGAAAAGATGCATCGGTAGTTTGGGCGATCGCGCGGGCCTCAAATCGCCGAAATGTAGCGTCAATTCATCGCCGAAAGACACACGGGCGAAACGGAAAGTCTCTCCGATAAGCTGGGCGAGGTAAGCCCGCAATCCCGCAAGATTCTCAGGCGAGGTGTGCTGTTCGGGTCGTAGTTGAAGTAGATTCATGATTGCTAATTCGTCCCTCGGAATTCAGGGACTTTTTGGCGTCGTTCCCCATAGGTGAAGTCGCCATTCGGTCCTGACCCGCGTTCGCCGTTTCGCTTGCATTCCTCAATGTAGTCCCCGAATTCGCGTCGTTCAGCGGGACCCATCTTGAACTCGTTGGCGATCGCTTCGATCTGTCGAATGTCGCGCTTCCGGCCCATGTTCTACTCATTCCGCGCGAATGGTTGGGGAACCACTCATTTCACTCATCGTGATTGTACTCCAGGGCGTGAGGGGACGGAAGGTTATCCCCGTTCCTGAGGTGAACGCAAGGAAAAATTCTCGATGAGAAAAGGTAACTTCCCCCGAAACCAACGCATTCGCACTGGCTTATACGGTGAATCAGAGGTGGCTCGCAGGTAGCGAATGAATCACCTACTGGACCACTCACTCTTTCTTCCCAATCGCAAACAGATGGTTCCGTCCCTTGATGTAGATGCGCCCGCCCGAAACGGCGGCGGAGGAGCCGTTGTCTTCGCCGAGTTCATTGGTGGCGAGGATCTCGGCTTTAGCCCCCGGTTGAACCACTATCGAACGGCCGGCGGAGGCGAAGTAGATTTTGCCATCGGCCGTGGCGAAGGGGCTCGCGGTGGTCGACACGCCTTGCACGCGCTCCTCCGAGACTTGCTCGCCGTTGGACATCTTCCACGCGGTCAACAATCCAGGATCACGCAATCGGAACAACTGATCGCCAACGACGATGGGCGACCCGAGGCCGCCGATCTTCTTGTCGGTCTTCCAGCGGATGTTTGTTTTTGTGACGTCGCCCATCCCCGTGGGATCGACGGCAATGCCGAAACCGCCGCCGCGACCGCTATCGCAATAGACGAGCCCGCCTGAAAGGATGGGGCACGGCACGTCGCCATCGTTGGCTACCCACCAGAGGAGTTTGCCGTTGCCAGGATCGACGCCTTGAAGAGCACCGCCGGCCCCAATTAACAATTGGGGTTTGCCGTTCACCTGGGCGAGCACCGGCGTCGTGTGGCTGAACTGAACCATCGGGCGTTTTTCATCCCACTTCACATCGCCCGTCTTCGCGTCGAGCGCCAGCAGATGCGACGCCTTGCTCGTCTTGTCACAGAGGATCAGAACAGTGTCGTCGTGAAGCAGGGGGCTCATCCCCATCGCCACGTCGAACTTCTTCGGCTCCGGGATCTCCTTACGCCAGAGCAATTTCCCATCGAGATCGAACGACGCGACCACGCCGGAACCGAAAATGACGATGACGCGCTTGCCATCGGTCACCGGAGTCGGCGCTGTGTAACCGCCGCGCAGATCGGTCAGCAGCCAGGGGCCGGGCTCGACTGTCTGATCCCAGATTTTCTTGCCGGTCGAATCGAAGCCGAGGACATGGTGCTCGGGGTATTCTTTCTGGGTTTTGTCCGCCGGCCAGTGGGAAGAGGTGACGAAAATCTTGCCGTCCCAGACGATCGGGCTCGACTGGTTGTTGTCTGATTTGAGTTTGGCTTCGGTGTGCGGAAGCGGCGCCTTCCAGAGAATATTGTCGTTCCCTTTGCCGCCCCAGGTGGTCGGGAGATTCTTCTCGGTCGATTGCCCCATGCCGGTCGGGCCACGAAAGGCGGGCCAGTTCTCCGCTTGAGTGGGTGAACCGAGTGCGATGACGGCGAGGAGGGAGAAGAGTTTCGACGGCATGGGGAGTCCTTTAACTGATTTGGCGAGCGTCGAGCCGTAAGGCCGACGTGTTTTCCAACTTCCACGTCGGCCTTACGGCTCGACGCTCGCCAAGCAAAGGCTGTCGATCTACTTCGTTGGCTCGTAATATCGCAACGTCACGTCATGAACCGGGTCGGCGTAGTCGTACTTGAAGAAGGCACGTTCGACTTCGCGTTTTTCGGTTGCCTTGCCCTGGATGATGAGACCGCGAGCGCCTTCGCCCGATTTCTCTCTGCCGCGGAGTGTTCGCTGAAGAGCATTCAACGAACCCGCTTGAATATCGGACAGGTCGAGGGTCCCCCGTGCGATGGCCGCCCGGGCGAGTTCGTTCTCTTCTCGGCCACGGTTCGGTTCGATGGTCGGGTCTTCCTTCACGATGCTGCCTTTGAAGGTAGCCATGCGGAAGGTTCCGGCATGGGAGCCGTAATTCACTTCGTTCTCGGCCGACTCTTGCGGCGAGAGAACCTTGAACTCGGCCGCCTTGTCGTCATTCACCTGGAAGCCAGTGATCGTCTGCTTGGCCCCCGGATGGAGCACCCACTTCAAACACGATTTGGGATCAGCGATCGTCTCGCCGAAGAGGGTATTCACGCCGTTGACCTTGAGCAAAACGGCATAGGTGTCCGCGGTTGGGTTCTCCAGTTGGAAGGTGACCTTGTCGGTCTCTTTCGGCTCGGGCACCTTGCCGCGAACGACGCTCTGCGGCACGCCGTTGTACAGCACGGTCAACTTGACGGGTCCTTCCTTGAACGGATTGGGCTCCCCCGTGATCTGCACCGGCGGCGGCGTTACGTTGATCGCCAGTGCGAACGACACCTCTTGCTCGGCGGCTTTTTCCACGATGGTGGCCCGAGGGAAACGGTTGCCTTTGTCCTTCTTCGCAGAGGCAAACGCATCCTTGTGCTGGTCGGGGTTGATCAGATAGCTATAGCCGGCTTCGGTCAGGATTCGCGGGGAGGTCTCCATCACCACTTCGTTGAGTACGTCCGAAATCTCACCGTCCTTGTCGAAGATCTGGAATCGGATGGTCGTCTTCTTGAGGTCCTTCGAGATGGTCGCCAGCCCGGTCAGAAACGCGCTGGCCGTCACTTTTCGAGGCCCCCAGGCCAAGTCGTATTCAGTGTTGAAGAATGCCTTGCGGCCTTCCTTCGACAGATGGTTGGCACGAACGTTGTTTTCCTTCGTGATCGTCCGGCTCGCCTGCTGGATGATGCCGAGATCCTCATCGGGGTTGTTCAGGACGAGAGCGACCTGGAGGCGATTGGCCAAGCCGAGGTTCAACTCGCCGGCGTTATCGGTGGGGGCGGCATCGCCCTTCTTCACCAGGAACTTGACCACGCCGACGTTGGTGTGGTTCTTGCTTCGAAGGTACTTGATCAATTCCGGCGCCTTGCCGCGGAGCATCTCGTCGAGATTGTCCTGAATCGGCGTATCATCGGCAGCGTTCAACGGACTCGCGAGCAACGCCCCGGCGGCCAGCACCGCCAGGGTCGTTCGTATGGTATTGCGGATGCTCATTGTTCGATCCTTCAAAAAAAACATGTAACGGTTCCTTTACTTCTGTCCGATCGCGAACTTCTCCGGTTGCCGCGGGAAGCAGATCGGGTTCTGGTCATATTCATCCTTGCCCGCTTCCTTCAGCAATTCGGGAAGCCGGGCACGTATGTAGCGGTACAGTTCCTCGGGATCGAGCCGGCCATCGCGCGGGGAGACGTCGGCGGCACTGAATTTCGGTCCCAGGGCCTCCATCACGGCGAAGGTGAAGAGCCCATTTTTGAATTTATCATGTTCAAACGCCTGCTCCTGTTGGTCGCAGGCGGCGATCACCGTCAGTCCCTTGCCGTTCGGCGCCATGCCGCGGGCCTGATTGGCGGAGGCCGCCTCGCCCGAGTGGCAGGCATCGAGCAGCACCAACTTGCGACAGGGGATCTGGGCCAGTTTTTCGATCAGGAGTTCGGTCATAAGCCCTGTCTGAGTATGATTATTTCGATCATAATCCGGACAGCAGAAGACGAAAACCCCAGGTGCGGGCGGCTCGCCCTTGCGTTCGGGGGGCCGAACGTAATCGCCGTGCCCCGAGAGGAAGACTACGAGCAGGTCGCTGGGCGTCGCCTTCTTGGCCAAGGCGTCGAGGCTATTGAGCAACTCCTGCCGTTTCGCTTTGACGTCGAGAACCTCCATGGCATCGCCCTTGGCGAAGAGCTTCTTCGGACCGCTATGTTCCAACCAGCGATCGTGCAATTGCACGGCATCGTTGATCGCGCTTTTGAGATTGCCGAACGACCGGGCGCGAATGACCGTTCCCTGCGTCTTGGGATCGACCACGGAATCGCCGATCTTCGAACCTTCGTAGTTATTGATGCCGACAAACAGGCCGAGCATCTGCGGGTCGGCCGCGTTGACCTTGGCGTCGGCCATCACGAATGCCTCGCCCCGGCCGCCGAGCTTGTTGAAGGTTTGTAGGGTGATCTGATTCTTGCCGTCGCGCAGCTTGCTCGCGGGAATCGTCACCTTCTGCTCGAACTTGGTTGCGTTCGGATCGAACGTCGCGAAACGGAAGTCGTTGACCCAAAGATCGACCTTCTCAGGCAATAGATCTGGGTTGCTGCCGCGTTGGTTGACCTTGAGCGTGAGTTCGACGCCGTTGGGGCCGGCCACCGGCTCGCGCGGTTCGATGACGATCGGAGCCGGCTCCATCGCGCCGAAGTTGATCGATAGCTTTTTGGGGCCATACCAACGGTCGATCCCGGCCGCGAGATCTTGATTTGTCAGCAATGGAAGTACTACGTGCGGCTTGTTGAAGTGTTCGCGAAATTGCTCGGCCCGGTAGTACTTGGGCGTGCCATCCATCGTGGGGTGATTCACATGCCAGCCGACGAGAAAGTCGCCATTGGTCGACGTGTGATAGGCCGAGGTCTTCCACATCCAGACGATCCAGTCGCTCAGGGCGTTCTTGTCGTCGAACGAGGGGAAGAATCGCCAGAGCGGCCGGCGCGGCAGCGAGGTGACCTGTTCAATCAGTTTCTCCTTGCCTCCGCGCTTCCAGCCGAGATGCAAGTAGGTTCCCGGCGTCGGGCTCTTGAGAGCGGTCTTCGCCTCCTCAGCCGTCCCCTTCGGCGGGCCGTAAGCACCGATATGCTTGCCGCTGCGGTTATAAACCGGCGCGTGGTTGCTGATGACGAGGAAGACAATCTCATCGCCTTCGACAAGCCCCATCTCCCAAGCCGGGCTGCCAGTGTCGATCTTTTTGACAATGAGTTTTTCGTCTTCGACCGCGAACGCCGCCCCCATTTGCGGATGCTGTTTCCAGTCGACCGCACTCCAGGCCGCGATGGTTTGATCGCTGCCGCAGGTGGCGAACCACTTTTGATCTTTCGACGGGGCGATCGACATCACCTCGCCGGAGTGGCCGACATAGACGAAACGGCGGATGGCGGTTTCCTCGGTGAGGGTGTAGAGGCTGCATCCGTAGTAGTGTCCCACGATCACGCGGGTCGGCAGATCGGCCGTCGCGTTCAGGAAGGCGAAACAGCGCGGCGCCTCTTCGCGATCGGGATTGAGCGGCAGCGGATGTTTCAGCCCTTTTTCGGCATGAACGGCGTACCAGACGAACCGATTCGTCGACGAGGGTTCGATCGTCCAGCCGTCAGCGGTCGTCAAGGGCTCGACCCAGGTCGCTTCGGCTTTCAACGGTTTGCCGCGGGTCAGGTCATAGGCAAGATAATCACCCATGCCACGTTTGTTCGGATCGGTTGCCTTGGCATCACGCTGGGTTTGAAAGGCGATGCTCGACCCCGCGGCCGAGATGCGCACGCCCCAGAGATTCCGCCCAGTGCCGCGAAGGATTGTTATTGGTTTTTCGGTCTTGTTGAGATCCCAGACGGTGACTTCATGATTCTCGCCCCCCGCGACGGCCAGACGACCCCGCATGTCGAATGCCAGTGCCTCGGCCCGGTACGATTGTCGCGGCCCCGGCAACGGCTTCAGTTCCGCGGTTGTCGGGTTGTTGAAGAGGAGAATTTGATCGTCGGAATCCATGGCGAACCGAGCGCCGGTCGGGACGGACCCGATAGCGATAGCCAGTCGTTTGGCGTCGTTGTCGAATGCGATGGCTCGGACGAATTCGCGATCTTTCAGGCGGTAAACCTTCTTCTCTTCCGTGGCCAGGTTGTAGACGATGGCCTGAGAGTTGTTGCCGCCGACGGCAAGCCATTCGCGGTCCTCGCTGATCACGGCCCGGAACACGTTGGCCGTAGCGCCCTCCGCCAGTTTGCCGAGATCCTCCGCGGATTGCTCGAACTTGTCGAGTTCCCAGGCTTGAATCTGACCGGATTGCGAGACTGAAAGAACTCGCCCGCTCTTCAGGAAGGCGACTAGGCGGATGCGGTTATAAACGGCGTTCTTTCCGTCGGCCCCGCGGGCGATCTGCTTTCCGACCCGCTTCGGCTTCTCGCCCTTCTTCCAGAGCCAGACACTGCCGTCGCCGGTGCCGAACGCAATGACTTTGCCGTCGGCCGCAAATGCCCCGGCCATCACGGCAAAAAAGTTCTCGCCCGGTTGAAGCGATTCGGGATAGTTGATGTCTTCGACCTCGCCGGTCTTGCGGTTCAGCACGGCGACTGTGCTTGAACGCAAGCCAAAGCCGCCGACGAAGATGTGCTCGCCATCGGGCGAGACGGCGAGGGCCTTGATGCCGCCGCGCTGCTCGCGCCACGACGGCCAGCGGAGCGTCGTCATCTTGGAACCGTCGGGACCCGCTTCGCCGTTCGGCCAAATACGGACGACCTTGTCGTCCCCCGCCGCGAAGAGAAAGGCCCCGTCGTCGCTGAACTGCATGGCGTCGCACGTGGCCGTCCGGCCGCCCGATTCGATGACAAGTTCCGGTTCTTCACGGTCGCGGCGGCTATCCTGGGCAAAGGAAACTGCTGCCGAGAGTAGAACGATGGCGATCCCAACGAGACAACGCATGACGATTCTCCAACAATGGGCCGACAATACTATAATGCGACTTGAGTCAAGCGGGCGGACAGCTAAAACGCACTCTCTTTGGCCTGCTCTTCGAGAGCCACCTCGCGGATTCGTTCGAGAATCCGCCGCACTTTCCGGCCGTAAGAGCCCAATTTAGTCGCGATCTCATCGGTCGAGTGGCCCTGCATCCGCATTTCTAGCACCAAACGGTCCTGTTCGGAGAGTTGTCCCAAAAAATGTTCGAGATGGTCCATAAAAGTGACGACTGTTTCCGGCGACGGCTCGGCCCCCATGGCCTGCATCAGCATCTCGTGTGCGTCGGAACCCTGGGCCGCTTCCTGGCTTGGATCGCGCTTGGCCGCCTTGTGATGCGCGATCTGCCGGAGCGTCTTGTGTACCGTGATACGCACAAGCAGCTTGAAAAGATCGTCCTCGGCATGAATTTCGAACTGATCATTCTTCATCCGCGAGAAGAAAGTCCGAAAGACCGATTGAACGACATCCTCGGGATCCACCCGGCTATTCATCCGCTGGCCGATGCGCCGTTTCGCCAGGCTGAGCAACCGCTCCACGTAACGATCGAAGACTTCGCGCGCGGCTGTGCCGCTGCCGTCGCGCAACCGCTGAATAAGATCGGAATCGGGAGATGGGGAAGCCGGCATCGTCACATCCTCGTGATGAAAGTATCATATGGGGAGCCGGCCCGAGAATGCAATCTCGCCCGGAGAATCGTTCCGTGATACAATCGTTCCATCATCGCTCCTAGTTCTTCCACGGATTGCGCATGCCGACCACCAGTTCGTCGCACAAGCTGAACGACCAAGAATGGGCCCTGCTCGAGGAGCGAGCGGATCGCTTCGCGGCCGCCTTGCAAAAGGGGGCGGTTGGGGATTGGGAGCAGTATCTCGAAGGCCTGCCGGCCATGCTGCGCCGACCCGTCGTCCTGGAGATGGTCAAGATCGAACTGGAGCACCGCTGGGCCAAAGGCGAGATGCCATTGCTCGAGGAGTACGCCTCCCGCTTTCCGGAAATCACCGATGCCGGGCGCGTCCCGAACGATCTGATCTGCGAGGAATTCCGCATTCGCTGCAAGCGGGGCCATCAACCCCATCTCAGTTCTTATCGCTCCCGCTTCCCCCAGCAGTTCGTCGAGATCGCTTCCGTGCTCGAGCGCGCGGCGCCGGTGAAGAAGAAGATCGACGAGACCGCGGGCCGTGAGGGCGAGTCCGTGCGGATGATGGGGACGATCGTCTCGACCCCGATGGAACTTCAGAAGCAGCTTGAGCCGAAGGAAGAGCCCAAACTTCAAAAGCCCGACAACTACCAGAAGACGGAAAAGCTCGGCGCCGGACACTTCGGCGAAGTTTGGAAGGCGAAGGCCCCGGGCGGCATCGAAGTCGCCATCAAAGTCGTCACGCAACCCATCGAGCGCGATGCCGCCCAGCGCGAGCTGCAAGCGCTCGAACTGGTCAAAAACTTGCGTCACCCCTGCGTGCTTTCAACGCTGGCATTCTGGATTGAAGAAGGGCGTTTGCACATCGTTATGGAGTTGGCCGACGGCACCATGCGCGACCGAATCAAGCAATGCCAGGCTCAGAACCTGCCCGGCATCCCTCGCGATGAACTGCTGATGTACTTCGCCGACGCGGCCGAGGGGCTCGATTTCCTGCACGCGCACAAGGTCTTCCATCGCGACATCAAGCCGGACAATATTCTGTTGCTCCACGGGCATGCCAAGGTGGCCGACTTCGGCCTCGCCCGCTTGCAGGAACAACAGATGATGTCGGTCAGCTTTGCCGGCACGCCGGTCTATATGGCGCCCGAGTCATGGGGCGGTAAGGGCGGGCCACGCAGCGACCAATATAGTCTCGCGTTCGCCTATGCGGAGTTGCGCCAGGGCCGTCGGCCGATCGAGGGCAGCGACTTCACGGAAGTGATGACCAAGACGCTCGAAAACAATGCCGATCTCGACGGCATCCCCCCGGAAGAAGCGAAGGTGGTGCGGCGGGCGCTTTCCAAAAAGCCCGAAGATCGTTTCATGACCTGTTGCGAGTTCGTCTTTACCCTGGCTCGCGCGGCTGGCAGCCCCCTCCGCATCCGTTCTCATCAAGAGTCGGATTTAATGAAGGATGCGTTGGGGGGTGACGGGAATGCCTCGACCGTCAATGCCGAAGACTTGAAATCGAAGTCATCAGCGGGCGTAGCGCCCAAACGAATGTCGCCCTTCGTGATTGCCGCGGGGCTGCTCGTCCTGGTCGGCGCGGCCGTCGGCATCTGGCAACTGACGAAAGGGGACGGGAAGCCGACGAATACGGAAGTCGTCGACGGCATCTATGTTCCGCCGCAGTTTACCAGTGCCGCGAATGCCAAGGTCATCACGCTGGGATCGCGCAAACTCTACGATCGGATTATCTTCAAGCTCAAGAATGGGGAAGAGGCGCTTTTCGTGTTGATCAACCCCGCGCCGCCAGACAAGCCGTTCTACATGATGGAAGGCAAGGTCTGGAACTCGTTCTTTGATGAGTTCGCTTTTGCCAATCCGGACGCCGTCCGGAAGACCGAATGGCAGCGAGTCGATCCGCATCAGCCGGCCGTGCGCATCCGCATGAGCGAAGCATTGGCATTCGCCCATTGGCTGGGCGGCAAGCTGCCGACGACGAAACAATGGGACGAGGCGGCAGGCATCCATAATCGGGCGGGACGAGATGGGCCATCGTTGAAAGAGGGCACGGCCGCGATTGGGATCGAAAAACCGCGTTCGTTTAACGAAGCCGTCAAGGATTACGGTCCAAACGACCTGCGCGATATGGCCGGCAACGGACGAGAATTCACCCTCAATGTGCTTACCGCGGAAGGCGCCGCGCGTACAGCTCCGCTGGAAAGGCCCACGGCGCAAGATCTTGTCATCCTGCGCGGACGGAACTTCACGCTGACGAAACCGCTGAGCTACACGGAGCTTGATCAAGAGTCCAAGGTGCCCCAAACGCAGTTTTACGTGAAAGGAAGCCCCTACACTTCGTTTCGCGTGGTGTTAGAGCTGCCAAACACCGTGAACGAATGAGCGCGCCCTTTGTTTTGATTTTTGCCCGGAATTCCCCGGGGATTTCCATGACAAGGTTGAGCGCCTGCATGAAGTTGGGACTGAATATGAGAAGAATCCGGGAAATTTGTCAGGGTTTTCCCTGAAATTTAGTGGATTCCACCGACCTCACTATGTTAAATTATGACGGTAGTAACGATTATAGGTTCGCATACCTCCCAGGGTACACTCTCATGCGTTCCACCGTCTCTTCAGACGAACGGACTCGAATTCGAAAACGCGTTCGCGTCAAGCAACGTATCAAGATTGAAGCTGTGCCCGCTGCGCGCGCGCCATTTCCCTGGAAGTATGTTGTCTTCGGGCTCTACTTCTTGACAGCATGCGCGGTGTTGTGGTTGATGCTCAGTTGGTTGGTTCGTTAAGCAGTCTGCTTCAAACGTCGATCTTATCCGGGTCCGTTCGCCAGCGAATGTTTTGGGGGTTTTCTCGCTGGTGACCGGGCTCGGATAAGTTCGATTTTTTTTTACTTCATCTCGTGATCAGCCGGTTTGATCCCTTTTTGATGGCCGTTAAACTTGAACGGCGTCGGCTTGTAGGAGCCAACGAGATCCACGACGGCCTTGTCGGGGATCTTCGACTCCAAACCCACGCACCAGTAACTGGCGTTGACAAGCATGCGGCGCAGAGCCTCGTTTTCCAGATCGGTTGAAGAACCCATCGTCGTGGTGACGACACGCCGCTTCTCGCTGGCGCCGCCCTCGCGCAGCCAAACCACCGGCATCATCGGGTCGTTCTTGTTCTTTTCCAGGTAAGGCTTGTCTTCCGGCTTCATGCCTTCCAGAACCTGCCCCACCACTAGCGGCTTGAACTCTTCCGCCAACGGCAGCTTGACGGTGTACACGTCCGTCGGTCCCCAGATCTCGCCATCCTTGATCCCGCGTAGAATGGGATGCTTTTCCATGCCCTTCACGAAAAGGCCTCGCGTGCTCTGCGAACCATGCACGCCGTGATGGTTCACCCACGTTTCGCCCAGGATCTGTTTTCCGAAGCCGCCCGTGAACGACTTGTCGCCGTAATTGTGCGTGTACTTCACGAAGCCGCTTTCCTTCTTCAGGTTGAACGCGTGCGTGGCGGTGCGCATGCCGATGATCGGTCTGCCGGAATCAATGTAGTCGGCGATGTGCTTCATCTGATCATCCGGCAGATTGCGGAACCGGGTGGCGATGATCATCAGGTCTGCCGTTTTGAGTTGCTCGAGGCCGGGAATGTTGTTGTTGATGTTCGGATTGATCGTCCCGTCCGAGGGATCGATCGCGAACAGCACAGTGCACTTGAAACCATGATGCTTCGCGAGAATCTTGCCAAGCTGCGGCAGGGCTTCTTCCGACCGGTACTCCTCGTCGCCGCTGACGAGAACGATGTGCTTTCCTTTGCCAGGCCCGGGGAAGCCGTCGTAGACGACCCACGAATCGGCCGGAAAAGCGGGTGTGCCCGTGAAGAGTACCATGGCTAAAGCTAGCAACAAGGGAGAGCGTCTCATGCGTGTCCTCAGGATGGAAAGCGAGTGAAGCGGGCGACCGAATCTCAGTATATGCCGCACGCGGTTAGAAGTGATGGCCCGCACTCGCGCGTTACGAATCACCGTCCGGCTGCGCGTGCGGACGCTCGGCCGGGCTTGATGAAAGAGGGATACAGAACGCCAGTCAGACGGTCCGTGAAGGCGCGGGCGCCGTCGGGGTTCAGGTGGTGCATGTCGTAGAAGCCGGCATCTTCGATCCAGTCGCGGGCGTCGATCACCTTCACGCCCCATTCGCGCTGAAATTTCTCGGTCAGTTCGCACAGGGTGTTTCGCATCGCCGGACCGGTGCGGTCACGGAATTCAGTCCCCTCGGGCAGCAAAATGACGGCCGTCGGGATACCGTCCTGCCTCGCGGTTGACAGCAGGTTCTCGAAACGCCGCAAGGCCTCAAGGCCAAGTTTGAAATCGCGATAGGCGACGTCATATTGAGAATGAGCGATCTGGGTGCGTGTGATCCGTTCGGCCGCGGTGTGATCCACAGGCCGCCAGCCATGCGTGTCGAGGGCTTCGGACTCTTGTCGTTTCGCCCGATCCTCACGGAGGTTCCAGTTCTCATGCAGTTCCGCGCCGAACCGGCTGAACGGCAGCAACCGGGACACGGTCCAACGCCGCCACGGAGTGCTCAGAGAAATGCCGACCTGCGTCATCTCTTGTAAATCGAGCCGGCTGGCATCCAGAAGGCGCATTTCATTCGCGGCCCGTTCGTCCAGATAGGCGGGCATCAGTTCCAGGAGCAGATAATCCGGTCGAATGCTTTCCGCTCGGAGCCGTTCCAGGTAGACCTGCTGAAGGAAAGGGCCGCTCTTGGGGATGCCCGCATTGAAAACGAGCACGTCCTCGCCGGATAGCGTTCCACTCAGCCGTTCCGCATGTATTCCGTTGGCGGTGCGCGAACTTCCCAGAGCGAGCACGAGCGGCTTGCCCGGGTTTTCGTGAAGTCGCTCCTTTAATCGATCCTCGCGGAGCGCGTACTCGGGATCGCGAACTTCTTTCCAGCGTTGATCGATCAGAATGCCAACAGCGATTTGGAAAGCAACGACGACGCCGAGAGCCCAGAGACACACGGCTCGGGGACGCCGACGGCGGGGAGTAAGTGGGAGGGCTTTGCGAAACATGAACCCTCTTACCCTCCCTCTCAGTTCAGGGCAAGAGAGAATTCGGCGGCGAAATCTCTCGTGAGTTCCGGCGGCCAATCTCTTTACATTGGCCATCCGAGTGTTCTACAATAGGCCATGATGGCAAAGGCCAGCGGAACCATCGCCATCGCAGTTCCACCCTCGGTTAAGGACACTTTGTTTTGGGAGGGATGATCATGATGAGGCTGATGTGGCGAGGCAGCGGCTTGGCGATTGGCGCCGCGCTGTTGACCGCCGGGCTGGCCACGGCCCAACAGGACGACTTGTTTCGTCTAGGCCGTACGGGCGTCGAAGACGCCCCCACGCAACGACTCGATCGCACGTCAACGACGGCGGAAGATGAGGATACGATCCTCGCTCATCGTCGCTACCACGGCGGCTACTACGGCGGAGGCTACTACGGTGGCTACCGATCGGGCTTCTCGATCGGTATTGGCTACTCCTCCTATCGCCCGTACTACGGCGGTTACGGCTACGGCTACGGCTATTCATCGTACCGGCCCTATTACGGCGGTTACGGGTATGGCTACTCCTCGTATCAGCCGTATTACGGCGGTTACAGCTACTATCCGTCGTATTCTTATGGCAGCTACTACGGCGGTGGCTACTACGGCGGCGGATACTACGGCGGCGGCTACTGCGGTATCAGCGAGACGGTCCAATCCCTCGCGCCGGCGATTACCCTGGAATACCGGGCTCAGGCCGCGACCGTGCAGCCGTTGATGCCGCGGATCGAAGACGGCAACGTTCTGCCGAGCCCGCGACAGCCGCAACAGCAACAGCAGCCTCAGCAACAACAACCTCAGCAGCAACCCAATATGGACGGCACGTTCCGCTACGATGGTGGTCCGAACCAACCGGTTCCGATGCCGAAACAGGAAGTCGCGCCCAAGGCGACCGAACGTCTCGTCTCGAATCCGGCGCCGAAGAAGTACACGTACGCCGCCTACGGCGAAGAATCGGGGCCGCAACCGCAGCCGCGAAACGACGCCAAGACGTACGTGGTGAAAGGGACAGTGAAGTAAATTGGTCAAAACCCCGAGGTGAGGCTCTGCGAACCTCGGGGTTGATCCTAAACTTTTTCCCCGAGGTTCGCAAAGCCTCACCTCGGGGCTTGTTCATTTCTTGGAGTTTCTCCCCATGCCCCGCGAAGGCATGAACTGGTGGCACGTCATCATCTCCACCCGGAACAGTTGGCTCCCCGGCGACAAACGCGGCTTCCGCTCCAAAAATCACAAGATCCATTCCTCGGGCGATTACAAAAAACCACCACCCATCGAAGAACTCTCCGGCCTCCGCCGCTATCACCAAGAGCGCGCTGGCGACGTTATCCGGTTCTCGGATGACGCCAAGAAAATCGTCGGCCTTGCCATTATCAACAAGTTGACGAAAGAAGGATTTCAAATTTTCAAATCCTGGCCCTGGCGGTCGCGACCACGCACTCGCACTGGTTAGTTGAGCTGCCGAGCGACGAAAAGAAGGTCCGGCGGATCGCGGGGGAGTGCAAGACCATCGCATCCCACGCGGTGCGTCTTGAATTGCCGGGCCGAGTCTGGGCCGCTGGCGGCAAGTTCATTCCAATCAAGGACCGCCCGCATCAGCAAAACGTATTTCACTACATCCTCGGGCAAAAGGACGCCTGGACCTGGGATTTCCGCAAGGATAAGGAAGCCCCCGAAGCCCCGAGGTGAGGCTTTGCGAACCTCGGGGTTAACTTCTACCACATTTCACGCTATCCCCGAGGTTCGAAGACTCACCTCGGGGCTTCATTCTCGACTCTTCAAAAATTCTGATATTTTTCAGAATTATGATTGCGTCGCTCGTAAACCCCGTCTAACATACAACCCACAAGGATTGAGTGTTTTGCCTGGTTGGCGCCGCGGAAGGATCCGGAAAAACCCCTTCTCGCTTAAGCCCCTTCTTGGGCGAAGTTCGCAACGGTTCTGACTCGCAGAGGTATTTCGTCTAACTCTGCTGGGTGTTCATGCAAGGAGCAAAGATGAACTCCGCTACGTTGCTGTCTTCTCCGGTGTCGCCGTTAGCCTCGATGCTACGGCTCAGCCCACTGCCCGATTTGCGCCATCTGCAGGTCGAGGAAATCGGCGATGAAGTCTTTTTGGAAGGGATAGTGACTAGTTACTATCTCAAGCAGCTCGCCCAAGAGACGGTTCGACCCGCACTTGCCGAACGCCGTCTCCGCAACCGCATCATTGTGTCGAAGCTGAAGTAATCCCGCCTGCACCCTCGCTGTCCTCATCCGCCGGATCCTCGACCGGCCGATATTTCCGCATCATCTTTCGCAACGTCGCTCGCGCCAGGCCAAGCCAGCGCGCGGTGGCCACCCGGTTGCCGTTCAGCTGCCGCAACACTTCATCGAGAAGTGTCGGTTCAACTTGCGCCAACATCTCGTCATAGAGGTTCGTCGGCTCCGCGCTCGTTCCCGCTTTGGCACGTTCGCGGACCCATTCCCGAATCCACACTTCAATCGGTTTCAGCTTCGATTCGTCCAAGCGTGAAGCGAGCGGCGTGGGGAAATGTTCCGGCATGAGCGGGCCGCCACGGGCGACGATAGCGGCATGTTCCAGGGCGTTGCGCAATTCACGCACATTCCCAGGCCAAGGCCGCGTGCCGAGATAGTTCATCGTGTCGGCGGGCAATCCGCCGCTCTTGATGCCGAACTGGCGAAGAAAATGCTCGGCCAAGACGGGGATGTCCTCGAGCCGATCGCTCAGGGCGGGTAGGCGGATTTCAAAAACGTTTAGGCGGTAATAGAGGTCGTGGCGAAATTGGCCGCTCCGGACTAGTTTCGCGAGATCCTGATGGGTGGCCGCCAGGATACGCACATTGATCGCCTGCGGTTGGCTCGCGCCAACGGGCAGGACTTCCTGATGTTCCAGCACGCGCAGCAGTTTGGCTTGAACCGGCAACGGGATATCGGCCAGTTCATCGAGAAAGACCGTGCCGCCTTCCGCCAGGGCTAGCAAGCCGGGCTTTGATTGGGCCGCGCCGGTGAATGCCCCCTTCACATGGCCGAAGAGTTCGCTCTCGACCAGGTTGGGATTAAGGGCGGCAACGTGGACGGGCAGGAGCGGTTTGCCGTGCCGCGGGCTGTGCCGATGCAGAGCGCGGGCGACCAGTTCCTTGCCGCTGCCGGATTCGCCCGTGATCAAGACGCTAGCGTCATGGGGTGCGACCAGGGCGATCCGCTTGAAGACAGCCTGCATGGCCGGGCCGCGGCCGATGATCTCTTCATTTTCGATCTCGGCGGTCGGCAGAGTTGAAGGCACGCGGGAACGCAAGGCCCGGGCCACGGCATCGACCATTTGCGCGAGATCGAACGGTTTGGGAAGGTACTCGAACGCGCCGCCTTCCATCGCCTTCACGGCCGTCGACAAATTGCCGTGCGCGGTCATGATGATGATCGGCGCGTCGCGAGTTTGCTGGCGAAGTTTCGCGAGCGCCGTGAGGCCGTCGATTCCCGGCAGCCGGACGTCGAGCAGGACGACGTCGAAAGAAGATTTGGAAGTAGCATCGAGCGCCGCCTCCGCCGACGCGGCAACCGTGACTTGATGGCCGGCTCGCTCGAACGCTTTACGCAGCGACCAGCTAATGGCTTCTTCATCGTCAACGATCAAAAGCGCTTTATTCGACATGTGAAATCACTTCCAGGCTGACCCGCTCTCCGACGGGAGGCGGCAAGTCTTCATAATATCGTCCGTTCAGTTCCCGGCCGTTCTTTTTCTTGTTCACGCCGCCCCACTGCTTGAAGAAGAGAGGCACCTTCGCGGCCTCGCATTGGCCCAAAATCTCTTCGACCCAGGCCTTCTCCATCGGCCGGGCACCGGGACCGCTCTCGCCGCCCACGATGACCCAATCGATGCCCTGTAGATTGAGCTCCGCGATCGGACCGAGCAGCGGCTCGACCGAGAGGAATTTGGTCTTCGCGCCCGTGCGCCGGAGGTGATCAATCCGAAATGAGTACTCGGCGTTTTCAACACTCACACCCTGCCAGACGTTATCGGGCCACGAAAGTTTCGGACTGACCTCTTCGAGGCGATCAGCCCGCTTCGTGAGGATCTTGAAGATATGCTGAGGACAACGGCGCATGACATCAAAGACTCGCTCGATGAACTCGAACGGCACATCGCGGTGGTAGAGATCGCTCATCGAATTGACGAAGATGCGTTGTGGTTTCTTCCAGCGCAGCGGCTGGTCGAGCATCCGATCGTGAAGAGTCAGCGTGAAATCGTTCCGATAGTTGGGCTGCCCCATCAGCATCAACCGATGCGACAAGCGCTCGGCGTAGCAGTTCTTGCAACCAGGGCTGATCTTCGTGCAACCGGTGAGGGGGTTCCAGGTGGCGGTCACCCACTCGATGGCACTTTTGAGACCCATGATGAAGTCCGCCCAGGGTAGACCGCTTCGCGGTCAACCCGGGGCTTCGGGATGCAACCGCGTTGCGGTAAAAACCGCGATGCTCCTACGCCAACGGCGTTATATCCCA
>Ga0105046_10003838_pt1 | contig 23883 bp, 19 predicted proteins | sample MAT03_FD_78385 | JGI IMG/M metagenome (GOLD analysis project Ga0105046, IMG submission 78385) | Freshwater microbial communities from Lake Fryxell liftoff mats and glacier meltwater in Antarctica - MAT-03 (megahit assembly) | ecosystem: Environmental > Aquatic > Freshwater > Ice > Liftoff...
CGAGGGCGTCGCGGCTCCAACCAACTCCGGGAGATGACACGCACCGCAGTTGACGACGCCGACTTTGCGTGCATTTTCTCAAAACTCAATTCAACCCACGATCACCATGGCATACGAACTTCCAAAACTGGCTTACGCCAACAACGCCCTCGAACCGCACATCGACGCCCGCACGATGGAAATCCATCACGGCAAGCATCACCAAGCTTACATCACCAACGCGAACAACGCGCTGAAGGATCACGCCGCCCTCGCCGCGCTCGACGTTAACGCGCTCATCGCCGATCTCACCCAAGTACCTGAGGCCATCCGTGGCGTCATCCGCAACAACGCCGGCGGCCACAGCAACCACTCGTTTTTCTGGACCATCATGGGCGCCGGTAAAGGGGGCGCTCCGAAAGGTACGCTCGCCGCAGCGATTGAAGCCCAGCTCGGCGGTCTCGCCAAGTTCAAGGAAGACTTCGCCAAGGCCGGCGCGACCCGCTTCGGTTCCGGTTGGGCCTGGCTCGTGGTCGGCGCGGATAAAAAACTTTCGATCGGCTCCACGGCGAATCAGGACAGCCCGTTGATGGGAAAAACCGTCGCCGGCATCGAAGGCAAACCCGTCATCGCCCTCGATGTCTGGGAGCACGCGTACTATTTGAACTACCAGAACCGCCGCCCCGATTACATCGCCGCCTTCTGGAACGTAGTCGATTGGGACGCCGCCGAAGCCAACTACCAAGCCGCGCTGAAATAAGCGCCGCTCGTGAGTGAACCGAAAGCGGTTCGCCCTCTCGCATCCGTTAATCCAAGCCGCGTCCGCCCGACGCGGCTTTTTTATGCACAAGCCAAACGCCTTAAGGTGGAACCCGACCTCTGGGCGGGTTTGTCTTTGACGCGCGTTTTTAAAACCCGCCCGGAGGTCGGGTTCCACCTTCAATCCATTCAACCCGCGTTCCGTCCAAAGAGCAGTCGCAGCGAATTCAAGCACACGATCAGCGTACTGCCTTCGTGCGCGGCGACACCGACGGCCAGCGGTACCGCGCCGAACGCGGTCGCGATTACCATCACGATTACCACTCCAAGCGAAATGGTCAGATTCTGGCGGATGATTGCCTTCGCCCGACGGCTCAGGCGCTCGGCGGCGAGAAAGTTTTCAATGCGATCATGCATCAGAATAACCTCGGCCTGCTCCAATGCGGCATCGCTGCCGCGCGCGCCCATCGCCACGCTGACATCCGCCGCTGCCAAACACGGCGCGTCGTTCACGCCATCTCCCACCATCGCGACCCGGTTGCGCGGCGAAGCTTGGCGCAGTTCCTGGATCGCCGCGACTTTCAGCTCGGGCGTGAGATGCGCGCGGACTTCATCGAGACCCAGTTCTTTCGCCACGGATTCGGCAGCCTGTCGACGGTCACCGGTCAGCATGACGGTGCGGATGCCCATCCGTTTTAATTCCAGCAACACGCCCTTCGACTCGGCGCGAATCTGATCACGCAATAAAACGCGGCCCAGAAAATCCGAACCGACCACCCAGACTTCCGCGAGCTCAGCGGGAGCAGGCGGGAGTTTCTCCGCCCAAGCGGCCAGCGGACCCGCTTCCAAAAGTTCGCGTCGGCCCAACATGGCCTGGCCGCCGTTGTAACTGCCCCGCACACCCTGCCCGATGATGTTTTTAAAATCCGCCAGCTCGAGCACGCGCACACCGCGTGCCTTGGCATCGCGCACGATGGCGCGGGCGAGCGGATGCTCCGACTTGGATTCCAAAGCGTAGGCCAGTTCCATCACTTGCGTCTCGCGGCCCGGTGGAAAACTTTCGTAGCCCACCACTGCCAGTTCACCGGTGGTGAGCGTGCCGGTTTTGTCCATGGCCACGATGTTCACGTCGGCGAGTTTCTCGATGGCGGCACCGCCTCGGAAGAGCACGCCGTGCCGCGCGCCCCAAGCAATCGCCGCGAGTATGGCTGAGGGAATCGAGAGTACAAGGGCGCACGGGCTGGCGACGACCATGAGCGTCATCGCCCGGTAGAAAGCTGAGCGCGTTTCCGGCGTGTTGGTGAAAGCTGGCAAATTAAAACCCAGCCACCACAACAAGAACATCGCAGTCGATCCGCCGATGACCGCGTAAGTATAGCCGGTGCCGAATTTGTCCGTGAAGCGCTCGCTCGGCGCTTTGAGTTTTTGCGCGGTCTGAATGAGTCGGATGATTTTTTGCAGCGTGCTTTCGGCGGGCAAGCGCTCGACGTCGTAATCCAGCGCGCCCCACATATTGATCGTACCGCTGAAAACCTGATCGCCCACCGATTTTTCCACCGGCGTGGCCTCACCGGTCAGCGCGGATTCATCACTCGCACTCCGACCGGCCATGACAACGCCGTCGGCGGGAAAAGCGTCGCCGGGTTTGACGCGGACGCGCTGTTTCAGTTGAAGCGTCTCCACCATGACTTCTTTTTCCGTGCCATCCGGCAGGAGCAGCATGGCTTTTTTTGGCGCGGACTTGAGCAGCGAGCTCACCTCGCGCTGCGTGCGATCGAGCGCGTATTCTTCCATGGCGCCAGAGGCGGAAAAGAGAAACAGCAGCAACACCGCTTCGCCCCACGCATTGATAAATGTCGCCCCCAGGGCGACTGCCAGCATCAGGAAATGAATATCGATTTCCCGCTTCTTCAGGTTGGCCCAGGAATCAACGCAGGCATCCCAACCACCCGCGACCAATCCGATGAAATAAAAAACCTTGGGCAACCAGGGCAGCGCGGGAAAAAACTGACCTGTGATCACACCAGCAATACCCGCCGAACCGCACACCGTCGCGAAGATCGCCAAGGTGCGCCACTCCTGATCCTCAGGCTTGGGCTCAGCCTTGATCTCCGGCCATTCCATTTCGCGCCAGAGCCAGAGACTTTCAGCGGTCACACAGGTTTGCCGACCAATGACCAAAGTCTCCCCTTCCTGTCGCAGCGAGAAACCTGCGGTCAATTTGGGCGCGCCTTTGGCGGCCAACCCGGCTTCGACCGCCGCAATGGTGGCCGCGAGCTTTTTCTCAAATTCCACGGCATCAATCCGGCCGAGCGTGGCCACCGACACCTGATGCGCAGCTGGATTTATCCGGACGGCACCGACTCCGGGTTCATCCCGCAAAAATTGCACGAGTTCCCCAATCCATTCGGCGTTGTTTCCTGTTGGCGCGGACATTTCCCCGTAAACTGTCTGTCCCTGCCCGCGGAGCAAATTCATTTGGTCCGCATCATTTGAATTTGCTACGCATGCATTGAACGCGCCTCATGGGCACGAATGATCGGCTTCAACGACAGCGGGGAAACCCTCGCCCCGCCTCCCCCACCGCCCTCCCGGGTGCGTGAGCTGGCGCTGGAGATTTTCGCCGAGGGCGGGCATCTCTGCGAGGCCTTGAGCCTCGAACATCGGCCGCAACAGGAACACATGGCCCGGTCCGTGGCCGAGGCATTCTTCAGTGATAAATCCCTGCTCTTCGAAGCCGGCACCGGCGTCGGCAAGAGTCTCGCCTACCTCGTGCCCGGCATCATCTACGCGATGGATGCGTCGCGCCAGTTGGTCGTCTCCACGCACACGATTTCACTCCAGGAACAGTTGGAGAAAAACGATCTGCCCCACTGCCGGCGGCTCTTCACCGGCACGCCGGCCCTCCAACGTTACGCGTCATTCCGTTCCGCCGTACTCGTGGGCAAATCCAACTATCTTTGCACGACGCGGCTCACCCAAGCGCTGCGGGACAAGGCCGAACTTTTCTCCACGGCTGATCAGGTGGAACTGCACCGCATCACCAACTGGGCGGAGCAAACCCGTGACGGCCTGCGCCACGAATTGGTGCCGCCACCCAACGACGAGGTGTGGGAACTCATCAACGCCGACTCCGGCGCGTGCTCGAAGCGCAACTGCGATTGCGGGAAATGTTTCTACCAAAAAGCTCGTGCGCGCGTCGAAGCGGCACAGGTACTCATCGTGAATCACAGCCTGTTTTTCTCGCTGCTGAACATCGGTCCACCCGGCGGCGGGGGCCGCGAGAAAGTGCGCGGCGTATTGCGTCCGGATGATTTTGTGGTGCTCGACGAAGCGCACACGGTGCCGGAAGTCGCCACCGATCACACCGGCACGAAGGTCAGCAACGTCGGTCTAGATCGGCTGCTGAAATCGCTCTATCACCCCGCCAAGAAACGCGGGCTGCTCGCGAAGCACGGTTCCTCCGCCGATCAGCAAGCCGTCGAGGATGCGCTCGAAGCTTCGGCCGTGTTCTTTGAATACGTGCGCGAGAAGCTGCTGCACACGCAGTCGATCGTACGCGTGCGCTCGCCCGACGTCGCCGAGCCGCTGATGGAGGAACCCTTGCTGAAGTTGATCAATCGCGTCAGCGATCTCTGGAATCGTCTGCCCGATAACGGCAGCACGGTGCGCGATGAAATCCACGACAAACTTGATCGCGTGCAAAGCTACCGCAGCGACATCGCCCTCTGGTTGAACCAGACGACGCCGATGTCCGTCCACTGGCTCGAACGCACGGGACGCCGCCAGACCACGATCATGCTGCGCGCCGCGCCCCTCGACGTGGCACCGTACCTGCGCGACAATCTTTTCCGGCGAAAAACCTCGGTCGTGTTGAGCAGCGCCACGCTCACCGTGGCGGGGAAAATCGAGCCATTTCAACAACGCGCCGGAGCCGATGACGCGCGGACGCAGGTGGAACATTCGCCGTTTGATTTTGCGCAAAACATGCGTGTGTACATCGCGCAGGACATGGCACCCCCGACAGCCGAAGCGGCCAAAGTCGATCTGGCAGGGTTGGCGGATTACATCGAATTTTGCACGCAGCGCGTCGCCGGCGGCTCGTTGGTGCTGTTCACGAGCTACACGGATATGAGGCACATTGCGGGCCGGCTCGCAGGAGTTTTTGCGCGGGAGAAACGGCCGTTTTTCATGCAAGGCGTCGATGGATCGAGGACTGAACTCACTCAACGTTTCCGGGCCGCGGGCAATGGCGTTCTTTTCGGCACCGATAGTTTTTGGACGGGTGTTGATGTACCGGGAGACGCGTTGTCGCAGGTGATCCTCACGCGCCTCCCCTTCGACCCGCCGACGCACCCCGTAACCGAGGCCCGGGCGGAATGGCTCCGGTCGCAAGGTCGCAACCCGTTTAACGAGCTAACGCTGCCCGATTCCCTCATGAAATTCCGCCAAGGCATCGGGCGGCTCATCCGGAGCAAAACCGACCGGGGCATCATCACTTTATTGGATGCGCGACTGCTGACAAAAGCTTACGGACGTCAATTTATTGCCTGTTTGCCGGTGAATAACTTCACCCGGCTAACCAGAGAAAACCGAGAAAGTCATTTTCGGCCTTTCCCTCGCACCTCAGGCCCGTCAAGTTGACCTGACATGACTCTACGTTCCTACGCCCTCACTGACATTGGCCGAGTCCGACCTGAGAACGAAGATTCTTATATTTGCGATGATCAGCTACATCTGTATGGAGTCGCGGATGGGATTGGCGGGCTGCCCGGCGGAGCACAGGCCAGCAAAACGGCGGTCTTTGCGTTGACCGCTTGGTTTAAAAAAAAAGACACCCCCGGCCCCTTTGACTACTCCAGTGCGCTCGCGGAAGCGAACGAGAAGGTATTCGTGCTCGGGCGCGTCCTGAGTCCGCGAACCGGGATCGGTACGACCCTGACGATGGCCCATTTTGAGAATGAGCAGGTGGTCGTTATCCATGTAGGCGACTCATTCATGTTTCGCCTCCGCAGCGATATCCTCGATGCGCTCACGCAGGAGCATAACGTCGAAAACGAAATGAAAGCCCGCGCGGCCCGGGGCCTGCCCACTTATATGATGGCGGAAAACCGCGCAGCCTTGACCCGTTGCGTGGGGCAACCGCCCCCGGTGGAAGGCGATATTCACGCCCATAATGTGGAAGCGGGCGATCGCTACATCATGTGCAGCGATGGTATTACCCGTTACGTCATGCCGCCGGAGATGCAGCGCCTCGTTGCCGCCGCCGCCAGCCCCGAGGCCATCTGCCGCCGCTTGGTGGAAATCGCCAACAAGCGCGGCGGGGTGGACAACTCAACGGTTGTCGCGGTGTTTGCTGAGTGAGCTGGCAATGAGTGTCGAACGTTTCACCAAGCTGGTCGCGCAGCAGCCGGAGAATGAGCTGTTCCGGTTCAGCCTCGCGCAAGCGTTGCTCAAGGAAAGTCGCGGAGAGGCCGCGCTGCCGCACTTGCATAGTTGTGCCGAGAAAAAATCAGACTGGATGATCCCGCGAATTCTGCTCGGAAAAACGTTACTCGCGCTCGGCCGCAAAGCGGAAGGACGTCCTTGGCTGGAGCGCGCCCTTGAGCTCGCCATCGAGCAAAACCACGAAGATCCCGAGCGGGAATTGCGCGCATTGCTGAAGGAATTTTGAGGAGATCAAGTAGCAGCAGGCGTCCCTGCCTGCCGAAGTGGGAGGATTCGCTCTGTAGTAGGTGGTGCGCTTGCCTCACCGTTCTGCTGGCCAGCAGAACGAGACAAGCTCGCAACCTACCCAATCCCACAGGCACGGAGGCCTGTGGCTACTCCCACAGCGGCGTTGGATAACGCCCCGCGGCGATCAGCGAGCGGATCGCCGCCTGCGCGGTCGGCAGATCGTCGCGGTACGTGATCCCAAACCACGCATCGTCGCTTTGCAGCAAATCGATCGAAGCTTCGCCGTGTTCGTTTAATTCGCTCAAAGTCGTCGGGAGATAGAACTCTGCTTTCAAATCGGCTTGGTTGCGCTGAAGAAAATCCGTGAAGCGCTTTTCCAACTGTGGAAACACGGCGGGAGTCAGCCCCCAGAAATTCATGGAGACAATCTCGTCGCCGCTCAGAGTGCGGGCCGTGCCTTGCGCATCCGTGTAGGTCGCTCCGGTTGCAGCTTTTTCGATCTTCGTAATTTCCGTAATCGTCTGCAACCGCCCGGTGGAATCCGTCGCGCAAAGTCCGCGGCTGACCGTGCCATGTTCGGAAAGCGTTTGCCGGAGCGGATAGCCGACCATCGCGTAGTGATTGCTTCGGGAAAAGTGAGCCACGAGCGCGCGGTAGCCGCCGGCTCCGTAGAAATCATCGGCGTTGATCGCGGCGAAGGGACGCGTCACGGCATCGCGCGCTACGAGGACAGCGTGACCCGTGCCCCAAGGTTTCGTGCGCCCAGTCGGAGCTTTGAAACCGGCGGGTAACGAATCTATTTCTTGATAAACATACTGCACGTCGATCCGTGATTCGAGGCGCCGGCCAATCGATGAACGAAAATCCGCTTCGATATCTTTGCGGATAACCAGCACGAGGCGGTCAAAGCCGGCGCGCAGCGCATCGAACACCGAGTATTCGATGATCAGTTCGCCGTGCGGGCCGACCGGCTGCACCTGTTTGAGGCCGCCGAAACGGCTGCCCATGCCGGCAGCGAGAATGACCAGGTCGTAAGATGATTTAGCCACAGACCGATACTGATGAAGAGGGAGGAGCGTGCCGTAAAACAAAAATCGTCCAAACGGGATCAAGCCGGGGCGGGGCGTGGCCGAGCCGAGATCAGCTTGCCGGCGAAGCGCTTGACACGCGATCAGGCGCAACCATTTTGGGTGCATTATGCCAGCTATCACTTTGAAAGCGATTCCCGCGGCTTTGCACCGTCAGCTCAAAGCCCGGGCGGCCCGGCATAAACGCAGCTTGAATCGGGAAGTGATCGCGGTGCTGGAAGAGGCGGTGGCCCCCTCCCGCCTCGTGGATGTCGAGGCCATGATTGCTGAGAATCGCCGGTTTCGGGATAAATTTAAATTTTCCACCACGCCTGAGGAAATTGATCGGTTCAAGCGTGAGGGCCGTGAATGATTGTCGTTGATACGAACATCCTCGCCTATCGTTGGCTGCCGGGCCCACGCAACAGCGAGATGGACTCGCTGCTCCGTCTGGATTCGGAATGGACGGCCCCGTTACTCTGGCGTTCGGAGTTTCGCAATCTACTCGCCGGCCTCATACGCGCCGGAAAACTATCGCAACATGACGCCGAGAGCGTGCTTCAGCGCGCCGCCAACTGCCTGACGGGCGGTGAACGCGCCGTGTCTGACTACGCCGTCCTGAGGCTCGTGGCCCAATCCCGCTGCACGGCCTACGACTGCGAATTCGCCGCGCTCGCGGCCGCGCTCGACACCGTGCTCGTGACCGAAGACAAGGCACTGCTGACGGCGTTTCCCAAGCTTTGCCGCTCGCTGGGGCAAATGCTCAAGTGAACTGACTTCAAGTTATCCGGGTCATGGCAGCCACGGAAATTTTTCGGCTTTCGGCTTACGTTTTTCTTTTTGCGCGGTCATGAACTCTTTCGCTTCCTCGGTCATGTAGTAAAGCATCGTGGCGTTGCCGGCTAATTCCTGAATGCCACTCTGGCCGTCGAGCTCGGCGTTGAAGGCGGACTTGAGGCAACGGATCGCGAGCGGACTGCGCTGCAAAATCTCCCTCGCCCACGCCACGCCTTCGGTTTCGAGCTCAGCCACGGGGACAACTTTATTGATGAGGCCCATGGTGAGTGCCTCGGCCGCGCTGTATTGCCGGCAGAGAAACCAGATTTCCCGGGCCTTCTTTTGGCCGACCATGCGGGCGAGATAACTGGAACCAAAGCCGCCGTCGAAGCTGCCCATCTTGGGACCCACTTGGCCGAAGATGGCGTTATCGGCGGCGATGGTGAGATCGCACATCACGTGAAGCACGTGACCACCGCCGATCGCGTAGCCCGCGACGAGCGCGATGACGACCTTGGGCATCGAGCGGATCAGTTTTTGGACATCGAGGATATTGAGGCGCGGCACGCCCTTGCCGTCGATGTAGCCGCCGTGGCCGCGCACGGATTGATCACCACCGGCGCAGAAGGCGTATTTGCCATCCTTGGCCGGACCAGTTCCGGTCAGAAAAATCACGCCGATCGTTTGATCCTCACGCGCATCGAGCAGCGCTTCATGGATTTCGACTACGGTCTGGGGACGGAACGCATTGCGCTTCTCCGGCCGGTTAATCGTGATGCGGGCGATACCCTCAGCCTTGTGATAAACGATGTCGTCGTAGGTTTTAACGGATTTCCAAATGGGAAGCATGGGCGTAGTTCATCTGAAAAGACCTGCACGGCAACCGTTTTTGCCAAAGGCCTGATTTTTACGAAAACCAGTCAAGCAACTTTTGGTGCGAATGGGAATACTGCTTGGAGTCGCGAGCTGCTTAGGGAGAATCCCCCGCTCACATGTCTACCCAAGTACAGGCAATGCATACCACCGCCAAGGCCGGCCTGACCATCGGCGCGCTCGGTGTCGTGTTTGGCGATATCGGGACGAGCCCGCTGTACACGATCAGGGAATGTCTCGCGGTGTTACCTCCGGGTGAACATGCGCATGCCGTGCTGGGCGTGCTGTCGCTGATCCTCTGGTCTTTGATTTCCGTCGTGAGTGTGAAGTACACCCTTTTCGTCCTCCGGGCCAACAACCGGGGTGAGGGCGGAATCTTTGCGCTGCTCTCGCTGAGCCAGCTCGAGCGTTCGGGCAAACCGGTGCTCAATCTTGGGGTCCTCATCGTCCTCATCGGCGCGGCGATGTTGTGTGGTGAGGCGATCATTACTCCGGCGATGACCGTGTTGGCCGCAACCGAGGGGCTCAAGGAAGTCTGGTCCGGCGTCGATCCCTATGTGGTTTGGATCACCATCGCTATTTTGATCGTTCTCTTTGGTTTTCAGCACCGTGGAACCAAATTTTTTGGCGGCATCTTTGGTCCCGTGATGCTGGTTTGGTTTGCGACCCTCGGTGCGCTCGGCTTCTGGCATGTACTCAAAAACCCCATCGTACTGCAGGCCCTGAATCCACTCCTCGGCCTGGAGCTTCTCGTCATGCATCCGAGTGAGGTTTCGGTGCTGCTAGGCTCGGTGGTGCTGGCCATCACCGGGGTGGAAGCACTGTACGCGGACATGGGGCACTTCGGCCGAAAATCCATCACCATTTGCTGGTATGGCGTGGTTCTACCAGGATTAACGCTCAACTATTTCGGCCAAGGTGCCAACGTCATCGCCCACGGCGGCCATATCGCCAATCCCTTTCTCGCCCTCGCTCCGGAAGGGCCGCTGCGCTACGGGTTATTGACGCTGTCCTTTTTCGCCGCCGTGATTGCTAGCCAGGCCCTGATCTCCGGAGCTTTTTCGCTCATCCGTCAAGCGATACAGCTGGGCTACTTCCCCCGCCTGACCGTCAAATACACCAATCCGGATCAATCGGGACAAATCTACTTGCCGCTCGTCAATATGGCTCTCGCCATCGGCTCCATCGCCACGGTGTACGGCTTCAAGACCAGCTCCGCTCTCGCGGCCGCCTACGGCATCGCCGTCACCGGCACCATGATCGTCACCACCTTGATCTTGTTCATCGTCATGCGCCGCGCCTGGAAATGGCACACTTGGCAGGCGGCACTGCTCTGCGTGATTTTTCTCGCGGTGGACGTGATTTTTTTCCGGGCGAATCTGCACAAATTCGAGGCTGGAGGCTGGCTCCCGGTCTTTATTGCCCTAGGTCTGATCGCAGTGATGACCACTTGGAAATTGGGTAAGGCCGAGATTTTTCGCCGGATCTACGCCAACGAGATCACCGAGGACGAACTCTGCAAGATCGCCCGCAGCCCGCATATCACTCGCGTGCGCGGCACCGGCGTGTTCATGGCGGGCAGCGCCAAGGGCACCCCACTCGTGTTGCTCCATCACGTGAAATCCAACAAGGTTCTCCATGAAACAGTAATTTTGCTCAGTATTCTCACCGACGAAATCCCCTTCGTCCCTCGCAACGAGCAATTCGCCACCTCCGAACTCGGCGAAGGCATCTGGCGCGTCGTGGCCCGCTACGGCTACATGGAATCCCCCGACGTCTCCGATCTGATGGACCGCGTCCGCGATATCGGCGTGCCGGTTAAACTCAACGAGGCCACCTACTATTTCAACCGCGAGATGATCATCACCGGCGGTGACGGCAAAATGTTCGAATGGCAGAAACATTTCTACGCCTTCCTCAGCCGCAACGCCCGGCCCCCGCGCGATTATTACCAACTCCCGCACATGCAGATCATCGAAGTGGGCATGCCGATCCAGCTGTAGGAAACGGCTGAATGGCTGAAGTACTGAACGGCTGGACGGCCGGCATCCGTCCAGCCTCTGTCGTTCGCTTCCGTGGCCCGCCGCTCGTGGCGGACGCAGCCGGACCCACCGATCAAGGCCTGCTTGCTTGGCTATATGTTGCACGGCCGAGGCCTTCGGCCTTTCAGTCCTTCAGCTTTTCTGTCTTTTTTCGGTTATGGATGTCAGCTCGCACCCGTTCATCAGCCACTTCCCCGCAGCCCAGGGCGCGCTTCTCGCCAAAGCCGTCCGCTCCGTCCGCTTCCCGCACAAGACCGTCATCTTCGAGGAGAACGATGTCTCCGACTCCCTCTATCTCGTCCTGACCGGTCGTGTCGCGCTCTCCAAAAAAAATCCCGGCGGCGCCCCGCAAATCATCGCCTACAAAGGCCCGTCCGATTACTTCGGTGAACTCGGTGTGCTCGATGGCTCCGGTCGCAGCACCGCCGCCATCGCGGATGGACCGGTGCATCTGGGCAAGATCAACCAGGACATTTTCCTGAAAATTCTTTCGGATTCCTCCTGGCACACCGTGCTCCGCCTGTTCAGTCACGTGAGCGAAAATCTCCGCGCGACCAACACCCGCTACGTCACCGAGGTCGTCCGTCAGGAAAAACTCAGCACCATCGGCGGGATGGCCAACGCGATGATCCACGATTTTCGCGGCCCTTTCACCACCATCTCACTCGCCACCGAATCGCTCGCCCAACGCAACGCCGACCCCAAGACGCAGGAACTCTGCGCGATGATTCTCCGCCAAGTCGGCCGGCTCGGCGGCATGGTCGAGGAAGTGCTCGAATTCGCTCGGGGCGAGACGAAGCTGAACCTGAAAGCCACCCCCTTGCGCGAGGTATTCGCCCAGCTCAAAGAGAACAACGCCGCCACTTTCGCCCGCACTCAGATTAAACTGGTGATCAAGGACAGCGACCTGAGCCTGCTCATCGATCCCGATCGTTTCCAACGCGTGTTACAGAATCTCGTGACCAACGCCCGCGAGGCCCTCGCAAAAAAAGATCGCGCCTGCATCACCGTCGCCGTCGTGGAAAAAGACCACCGCTGCCTCATCACCGTCCGCGACAACGGCCCCGGCATCCCCACGGAAATCCGCGAGACGTTATTCGAACCTTTTGTTTCCCACAGCAAATCCGGTGGCACCGGCCTCGGCCTCGCCATCGCCCGCTCCGTGGTCGAAGCACATCAAGGCTCCCTCTCCTACCGCACCGCCCGCACCGGAACCACCTTCACGATCCAGCTCCCGCTATTGCCGTGAGTGACGATGATTGAGGTGGGCGTCGGTCTCCGCACCGACGCTTATCGCCGATATGGTTCGGCCTTCGTCTGGCTTTGGCCCAACAAGAATCGGCGCCCACTCCGTCGTAGGTGGTACGCTTGCCGCGCCACAGTCACGTTGCGAGACAAGCTCGCAACCTACCCTGCAATACCCGCTCCCTCGGCCGCTTCCGCCAGCAACTTTTTTCTAAACGCTGCATCACGCTTCCGATCAGTGCGAATCTCCAACAGGCGCACGCCATGCTTGGGCAACTTGGCCACGAGCCCGGCAAAATGCTTCCAGTCGCGCACGAGCGTGTGCGCTACGCCGTAGGCCGAGCTGAGTTTCTTGAAATTCACCTGCTGCGGGGTGGCGAAAAACGTCTCGAACGTCGGATTAAACTGCGCCACCGGCAAGTGCTCGAAAATGCCGCCGCCATTATTGTTGATGAGCACAATAGTCAGGCTGCCCGTAAACTTCGGCACCGAAAGAAACCCGTTCGTATCGTGCAACAACGCGAGATCACCCGTCAGCAACACCGCCGGCTGCTCACTGACGTGCGCGACGCCGAGCGCGGTCGAGAGCGTGCCGTCGATGCCGTTCGCGCCGCGATTACAGTAAACGGCATGACCACGATCATTCGCCGGCCAGAAATATTCCAGATCCCGCACCGGCATGCTGTTGGCGACGAATACCGGCGTGTTCACCGGCAAATGCGCCGCCAGCAGCCACGAGGCTTTGCCTTCAAACATCCACTTGGTGCCGGCAAGTTTTCGATTTAGTGCCGCGCGCACGGCGACTTCGGCACAGGCCCAGTCGGTGCAGAAATCAATCTCCACTTCCCGCTCGATTAAACTCTCCGCCAAATTCTCAATGCTGGTGTGGACCGTTCGGGTCCGACCATGCAACGCGTCCTGATTTTTATCCGACTCGGTGATGATCCAAGTCGGCGCATCGCACGCTTCCAGCCATGCCCGTAAAGTTTTGCTGATCGGCCAGCCGCCCACCGACAACACAAAATCCGGCCGCAATTGCCGCAGCAACTTTTCATTGCGCGCCAAAACATCGTAGGTGGTGATGAACGGCTGCCCGGCCGCCGCATACGAACGCAGCGGCGACAAACTATCCGCCAGCACTGGCCACCCCGTCTTGAGCGCCAGCAGTTCCACCATCATCGCGTAGCGCGCCGGATCACTGGGCTGAGCCGGGCCCGTGACAATCAATCCGCGCTTCACCTGAGGCAAATCAGGGACTACGACGAGGGCGATCGATGACGGCGATGCCGTGAGGTGAGCAAAAAAATCCTCGTCGATCTTCCGCTTCAGCCCCGTCGCCGTACTATCCTCGATCGGTGGCAGCGGATCGCGAAACGGCGCATTGAGATGCACCGGGCCGGCCACCGGCCACTGAGTCCGCTCCACCGCGTGCGCCACGGTTTGCCGCAGATAGCGCAGCAGCTTCAACGACGCCTCCGGCACCGCCATCTCGTGGTAGAAATTCACGTGGCTGCCAAAAAGTTTCTGCTGGTTGATCGTCTGACCCGAGCTACATTCCCGCATCTCCGGCGGACGATCCGCCGTGATGACCAGCAACGGTACGCCGCTCTCCTGCGCTTCAATGATCGCCGGAAAGTAATTCGCCCCCGCCGTGCCGCTCGTGCACAGCAACACCACCGGCCGATGCGTGCGCCGCGCTATGCCGAGTGCAAAGAACGCCACCGAGCGTTCATCCAGCATCGGAACCGCCTCAATGCCGGCATGCCGCGCAAACGCCATCGTCAGCGGCGTCGATCGCGAGCCGGGCGAGACGATCGCATGCGTCACGCCGAGCCGCACGAGCGTCTGTACAAGCACGCTGCCCCACAGGCTGTTGGTGTTGCGGAAATCGAGAGTCGTGGCGGGTGGTTTGCTCATGCGTTGGTCAGGGCTTCGATCAGAGCTTTGAACTTTAATTCCGTCTCCGCAAATTCCTTCTGCGGGTCGGAACCGGCCACGATCCCGGCACCGGCATACGCGGTCGCCGTGCAACCATCGATCAACGCCGAACGAATCCCGACAAAAAATTCCCCACCGCCCCGATGGTCCACCCAACCGAGCGGCCCAGCGTACAACCCGCGATCAAACGGCTCCAGTCGCACAATCGCGGCGACCGCCGGCGCTCGTGGCGTACCGCCCACGGCAGCGGTGGGATGCAGCCGCTCCACCAAATCCAAAATGTGCGCGCCCGCCGACAACTCAGCACTGATCGGCGTGTGCAAATGCTGGACGTTCGCCAAACTCAGCACGCGGGGCGTCGCCGCCAATTCCAATTTCAAACCAAGATCGGCCAACCGCCGCTCTATGGAGCCGATCACGACGCGGTGTTCGCGCAGATCTTTTTCGCTGTGCAGCAAGGCGCGCGTGATCGCGGCATCTTCGCTGGCGGATTGCCCGCGCGGCGCCGACCCCGCGAGCGCCTCGGTGTGCATCCGGCCATTCGCCACCCGCACCAGCCGCTCTGGCGTGGCGCCGATAAAACTCTGGCCTTTTCCGTTCGCCACCGAGAATGCGTAGCAACCCGCATAGGCTTGCCGCAGGTGATTCAATACGCCGAGCGGATGAAATCTTTCGTTCGTCGTGAGCTGCTGCGCCCGGGCGAGGACAATTTTCTCGCATTTGCCCTGTGCGATTTCCGCGAGCGCTGCGGTCACCGCCCGTTGATAGGAACCGGCTCCGCCAATCTCGACAATTTGTTTCGGTGCGGAGGGACGGCCGTGATCGGGTGTGACCGAATAATCAAAAGCGCGAAACTTGGTGTGCGCTTTCCAGACCTTGGCCGTCACTAAATCCAACGGCAAATCAGGGGTGATCACGAGATTCGCCACCGCCACCGAACCATCACCGTGCCGCGACACCTGCCAGCGCGGTACGAACAAGCGGAGCGCCGGAAACGGTGCTGCGGGAGCGGCCTCGGTAGCGAAACCGCTCGCGATAAAAAAATGCGGTCCGGCAAAGTTTTGCTCAAGCGGACCGACGGCGATCGTGTTCTCCAGGGTGCGTGCGATGAACTCCTTCGCCTCGGCAAATCGCGTTGGGCCGCTTGCACTGAATTCCAGCACGGCTTCCGCACCGGCCACAGCAAATCCCTCGGAAGGTCGCTCGACGTAGAAATGAAGTTGAGTGGGTTCGAAAATCGATTCGAGCACCGCGAGCGGATCGAGACTATCCACCGCGACACTGATGCTCGCCAATTGCGGTCGGCCGGTGGCGCGGGAGGCTTCGGCGCACTCCCCCAAAAACGCCCGCAGCGCAGCCGGCGTGGAATTTTCCGTGGGATTGAGCGGCAAGATTTTCATGAGAACACGGTAGGGGTCGTTGCCCTCAACGGCCTAGGCGCTTGAGGGCAAGCGCCCTACCCTTGCAAGCTACGCTTTCTTCTCCACCGCTGGCGGCGCCGGCCGCGGGAACAGCACGAGCGACTCCGCCACCTTGCCGCCGGTGAGTTTCGTACCCCAGATGAGTTCGTCGCGCCAGACGGGACCGGATTTGTAGCCGAGCACGGCGTTGATTTTTTCGGTCGTTGAAGGCGTGACGTGCTGAATGAGTGCAACGGCCAGACGCAGCGCCTCGGCCATCGTGGCGAGTGAGGTGCGCAGGAGCGCCTGATCAGCCGCCTCGGTGGATTTGCCGAGTTTCCATGGCGCACGTTTCTCGATGTAGGCGTTGGTCTCGGTGAGGAAAACCATGGCGCGCTCCAGCGCAGTATGAAACTGGAAGCCTTCGCACAGCGGAATAAATTCGTCGCGAGTCTTGTCCCAGAGGGCGCGCAGATTCAGGTCGAGCTCCTCGGAAACTTCGGCCGCCGGCACCACGCCGGCGGAGAAACGCGTCGTCATGTTCAGCGTGCGGTTGACGAGATTGCCGAGATTGTTGGCGAGTTCGCTGTTGTAGCGGACGAGGAATTGCTCGCGTGTGAAGTCGCTATCCTGGCCGACGTTCATTTCGCGGATCAGGAAGTAACGGAAGGCGTCTGTGCCAAACTCGGTGACAAGATCGAGCGGATTGAGCGCGTTACCCGTGCTCTTGGACATTTTCGCGCCGCGTTGCAGCCACCAACCGTGAGCGATAATTCCGCCGGGCAACGGAAGGCCGGCGGCCTGCAGCATGATCGGCCAATAAACCGCGTGAGGCGGCACGAGAATATCCTTCCCGATCACGTGCCAGGTCGCGGGCCAGACGCCGGGCAAATCCGCGACGGCCGAGTAATAGTTGAGCAGAGCATCGAACCACACGTAGGTGACGTAGCCATCATCAAACGGTAGCGGGATACCCCACTCCAGCCGTTCCTTTGGGCGCGAGATACAGAGATCGTTGAGTGGCTCCTTGAGAAACTCGACGACTTGCTTCTGACGAAACGCCGGGAAGATAAAGTTTTCGTTCTTCGCGAGGAATTCGATCAGCCAGTCCTGATATTGCCGGAGCTTGAAGAAATAGTTGGACTCGGTGATCTCGGTGACTTCGCCAAAGATCTCCGGCCACGTGCCGTCGGCATTGCGATCCTTGTTCTGGAGAAATTGCTCCTGCCGCGCGGAATAAAACCCATTGTACTCCGCCTTGTAGATCTCGCCCTTGTCGAAGAGCTGCTGAAGGATGCGCCGCACCACTTTCTTGTGCCGCTCCTCGGTGGTGCGGATGAAATCGTCGTTGGTGATATTCAGCTTCGGGAGCAGCGCGCGAAATTCGGCACTCACCTCATCGCAAAACTGCTGGGGCGGGATGCCCTTTTTCTTCGCGCTGGCCTGAACCTTTTGTCCGTGTTCATCGACGCCGGTAAGAAAATGCACTTGATCACCCATCTGCCGCCGGAAACGAGCGATGACGTCCGTCAGGACTTTTTCGTAAGCGTGACCGAGATGAGGCGAGCCGTTGACGTAATCAATAGCGGTCGTGATGGAGAATGACTTCATAAAAGGGTCAAAAGAAGTAGTGGTTAACGGGCCATTGTCGAAGGTTTTGACGCGGACCGAAATCTACCCTACGCCTAGAACTGCGCATGAGCCCCCTTACCCGATCACTGAGCCTAGCCCTATTGCTGGTCGCCATGTTTCTCGGCATCGTGCTGGCCTTGCAAGGCTGGCTGCAACACGAGTCGACCCGCCTGCAACAAGAGTTAGCGATCACCAAACAAGCCCAACTGGCCCAAGCTTGGGACCTGTTCCAACGCCCGCCGGATAAATGGGACGGCGAGTATCAAAAAAAACTAGGCGATCTCCTTGGCGGAAAAGTCAGCCTGCTGACCGCCACTGAAGCCAAGCGTCAACTGCCAGCCTCCGCACCGGAAATGATAACGCTGGAACAAGAGTTGAAATCTCCCGCTGGGACGATCGTTCGCCTCGCCTATGCGCCACCAGTCGCTCAGCGTCTCGCCGCCCTGCATCGCCGGGTGCTGGTCACCACGATTATTGTCGCCCTGCTTTTGTTGATGGTTCCGGTGTTGCTGAATCTCGTGCGCCGCAGCGACACCGACACGCACACGCAATCACCCTGGCACCGCGCCTCCGCCGAGATGACCGGACTCGAGCAACTCGCGCGAATCACCGTTGAACGAGGAGAAAAACTCGCCCACGAATCCGGGGCCCGCCTGCGGGCTGAAGAAAACCTTCAAGTAAGCAGTTCTCTGCTCACGCAGTCACAAGCTGAGCGCGCCCGACTGGGCCGGGAACTCCACGATAACATTTGCCAGACCTTGTACGCTGTCAGTCTGACCTTGGAAAGCGTCCGTCGAAAAATCTCCGCGACTCCGGAAATCTGGCAACGGTTGGAACAATCCATCAGCGAACTGCGGCGACTGAACCAAGAAGTGCGCTCCTACCTCAGCGAGCTCGGACCCGAGAAAATCCGCATGCAATCATTCACGGATGCGATCAACCAGATGCTCGAAATTTTGCCTGTAAGCAGCGACCTGAAAATCAGCCGCCAGTTGGAAGAAGACGTCGTGGCCCTGATAAAACCCCAGCAAACGGCCGAGATCGTCAACATCCTCCGCGAAGCCATCAGCAACGCCGCGCGCCATGGCCACGCCCGGCACATCACGATCCGTGCGGAGCAGGATGAAAACGTCATCGCCCTCGCCGTGCAGGACGACGGCACCGGTTTTATTGAAACCGCTCAGCAAATTTCCCCCGGACATGGCCTCGGGAATATGCAAGCCCGCGCGACGGCGCTCGGCGGCACTCTCAAGGTTGAGTCTTCCACCGGAAAAGGAACTCGCGTTGTTTTACTGCTCCCCGTTGCCTCCGCGCTATGAGTCCCTCGTCTTCCCCCAAGCCCATCCGCGTATTGCTGATCGACGATAGCCCGATCATCCGGATGGGACTGCGTATGGTGATGGAAGATCGAGAAGACCTCACCATTGTGGGTGAAGCAGGCAACTGCGCCGATGGCTTGCTGGCCGTAGATAAACTCAAACCTGATGTCGTCCTGCTCGATCTTCATTTACCCGATAAACCAGGCTTCACCGTCTGCCGCGAAATCCTGAAACGACAACGCAGCACCAAGGTTTTATTTCTCACCTCGGCGACCGAAGAGAGCAATGTGCACGACGCGGTCGCCGCCGGGGCCCATGGTTACCTCACGAAAGACAACGAAGGCGACGCCCTCGTGCAGGCCATCATCCGGGTGGCCGCCGGGCATTCCGTGATCGATCCCTCGCTGTCGAATCACCTGTTGAATTTGGTGAAGCATCCCCACGGCACCCGCGCCGTGGATAAACTCTCTCTCCTCTCTGGCCAGGAACGTCGCGTCCTCGCCCACCTCGCCGAAGGGCTCACGAACAAAGAAATCGGCGACCAGATGAACCTGACGGAGAAGACCGTGAAAAACTATCTCGCCACTGTCTTCGACAAACTCGGCATCACCCGCCGCGCCCAAGCCGCCGCGCTGTTTGTCCAAGCCAAGACAGAGTAAAGATCCCCGGGCATTTGATCAAAACCATCAGGCCAACCAGCGTTCATCGCTTCGGTTGTGGCCGGGTCTCCCGACCCGTGAGGGATGGGATCATGGGTCAGTAGACCTGTGCCACTTCCCCTCCAAGTCAGAGCCAATTCGACAGGCTCACGGTCTTCGACAAGCTCTGGCATAATGGGCCCAAAGATAAGACCCAAAAAAACTGCTAGAGTCTTTCGCCTCTACCGCCATTAGAGGCGAATGCGCAGTCATAGGACTGTTACTATTTCTTCCCATCTCGTGCATACTGACACCGTAATGCCGCACACCCCTTTTCATTTCAGTTCGCTCCGAGCCTGCGTGATTTTCCTGCTGCAACAGATCGGTCGCAGAACACCCGCAGTAATGTCTGCTTTTCATAGAACTATTGTTTCTGATCATTTCCGCCCCACTACGCTTACCTGCCCGTGAAGACCATGACCTCTTTAGCCACACCGCAACCTTCGCTACCCCGCCGACGAACCCCCCGGAAAAATCACTCAGGCTTCACTCTGGTCGAGGTTATGGTCTCCACCGTGCTATTTACCATGATGGCCGTAGCCACCCTCTCGGCGATACTTCAATCACGTCGAATGTCAGAAGACAATGTCGCCCAAGCCACCGCCTCAGTCATCGCTCAGGGCATTATTGAACAAGTCCAACTTAACCCTTATGCAGATGTTGCGAGTGGGGCGAATCTCGAACTGAAGTTCACCGGTGTGAACAACAACAATCTTGCCAGTATCCAGCAGCAATTTTTGCCGTGGAATACCGACCTCACCACCTTCCGGTCCATCGGAGCATTAGCCGACCCAGCCAATCCTGCCTCAACTATTTTAGGCGTATTGATCGATACGGCTTACATGGACGGAGCCACCGTTATTCGACCGGCGCGCTACATGACTATGGAGATAAATGTCACCCGAACACTTCGCGCTAGCCGCAACAACGTTGAAGTGGTCCTCGCTTATCGTTGGCAACCCCCCTCGCGCAATCTACCCGGGCAGCCCGCCACTTATGTAACGCGTGAAATCCGAACTATCCGATCAGAAGCAGCCAGTTTCTAACATGAAAAAACCTTCCATCTCCCGCGGTTTCACCCTGGCTGAAATCATGATAGCCATGTCCATTTTTGCGCTGCTGATGTCTATGCTGATGTCGTTCTACCTCCAAAGTCTGCGCACGATGTATGCTTCTGATCAGCGGATGAAACTGGCCGCCCAGATTAAAAAGTTTTCCAACGAACTGATCGTTCAAGCCAGCCGATCAAATCAGTTTGTTTTATACAAATCCCCCACCCCCGCTGATTTCGATGGCACCAATGCAGCGACGTATGCAGACAATTCAGATCGGCAAATCATTCTGGGTAACGATAACGATGATGCGTCGTCCAATCCCGCGGGTGATTTTGTGGTATTCATCTACTACGAAATCCCCAAACCCACGACTGAGGCTCAACACCGCATCCTAAAGCTCGAAGGCTTTTTTCTCAGTACCGCGACACCAGGAGAACCGGGCAAAGTCACCAAAGTGCTCATCGATTTAAGCACGGCCCCATCCACGGCTACAATTGAGTCAATTCTCACCGCTAAATGGGCTATCACTAGCACTGGAGACCCAACTCGGGCGCAATTTACCGATTATTTTCCGATGGTCCGCGGTTTAGCCAAGCCAGAAGTCGTCGACGGAGTCGCGATCACCACAGCAACGAATCCCCAACCCGCAGCCCGATTATTCTATATGACACGCGCTCGTAATGTCATTATTTCCGGCCAAATTTTCAGCAGCATTAAAGATCTTAACACGAAAAACGACCGAACCTACACCAACTCGTTTTGCTTTAACATCACCCCCCGCACCTAAGCACCAAGAGAAATAATCATATGAAAACAAATTCAAAATCTATATTACAGCGGCACACGAAAATACGCGGCAGTGCACTCGTCGTTGTGATGGTAGTGTGCCTTTTCACGTTGATCCTGGTGGGAAGCTACCTGAAAGCTCTCTCATCGCAGGCCAAGATCATCAATCGTGCCGCCTTGCAAAATGAAGCCCGCAATGCCGCCGAAGGCGTGGCCGAATATGCCTTGGCGGAAATGCACCGTCGCGCTCAAGCCAATCCTTCATTTGGTGCCACCGCCCAACCCAATCCTTTGTCCGGCTTCAGCCTTTCCACTGCCGACAAAGGCTTCATCGGTCCCGGCACGGGTAATAATCATGTCGTAGGGACTTCCGTAGAAATTAAAAATAGTGTTTTCGCTTTATCACCCAGCAACCCGGTGGCCATCGATGGAACCGATCCGGTAAACGCCAGTGATAGTGGTAAGGACCGAGCACCCCAAAGCATCCGATCAATGAACATCTTCGCGAAGGCCTCAGTTCTCGATCCATTAACCAACACCAACATCACCTCCTATATCGCAGAAAACGTCCAAATCCGTGATGAGACTTGGTTCAATTATGCCATGTTCTACAATATGGACATCGAATTTCATGCCGGTCCCAACTTCACCATTTTCGGCCCAGTATTCACCAATGCTAACGTTTTCGCTACTGCGGGTGATGGCAATAAATTGAAATTCCTCAGTACATTAATTGCCTTCGATAGAATCTATCGCTACGACAAATACACCGGCAACACCTCCGGCGGACACGGCGGAAGTGTTTGGATCAGCTACAAGTCCGGCTTAAGTCAAGCCGATGCGGATCTCAAAGTCATGGCGACAACAGAAGATAGTCGCCAAGCCGGTTTCCGCGACAAGGCAGCCGCAAAGTGGAATAACTATGTTCAGGATAAAACTTTTCCGCTCACGAAATTTAATCCACCCGGAATGTCTGCTTATACTCCCGAAGATTACGCCACCACGACCGTGCAGGAACTAAGAAATAATGCGTACATCATGATTGAACCGCAACTTTCCACCTTAAAAACTCATGTCGATCCTTATACCGGCATCAATGATTACGGCTATAAAGGTGATAATACAGAGAATCTAAAGTTTTCCGGACTCTCCGGCTTCGTCATCCAAGTCAAAGCACCCGCAGCTGTGGGCGCACCTCCCCAGTGGCAATTGATCTGTTATAAAGCGACGGACACCTCTAATCGCATCAGCGCGGCTAATCCGGTGGAGCGAGACTCCAACGGACTACCCATCATCGCCTGCCAAATAAATCCCTTCACCGACCCCGATGATTTTACTTTTCCAATGCCAGCTACCAATGCAATCATACAGCGAGCTTTAAAAGTAGCCCTATTGAACGCCATTGTATCGATTCCCTACCGTGATGGCGGTTCCTCCGCAGCTGTTTGGGGTAATGGTACGAGCAACACGGTTGCCTTTGCCCCTGCTGCTCCCGCGGCTGCGACCGGGACCTTTCCTGCTACCGGTACGGCATACTGGCCGATTTATGATCGCCGCGAAGGGCATGACTCTACAGCAGCAAACCGAGATATAAATTTGGGGATGAAAGGAGCCATGCATGTATTGCGTATCGACTATGGGCTCTTAAACACGCTCATCAACAACACCGCTTTGTGGCGTAAGCCGTATGGAGCGGCCGGCTACGTTTACGAACCTGCTTCAAGATTCACCGGGGTCGTCTACGTTCAATTTCCCCTAGCACCGCTCACAGGATCAACCCTCGCCCGCTTTCCGGTTACCGATGGTGGCACTATGGACGACGGAGATAAAATCCGCCCCGCCCAAGGTTCGAATCAGGCACTAGCTACCCCGGGATATGCCGTGCTCGCGGTGAATGCCCGCACCCTGCCGCAAATGGCCACATCGACCACTCTAGACAATCCGCCAGATGGTTTCACCATGGTGACGAATGGGCCACTCTATGTATGGGGACACTATAATGCCGATGGTAATTCAGGGACCGGCTCCGCCACCACCCCAGACAACGCCAACGAACGTCCCGCCCTCATGGCCGCAGACGCCGTCACCATCTTATCCGCTAATAACGACTTTAGCTTTCAATCTATGCCAACTGTGGCAAACCCCGACGCGCCGGCTTTCACCGAGATATCGGCTGCGATTATCACGGGCATTGTGCCCACCCAACCGGGCAAAGATAATATCTGGTCTGGCGGTGTACATAATTTGATCCGTTATTTAGAAAACTGGAATGGCACTTATCTGTTCCGTGGATCTCTCGCCGTACTCTATCAAAACGAAGTGATGCTCGGAGCCTATCATGAAGGTTATAACCCTTTCTATAGTCCACCGACTCGCGATATGGGCTATCACCAGTATCTGGCACAAGGCCGGTTTCCGCCAGGGACACCGATCAAGCGTACCGTCCGTCGCATGAATCTCCAAGATATCACCAAAGCCGTCTACGACGCCGGTCCAACGACTCCGCCAAAATTTAATTGAGCAAGCCACGACGAGTTGACTGACCACAAGCACACCGGCACTTCATTTCGTCCTCCACCCTTCAGCCAAAATCAGCCATGCGCGTCCGCGGTGGCTGATTTTGTTTTTTTCGGCATC
>Ga0105046_10003839_pt1 | contig 23874 bp, 21 predicted proteins | sample MAT03_FD_78385 | JGI IMG/M metagenome (GOLD analysis project Ga0105046, IMG submission 78385) | Freshwater microbial communities from Lake Fryxell liftoff mats and glacier meltwater in Antarctica - MAT-03 (megahit assembly) | ecosystem: Environmental > Aquatic > Freshwater > Ice > Liftoff...
AAAGCTAAAAACAACTAAGACGGCAGAAAAAATAGTAGTAGCGGTGATCTGTGTCATCAACCTCTTTTAGGGATTTCCAACAAAATTAAATTATCCAACCTTAGGCTACGGGCGGGCTAGACGCTCACCCCAGAATAAGTACTTGAGTATCTTTTATTTGGAATCCTTTGCTACTAAGGAAGCTGTGTAATTAGTTCTATGTTTCTGCACACCATAGCTAATGTACATCTAAACGTCAAGTTATTAATTTTCTAAAATTTACATATGTAAGTACGTAAGTAATTTCGACTATAAAATCATTCACCAGCAAATTTATTCTGGAAAACACTAGTATTCTTACTAGGTTTTTTTATTTATTTTTCGTATAGGATTGTCCTAATTTCAATCTCAACTAGTAAAGATTTCGTAGTGAAAACTTAATGGCTGAGAAGCTAAAAATGTTATTCTGTCTCCTGCTTCTCGTAAAATACGGAGCGATTCTTATTTTCTCTTGTTAGAGACACTATGTTCCACTCCGTTACGCTCAGAATGAGAAATTTATACTTCACGTATACTTTATGAGACATCTTCTCAGTTCTCATGCTTAGTACTAAAGTTTTCACTACGAACTTTACAGTCAAATAGTCATGTATTGAATAAAGCAAAACACTATTCAACCTAGTAACTAACAAAAGACATGGAAGAACATCTGCACTATTGGGCGATTCTGAAGCGTCGGTGGTTGCCTGCATCTATAGTTTTTGGGCTACTTTTGACATTAGCTATAGTTAAGACTCTAATAGAAACACCAATCTATCAGGCAACAAGCCAGTTAGTCTTAAAAAAAAGCTCTACTTCTTCGCTTACCGGAGTAGGAAACCAATTAGGACAGTTAGAGAATTCGGTAAGTGGTAGACCTTTAGGAACCGAAGTTGCAGTTCTGCGTTCTTGGCCTATAGCTGAAAGGACTATCAACGCTCTCCGCCTGAATATCAGCCCTCTGATATTCTTAAACGACCTACAAGTAAAAAATTTAGAAAACACTGATCTTCTAGAACTTTCTTATGTAGATACAGACCCTAGAAAGGCTGCTGCAATTGTCAATACCTTAATGAAGGTCTATATAGAAAGTGATATTAATGCCAATCGCGCTCAAACTAGGTCAGCCAGGGACTTTATCGCCCAACAGTTACCACTGAGAAAAAAGGCATTACAAGCGGCTGAACAAAGGTTGCAAATTTTTAAACAGCAGAATAGAGTTTTAGACCTGAAAGCAGAAGCATCATCGACTGTTTCAATTCTTACTGATTTAGAAAGACAAGTCGCTGTAACTAGGACTGATTTGGCATCTCAAACTGCACAGATGGAATCAATTAAGCAAATATTTGGTGTGAGTTCACAAGAGGCTGTAATTGCAGGTTTTGTGAGTGAGTCTCCATCAACTAGTTTGGCTCTCGGACAGTTGCAAGATACCCAACAAAAAATTGAACTTCTTGGGCTGCGTTTGACAGATACCCATCCTACGGTGATTAACCTTAAGGAACAAGAAGCGGTTCTCAAAAAACAACTTCAGCAGCGAATGGAACAAAGTTTTATCGGTAATGCCGGGCGTTTAAATCAAACCACAAATCCTGAAAACATTGTGCAGCTTAGAAGTGACGGTCTGCAACAAGAACTTCTTGCTAACTACGCTAGCACCGAAGCAGAACGTCTCAGTTTGCAGGTACGGCTGAAAGCTTTAGCTGAAATCATCATATTTTACAGACAAAGAGCTAATACCTTGCCACAGTTGGAGTTGCAGCACCGTCAGCTAGAACGTGAAATAGCTGCAACTGAGTTTAGTTATCAAAACCTTCTAGCTCGGTATCAGGAACTTCAAGTAGCAGAAAATCTCCAGGTAAGTAACGCTTTGGTTGTGACACCTGCATTAATTCCAGAAGTGCCTATTAAAAGCCGTCAATATATAAACTTACTGCAAGGGTTAATTGGTGGACTTGTTCTGGGCGCGGCTACAGCCTTGGTTTTGGAAAAATTTGACAAAACCGTTAAAACGGCTCAATCTGCCAAAGATTTATTGGACTACACCTTACTAGGTTCTATTCCACGATTTACCAATGATAATCTTATTCCAGAAGTAATCGTCAAAGATGAACCTAATTCCGCTGTTAGTGAAGCTTTTCGGATGCTGGAAACTAACCTGAGAGTTTTTAATTCAGAGCAGCTAATCAAAGTTATTGTAGTATCGAGCGCCGTACCTAAAGAAGGTAAATCGACAATTGCTGCTAACCTAGCCGTTTCTATGTCTCAACTTGGTCGTAAGGTTTTGTTGGTAGATGCAGATTTCCGTAATCCTAGTCAGCACAAAATCTGGGAAATCCCAAATGAGGCTGGCTTAAGCCACGTTCTGAGAAGACAGTCAAATTTAGAGATGGCTGTGACTGAAGTTGTATCTAACTTGGAAGTTTTAACAGCTGGTGAACTGAATAACAACCCTGCTGCGCTGCTTGGTTCCAGCCAAATGGCTGTATTTGTGGGACAAGTCGCGCAAAAATACGACTTTGTGATTATCGATACTCCACCTTTAACTGTAGCTGCTGATGCAACTATTTTGGGTAAAGTGGCGAATGGAATTTTGTTTGTAGTTCGTCCAGGAGTAGCTGATGCTGATAGTCTTTCTCTCTCTAAAGAACTGTTAGAAAAGGCTGACCAAAATGTTTTAGGTATAGCGATTAATGGGGTGAAGGCTAACCAGCAATATTATGGCTACGCAATGAGTAAAGTTTAAAAACTTTTGATGAGCCACTGAAAAATGGTAATCGATCACCTCACATCTTGCACCAAGCCCAAGCGACTGGAAGTCGCGGCTATACAAAAGAAGTCCGCCTGGGCTGACTAGGGGAAATCAAGGCTTTTGAAGCCTGGGTCGGCAGACTTTGTTCTGGTAGACGCGATTTTAATCGTTAGGTGCAAGATGTTAGTCACTTTGCTGATCCATTAACTTAATTGGCTACATTTCAGTAAAATTACATATTGTCAATTCAGAGGTTTTGCATCTAAATTATTATCGTGTTTATGTAATTACTTTTACAAAAGGAGTATTTTGATGGGTAGAATACAAAAAATTATCAATGGTAGTGATAATTATAAAGCTGTTGGTGTTAACTATGTTTCTTGGAGATCAGGGACAATCTTAATAACTTTTTTTCTACTGCTGACATCTGTTTTCATCCAATCGGCAGTTGCTGTGGATAGTGTTGTTTCTAAAAGTAAAGAGGATAAATTTAGCATATCTAGACTTAATTCACAATCATACATTAGCTTACGGCAAAGATTGCTAACATCTAAAAAAATTAATGTGGCTAGCGTTGTTTCTGAAAGTCAAAAGGCTCAATTTAAAATATCTGAACTTAATTCACAACCGTATACTAGCTTACGGCAAAGATTGCTGGCATCTAAAAAAATTAATCTTGTTGCTGAATTAGAGAGCATAAGTATTAGTGATGGTTTTACTACTAACATTAAGCCTGAAAAATTTAGCGATTACCTTTCTGTAGACAACAGTCGTCTGGAATCTCAAAAGCTGTTAGTAACTAATGATAATTTAGAGAAGAAAATAACTACTTATCCTATTAGTAATGCTGATTTGCATTTAAAAGAGCAGACTAATATATTACAGCAGAAACAATCTCAAATTATTGCACAAATAGACTCTTCAGATACAGTAGGTGATACTTTTGGCGAGACTAATAAATTACGCCAAGAACTTTTAATTGATCCCATTACGACGTTACGTGAACCGACAAGAGCTGCCCCTGGTTCAACTGCTGGTACTCCTTCTGCCTATGGTGCAAGTTTTGGTCAAGCCTATATTGGCGGTGGTTTACTTTTCCCTCTAGACGATAATAAAGATAGGGTAGATGGTTCTTTGTCCGTTGGTTTTGGTTTAGGAAATGCGGCTAAATCTGTAGGGTTGGAAGTTAATATCAATATTACTAGTGTAGGCGGTGGTGACAATTTTGATTTTGGCGATAGTGGCGGTGTAGGTTTTAAACTACACAGATATTTGGGCGATGGTACAGCCGTAGCTATTGGTTGGTCAAATCCGATTAAATGGGGAGATGTTACCAATGCTAAAGATACCATATATGGAGTAGTTACTAAAGCATTTGCACTGCAACCAAATAACCTAAATAATAAGTTACCTCTGACTGTTTCGGTAGGTCTTGGCAGTGGTGCTTTTCGTTCTAAAGGTGCAATAGCAGCAGATGAAAATGATATTAATCTTTTTGCTAGTTTAGGTTTGAGAGTGATCCCTGAAGTATCCTTAGTAACTAGCTGGACAGGAAATCGTCTCAACATGGGTGCGTCTTTTGCTCCTTTCCAAAAGATCCCTATAGTTATCAATGCTATTTTCACAGATGTTACTAGCAATCTTGATACTGGCTTAGGTTTTGCATTGAGTACAGGGTACATTTTTCGGTTTTAATTGCTGAATTATCTTGAAATTTCATTAACAATAAAAACAATGAAGAAACAACCATTTTTTCTCACTTTTGCTCTAGCATTCACTTTTTTCACTTATCTAGTAGGTGCGCCTACTAGAGTAAATGCTGGTAGTGCTGGAATCACAGGGGGTAGTGAAGATTCTGCTTCCTCATCTGGAGATAATTTTAATCCAGGAAATTTACAACCCCCTGTTGAATCTCTACCTGGGGTTAATGTGGAAGTGAATGATAATGGCATCATTAGCGTACCAACAGAAGTTCAGAATAATTTGAATTTAGCTGTCGCTAATAGATCCTGTCAAAGTCAGTCTACAAATGACTTTACAAATGAGTCTACAAATAGCTTTATAAATAGTCCATGTGACGCCATTACAGCTATCTTACTGAATGAGTCGAATGCAGAAGCAGCAGCTAATCAGCTACAGGCTTCTATAGTGAGTTTGGGAGTATCATCATCATCAGTCGTATCATTGGTAAATGCTTTATCGGGTCTAGCCGAAAATAAAGTAGCATCTGTATTAGGCGTTACTGTAGGACAATTACAACCAGTGCAGCTAGTTGCCAGTACTAAAAAATTAACGGCAGATTTAGTGATGGCTCAGAAAGGAGAAACACCAAATGTGAATATCCAAAAGCTAAATGATGCTATTAATGCTTATAACAATATTGTGATGGAAAGCAGTCCAGAAGTGCTGCAAAAACTTACAAAAGATCCACAATTTTTAGAAGTTGGTAAGCTGCTTAAGCAATTAAGGGCTACCCTGAATAAAAGTTAAAAGTTAGATGTGGTGACAATACGGTTCGGATAAGACTTGATCCCCCCAACCCCTTAAAAAGGGGGGCTAAGAATAGCTCTATTTCCCCCTTTTTAAGGGGGACTAAGGCAGTCCCAGTAGAATGATGCCACAGCGATCGCTGTGGAAGTTGCTCAATCAAGTGAAGGATTTCGCCAAGTTCTAATGTCTGATGTATGCAAGGAATGTCACTGGAGTCAGCCGGAACTTTGTCAATCACGGTAATCCGGGTGTCCATCTGCGTCCCGTGCTTAGAGTACACTTTCCCGTTAACTCCCACTGATAGCACTACTTGCGCTGTTTCTTGTATCTTGGTAAAGGCTTGTTGCCAGTCAGGGTTTTGCGGTGAAAACCAATTTGCAGTCAGCGTCACTAACCGCCCACCCGGGACCAACCTCTGTAATGCCGCATTGACGTGACGGGCTGTAGCTTCACTGTTGCGATTGCTGATATTTGGAGATGCCGAAAACGGGGGATTCATCAGCACCACAGAGGGCGTATGGTTTTTTACTTACAAACTAGTATGCTCAATTTTAGCTCAATGCAGTTAAGAATCGTTTGTGGAGATATAATCACCCTTTGGTTGTCTATGTGTGCCTTATCTTGAAAAAGCCTGATCGGGAAACCTTCGATCAGACTTTATAATTTTGCATAAGTGCTGTAAGAATGAAATTGAAACCCACAAGAGTACAGAGTTTCTAAATTTTCTTCACTATGATTTATGCAATGTTAGTTAACGCTTAAAGTGCTTGTAGTTTCTTTGACAATTTCATTTGTTTTAAGAGTAACTGAAAGATGCACAATATGCACTGAACAAGTAGCATTGTGAAGGACATAGTTACTCACACTACCGAGAAATAGTTCCGTCAGCCCAGAACGACCGCGACGACCCATAACAATTAGGTCAGCGTCATAACTACGGGCTAAGTCACAAACAATGCGGCCAGGATTACCAATATTTTGGGTAAATTCCGTAGTTACACCTGCTGTATTCGCTTGGGTACAGAAAAATTGCAACATCTCTATACCTTTGTTTTTAAAGGCTTCCCACTGTTCTTGGTATAACTCGAAGCTTTGGCTGCTCAATCCTGGATAATAGTTAAAACTAGAAAACGTCGGTACGTAAGGACTGCCCTCTTCTTCTGGAGATAAGACGTGCAGCAGTATTAAGCTAGCTTGGGTTAACTTTGCTAAATTTAATGCTTGCTCAAAAACCTGTTGCCCTATTTGTGAATGATCTAATGCAACTAGAATTTTTTTAAACATATATATCTCCGGTTTTATTGGTAATTGGTCTTTACGGTTTCGGGTTGCTAGATGCTGGATTGTCAACAATGCTCAATCCCTCAACTATGTTTAGCAACTTTTGAAGTTTAAACTTTTTAAACGTTTTTGTCCCATATTTATGTTTATAGCAAAACAATTTGAGGAAGTACTGAAGAACCACAAATATTTATATTAGTGGGGGTCTTAAACTCCCTGATTCATCCGCTTTTTCGTTCAAAATTCATATCTGTTTTCTGACTCCTGAATTCTGTTTCGATAAATTTGAATTGAAGCGCAGCGACGATATTTCATTTTTAAAAGTAGCTTTAACTTTGATTAAAGGTCATTGTTTATGCAGCGATCGCTATTTATCATAGGCGAACCCATAGTATTAAAATTGTATTACTGTACGGATAACCAACAATCAAGTTTTCGCCAATTTAAGGTAAAGATGATGAAAGAAATAACACGCCGCAAATTTATCGCAACTGCCACCTTAGCAACGGGTTTCGCCCTGGCAGTGGAACCCATTTCTGCCGAAGTCATCACCACCGATGCCAAGAAGTTGGTAGCTGGTGCAGTAAAAATTCCTGTTAAAGATGGTGAAATTCCTGCCTACAGAGCAGTACCCGCGACTGGTAGCAACTTTCCGATTGTCCTGGTGCTACAGGAAATCTTTGGCGTACACGAGCATATTCAGGATGTTACTCGTCGCTTTGCCAAGTTGGGATACTTAGCGATCGCTCCTGAATTATTTGTCCGTCAAGGCGATGTTACGAAGTTAAGCAGCATAGACGAAATTCGTCCAATTGTCGCCAAAGTCCCAGATGCCCAGGTGTTATCCGATCTCGATGCCACGGTAAATTGGGCTGTAAAATCAGGTAAGGGTAATGCCAACAAATTGGCGGTTACAGGCTTCTGTTGGGGCGGTCGCATTACCTGGTTATACGCAGCACACAATCCCAAGCTGAAGGCTGGTGTAGCTTGGTACGGGCGACTCGTGGGCGATGCTAACAAACTTCAGCCCAAGTATCCTATTGATATTGCATCAAAACTGAAAGTCCCAGTTCTCGGACTTTATGGTGGTAAGGATACAGGTATTCCCCTTGATACAGTAGAGCAGATGCGCGTAGGCTTAGCCCGTCGCAGACATCGCCTCAAGGAAAGCAGCAGCGAATCTGAGATCATCGTCTACCCTGATGCACCCCACGCATTTTTTGCCGATTATCGCCCCTCCTACCGCGAGACAGAAGCCAAGGAAGGTTGGAAAAGTCTTTTGGCATGGTTTAAGGAGCAGGGTGTGTGAAGAGTGCTGAGTGCTGAGTTAAGAGTGCTGAGTTGAAAGACTATAGGTATTCAGCACTCGCAACTTAGGAACGCAAATTTAATAACGTGCAATTCTTATTTAACTTGGAATGGTGCGTTACGCTCCGCTAACACACCCTACTTTTGCACTTTATTTAATCCACATTCCTTGGCATTCACAACTCGCAACTTACCATTCAGTACTCGCAACTCAGCATTCACAACTCGCAACTTACCATTCAGTACTCGCAACTCAGCATTCACAACTCACAACTTACCATTCAGCCCTCGCAACTCAGCACTCACAACTCACAACTTACCACTCAGCCCTCGCAACTCAGCACTCAGGACTCAGCACTCACTACATAGAAAAGCCTCCCATACCGGGAGGCTTTAAGGTTAGCAGAGACAACTTGTTGAACTACACTGTAATTACAGCGATCGCTCCTCCTAATGCCGAGAAGACAGCTGAGACTGATGCTGTAGCAAACAGCCACCACGCTGCTGTAGCTGCGGCTTTGCGGGTTTCTTCTGCTTGCCGTTGCGCTTGACGCTTCACATCTTCTAGACGGCGTTGGGCTTCGTGCTGGATGCGTTCTGCACGTTGCAATACTGTGTTGCGTGCCCGTTCAATTTGGTCGATGATCCGGTTGGCATCTTCCTCAGAGATGTCCTCACGAGAACTCATGATTGCCACTAGCGTATCTCGGTCGAAAGAAGACAGGCGATCGCGCAGGGCATCAAATCCCGCTTGGGGATCGTCAAAAAATGTCCGAACATCGCGCTTGATACTATCATAGTTAAGTTCTGGGCGATCCAAGGAGTTGAGATAGTTGCGAATCCGTCCGAAAACGCCATCAATTGCATCTTGAATGCCTCGTTGGATGTTCCGCACTTGTTCTACAAATTGATCTCTTACGGATACCATGTTATCGGCAATCCGTGCCGCTTCTTCATCAGAAATATCTTCCCGAATTTTCAGCAGGGCGATGATCGTAGAACGGTCAAAATGGGAAAGGCGATCGCTAAAAGTTTCTACCCCAACTCGTGGATCGTGCAACAATAATTGCAAGTCGCGCTTGATACCTTCTGGGTTGAGTTCTTCCTTGCCAGTTTGCCGCAGATACTCTTCTAGATAACCTTTGAATGTTTCCACTCTTTGCTGTGTGCGGCTAGCTAGGCGACGAGGCGCACGGACAAAGTTGCGAATCGAAGTTTGCGTGGAATCAATAATTTCATTAACTTGTTCTTCACTCAAGTCTTTGCGTTGACTGAGCAACTTCACCAGTGTATCCCGGTCTAACTGCGACAACCGACGGCGTAGTGCTACGGCTCCCTCTTTGGGATTTTCAAACAATTTGGTCAAATCTCGCTGGATACCTTCAGGGTTCAATTCTTGTTTACCAGTATTCCGCAGATAATCTGTGATTGTGGTGGTAACGGAGTCGTATTGTTCTTTAGCTTTATCCACTACAGCTTGGGGTGTGTGGCGGATATTATGCCATGAGTCCTCAGCAGAATTGATGATTTGATTAACTTGCTCTTCACTCAAATCTTGCCGCTGACTCAACAATTGCACCAAGGTATCACGGTCAAAGCGAGATAAGCGCGCTCGAATTGAGGCAATTCCAGCTTGGGGATCTTCCAGTAGCTTTTTGAACTCGGCGCGGATGGCATCAGGATTCAGTTCGGCTTTTCCTGTATTACGCAGATATGATTCTACATTCAACCACAGGGTTTCGGCTTGATATTGCGCCTGTTCTGCTAGTCCTTTGGATTCTACCAAAACGCGATCGCGCTGTTTTTCCAACTCATCGAGAATCGGTTCTACTTCATATAGCTGGACATCATTCCGTTGCAGCAATATCTCACGAATTTCCTGACGTTCCAGGTGAGCCAGTCGCAATGTCAGGGTTTCATCGTCTGCTTCTGAGTCTTGCAACAGTGGTTTGAAATTCTGCTCAATGGCTTCAGGTATCAAATCTGCTTTCGGAGTAACGAGCAGATAACTTTCCACAGCACGTTGCAAGTCTTGGACTATCTCTCTTTCTTCAACAACTTTCACTGTCATTAACACATCTTTGCGGACAGTTTCTAACTGGTCTGCAATGCGCTGAATTTGGTCTTGGGTAAGCATTCCCCGTTGTTGGAGAATATTGGCAAAATCGTTGCGGGATAATCGTTCTAGTTCCCTGCGGACTATTCCTGAGTCAGCTGCTGGGTCGTAGATAACATCACGAAATTCCTGAGCAATTTTTTCTGGACTCAGTTGCCAAGCATAAGTGTTGTGTAGATAGTTTTCAACATCAGCCCGAATTGGGCTATAGGGTTGTGATGGTGTTGGCAACCCTAACTTATCTGCTTGTTGGGTAACTTTATCTTTGGCAGTGTTGAGGCTACCCAAGATTTTTTCTACATCCAAATCAGGCAAATCTGCGCGTCCTAAAACAATGCTGGTTAAGGCAGTTAGTCCTTGCTGGAGTGTACTTTGAATTGCGCCTGGAGCCGCCTTTTGATCGGCTTCTTTGGAACTACCCTTTTCTTTTACTAACTGATCCAGTTTGGCGTTGAGTTCATCTGTTTTGGTTTGTCCTGCTGGGAGTGATTTTAGGTACTCCATTAACTCACCCATCCGGTCTTCGGTGGCTGGATGCTGACCAACCACTTGCTGCCAAACTTTATACAACGTATCAGCAATGCGGCTAACGTCTTTTTTGGAAAGGTCGGTGCGACTGCTGACTAACTCGATGAACTTTTGGCGGTCGATGTTGCGGATATCTGGAGTCCCGGCGATCGCTTTTAATTGCGGATCGTTGAGTAAATTTTCAAAATCACTCCGAATTTTCGACACATCTAGCTCTGGAGGACGAATCTTTTCTAAGTAATCTTCAATGTTCTCCCGGATACTCGCAGGATCGATAGCGCTCCCTAGTTCTCGACGGATAGCGGCGGCGGCGGCTTCAGCTGTCGCTACAACTTGGTTATTGACAGCTTTTGCGCCCAGTGCGGCGGTAGCTGTCCCCATAATCGCCTGAAACCCGGAGGTTGCTGTATTGACGACTGAGCCAATTAAGGAGCCGACGGTGGTGGAACTTACCCAAACGAGGATTAAAAAGTAAGCACCCCAAATCACCAAGCCGAGAATTGCTCCCAAACCTGGATCTAAGATTACAAGGCTCAATTTTACCGCGAGGAAAGAAGCAATTAATAAGGCGATCGTCACAGTGACTAATGTCCAAATCCCCACTGCTGTCCCGATTTTGCGAATGCTCCCGCCCAAACTTTCGACTTCCCCACTATCTGAATCCGAGTCAGATGAATGCCCCAGGTAGGAAATACCGGCTGCAAGGGAGAGATTAGTTAGAACTAATTGAAAAGCAAAGGCTAAGATCACGCCGGAGATTAAAGCCACAAAAAAGCGCGGACCGGAAATGAGAACCGATGCCTGTGCTGGCGTGACGTTTGAGTTATCTGGAATCTGTGCTAACCACAATAGGGGTTTGTAGAGTCCCAGCATGATTTCCGTACTTTGGAACATTGTATTTCCTTTTTCTAAGTTTAAATTTGGGTTGGGGAATTAAGAATTTCTTGAGAAGCAACTCTTAGTATTTTCTTAGTATTTATGTTTGTACCTATGGCAATACCTAACTCTCTTTAACTCAGAATCCTGGAAATTGGCTATTTTAAGCATCTCTCCAAAGGCTGAAAGTATATCCAGCGAAAGATATAAATTTTATGATCTTAGGGTGAAAATGTTTAATATAAAGTTAAAAAGCTGGTTAATTATGGCTGCAACTTTTTAATTTTAATTACTGAACCATTAGCTGGATAACAGAGGCTATATTCAGCGTTCAAGGATATGAGTGCATCTACCATTGATTATGAATCAGTCTACAACAAAATCTTGGCAAGAAGTTCGCGCTGCTTTTCAAAAAATCTGGGGTTATGAGGATTTTCGTCCACCACAGGGAGAAATTGTTAGCAGTTTATTGGCACAAAAAGATGCGCTGATTATTATGCCTACAGGTGGAGGGAAGTCCATTTGTTTTCAACTTCCTGCACTTCTACAAACAGGATTAACCTTAGTAGTTTCGCCCTTGGTGGCGTTGATGGAAAATCAAGTACAGGAACTACGACAAAGCCATCAGAAAGCAGCGCTTTTACATAGTGAATTATCTTCATCTCAACGCCGTACAACTCTGCAAGCTTTAGAACGTCAACAGCTAAGATTACTTTATTTATCGCCAGAAACTTTGCTAAGTCCGCCCGTCTGGGAAAGATTATGTCAGCCACAATTGCAAATTAATGGCTTAATTTTAGATGAAGCTCATTGTTTAGTGCAGTGGGGTGATAGTTTTCGCCCAGCTTATCGCAGATTAGGGGCGGTGCGTCCTGCACTACTAAAATCAAAACCACCAGGAACAAAAATCAGCATCGCCGCTTTTACGGCTACTGCTGACCCTTTAGCCCAAAAGATTATTCAAACAGTTTTACAATTGCAGCAACCAGAGATTTTCCGATTGAATCCTTACCGTCCTAATTTGCATCTTAGAGTTCGCATTGCTTGGACACCACGAGGTAGAAAACAACAATTATTAAAGTTTATTCAAAATAGACCGCAACAATCTGGATTAGTTTATGTTCGCACTAGGAGAGATAGCGAGGATTTAGCTGAATGGTTAGGAGACATGGGTTATACTACAGCCAGTTATCATGCAGGATTGGGTGCAAGTGAACGCCGTGAAGTAGAAGCAAGCTGGTTAGGTGGCAAAATCCCCTTTGTTGTGTGTACCTGTGCGTTTGGTATGGGGATAAATAAATCTGATGTGCGCTGGGTAATTCACTTTCACGCACCGCACTTACTGTCTGAATATGTGCAAGAAATTGGCCGGGCTGGAAGGGATGGGAAACCAGCCGAAGCATTAACGTTGGTGAGTGAACCTACGGGGTGGTTAGATTCAGGGGATAAGCAAAGACAGCAATTTTTTGTTGAACAAATGCGATCGCAACAACAAATAGCGCAGCAACTTGTGAAAAAATTACCAAAACAGGGAGAAGTGAATGCAGTAACCCGACAATTTCCTAATGGTGCGATCGCTTTAGCTTTACTCCATAGCAGTGGTCAGTTAAACTGGCTTGATCCTTTTCATTACACCATTGGGCAAAAAGCGGAAACTCAGCCACCGACGCAATTACACGCCGCTAAACAAATGCATCAATATTTGACTACCAAGCAGTGTCGTTGGCAGTTTTTGTTAAACGCCTTTGGTTTTGACAAAGAAGCAGCTAACTGGCGTTGTGGACATTGCGACAATTGTCGGTAAGTTAAAAAGGTAGTTAGAAAGATTATGGGCGGTTCTTATGGCGGTTACGCTACTTTAGTGGGGTTGACTTTTACACCAGAAATCTTTGCTGCTGGTGTAGATATTGTCGGGCCAAGTAATCTAATTACCCTGATAGAAACTATACCGCCTTATTGGGAACCTTTGAAGGCAATGCTTTCTCATCGTATCGGCAACTTGGCGACAGAAGAAGAGTTTCTGAAATCGCGATCGCTGAGGAGTTTCTCGCCAAATACTTAGGTGGGAGATTTGAACCTTTGGCAGATATCCCCGGTCATTCAGGTTTAGTTAAATAAAGTCTCAAAAGGGTGGTTAGGGTCATTTACCGACCACCTTAATATTTTTAATCCGGTAAACGTAGATACTTGCGAAAGTATAATATGATGACTTCTAGCGGCTGATTCTAAAAATCAAGACATCTTTACAATGGCTGGATGGATGATACTGTGTAGAGCGAATCGGCAAGTGGAGATCGCCCCAAATGAGCGAAATGCTATTCAAAACAAGAGGAGTAAATTTATCATGTCCCCTATGCTAACAACGTTCCGGCAGCAACTATTGCGGATTATCACTTTTGCAATACTCTTAACTTTGATAAGTAGTTTAATACTTCCTGAAGCTACTTGGGCTGCTTCTTCTAGCTTGGGAGTTGATAATGGTCATCTTAGTTCTTGTCCGGCTTCAAACAACTGTGTTGTGAGTCAAAACGCAGATCTCAAACACGCCATTGACCCGATTGCTTATCATCTAGACCACGATGCAGCTAGAGAAACCTTAATAAAAGTTCTTGGTGTTACCCCCCGTACAGAAATTGTAGAACAAACAGATAATTACATCCACGCTCTTTCTAAAAGCCGCATCTTCAAATTTGTTGATGACGTAGAGTTTTATTTCCCTCCTAATGAATCAGTAATTCATCTGCGATCGGCATCTCGTGTGGGAGAGTCGGATCTTGGTGTCAATCGCAGGCGTATGGAGCAAATTCGGCTGGCGCTGCGCGATTTAAACATTTAATTTTATTAGCCGTGAGGAGTGCCATCTCAGTGATTTATTACTTCCTGACTCCGAAGATGCGGTAGACTTGGCAGCTAGACTTTGCTGATGGTACGGGGCTGCTCACTACTATAGCCAGATGATGAATTCCCTTTCAGAAAAGTTGGAAGACTATATATAGCAGTCCTAAATGAGTTGTGAACAAAAAGATCCCCGACTTCTTCAAGAAATTGGGGATCTGAGGCTCTCGGTGTTTGCAATCAAATAGGATTGCTATACTTGGGATGACATGGCAAAAAGTATTGTGGAAAAAGAAAAATTTGAGCAGGATATGAACTTATGAAAGTTGAAGAAAAACTCATCAAACTCGTCCCGAAATCATTGCGTCTTCCAGCCATATATCACTATAAAAAATTTAGAAAAAGAATCGAAAAAGAAATTCTATATCTTGATCAATTATTGCAGCATGGCAGACGAGCTATTGATATAGGAGCAAATCAGGGAATGTATAGTTATGCTCTTTCTAAAAGATGCGACATAGTAGAAGCATTTGAACCACAATGCTGGTGTACTGAAACCCTAATGGCTTACAGCAAAGTAAACCATAAAAATATAAATGTGTACAATGTAGGTTTATCAAACTTTAATGGAACATTAACCCTCAATATTCCTCTCAGCATTGGTGATTATTCTATGCAGGTTGCTAGATTAGGCAGCGTAGTTACTGGATTAGCCAGCTTCAGAGAAGTTAAAGGTGAACAAGCAAGTGTTGAGGTGCCAGTCTGTAGGCTGGATAATTATGACTTTCACAATGTTTCTTTTATTAAGATTGACGTAGAAGGTCATGAAAGTCAGGTTATTGAAGGAGGATACCATACTATTCTAAGAGAAAAGCCGACAATTCTAATAGAAATAGAACAGAGGCATCTAGGTAGTAAGTCTATCAAGGAAGTTTTCAACCAAATTGCTGAACTTGGTTATGAAGGTAGTTTTTTTTGGAACAATCAACTCAAGCCTTTATCTGAATTTTGTTATGAAAAAAATCAGGAACCTTTTTTAAATGAAATTTATTCTGACAACTATGTAAACAATTTTATATTTAGGGCTTGCTGAAAAAAAAGAAAAGGTGACAGTCTCTAGATTCTCAGACCAAAGAAGTATATTCCGGTGCAAGATAAGAAGGTAAAATAGCTCAAAATCCTTGCAGCACCAACCAAGTGTATCCAATGTAACTATGTACCGAAAAGAAGAGTCAACTCCAATTCCACCGAGAAGCTTTGAACTTCCATTTGAAGGGAAGTTATCAACTTATCACTGACTCTTGCTTCAGTAACTAATTAATCTTCCTCTGGCTTTTCATCACTTTTTCAGCAAGCCCTATTTAGACCTGCCTTTGAAAGCAAGATTTGATAACAGAGTTAGGCTCCAGAAATTATAGACACTCATAATTTTTTTACAGCTAGGCCCAGTTGCTGAGGATCTTCTGACTGCAAAATATAGATACTATAATTATGCAGATAATCAATTGCTGCACGACGAACATTAGGCTCTACAAAATCGTGAAATAAAACGACCGATCCGGGCTTAAGATAAGGTTTAATAACCTTTAATTCTTCAGTAACTCCTTCGTAGTCATGGCGGCTGTCTTGAAAAAATAAATCTGGGGCTACCTTTTCCAATACTTTCGGCATTGTCTCTACAGATGGTTTTCCTCGATAAAGTTCTATTCGCGATCGCAGGGTCTTAGGGATGTACTTTCCGGCATGAGGATAAATATCAAATGTGTGGACTTTGCCAATGGCATCAGTATTTTTAAGAGCAGCAGCTAAATAGGCTGTAGAGTAACCCCAATATGTGCCAGTCTCAAAGACATGGTTGGCGTGACTAGCTCGACAAATAGCATACAAAGCATGACCTGTATCCGGATGCACGGTATTTGAACGGGCAAAAGCAGCATCCAAACGGCGGATCAACTGAGGAGGAAGAAACTTGTAAAGACTTTTTTCTTTTTGGCGTATTGAATCAACAACATCCATCCCATTTGGATAAGTAGAAATATCGGAAATATGCCAATACTTTTTAATAAAATCCTCAAGGCTAATACTTTCCATTTAAAACTCCTGGTAAATAATATTTTTTTTGAGGCATCATTAATCGCCTGTTGGTAAGCCTTAGCAATCTTCTTGGCTGCACTCTTCCATGTATACGCCACTGCTACATATTTAAAACTATTCTCTAACTTTTATTACTTTAGCAGGATTACCTGTAACGACACTATAAGGAACAACATCTTTAGTTACAACAGACATAGCTCCAACAACTACTCCATCGCCAAGATTTACTCCTGGTAAGATGCATGCACCACCACCTATCCAACAATCATTTCCAATATTGATTCCTTTTTTAGTAGACTCATCTCCAAATCCCTGGTCTCTAATTAGTATATCCTTAGATAAATAATTATGGTTTGTAGCAATCAGTTGAGCGTGTGTTGCAATCATACAATTATCACCAATAATAACTTCGGCATCTACACAGTCTATTAAACTAAAATCTCCTAAATGAAAATTTTTTCCGAGTGTGATATTTGAATTAAAATTCGCCAGTATGGAAGAATATCTCCCAACATTAAAATAATCTTGGAACTGAATGAAACTTGATTTGTCGGTTTTTAATTTCGCACTTAAAGGAATTCCTACATTTAAATGATCGACTCTAATATTTGACTGAGAAATCATTTTGAACCGAACTATACGGTGTATTTTGCCTAAAACACTCATAGATTAATATCCTTTAATTCATAGCGTAACAGTCAAGATAATATATTGCTACTGTCTGTGATTTTTATCATTCTGAATAGCTTTTTCATAAGCCTTAGCAATCTTCTCTCCTGCACTTTTCCATGTATACGCCTGTACTTTTTGTTTGGCTGCTTCCCCAAGAGAGCGGGCTAGAGTTTCATTTTCAAGCAAAGATTCTAAAGATTGGGTAAGAGATTCAACATCACCAACTGGAACCGTCAGACCATTAATGCCATTCTCAATAAAGTCAGCCATACCACAAATATTAGTTGTCACAATTGCCAATCCCATAGCAGCAGCTTCAAGCATCACTAGGGATTGTCCCTCAAAATATGAAGGCAAGACCAATATTGAATGCTGGCGATAAATTTCAATCAATTCCTCGTTACTTGATAGCTTTGGGATTACCTCTATTCGGGAACGGATATCTTCAGCAAATTCGGCTAAAACAATATCAGGATCAAAACTACAGCCAGCAATAGTGAACTGAAGTGATGGGTGACGTTCCATGACCTGACTGACTGCTGGAACTAAGTCAAGTATTCCCTTTCTTTGTATCCAAGAACCAATGAACAGAATACCAGAACGTGATTCGCCTTTTGCTAGTGAAACTTCACTGGCTATTAAGAATTCAGGATCAACTCCAAGGGTTAGGCATGTAAGGCGAGATTGAGGAATACCCAATTGCTGGAGGTAAACAACATCTTCTGAACTCCCGCAAAGCACATGGTTACAGTTTCGCAAACCATACATTGCCTGTAAAACCGTAATCCGCAAGAAACGAAGGGGGAGGGAAATCGGGAGATGTTTCTGCCGCCTATAAGCTAGTTCAGCTAATTGGTTACGTTTTTCCAAACCATGTGAAAATAATACTACAGGCGGCAGGTTCTGATTAATTTGGCGATTGAAACAGTAAGGAGCCGCTAGAGGTTCGTGAATCTCGACAATATCATACTGTTTGCCTTTTTGAGCTAGGCTGTAAATTAGTGCAGGTATTTGCAATGGTACAGCTAATCGCCGCATATAAACAGAGTTACTTACCTGCCAGTGTTCGCTAAATAGATATTCAACTTGATGACCCATAGCTATCAGCGCATCCCCAGTGCAGTACATTGCACGAGACATACCACCTGTTCGATTATTAAGAACATTACTTATTCGTAAAATCTGCATCTGTAATACTAGCAAAGGCTAAATTTTAGTTGCCACTGTAAGAGAATGTGCAGCTATCCATTTCATTAAAAAGCGTGGTTGATCCAGCCACGTCATTTTAGTCATTTGGTGCCAAGGAGCATTTGAGTTATCTTTTCCTTGTTCACCCAGTTCGCCATGCCATTTGTCATATAGTTCTTTAGCTGTGCTGTTACTCATAAACTAGCTCCTATTTTAATTGAGGTGATTTTTCGTTAACTGTTCTTTTAAATTCCAGACAGCGCAGGTAAGTTTCACTGGTGATTTGGGCGATATGCTGCCAGCTAAACTGTTGGGACTGCTGCTTGGCCCATAGACGAGCGGCACTAAGTTTTTGTTGATCATGCAACAAACTAATAACTTTGTTACTCATACCTTTTATATCTCCTTTAGGCACTAAATACTCAGGTGGTAGCATCATTGGTGGTCCGGGAGCATTATAAGCAATCACCGGAATAGAAGCCGCAAGCATTTCTAAAACCCCGAAGCCAAAGCCTTCCAGATATGAAGGGAAAACACCTACAGAGCAAGTAGCCAATAGCTTTGGTAGCTCCTCCGGCTGAAAGTTAGATATAATTTCAATTTTGTTCCTCAGCCTCTGATCAAAATGTCCCAAAACTTCTTTTTCTATCTTGTAACGTCCACCCATTAAACGAAATTTTACGTTTGGGATTGCTTCTGAAATAAACTCTACAATTCTAGGAAAATCATTAGAGCCTTTGCGAGGGTCGAATGTACCAACAAAAGCTATAGTAGGTTGAACAGGAGGCACACTTGATACAGTATCAAACAAAAGCCTTCTACTTCGACTAAGCCCAAAGGGAATGACACATATTTTTTCAGTAGGTATTCCTCGTTTAACTAACTCTGCTTTATCATCACTGTTACTCACATTAACAAGATCAGCTTCTTGAATAGTAAAGGTGGCATATCTAATCCAGCTCTCAACCATAGCTTTTCTTGATGTTCCCTTAATTAAATTACCAATTTTTCCCCTCAAATTATTTGGGATAGGGATAGGAATATTTTCATAATGATGTACGAGCAGAGATGATCTAGCAACAAAAAGAGTTGAATTACTAAATTTATCTCTTAAATAGGGAAGATAGAGATGATCGTAGTCTATAACATCATACTTTGAAGCATTTTGTTGCAAATAATTTTTCAAGGCTTCAGCATAATGCTGCTGATATTTGATTCCAGTGTAGCTTAGTATCTCAGGACAAATATCTGTTGGGCTTAGTAACTTACATAGCCAGCCTAATTCTTGTAGTTCTTCTAACAATTCTATTAAGACTTTTGCCAGTCCTAATTCTTTAGAAGGCACTATTGGGCTGCAAAGTAAAATTTTCATTAACTGCCTCCTAACAATTTTTTTGGGGCTGACTAAGTTCTAGCAGTGAATGCTCTAGACGAGAAAGTACTGCCTCACTTGTCCAACTTTGAGCTTTGGCAATTGCATTTTTAGATAAACGCTGCCAAGTTTGACGATTAGTGTAGACAAGAGCGATCGCATCTGCAAAAGCTTTGGCAGTCAGTTCTTTAACAAGTAATCCATCGACTTCATTTTCAAGAATTTCTGCTGGGCCGCCTGATTCATGGCATATACAGGGTGTACCCACAGACATAGCCTCAACTATACTGCGACCATAAGGTTCACCCAGAGAGGTTGAGATCAGCAAATCTGCATTCCGTAGATAGTTATAGACTTCGTTATTAGGAACTTTCCCTTGCAAGTGTATAGTATCCTCCAATTTCTCTGAAGCACAATAAGCTTCTATATCTGGACGCTCCGAGCCATCCCCTAAAAGCGTTGCTTTCACATTCATTCCATAGTCACGCAGAAGCTTGACTGTTTGACAAAATATTAAAGGGTTTTTATATGCAACAAGACTTGCAACAAACAATAGGTGAAAAGATTTTGATTCATCAGCAATTTCCCTAATTGAAAATAGATCGGAAATAGGAGGATCTACGATAACTGGTAAACACAATACTTTAGCTTGGGGAAACTGATTTTGCATAGATTCAGCCTGCTTAGTCGTTGCACAAATTATCAGAGAAGCAGCCTGCAATGTCCGATGCCATCCTTGTTGAGCTAAAGGACTAACAAATTTTTCTATACCAATACCAAATCTTGGTTTAGCCTTCATTGCCTTATTGTCTGGCCAGCCATAAAATAGTGGTCCAACTACCAAAGGTCTACCCAGAGTTTTAGGTGCTGTCGGACAACCTGCTCCATAAGGGTGCATTCGCCACACAATATCAATATCATATTTATGGCTTAAATCCTGCAACCAATGGTCTGCTCTCCAGGAATGCTCCCAAGCTGCAAGGGAGTCAAAAGGGACACGATGCCTACCACCCGATTTAACCTGTAAATGAGAATCTTTTTGGGATATGGCAGCATAGCTTGTGTAAGCAAAAATATTATGGTTCCGTCTGGCTAGTCCGTTAAGCAAAGAGAAGCAAATTAGCCCATCACCGTGGGATTCGTAGTCAGTCAAGTACTGTGAAGCTGAATGGACAAAGATTGATAAAGATGTGTTGAAGATATTTGAGTCCATTTTTCAGATTTTTTGATCGTAGGGAGATGCTAATAAACTTTGAATTAGAGGCAAAGCACTTGGTTGAACAAAAGCTATATCTTTATCTAAATTGGGATGAAGAGATTCACCAGACTTATAAGCAAACAAACCTTCATTTCTCATCCGGTAAGGACAATAGCCGAATGTTATTAAATATTCAATTAATTGTTGGGGAGTGGACAAACATTCAGGTCGATGGCTAACTTCACTGATGATCACTTTAGGGGGACAATTTTTTAAGGTAGATGCCATACCTTGAAAGGCTAAAATTTCTGCACCTTCGATATCTATCTTCATAAAATCAACTTTAATTTTATGGACTGCCAAATAACTATCAAGCGATACCGTAGAAACAGTTACTTTGTTAAATTCTAAAATATCTTCTTGGCGAATAATAGAAGCTCGACCACTTTCATTTATCGGCACGTTTAAAATAACTTCTTGTCCCGATGTTTTAGAAACAGCCTCACGCACGAGCGTTACATTATTGACTTGATTCAACGTAATAGAATTTTCAATAAGGTTGGCTGTTATAGGATTGGGTTCAAAAGCGTAAATTTTTCCTGTTTCTCCCATAATTTTTGAAAGTAAAATCGTGAAATAGCCAACATTTGCCCCCACATCAAACCAGATTTGTCCTGGTTTAGCTAGATGTTTTACAATAGCAGTAACTTCTGGTTCACAAACACCGAAAAAATAAATTTCTCGAAATCCATACTCAGCCAGATTTACCTGTAACTGATAGTAGTTATCTAAAACAGCGATTCGTTGATGATGGGGTGAACGTAAATATATTTGTTCACCAGTATGCCAACATAAACTGCTTATTGGTCTAAGTTTTGGGTAACTGTGTCCAAGCGAAACAACTATTTTTTCTAGAATAGGAGACTGTGAGCATAACCAGCCTAACGTTTGAAGAGGTCTCATAGTTTTACCTAATTAATGGGTGTTTAATTTTCTCTTTTTAAGTTTTTTAATTGAAGAATTAGTGATGGTCCACATTTAGCCACTATTTCATATCCATATCTGCCTAAGTAATTAATAATTTCTAACTTTTCAATTTCTTTTAGAGAAATATCATGTTTTTCAAAAACCAGAATTTTAGGCTTGTATATTTCCCAGTTATTAGATATAAGAATTGATTCATCTATACCTTCTATATCAATACTCATCAAATCAATATCAGTTCCTTTAGGTAAATATAAATCTAACACTTCCTCAAGTGTAGTTGCGTTCAATTTTTTTTTCTCAATTAATTTCACTCCCATAGATAAAGCTTTCTCAGCCATCGCCTTATCAAAGGTGTTATGTGCAGCCTGGTCAAATATATAGAATTCCACAGTTTCTACTGTTTTTTCTGGATGCAACAAAATCTCTAAATTTATATCCCTTGGTCGTAAAACACTGAAGATATCCATCAAACCAGGAGCGCCATCAATATTAATTCCTTGCCAACCTTTGCAATAGAAGTGATGAGTATTAGAATAATAAACTGGATGGTGAGCGCCAATGTCTATATAAAATCCTTTCTTAATGTCATTAGTTAAAAATCTCACAACCATATCTTCACCAAACTGAGAGTGAGATTGGTAGAAGCTTGGGTAGAAGTTGGCTTTGAGTCTAGCCCAAACGGTAAACTTTAACTTGAGGAGGTATTTATCGAATATATTCATATATTTTGAACAGTTTCTTTTAACCCCTTATAAGTCATGTACAAATTCAAGATAACCCCTGGAATTAAAGGAACCATTCCGAATATAATTGCTCCTTTTAGTGTGGAGAAATCTAGCAACAAAATTGAACCAATCTGTACAATAATGGTTAAAGGTATCTGAAGCCAGACATGATTAAGCCATGCTTTAGAAGCATTTAACGACCACATAGTATTAACAACAAAGAACAATCCTGAACTGGCTATGACCAAAATTAACTCTGACTCTAAATGTGCGTATTTCGCTCCTATTATCCACAATAATTGACCAGGTAAGAGTGCTGCTAAACCGACTAAGGCGGCTGAGAATAAACAAATAGTGCAAAGAATCTGACAGTAGCGACGGAAGAGAAACTTTGGAGAGTGACATCGAGCAAAACTTGGCAACACAATCCCACTCATAACTGAACCAATAATTGAAAAAATAAGCCCCAAACGCCCTAAAGCTCCAACTTCGGCAATACTCTGCACGCTACCAAAGATACTGAGTAACCAGACTGTAATTTGTCCTTGGAAACAGTAAAAAATTGTATTGGGTGCTGATTTTTTAATGATTTTTATAATTTCTACCCTATCTTCCTCATTCAAGGTAGCTTTCCTATGAATATTTGGAGTTACCAAACGCCCTAACAGCAATCGCTGTATTCCGAGTGCAACTGATCCCACAAATATGGCCACGGCTGCATTGAGAACTATTAGGGAAGAAACCCACAATAAAGCTATCCTTGAAATATTAAAAACTAAATCTAGGTTCTGAATTAGCCTGATTTGCGAATGGAGACGGGGTACAATATTCAACACACCAATAGTTAACTGAAAATAAAAACCCACCAGCACCATAACTGTGATCAAGGTAGCAGATAAAAGGGAGGCTCCACTTCTGAATAGCATCCAGATCAAAATTGGCGTCACAACGGTAATTGAAATAGCTGCCAAATAATAGCGAAGTTGTAGAGCTGTATTGATTAGTTGTCCAAAACGATACCTATCCTGCCATACCTTGCCACCAATCGCTGAAAGTCCAATGCTAATACCCATGTCAGCCAACACGCTCATCGTTCCTTGCATTGTAGTAGCAATTGTGTAATGGGCATATTCTTTTTGATCTAAGGTACGAACTATGAAAATTCCACTAGCTAGAGTCAAAGCTTGAACTAGAATTTGAACTGAGACAAATTTGCTAAGTACTTTGATCCAATGAACGACATTAGAAGGTACGGAAGGTACAGACATCTACTCACTCTTATAGTCTGATTAGTACACATTGATGCTCCTTTAGATAAATCCCAAAATTCTATCTAGCAGTTTGCAACATTAATTTTAATGAGGTAAATAGTTTGTTGGTAATAACTTTAGCTTTTGTCTTCAGCACTGAAGTGCTTACTACTTACTAAGCAAA
>Ga0105046_10003840_pt1 | contig 23870 bp, 21 predicted proteins | sample MAT03_FD_78385 | JGI IMG/M metagenome (GOLD analysis project Ga0105046, IMG submission 78385) | Freshwater microbial communities from Lake Fryxell liftoff mats and glacier meltwater in Antarctica - MAT-03 (megahit assembly) | ecosystem: Environmental > Aquatic > Freshwater > Ice > Liftoff...
AGGCAACCAGTGAGCGAGTTGACCCAGGCCGTCAGGAGTGCCACGCCGCTGGCGTCGATCACGTTGGAGCCAATCGGCGGCATGGCATTGACATCGCGGCGATTCATGCGCGCCACCAGCACGGACCGGGCCGCGTCACCCGGGGCAATCACTCGCGCATTCGTGATCCCGAGACCACCGGACTGGGGATTGGCGTTGCAGGTGTTCATGGCCGCCAATGCCGTCGCGGCGCGCAGGTCCATGCTCGTCGGCGTCGGCCCACCCGGCCGGTGACACTGGGCACAGTTGGTCTCCAGGTAAGCCCGGGCCCGATCCGTGAGGGGCGCCGCCGTGTCGGCGGGATCCACCAGCGCGGCCAGCGTGGCCGGCGGTCCCGGCAGTGGCGTCGTGAACAGGTTGATGTGCTCCAGAGTAGCCAGCTGGTTCGCCGTCTGGCCCGACGTCGGGTACGTGAGTGTTCCATTGAGCTGGGCAACCTGGGGCCCGAGGGAGAATCCGCCGGCCGCGGTATGGCACTGCATGCACTCGCCCTCACTCGGGTATATCCAGGCCTGCGCGCCCACCTGCCGGGTCTTGCCCCCGATTACCCGGGTGGCCTCCGTCTGCCCGGCGTTCCACTCGTAGGTATAGCCTGCCCACACACCGTCCGGATGCCGCATGAACAGCCGCGTCTCAATCAGCTGTCCTCCCAGCCGGAATGACTTGAGGATGACCGAGCCCGCGGGGAAATCGAAGTCCCCGGCGGCGGTCCGTGCGATCCGCGTCCCGTCGGGTATGGCGAAGTACCGCTCCTTGACAGCGAAGTCCGACCAGAACGGTGCGTTGACCCGATAGGGAATGACGCCCGCAGCGGGTTGCGTGGGATTGCCCGCAGCGACGCAGCCGCTGGCAGAAAGGGTCGCGGGAATCGTGTTGGGCGCGCCACCCACCCCGGGCGCCAGGCGCCGGATGCGACCGGAGCTGAAGTCGGCGATATAGAGTTCGCCGTCCGCGCCGGAACCGAAGGCGCTGATAAGGAAGGGGCTATCGAGCAACTGGTCATTGCTGTAGCCGCCCTGGCCGTCGTCCTCCAGAGCCCAGATGCGACCGGAGCTGAAGTCGGCAAAGACATACCGGCCCCGCAGGACCGGAATGGCAGTACCCCGGTAGACGTAGCCGCCGGTGATGGACCCGTCCCCGTCGGCATGGGGGTAATCGCTGACCGGGTCCAGCAGTCCGGCAGTGCTGCAGCTCGACGGACCGCCAATGAACCCTTCCCGGCAATCCCAGCCGTAGTTGCCACCCCGCCGGATGCGGTTCACCTCCTCGCGGCTCCCCTGCCCCACATCGCCGAGCCACAGGTCACCGGTGGGTGCATCGAAGCTCCAGCGCCAGGGATTGCGCAAACCGGTGGCGTAGATCTCGGGGCAACTGGCCGCGTTGGCTCCCGGTCCGCACCTGACATTGGCTGCAAACGGATTGTCCGCCGGGATGCGATAGCCCGGGCTGGGGAAGGCCACACTGGCCACATCGATCCGCAGCATCTTGCCCAGCAGGCGGGTGTTGTTCTGGGCGTAGTTGTTCGGATCGTTGGCGCTGCCTCCATCGCCCAGGCCGAAGTACAGGTACCCGTCCGGACCAAAGGCGAGGTCGCCGCCATTGTGATTGTCGAAAGGCTGGTTGACGGTCAGCAGAATTTGCTCGGTGACGTTCACCGGCTGCGTCACGCTGTCGAGGATGAACCGGGAAACCCGGGACGTCAGGGGCGAACCGTCCGTGGTGTAGGAAATGAACACCTCCCGGGTCGCCGGCCAGTTGGGGTGAAACGCGAGACCCAGCAGTCCCCCCTCCCCGGCCGGATTGACCGGGCCGGCAAGATCCAGCCAGGTGGTGACCGCCGACGGATTGCTGGTGCTGAAGACCTTGAGGAGGCCACCCTTCTCCAGCACGAACCAGCGGGAACCATCGCCCGGTGCCTGAAGGATCTTGGTGGGTTGGGCGAAAGCCGGCGCCGTGGGAAAGGCATCGACGGTCGCGACCGTGGCATTGCCGTCCGGCCGTGGGGGTGCGAGGCAGGTCGGGTTCGGGGGGCGGGTGCCCAGGCCGAAGGGTCCGCCCGCTGGTGAGTCGTCGTTGACGAGGGTCCCCGTTGCCGTGGCATCCCCCAAAACGGCGTTGCCCGTGACGTTGGCCAGCAGGACGGAAAAACTTTCGTCGGGCTCCTCGTTGGAGTCCCCCGGGATCAGCACGCTGAAGGTCTGGCTGGTACTGCCGGGAGTAAAGGTTAGCGTGCCGCTCGTCGCGATGTAGTCCAGTCCCGCGGTGGCCGAGCCTGGACTCGTTGCATAGTCAACCGTGACGACGGCCGCCTCCGGCGCTGACAGGGTCACCGTAAATGGCAGGCTGGAATTTCCAACATCGCCTTCGGTAAGTGCTGCGTTAGCCACGCTGAGCGTTAGCCGACCGGCCGACCCGGAATCGCCACCGCCACCGCCGCCGCAGCCGGCAAGGCCATTCAGCGTCGCAATAACCAGTACCCAGGCGACCGGTGAATTGTTCATAAGGATTGCCATGTGCACGATCCAGATTGGAAGTCCCGTCCACGCCTGCTGCCCAACAGGCGTACAACCCGCATCTTGGTCACCCTGCAGCGCCCCTGTCGAGCGTTGAATGCCGAAACCGGCGTTTATACTGCGCTGAATCAAGGACACTTATTCATGACGCGTTCATTTCACCCCCCTGTCCGGACCCTCATGGGTCCCGGTCCGTCCGACGTCAACCCGCGCATTCTCGAGGCACTGTCACGGCCCACGATTGGTCATCTGGACCCCGCCTTCATCGGGTTGATGGACGATGTCAAACGGCTGCTCCAGTTCGCCTTCCGCACACAGAGTTCCCTGACGCTGCCCATCTCGGCACCGGGCTCCGCAGGCATGGAGTGCTGCTTCGTCAATCTCCTGCAGCCCGGCGACAAGGTGATCGTCGCGCAGAACGGGGTGTTTGGCGGCCGCATGAAAGAGAATGTGGAGCGCTGTGGGGCGACGGCAATCATGGTGCAGGACGAGTGGGGCTCCGCCGTGGACCCCCACAAGGTCGAAGACGCCATCCGTTCCCAAAGCGACGCGAAGGTCCTGGCCTTCGTCCATGCCGAAACGTCTACCGGTGCACGCTCCGATGCGGCAACTCTCTGCGGCCTGGCCCGCCAGGCTGGCCTGCTCACAATCGTCGACACCGTGACCGGCCTCGGCGGCATTGACGTGAACGTGGATGGGTGGGGAGCCGACGCGGTGTACTCCGGCACACAGAAATGCCTGTCCTGCATCCCGGGACTGTCACCGGTGACGTTTAGCCCCCGCGCCCAGGAGGCCATCCAGAGGCGCGAGAAGAAAGTGCAGAGCTGGTTCCTCGACATGGGCCTGGTGATGGCCTACTGGGGCGGCGGTCAGCGGGCCTATCACCACACGGCCCCCATCAACATGCTCTACGGCCTGCATGAGGCCCTGGTCATCCTGGAAGAGGAAGGACTCGAGAACGCCTGGGCGCGACACGCCCGGCACCATGCCGCCCTGGCGGCCGGACTGGCCGCCCTCGGTATCGAGTTTGTCGTGGATGCCAGGCATCGCCTGCCCCAGCTGAACTGCGTGCGTATTCCGGCAGGCGTCGACGACGCACTGGTGCGCCGGCGACTGCTGGAGGAATACCACCTCGAGATCGGGGCGGGCCTTGGGCCGCTGGCGGGCAAGGTGTGGCGCATCGGCCTGATGGGCTTCGCCGCGAACCAGACCAATGTGCTGTTCTGTCTCGGCGCGCTGGAAGCGCTGCTGGCGCGGACAGGCGGTGTGGCGGCCGCCCGGGAATTCTACGGCCCATAGGAGCGCCTTCAGGCGCGAACCGCTAGACATCGCGCCTAAAGGCGCTCCTACGAGGCGCTCCTACGGGCGCGAAGCAACAGCCAGACGCACCAGCGCGAGAACCTGATCCAGCGTCGGGGTCAGCACGCCCACCAGCCGACCCATCTCCGTGACAGACGCGACGAGGGCATCAAGTTCCAGAGGCCGGCCCTGTTCAAAGTCCTGGAGCATGGACGTCCGGTGGCCGCCCACCTCTACCGCAGCGTCGATGCGTTTCTCGATGTCCATGGCGAAACTCACGCCCAGCGCGGTGGCCACGGCGACCGCCTCGGTCATCATCCGGCGGATCACCTCGCGCACGTCCGGATCCCGGCCCATCTGCTCAAGCGTCGCCCGGGTCAGGACACTGACCGGATTGAAGGTGGCATTGCCGAGCAGCTTGAACCAGATATCGTCGCGGATTTTTCCCCGCACCGGGGCCTTCAAGCCAGCCGCTGTCAGGGCGTCGCCCAGGGCAATGACTCGCGCAGACTTCGAGCCATCCGGCTCGCCAACCATGAAGCGCGTGCCCTCGATGTGCCGGACCACCCCGGGTTCGACGATTTCGCAGGACGGGTACACGACGCAGCCAAGCGCCCGCTCCGGGCCGAGGGCCCGCCAGATCTGGCCACCCGGATCTGCAGCCTCCAGGTGACGGTCCTGCAGAGGGCCGGGGAAGGCGTGGAAGTACCACCAGAGAATCCCGTTCTGGGCCGTGACCACGGCGGTGTCCGGGCCGAGCAGTGGCTGCAGGTCGTCCAGGATCCCGGGCGTCGAATGGGCCTTGAGGGTCAGGATCACGTAGTCCTGAAGACCGAGCGTCCGCGGGTCGTCGGTGCAGTGCATCGCCACCGTCTTCCTGTCGGCACCGCTCAGCAGGGTCAGCCCCCGCGACCGCATCGCCTGCAGGTGGGGCCCCCGGGCGACCAGTGACACGTCGACCGGGGTGCCCGCCAGCCGGGCGCCGAGATAGCCGCCGATGGCACCGGCACCGTAGACACAGATCTTCATGCGAACCCGAGCTTCGCCGCGAGACCGATCCGCTGGAGCTTGCCGGTTGCGCCCTTGGGAATCTCGTCGAGGAAAACGATTTTCCGCGGCACTTTCATCTCAGCCAGGTGTTCGCCCGCGTACTTGCGCAACTCGCGTTCGGTGGACTCGGCGCCGGGCTTGAGCACGACGGCGGCGGCCACGTCCTCGCCGAGCATCGGGTGCGGCACGGCGAAGGTCATCGCCTGGGCCACAGCGGGGTGATTCAGCAGAACCTCATCCACTTCCCGGGGCGAAAACTTCTCACCGCCCCGGTTGATGATTTCCTTGAGCCGGCCAGTGAGGCGGAGGTAGCCCTGGGGGTCCAGGACACCCTGGTCGCCAGTCCGGAACCAGCCGGCGGTAAACGCCACGGCGTTGGCTCCGGGATTATTGCGATAACCCGCGGTAACGTTCGGTCCGCGAATCACGACCTCGCCGACATCGCCCACGGGCAGCAGTGCGCCGTGCTCATCCATGATCGCGACGTCCGGCCCCGCTGCCAGGCCCACGCTGCCGGCGAACCGCGCGCGGGGCGGCAAAGGACTGCTGGTCATCTGGTGGGCGGCCTCGGTCATGCCGTAGGCCTCGATCAGCGGGCAACCGAAGGTGGCCTCGATCTCCAGCATCACCTTGTTGGGCAGGGACGCGGATGAGGAGCGGATGAAACGCAGCGGGACGGCATCGATAGCCTCGCGATTGCGCTCAGCCCGGGCCAGGATCGCCTGGTGCATGGTCGGCACTGCCGTGTACCAGCTGGGCCGTACGTCGCGCAGCTGCGCGAAAAACTGCAGTGCGTTGAAGCCGGGTGTGCAGCAGACACCAGCCCCCGCGGACAGGGAGCTCAGGACGGCAGCGATGAGCCCGTGAATGTGGAACAGCGGCATGACCTGCAGGTTGCGGTCGGTCGGCGTCAGCGCCAGGCTCGCAGCGATATGCGCTGCCGACGCGCACAGGTTGGCGTGGGTGAGCGGCACGATCTTGGGCCGCGCCGTCGTCCCCGAGGTGTGCAGCACCAGCGCGACGTCTCCTGCTTCGGCGGGGCCGGGACGGGCAGCCTTCCCGGGCACGCCCCGCAGCTCGAAGTGCCCCGCCGCAGCGCCAGGAGGTACCACGAGTTCAGCAAGCGGAATACCGAGCTTTCGGGCCACCGGGATCGCAGGCGACGTGCTGCCGGCCTCGACCACCAGCAGCCGGGCTGACAGGTCCTGAAGGTAGAACGTGAATTCGTCCGGGGTATACCCGGGATTCAGCGGCGCCGTCGTGGCACCCGCAGCGATCGAGAGGAAGGCTACGGCCATTTCGGGCCCATTGGGGAGCACGATGGCCACCACGTCGTCACGACCCACACCGAGGCTGTTGAGAGCCGCAAGGGTTACAGCGACCTGGTCACGGAGCGCCGCGTAAGTCAGATCGGGGCGGCCTGGCGCCGAGACGGCGGTGGCCTTGGCGGCCCCCCGGCCCAGCAGTTCACTAATGGTCTTGGAATTGGACATTCCTGATTCTGTCACGGGTAGCGCTTTCGCGGCTGAAGCCGCTCCTACTCGCGGAGCAGGGATTTCGCGGCTGAAGCCGCTCCTACTATTCCTGATTATGAGAGCAGGCCCACAGACCCGGCCGGGTCGGGAGACTAGCTTATGTCAGCGGCGACCGGCGCCTAACTTATGTCGAACGAACTGATGATCGTCCTGGCGGGAGCCAGCCTGGCAGCCCTGATCGGCGGCGGGCTGGTGGCCTGGTTTACCGCACGCCCGATCCAGACCCCGGACCCCGAGCTGGAAGGTCGCCGGGAACTGCAGGTCCTGGAACTCCGCGACCTTGCAGAGCGGCACCGACAGGGGAGCCTCGCCGCCGCAGAGCGCCTGCGGACCCAGCAGGCGGAACTCGAAGACAGACTCGCCCACCTCCACACCCTCGAAGACCAGGTGGCCGCCTACCTGCGCCAGTACGCCCAGGCCAAGAACACGCTGAAGGCAGAGATCCGCCACAAGAACCTGCTCAGCACCGAACTGGCAGCCGCGAGCGCCCAGATTCAGGCGCTACGAGGCCGGGTCGAGGAACTGGAAATGGAACGTAACGCGATAACCGGCAGCCTCCGCCGCCTCAGCGCTTAGCGCTCGGCGCCTGACCGTGGCGCCTGACCCTGGCGCCAGCCCCGGGGGCGCATTGAAATCCCGGCTCCCGGCCTCATCTCCCTTTCTGGCGCAACCCCGCCGGAAAGATGAGAACAGGCATGAGCGAGACAGTACCGAAAACGGCTTCGGATTCCCCTGCCTCGGTGCAGCAGGTGCCCGAAGACGTGCTGATCATTCTGCCGATCCGCAACACCGTGGTGTTCCCGGGAGCCGTGATCCCGCTGACCATCGGCCGGCGGATCTCACTGGCGGCTGCCGAGGAGGCGGCCCGCAGCGGCCGGCGCATCGGCCTGATACTGCAACGGGATCCGTCCCTCGAGGAACCGACGGGCGCTGACCTTTATCCGGTTGGCACGATCGCCAGGGTGGTCCGCTACTTCACCGCCCGGGATGGCACCCAGCATGTGGTGTGCCAGGGTGAACAGCGCTTTCGCGTGCTCGATCACCTGACGGGTCTCCCCTTCATGGCGGCCCGCTTCGACCTGGTCAATGAACCCGCGCCGAACACGGCAGCCCTGGAGGCCCGCACCCTCATCCTGAAAGAGCGGGCTCTGGAGGCCATTGCCCTGCTGCCCCAAGCCATGCCGGAGCTCGCCAGCGTCCTGCAGCAGATCGACAACCCTGGCCAGCTCGCCGACCTGGTCGCTGGCTTCCTGGACATCAAGCCCCAGCAAAAGCAGGACGTCCTGGAGATCTTTGACGTGCAGCAGCGCCTCGACCGCGTGCTCGACCTGCTCGCGCACCAGGTGGAAGTCATGAAGCTCTCGCGGCAGGTGGACGAGCAGACGAAAGAGAAGCTCGGCGACAAGCAGCGGGAGTTCTACCTGCGGGAACAGTTGCGGACCATCCAGCAGGAGCTGGGTGACACGGGCGAGGTGGCGGAGGTCGACGAACTGCGCGCGGGAATCGACAGCGCCGGCATGCCGGAAGAGGCGCTGCTTCAGGCGCGCAAGGAGCTGAAGCGGCTGGAGAAAATGCCTGAAGCATCGGGTGAGCACTCGATGGTGCGCACCTACCTGGACTGGCTGGTGGCACTACCCTGGGCCAAGCTCGATACGGAGAATATCGACATCGGGAAGGCGCGGCAGGTGCTGGAGGACGATCACTTCGGCCTCACCAAGGTCAAGCAGCGGATCCTCGAATACCTGGCCGTGCGCAAGCTGAACCCGGAGGGTCGTTCGCCGATCTTGTGCTTCGTCGGGCCGCCGGGCGTCGGCAAGACGTCCCTGGGCCAGAGTATTGCAAAGGCGCTGGGCCTCAGGTTCGTGCGCGGCTCACTGGGCGGTGTGCACGACGAGGCAGAGATCCGGGGGCACAGGCGCACCTACGTGGGCGCGCTGCCCGGCAATGTCATCCAGCAGCTGCGCAAGGCTGGCACGCGCAATCCGGTCTTCATGCTCGACGAGATGGACAAGCTGGGTGCGGGTTTCCACGGCGACCCGTCATCGGCCCTGCTCGAGGTGCTGGACCCCGAACAGAACAGCACCTTCCGCGACAACTACCTCGCGGTACCCTTCGACCTGTCGAAGGTATTCTTCGTGGCCACGGCCAACCAGCTCGACACCATTCCAGGTCCGCTGCGAGACCGGCTGGAGATCATCGAGCTGCCGGGCTATACGCAGGAAGAAAAGTTGCAGATCGGCCGGCGCTACCTCATCGACCGGCAGCTGAGAGCCAATGGGCTGACGGCGGAACAGGTCAGTGTCAGCGACGGCGCCCTGGCGGAGATCGTCGCCAACTACACCCGGGAAGCCGGGGTGCGCAGTCTCGAGCGCAAGATTGGCGCCGTGCTCCGCAACGTTGCCGTCCGGATCTCGGAGGGTACGGCGACGAGCGTGGCGCTCGACGAGCAGGCCGTGCAGGACATCCTCGGCGCGCGGCGCTATGAATCCGAAGTGGCGCTGCGGACCAGCACCGCCGGCGTGGCCACCGGTCTTGCCTGGACGCCCGTGGGTGGCGACATCCTGTTCATCGAAGCCACCAGCATGCCCGGCAAGGGTCAGCTCATCCTCACGGGCCAGCTGGGCGACGTCATGAAGGAAAGCGCGCAGGCGGCCTTCAGCCTGGTGAAAACCCGCGCGGAGTCGCTGGGCCTTGGCGGCTTTGACTTCGCGACCCGTGACCTGCACGTCCATCTGCCCGCGGGCGCCATTCCGAAGGACGGACCGAGCGCCGGGGTTGCGCTCTTTATGGCCTTGAGCTCGCTGTTGACCAACCGCAAGGTCCGGAGCGACGTGGCCATGACTGGCGAGATCAGCCTGCGCGGCCTCGTGCTGCCCGTTGGCGGCATCAAGGAGAAGACGCTGGCTGCGCTGCGTGCCGGCATCCACACTGTCTTGCTGCCGGCCCGGAACCGCAAGGACCTGGAGGAAATCCCCGAGAGCGCCCGCAACCAGCTCCAGTTCATCTGGCTGGACACGGTGGACGACGCCCTGGCGGCGGCCCTGGTGCCGATGGAAACGCAGGAGCGCCCGTAGGAGCGCCTTCAGGCGCGAGACCCAACCAAAGTGCGGCGCAAATCCCGCGGCGACCATAGACCGGTCGCGCCCAAGGGCGCTCCTACGGAGGCTGCCGCTCAACAGTTAAGATGGTTGCATCCTCAACCGGAGACCCTGCTCATGCGCGCAACACCAGCCCTGATTTCCGCGACCCTGTTCTGCAGCATCAGTCTCGTCCTCGCGGCCACCGCGCCGGCCTTTGCAGGCGCCCATACCGGCGCTGGCGGCAAGCCCAAGGCACCGCCGGCTCCCGAGGCCTTCTACGAGCACACCGGGTTTGAAGGTCGGGAGCAGGTCCTCACGGAGGCCGTTACCAAGGCCATCCGCGAGGCCAAGCCCAAGGACGGCGAAACCCTGAACTTCACCCCCGCCCAGCAGCAGATGCTGGGCGTGGCCGTGGCCAAAGCCATCAAGACCATCAGCAACGACACCCCTTACCAGCACGAGATGAATGATGCGCTGGTCAAAGCGCACCTCACGAACATTCAGTTCGCGAAGGACAACGGGATGCTGAAGGAGCTGGTTGACCACGAGGTGAAGACCCAGAGCTTCATGATCGTCCGGGTGGGCAACATGATCCGCAGCGGCGGCAGTCCCGAGCTGGGGACGATCGCCCTCACCGAGCGCACCGCTTGCTTCTACCAGTTAGTCCAGGACTACCAGCGCACGGGGACCAGCATTCGCTGGAAGTCTCCTTATGGCAACGTCCTCGCGGTGAGCCGGCCGATCGGCCAGCACAATCTGACGGAACAGGAGGTCCATGAGACCTACACCGTGCCCCTGATGAAGCAGCAGGCCGAGGTCATGGGCATGGATATCGAAATCTCGCCCTGGCAGGCCGACGGCTGGGTCACCATGACCATGAAGGTGCCCGAAAGAGCGGCTTCAGCCGCGAACGGTATGGATCGCGGCTGAAGCCGCTCCTACAATGGGCGGCTGATGCCCGCCAATCTCACCCCTGTCTACCGCAAGGCCGAAGAGGCCTACCGGAATGCCCGCGAGCCCACGGAGAAGCTCGAGCATCTCAAGGAGATGCTTCGGACGATTCCTAAGCACAAGGGCACCGATCACCTCCAAGGCGACATCAAGCGCTGGATCAAGGAGATCACCGAAGAAGTCGGTGCGGCGAAACAGAGCGGCAAGAAAAAGGGTCCCGTCCACTCCATCCGGCGGGAAGGTGCGGCGCAGATCACCCTCCTCGGTGCGCCGAACGCGGGCAAGTCCCAGCTCCACTCCCAGCTGACGGGGTCGAAGGCCGATATCGGGCCCTACCCCTTCACCACCAAACTGCCCCAGCCGGGCATGCTGCCCTTTGAGGACATCTACTTTCAGCTCGTCGATATGCCGCCCATTTCCAGCGACTACATCGAAGGCTGGATCGTGAACTCACTGCAGCCCGCGGATGGCGTCTTGGTGGTGGTCGACCTCAGTGATCCGGCTTGTGCCGAACACATCCAGGCCATCCTCCACCAGCTCACGGAACGAAAGATCGACCTGCACGGCTACTGGCCCGGGCTCCGCGGCCCGAAGCCCCTGCCCGAACCGGCCTTCGACGAGGACGGGGAGGAAATCATCGGCGACCCGTTCCGCATCTCCCTGCCTGCGATCCTGGTGGGGAACAAGAGCGACCTCGTAAACGATCCTGCGGCGGAACTGCAGGTGCTCACTGAACTGCTGGAACTCGACTTCCCGACCGCGCATGTGTCGGCGCTGACGGGCGCCGGTTGCGACACCGTCAGCGCGCTGCTCTTCAAGGCCCTGCAGATCGTCCGCGTCTACACGAAACAGCCGGGCAAGCCGGCGGATACCAGCCGTCCCTTCACGCTGCGCCGCGGGCAGACGGTTTTCGATGTGGCCACCCAGGTACACAAGGACATCGCCACCGGTCTCCGGTACGGCAAGATCTGGGGCACCGAAGCCTATGCCGGCCAGCAGGTCGGGCCGGAGCACGCCCTCGCCGACAAGGACATCATCGAATTGCACATGAAGTAGGGGTGCCCTGTAGGAGCGCCTTTAGCCTCATTCCGCCGGCGGCGGCGTCCGGTCCACCGTGACTTCCTTCGTGCGGGTCTTGGTCGCCGGGTCGTAGCCCGTATCGGTCCGGGTGGTCAGGATACGGAAGAACAGGGGCCGCCACTCCTCGCTGGGCCGGGCGCCATAAGTCCGGACGAGGCGGATCATGGCATCCTGGACGATATCCAGGGCTTCGTCCCGGCCGCGCACTGACACCAGGGCAATGCGGAAGGCCCGGCGCTCCACCTCGGCGAGAAACCGGTCCATGGCACGAGTCTCGTCCAGGGCTCGCTCCTTCGGCGGGCAGCAGAGCACCCACTCCGCGTTGAACATCAGCATACAACCGTGGCTTCCCATGGGAACTAACGCGCCAAACTGCGACCGGTTGACAGGCCACGATCGGGCCCGGGTCCGCCTAGAAGCTGGCCTGCAGGCCGAGCCCGCCAAACCAGGCCGGGTGGTCGGAGCGCCGACCGGCGCGACCGGATTTTTGGTGCGCCGGGAAATTCCCGATCGCGCTTACAGGCGCTCCTACGGTTTCTTTGGGCCAAAGAGGGCATCCATGGCGGATTTGGCTGCCACCTCAGCGGCAGCACCTACCGCATCGAAAGCCCCCGGGCGGGGCTTGAACCAGTCGCAGAAATTCGCCCGCTCCTTGTCCCGCACGTCCTCCGCGTCCTCTTCCCGGCACTGCTTCGGCCGCGCCCGGTCGTAGGCTTTGCACAGGCGGCACACGTGGAGCTGGCTGTGGCAGAAGGGGCACTCTTCGGAGCGCCCGATGGGCAAGCGGAGCGCGGCCAGGGAGGCCCCACAGCGCCAGCACTGGAGGTCGTCAGTCATCCGGAGATCGATGGTGCCATTGGCTACTGGCCTGCAGCGTTTAGAATGCCCGGGAGTTTAACGCGGGGGCCCACGCCATGGCCGGAGACCAGATCAGCGCCAGTCCACCGGGTGAACCCGGCTTTACCGTGGGCAGTTTTTTCCTCCGCCTGTTGTTCGCCCTGACGGTCGTGCTGCTGACTTTCAATCCAAGCGGCTTTTCCTTCTTTCACTGGGCCAGGGATGCGTTCCTGAGCAGCAGCCTCGGGCCCCTCCACGTGCTGGCCGGCATCGCGCTGCTGATTGGCTGGGTGCTGTTCGTCCAGGCCACCCGGCAGGCGCTCGGTCTGTTCGGCATCCTGCTGGTAGGCAGCCTGTTCGCCGTGCTCGTCTGGATGCTGTTTTTCTACGACGTGGTGAACTCCACCTCCAGCAGCACTCTCACCTGGATCATTCTGATCGGGGTGGCAGTGATCCTGACGGTGGGGATGTCCTGGGCCCACATGCGCCGCCGGTTGTCCGGCCAGGCGACAGTGGACGAGGTCCGGGACTAACGGATTAAATCCCCCAGCTGGGCAAAAATCACCCGTTTGGGTGATTCTTTTAGAATTTTGCCTCGATATAACAATATCTGGCTGGGCAGTCCTCGATCCTCCATGAGAGGCGACCCAGCTCAGCTCCCGACCCCGCCCCACGCGGGTCGGGGGCTGATTTTTTCTGCGGCTGACCCCACCGGGATTTATGCTGTCTCATGGGTGGCTGGTTCTGGTTGATTGCGCTCGGGCTCTTTCTCGTCCTGATCGGGCTTTACATGCACTGGAGCGTCATTCTCCTGGGTGCCCTTCTGCCCTTCGTCCCCATCGTGGCGGAACTGCTCCGGCGGCGCCGGGCGAGAAGCGCCCCGCCGGATCCGCCTGAAAGTTGACCCTAAAAGCTAACCGTGGGCGGCACGTTGGCGAGGGACCACACTTCAAAGGGCACGAGCTTGCTGGCAAACGGGTCACTATAGAGCTGATCCACCAGCCAGCGCTTGCGCATGGCCTCCTGGCCCGCCAGATCCGTCGCCGAGACGGTGACCCCTGTTCGCCGGGGGATCAGGTCCAGATAGGCGTCCGTGAATTGCTCGAACAGGCCCTCGATCAGTTCGTAGGACCGGGCCACGTCCCCGGGAAAAACTGGCGGCCCGTAGAACGACACCCCACTGGGATCCGGTTGGCGCCGGAAGGCCGCAATAGTGTCTTCCGTACCCTTGACCATCAGGCCCCGGTAGACGGCGGGGCTCCTCCCGTAGTTGGCAAACTGGGTGTCGACGACCTTCGTCAGCAGTTGCATGTCTGCAGCGACACGGGTGCCGTTCATCACACCCAGCCAGCCCCCCGCGAAGCCCGAGCCGTCCTCATAAAACTGGAGCACCAGGGTGGCGTGGAGCATGCCCACCAGCGGCGTCTTCGGGTGCACGTCGATGGAGTAAAAGCGGCTCCAGACCAGCACCCCCTCCCGGCGCCCCGGCTGGGTTTTCTTGCCCTCCGCAACCAGGCGGCCGAGCTTCTCGACGATCGGGCCGCGGGTCACCCGGACGGAGTAGATCGAGTCGTCCGTCTCGCGACTTAAAGTGTCCTCCGGGCCGGTCAGGGCCACGCCCCCGTTCAGCGCCTGGGCCCGCGCGAAGTACTTCTGGTCCGCCCGGTCCATGAACCCCACCATGCGCAGCGCCAAAGCCCTGTGCTCCGGTGCCAGACGGTCAAGGCGAGTGTCGGTGGTGCCGGTCGCCGCCACGGTCAGGGAACCCCACAACAGGGCCCCGGTGGCCAGGACCAGCGCCGAACCCGAGCAGTTTTTGTCTTCCACGTCATGACTCCGGCATATGCATGCAACCAAACTGACTATCCAGCCCTCCGGAGCGTGGCTAAGCTTGAGACCCCAGCAGCTACCCACTGCAAATCTATCCCCATGGACCCGACGGGACAAATGGTTCTCGCCAACCGGCTGGCTGATGGCCAGGTCGTCTTTCTGGCGGCCGACGGAGGCTGGGTTGAGGACATTGCCCGGGGCGCGGTAGCCGGCGACCCGGTTGCAGCGCAGCGGCTCCTTGCTGACGCCCAACTGGCTGAGTCCCGGAACGCTGTGGTGGAACCCTACCTGATCGACATTCGGGATGCAGGCGGGCGCCGGCAGCCGGTATCCTTCCGGGAGGCCATCCGGGCCGCTGGGCCCACCGTACGAACCGACCTCGAGGACTAGCTGGAACGCCATGTACCGCTACGATGAATTCGACCACACGCTGGTGGCAGAGCGCGTCGCCACCTTCCGGCGTCAGGTCGCCCGGCGACTCACCGGCGACCTGACGGAGGACCAGTTCAAGCCCCTGCGCCTGATGAACGGTCTTTACCTCCAGCTGCATGCCTACATGCTCCGGGTGAATATTCCCTACGGCTGCCTCTCCTCCCGACAGCTGCGCCAGTTGGCCTTCATCGCCCGGCGCTACGACCGGAACTTCGGCCACTTCACGACTCGCCAGAACATCCAGTACAACTGGATCAAGCTCGACGAGACCCCGGATGTGCTGGCAGCTCTGGCAGCTGTCGAAATGAACGCCATGCAGTCGTCGGGAAACTGCGTGCGCAACATCACTGCGGATCAGTTCGCCGGCCGGGCACAGGACGAGATCGAAGACCCGCGACCCTGGTGCGAATTGATTCGCCAGTGGTCCATCCTGCACCCGGAGTTTTCCTACCTGCCCCGCAAGTTCAAGATCGCCGTGTCGGGCGCACCCCAGGACCGGGCCGCGGTGAAACTGCACGACGTGGGTCTGTACCTGCGACCCAATGCCGCCGGGGTCATCGGCTTCGAAGTGATCGTGGGCGGTGGTCAGGGCCGCTTGCCCTACGTCGGCCATACCATCCGGGAGTGGCTGGCCAAGGAAGACCTGCTGTCCTACCTGGAAGCCATTCTGCGCATCTATAACCTGGGTGGTCGTCGGGACAACCTCCAGAAGGCCCGCATCAAGGTGCAGGTCAATGCGCTCGGTGCTGAGGAGTTTCGCCGGCTGGTGGATGAGGAGTGGGAGCAGATCCGCTTCACCCCGCAGCTCGCCGTTCCCCGCGCGGAGATCGAGCGCATCACCGCCTACTTCGCCGACCCGGCGTGGGAGCAGATTCCGGATGCCGCAGCACTAGTGGCCGCGCAGCGCAGCGCGGACCCTGCTTTCGAGGTCTGGAACCGCGCCAATGTCGTGGCTCACCGAACGCCGGGTTACGCCATCGTCAATCTATCCCTGAAGGCCCCGGGTATCGCCCCCGGCGACCTCACTGCCGACCAGATGGACAAGGTGGCCGAACTCGCCGACCGCTTCAGCCTGGGCGAGTTGCGGGTGTCCCATCGGCAAAACCTGGTGTTCCCGGATGTGCGGCAGGTCGACCTGCAGGCGCTGTGGCAGGACCTGCAAAGCCTGTCGCTGGCCACGCCCAATATCGGCAGTCTGACGGACATCATCGCCTGCCCCGGACTCGACTTCTGCGCGCTCGCCAATGCCCGCGCGATCCCCGTTGCCCAGGACATCGGCCGGCACTTCACCGATGTGGCTGCGCTGCAGGACATCGGCGAGCTCACGATCAATATCTCGGGCTGCATGAACGCCTGCGGCCACCATCACGTGGGTCACATCGGCATTCTTGGGGTCGAGAAGAATGGCCTGGAGTTTTACCAGCTCACCCTGGGTGGCTCCTCTGGCGAAGACGCGTCACTGGGCGATCGCCTGGGCCGCAGCATCTCGGCTGCCGAAGTGCCCGTGGCGATCGAGGCGATCGTCACCCGGTACAAGGCCCTGCGGGAGGGTGACGAGCGCTTCCTGGATACCTACCGGCGCGTTGGACTGGAGCCTTTCAAGGAGGCTGTCTACGGCAAGACGCCCCAGCGCCGGCCGGCAGTGGCCTGATGGGGCTGATTCGCGAGGGCCGGCTCGTGCCGGATCCGTTCACGGATGCGTCCGGGCTGGAGCACCTGCCCGACGGTGTGCCGCTGATCGTCAGCCTCGAGCAGTGGCAGACGCAACGGAGCGGATTGCTCGCCTCCGGGCAGCGGCTGGGACTGCGCCTCAAAAGCGATCAGCCTCCCCGGCTGGTGGCTGCAGATCTCGGGCACTTCAGCGTCATCGCCCTTGAGTTCCCGAAGTATCGCGATGGTCGGGCCTACACTCACGCCCGCATGCTGCGCGAGCGCTTCAAGTTCGCCGGCGAGATCCGCGCGGTGGGAGACGTACTGCAAGAGCAGCTGCACTTCATGCACCGCTGCGGCTTCGACACCTTCGACGTGGCGGGGCCAGATCCGGAGAAAGCCTGGCGCACCATCGCCGGTGATCACACGGTCGCCTACCAGGCGACCGGCGACGGCCAACCCCGGGCCCTCGACCTCCGAAAAGGGACCGGACCGCAAGAGGGGCTGTAGGAGCGCCTTCAGGCGCGACCTTTGTCGATCGCGGTACCGATCGCGCCGGTCGGCGCTCCTACTTGTCGGTTTTACGGAGCGGCACGACGACTGAGCGGGCTGGCGGGCGCCGCCGTTTCGGTACCGACGCTTCCCTGGCTGCTGGCTCGTCTGCCACCAGGACGGCGCGGCGCCGGGCCACCCGGCCGGCGGGAAACGGTGCGCCCCCTGCGTAGAGATCAGCGACGACACCCGACTTGTCTGCACCCGTGACGAACCAGACCACGCTCCGGGCCCGATTCAGCAGGGGGTAGGTCAGCGTCATCCGCCGGTGGCCGTTGTGCTCGGCGGTCAACGCGACACTCTGGTCTTTGACCTCGAGCACCGGATCTCCGGGAAACAATGAGGCCGTGTGGCCATCACTGCCGAGGCCAAGATGGACGAGGTCCAGTATCGGCGGGTCGCCCGCTACCTGGGCCAGTTCCGCGGCGTAGGAGTCGGCAGCGCCGGCCAGATCTGCGCGATCGACCCACATGGGGTGCAAATTCCGGCGCGGCAATGGCCCACGCCAGACCAGGATCTCGTGCAGGGCCGACAGGTTGCGTGCCGAGTCGCCCCGGGCGACCACCCGCTCGTCAACCTGGTAAACATGGACTGCCGACCAGTCCAGGGGCTCCTGCCCCAGTGCCCGGAGCATCGGCAGGGGCGACGTGCCGCCACTCAGCGCCAGCGAGGCACGGGTTCTTCGCCCGATGGCAATCCCGAGCACCGTGGCGATGAGACGCGCAGCGACCCCGGCCGCACCCTCTGCCGTCCTGGCAACTTCCAGCCGCATCCTGCCTCGCCCGAGCTGAGCTTAAGTGCCGCGCCCGACCCCGTCCTGGGTCGGGTTGTACCAGCCACCGAAGGCAGCCACCATGCGATCCGCCTCGCGGGGACCCCAGCTGCCCTGCTCATACCGATAGGCCGGACCACTCCTGTCGAGGATCGGATCGCAGATCGCCCAGGCTGCTTCCACACTGTCTTCCCGGGCGAACAGCGTGGCATCACCGCTCATCGCGTCGCCAATCAGGCGCTCGTAAGCTTCCTTGGCCTCGCTGGTGGCGTTACAGACGTAGAGTTCCACCTCCTCGCCCGCCATGCGCTCACCAGGCGTCTTGGTGCGGGCCCCGACGGCGATCGCCACCTGGTTGGGTCCCAGGCGGAAGCGGAAGTAATTCGACTGGGGCGGCACCGGCTCGTCGAAAACCTGCTGGGGTGGCGCCTTCAGGATCACCATCACTTCAGTTGCAGTGACGGGCAGCGACTTGCCTGCACGGATGAAGAACGGCACGCCCTGCCAGCGCCAGGAGTTCAGGTGCAGCTCCATGGCGGCGTAGGTCTCCACGTCCGAGTCCGGCGCTACGCCAACGTCACCCCGGTAGCCCTTGTATTGGCCGCGCACCATGCTCTGGGTGGTAAAGGGGCTGATAGCCCGCAACACCTTGATGCGCTCGTCGCGCTGGGCTTCGCCCCAGTAACCGACCGGCGGATCCATCCCGAGGCTCGCGACCACTTCCAGCAGGTGGTTCTGCACGACGTCGCGAATCGCGCCGACCTCCTCGTAGAACTTGCCCCGGCCTTCGACGCCAATCTGCTCCGCCATCGTGATCTGGACGCTCTCCACATAATTGCGGTTCCAGATGGGCTCGAGGAAGGAGTTGGCAAAACGGAAGTACAGCAGGTTCTGCACAGGCTCCTTGCCGAGAAAATGATCGATACGGAAAATGGCCGTCTCGGGAAACACGCTGTGCAGGGTGTGGTTCAGGGCCTTGGCAGACGCGAGGTCCCGGCCAAAGGGCTTCTCCACGACCACCCGCGCATTCTTCGCGCAGCCGGACTCCCCCAGCAGCTTGACGACGGGGCCGAACAGGCTCGGCGGTATCGCCAGGTAGAACAGCGGCGCCTTCGCGTCCTTGAGCGCCTCCTTGAGACGCGCAAAAGTCTCCGGCGCTTGGTAGTCGCCGTCCACGTAAGCCAGCAGCGAGATCAGCTTCTCCGCCGGTGGCGACGTCGCGTCCTTGGTGCGCTTGTCGAGACTGTCTCGCACGCGCTCCTGGAACTGCTCCAGCTTCCACCCGGAACGAGCGACACCAATGACAGGCGCATCCAGGGTACCCCGCTTCACCATGGCCTTGAGCGCGGGATAGATCTTGCGGTGGGCCAGATCGCCGGTGGCGCCGAGCAGAACGACGGCATCGGACCGTTCCGTCATGACTTGCCCGTTTCCCGGTGACCACCGAACTGGAAGCGCATCGCAGACAGCAGGCGATTGGCGAATTCCGCTTCGCCCCGGGATTCGAACCGGGAGTAGAGAGCAGCGGAGAGCACAGGCACCGGCACTGACGTGTCGATGGCTGCCTTCAGGGTCCAGCGGCCCTCGCCGGAATCCGACACCCGCCCCTGGAAGCCCTTCAGCTGCGGATCCTCGGCCAGCGAGATAGCCGTCAGGTCGAGCAGCCAGGAGGTCACGACGCTGCCCCGCCGCCACAGCTCGGCGACAGCCCCCAGATCGAAGTTGTACTGGTAGCGTTCTGGCGAGTCGGGGGCTGCGGGCCCCTCCAGCAGGCCAGCGCCGGCGTGACGAAGCAGGTTAAAGCCCTCCGCGTAGGCCGCCATCATTCCGTACTCAATGCCGTTGTGAACCATCTTGACGAAGTGGCCTGCACCCGGCGGGCCGCAGTGCAGGTAACCCTTCGACGCCGGATCGTTCGCATCCCGACCGGCGACCGGCTCGATGTCGCCCTTGCCCGGCGCCAGGTCGCGAAAAATGGGCTCCAGATGCTGCACGGCTTCGGGCGCCCCACCGATCATCAGGCAGTACCCGCGTTCCAGCCCCCAGACGCCGCCGCTAGTCCCGACGTCGACATAGTGGATCCCCTTCGGCCTGAGTTCACCCGCCCGGCGGATGGCATTTTCAAAGGGTGAATTGCCCCCATCGATCAGGATGTCACCCTTCTGCAGGTGAGCGGCGACAGTCTTCACCACGCCCTCCACCACCGGCACTGGGAGCATGATCCACACGGCTCTTGGCACCTTGAGCTGCTTGATGAACTCCTCGATAGAGGACGTGCCCTTCGCTCCGGCAGAGTTCAGTTCGGCTACCGCATCGGCGTTGGCGTCAAAGACCACACACTCATGGCCGTGCTGCATCAGGCGGCGCACCATGTTGGCGCCCATCCGGCCGAGACCGATCATTCCAAGTTGCATTGCGACTCCCCAAGTTGGCGGCGACCGGCTGGCCCCACGCACGTTCAATTCGGGCCACGTTATAGCCCCGCGTCACGTTATCGACCCGCGCTGGCAACCGCTTGAGTCCGAAGTGAGACGCGGTTCGCTCGTTGACCTGCCGGAGTGTACCCCAGCATGATCACACGATGACTCTCCGCGACAGCGGCGTGCGTCTCACCAAGATCCTCCTCACCCACGACCATATCGATCATGCCGGCGCGACCCAGGCCCTGGCCGAGCGGCTGGCCTTCGTTGGCGATGTGCTGTTTGCGGGGTCAATCGGCCGGACCGATTTTCCGCGGGGCGATCACGCCACTCTGGTCCGCTCAATCACCAGCAACCTCTGGCCGCTGGGCAAAGGCGTCACCTTCGTGCCGGGCCACCGACCCACGTCCACCTTCGGGCAGGAACGGGCGACTAATCCCTTTGTGGGCGACCCGGTGCTCCAGGCAGGCTAGTCGCCGACCGTCCTGTCACTAGCGCGGTGAGTGCGCCGAAACCCGCGAGGATCAGCAGCGCGGGCGCCGCAGCGCCCAGCACCGGCACGTCCCTGGCCAGCAGCAGAGCGCCCACGACGAGCAGCAGCAGGACGACGGTGAGCCACCCGCCGGATGCGGCTCCAAACCTGCCCCGCAGCGACTGCACGACGATCAGGAGACCCAGGAGCCCGGCGAGCAGGACGCCAAACACATAGCCGGCAAACACGATCAGTCCCAGTAGCCAGCCGAGCACTGTCACGAACAGGACGAACGCGATGAGCGGGGTGAGTACAAGGGACGCCGCGCCCAGCAGAAGGGTACGGCCGGGCGCCGCCTTGAAAACCCCGGCGGTGCGGGTTACCAATTGCGGCGCGAACCAGAGCAGCACCAGCGCCGCAGCGGCCACGGCAATGCCCAGGGCCCACCCGCCGGCAACGCGCTCCGCCGACCCGTCGACGAGGTTCTCCACTACCGGGCCGCCGGCGGCCCGGACCTCGCCCAGAATCTGTGCGTCCTCGGCGATCGTCGGTGGCTGACTGCTGCGCCAGATGAGATCGCCGCCAATGACCGCGCCCGGTTCCAGGCGGATTTCCCGCGCCGTGATTTCCACGTTGCCGGCCACCTGGCCGGAAATGACGACGGTGCCCGCGAGCACCCGCAGGTCAGACCCCATTTGACCCGCTAGGTCTGCGGTCCCGGCCGTTATCCAGGTTCGACCGCCAATCGCGCTTTCGGGTCCCACAGTGACCGTGCCGCCAGCAATGACCGCCTCGTCCGTGACGAAGCCCGTGAACTGCACATTGCCGCCCGCAGCACGGAGGTCGTCGCCCACACCGCCGCCCAGGTCGATCCGGCCGCCAAGCAGCGTCACATCGCCCTCGACGTCGCCAGAGACCTCCGCACTGCCTGCGGCCAGCATTGCAGCACCCGCAATGGCGCCCTCGATCCGCACTTCACCCCCTGCAGCGTAAAGATCATCATCGAGGGCCTCCGTGACGACGACGGAGTCGGCGAACAGGGTTTTCGCCAGGCACGGGCCACTGGCCGCTAACCCGGTGGCCACCAGTAGAGAGACCCAGTGACCACGCAGAAGGCGCGGCTTCGAGCGCATCAGGGTGGTCTCAGCTCGCTGGCCGCAGGTCATTAAGAGCGGCAGGCAGGGCAGCGAAGACCAGCGCATACAGCCGCTGTTCCGTGCGGGTGTCCTCTTCGCTGATCCCGGCCATGTGCTCCCAGTCTTCCTGGCTGAACAGCCGGCCCGCGAGATCCGTGGTACCGCCGTGATGGCCCATGCTGGCAACGATGTACTGGGTGTAGGCCGCACCCACAGTCTCGAAGCGCTCCAGGGCAGCGGCGTCCGGGGCAGACACCAGGACTTTCCTGGCCGTCGTCAGGGCCCGGAGGTGATCCTGATTGCCGGCCAGCCGCTCATCCAGCTCCCGCAGGGCCTGCTCCGACGGGGCATCGAGCGTGCCGAGCTTGTCACGAATCATGTCGCCCATCTTCACGTCCTGGGCGTGCAACCTGCCCATGGCGGTTTCAATGTAGTCACCGATCGCCACGTAAAACGGGGCAAACGCGCTGTCGCCCCCGGATTTTCGGGCCACGGCAACGGTGAGTGTTTCCCGGACGGACTTGAGTCGGCGCCGCTCACCGGCAACCTTTTCACGCAACGTGGTCATAATTTACCTCTACCTCCTGAGTTCAGATCAGCCATCTGCCGGGGAAGCCGGCGCCGGACTCAAGAGTCCGGGCACCTGTCGCAGCAGGTTATCGAGCGTCACCTTGCCGGTCGACTTGAATGGCAGGCGACCCAGCGCCGTCACGTCCAGATCGACGTAGCCCTTTAAGGTGTAATCCAGTTCTGTCTTGCCGGAGGACAACAGGCGGAGCGCGCCGGACAGCCCGGACAGCAGATCCATCGTAACCCGCATATCCACCTCTGTGGATGCCAGGCCTGGCAGCACGAAGTTCTCCAGCGGCGTGGCAGACGCTGCCTTCAGGCCGGCCAGTTCCAGCGTGACCCGACCCCCAACGACCTTCAGATCCTCGGTGTTGGGGTTCTCCAGCAGCAGCCTGCAACGGAAGACCTGCCCGTCCCGGCCGAGGGCCTCGGGCGTCACGCCCTTCAGGGTTGCGGTCGGCGGCTCGAGGTGGCGCTTGGTCAACGCGCAACCGCCGAGGACCAGCGCCAGCGCAAACCAGCCGGCGAGCAGGAAGAGAGAATACCCCGGGGCCCTAGACATTCAGGGTACCGAGCATGCTGTCCGGATACCGCTCGCCCTGCACCAGGTCTTCGGGAACTTCCCGTTCGATGGCGGCGAGCTGCTCCGGCGACAAGCGGATGTCTGTGGCTGCGGCGTTCTCGTCCAGGTAACGGCGCTTCTTCGTCCCGGGTATGGGCAGAACTCCCTCCCACTGGGCAAGCACCCAGGCCAGGGATAGCTGGGCCGGCGTGCAGCCCACTCTCCGGGCGAGTTCCTTCAGGCGCTGCGCGACCACCAGGTTGCGGTCGAGGTTGTCGGGCTGGAAACGGGGAAACAGGCGCCGCGTGTCGTCCGCAGCCAGCTCGGAGGCACTCCCGATGGCGCCTGTCAGAAAACCGCGGCCGAGCGGGCTGTAGGCGACGAAGCCGATACCGAGCTCCCGGCACACCTCGAGGGAAGGGCGGCACGCACTGCGCGTCCAGGGCGAGAGCTCACTCTGCAGGGCCGCTACCGGATGCAGCGCATGGGCACGGCGCAGAGTGATCGGTGAAGCCTCGGACAAGCCGATGTAACGGATCTTGCCAGCAGTAACCAGATCACCCATGGCGCCCATGGACTCGGTGATCGGCACCGCGGGGTCGATGCGATGCAGATATAAGAGATCGATGTGGTCCACGCCGAGGCGCTGGAGGCTGGCATCGCAGGAGGCGCGAATAGTCCGGGGGTGGTTGTCCGCACCGATGGCGCCGCTCTGCGTGCGCGCCAGCCCGCACTTCGTGGCCAGGAACACTTCCTGACGACGTTTCCGGATGCACTCGCCGACAAAGCGTTCGCTGGCCCCGTCCTGATAGACGGCTGCGGTGTCGAGATGATTGATGCCCAAATCCAGCGCGCGGTTCAGTGTGGCGGCCGCTTCCTTGTCATCCCGCGCGCCATACCAGCCCACCATGCCCATGCAGCCGAGGCCCAGAGCGGAGACGGATTCGCCGGTTTTGCCGAGACTACGCATTTCCATCCCGCAGATGATACCCGTGAGCAAAAGGTCGCGGGTAGGAGCGCCCTGTAGGAGCGCCTTTGGGCGCGATACGCCGTGATCGCGCCTGAAGGCGCTCCTACAGTGCGCTCCTAC
>Ga0105046_10003841_pt1 | contig 23869 bp, 16 predicted proteins | sample MAT03_FD_78385 | JGI IMG/M metagenome (GOLD analysis project Ga0105046, IMG submission 78385) | Freshwater microbial communities from Lake Fryxell liftoff mats and glacier meltwater in Antarctica - MAT-03 (megahit assembly) | ecosystem: Environmental > Aquatic > Freshwater > Ice > Liftoff...
CCGCGTGGATCCGCCGAAGTCTAATGGCGATGGTGAATGCCGCACAATCCCAACTCACTGAGAAAGTCACGGAGGGATTGCGGCGCGATTGAGATGTTTCTTCAGAGCCGATCGCGTTCGCTACCGCTTCGAGATCGGTCTTGCACTCGGTTTCCCGTTCGGTCTAGCATGTCGCGACTCTTTGACCGGCGGCAGGAGGCCGTCGCGATTCGCCACACACGGAAGGGCTCGACGTGGCTGACAAGCTCACCCAGTCCATTCTTGACGGACTCACCCGCGCCGCCTCGGAATCGAGCGGAATGCCCCTCATCGCCTCGCGATCCGAGCCTGGTCTTTTCCCGGCCACCACGCTTGGCCGATCATCCGCTCAGAAGTGCCAGGTCGATTCGCTGATTGCCGTCGCTCGCACCGAGACTCGCGGCAAATCGACCTGTGATTACTTCACTCTCACGGATGCGGGCTGGGATTTCCTGCTCAGCCGGGTCAATCCGAAGCAGGTTCTCGAAGACTTCGTTCGCGTGCTGGAATCCCGGCAGGGCGAAGTCCACGGTCTTCTCGAACTCGCGCGACGCATGGCGAACAGCCTCGAAGGTCTCAAGGACGCCGTCGGCCGGATACTCCCTCAGATCACAACGGGAACGATGCGCCCGCCACAGGTGGACCGCGAGCCAGAACCGCGGCGCATCGCAAGCCTGATGGCAGAAGAGGAAGTGGAAGAGGACGCCTTCACGAATGTTCGCGCGGCCGCTTCGCTGAACGGGAGGCACGACTCGACGAATGTCGCCGTACTGGAAGCACCAGCGGTGGAACTCACGGGGGCGATGCTCGCTCGCCTGGCGGACTGGGCCTCCACCGCGGGTGCGTCTGAGGACTGCCCGTTGCCGGATCTTTTCCGCAGCCTCGGCACGCGTGAACCGGCTCCGAGCGTCGGGGAATTCCACGATTGCCTGCGTACGCTGCACAGTCGCGGGAAGGTCTACTTGCATCCGTGGACTGGTCCACTTTATGCCCTGCCCGAGCCGACGTACGCCTTGATGGTCGGCCACAATGTGGCCTACTACGCCAGTATTCGCTGACTTGCAGACTCACGAAGAGAACGCGCGAATGGAGGAAGGGTGGCAGGACGAGATGTTCAACACCCCTCATTCAGTTCGCTGAAACCCGGAGGATAGGATGTCCACCGCCACAGCCACGGCCGCCGCTTCTGCCAGGACGATGACCGACCGCGCTCGGGAAGTACTCAAGCGAGCGGGCAATCCTTTCCGCAACTACTTCGCGCGGAATCCGGATGACGAAGTCTGCGCTCGCTACCACGTGCCCGAACTCTTCGCGGCGGAGCGAGACCTGCTTCTCGCGGTGATCGATCTCTATCGCTACGACCCCATGACGCACTCCGAGGTCATCCCCGTCCTCGGCAATAAGGGCGCGGGCAAGACGCACCTGCTCCATTCCATCAAGCATGGCAGCAACGGGCACTGGCAGCTTCTCGTCACCCCCGGTGTCTTCCAGAAGGACACGGACTTCCTCGAATATCTCCTCTTCCAGATCATTGACACGCTCCTCGGCGGCGGCAAGCAGAAGGGCACGCGCCCCCTGGAATACATCGGCGACATCCTTGTTCGTCGGCTCCTGGGCGTCGCTTTGCGCGATCTCTCCACCAGTGAGAAGGTTGAACTCTTCCCACCTGCGGGCCTCGGCAGGCTCGTCACGGGGTTCGGTTTCGGAACCGCCCAGGCCGGCGCTCGCTGCGAGCAACTCGCGGAGAATCTCTCTGGCTACTCCAATTTTGCGAGAATGCCGACGCCGCTCGATGAGGCCCTCGCCACGGCGGGGATCACTCCGGCCAAGGCGGCGGACCTGCTCGCGGACTATGTGCAGCGGACCGAGTCCCACAACACCGCGGGCCTGATGCGCCGCGCCATCTATCAGGGCTTCGCCCGGGCCGTGCTCCTCAAGGACGAAGCCGAGATCGCGAACTTCCTCACGTATGGCTTCGCGGAACTCGACTTCCAGGTCCGCCCCAGTCGGCAGGATCTGGTGCTCGCACTCTTCAAGGTGCTCACGGACATCTTCCGCAGTCTGAAGACGCCGGTCGTCGTCGCTTTCGATCAGTTGGAAGACCTGCTGCTGGCGCGACGCAACGACGACGGCCACCGCACGGCCGAGGCGTTCTTCGCAGGCATCGTCCAGGTCATGCATCAGATCGATGGCCTGTGCTTCCTGGTCTTTGCAGAGCGTGGGCTGTGGAACCGCTTCGTGCCCTCGCTGGATGGGTACATCCAGGATCGCCTGGACAATCCCGTCCATGTCCCCAAGCTCGGCACCGTCAAGGCGATTCGCCTCGAAGCACCGCCGGCGGATTTGGTCCGCCAGGTGGTGGAGGCTCGTCTTCGCCCCTGCCTGGATGAACTGGCTGCAGGCGAGACTTACTCGGACATTTTCCCCTTCGCGGAGGAGCAGGTCTCTCGCGTGGCAGCGACGGAGCCGACGCTGCGCGACATGCTCCAGCAGTATCGCCATCTCTTCGACCACGTGGTTTATGGGCCGGACGATGTGTTGCCGACACGTCGATCGGAACCCACGGCGGCGACGAGGGCACCGATGATTGTGCGCGAGGCCGAGCTGATGGAGAAGGAGTCGGCTCTCGCGAAGCCCAAGCCTGAATTCGTGCAGCCCGAACCCGAGCCGACCAGGCCCGAACCGACCAAGCCCGAGCCGCGAAAGATGGAGCCGGCTCGGCTGTCTCGCGGAATTCCGACGTCGGAGGAGATTCACGAGCTTCGCAACCGCATCGCCCAGCTTCTGGGCCGTGATGCCGAGGAGACGCCCGCGGTCACATTCCGTTCCGTGACGCTGGTGGAGACGCCCGCGGATCAGCCCGAGCAAAGTCCACCGATGCTGCCGCTGTCGCCTGCGGCAATGATCGAACCGGAGATCGCGAAATCGAAGACGGAAGAACTCGTCAAAGTTTCGACTCCCGAAGATCGAGCCCTGAGCTTGGAAGGCTGGCGGCAGGACAGCCCGAGCGAGATGCCGACACCTTACGTCGCAAAGGCGGGGGAACCGGCGGCCCCGGAGGTGCCGTCGCGCGAGACGTTTCCGGTGGTCAGCCACCTCCCGACCGCCCCTGTGGTGAGGGAGGATTCCAGCAGCACCATGTCGCATGAGGCGTTGCTGGAACTGTGGGACACGGAGCAGCGATCGGCCCGGCGAAAGCTGGAACCGGACGGCTCGGTCACTGGCGCGACGCGCGAGCTTCAGGCCGGCCTGGGTGCGTTCCTAGCTCTGTGTCACGAGCATGGCGTGAAGGTCGGGCCGTGGCGTCTGCAACATGTCGTTCCCGAGTGGGGCTTCGGCGAGCATCCCACTTACGGCGCCGTCTCGATCGCCCACTGGGCCTGCAAGGACGGCCAGCCCTGGCGGGTGGCGGTGGGCCTCTTCCTCGCTCGCGGAGCCGGCAAACCCAAGGATCTGGAAGTGAAGTTCTCGGTGATGGACACGCAACCGGCTCTCGTCGACCACCTGATTCTGCTTCGCCCTGAGGACGATCTGGCGATGAGTGGCAAGAGCAAGACCCTGTGGCAGGAAGCCGAGCGGCGAGGGAAACATGCCCGGCTCGAACCCGCGTCGCTGGACGGGCTCGCGCTGCTTTACAGCTTGCCTCGCTGGCTTGCCGCGGTCCGTGAAGCCCTGCCGAACGGCACCCCGTTGCCGAACCTGGCCGATGTGATCCAGGAGAAGTGCGAGAAGCTACTCGAGCAAGTGTGCATGCCGATCCAGGGTTGAACTCGAATCGGAGGCGAACGAAACGCTTCGCCAGTGCCGCCTTTCAAGTCCACGCGGTGGCCCCAGGCACCTTCTCACCTCAAGGAGCCTGGGGCTTACGCATTCGTATCCTCGGCGACTGAAATCAACGACCGAGTCGTGCGTCCAGCGCCTGCCGCATGGCGGAGGAGATGCCGATGCCCGGAGCGATGATGGTGCGAAGGCTCGGCAGGGCCTTGGGATCCAGGAACGGCCTGAGGCCCGCGTCGCTGAGCGGGTTGTTGCCGATGTCCAGGATCTGAAGGTTCGGCAGACTCCGCGACGCGGCCAGCAGGCGGGCTCCGTCGTCCCCAATCTGATTGTTGGCCAGGCGAAGGGTGCGAAGCTCGCCTAGCGATTCGGCCGTGGCAACGACGCGAGCGCCGTCCACGCCCAGGGCGTTCTGGCTGAGATCCAGATCGCGGAGTCGATGCTCCTCAAGATTCAGCAGCAGCACGGCGAGCATGTCTCCCGTGAGTTGGTTCCCCGTCAGGTCAAGGGTTCTCGCCCGTTGAAGCTGAGCGAGCCCCGGAAGTTGCTGAACGCGAGGCTGCCCCAGGAGATTTTGAGAAAGCCCCAGCGATTGCAGTCTGTCAAGCGCTGAGGATGTTGCCAGGGCCTCGGCGCCGGTGGGGCCGAGTCGGTTAGCGCGGAGTTCCAGGAATTCGAGTTGGCCCAGGTGCGAGGAGTTGGCGAGCGCACGTGCTCCTCGTTCGCCGATCTCGTTCTCGGCCAGGTCGAGCCGCTGCACAGCCGAGAGCGTGGAGGAACCGGCGAGATGGACGATCGCTTCATCCGTGAGTCGATTGCGGCCAAGGTTCAGGGAACGCAGGTTCGCCAGATGGGGGCATCGAGAGAGTTCGCGTGCGAGGAGTTCCCCGGCATGCTGGGCATAAATGGTGAGGGCGGATAGACGGCCCAGGTAGTGCGATTCCAGCACGGAGCGCAGGCTGCTGCCAACATCCAGGAGGTGGATGTGGCGAATCGGGCCGCCGCCGAAGAGTTCGTCCGCGTGGGCAAGATACTGCCGGGCCGCGATCTTGACTTCCTCGACGAAGCCCCGTCGAAAATCGGGAACGCTGGCCAGCCCATGGAAGGGAGCTTTCCATTCCGCCTCATGGCGAGCCAGCAGGCGTTGCTCCTCCGCGACAAGCGGGCTTCGCCGACGATCGTCAAGGGGTAGACGCGAGAGAGCAATTTGAATGCGGATGAACTCGCCGCGAGCGTCGTTCTGCTCGTCCAGCCAGTCGGCATAGATGAGTCGAGGAACGTCGTCGTCCGGGAAGGCGCGAATTCGCTGGAGGAACCCCTCGGAATCGTTTCGCATGCCGTCATCGTAGGCCACTCACGCCGCGAGTGGCAGTGCCACGATCGGAAGAAGGGGATTACCGCTTTTGCTTTGTGGCGTATCACTGCGAGCGAGCTACCTGGCAAGTTCCAGTCGAAAGCAGGCGCCGGTGCCGCCGTCGGCGGGGCGGTAGGTGAGTTTGCCGCCGAGAGCGGTGGACCACTGCCGTGCGAGCGCCAGCCCAAGGCCGGCCCCGCCCGCGGTGGTGTCGGCATCGTCGCCCCGGCGGAAGGGGCGGAAGATGCGTGAGCGTTCGCCCGCGGGAATGCCCGGGCCGCGATCTTCCACTTCGAGGACAAGGCCCGTCACGCCTTCGGGACGAGCCCACAACCAAATGCGTCTGTCCTCGGCGTCCTTGGAATACTTGCGAGCGTTGTCGATCAGGTTCCCCACGATCTGCTGAACGAGATTCGCATCGGTCACGATCGTTCGTTCCGCGGGCAGCGTTGACACGACCACAAGTTCGCGGCCGCCGGTGGTGCAACGGTCCTGCCAGGTTTCGCGAATCCGCTGGAGCAGGTCGCTGACGTGGACCGTGGCTTTCTCCGGGCGGATCGAGCGGTTCTCAAGACGGGCGTAATTCAGGACATTGTCAACGAGCCGATGGAGTCGCTCCGATTCGCAGTTCAGCGTCTGGAGGTATTCCTCCTTCTTGGCTTCCTCCGTGATCAGGCCGCTGGTGAGCAGGTCCAGGTAAAGCCGCAGCGAGGTGAGCGGTGTTCGAAGTTCGTGGGTGACTGCCGAGACGAATCGGATGCGGCGTTCGGAAAGATCCAGAAGCGACCAGCCCCCGAGGCCGACCGCCGCGAGCGCAAGCAGCGCCGCGGCCCACGCAAGAGCGAGGCCGATCCGAAGGGGCGACCAGCGTTCGCGGGGTGTCTCCGGTGCGGGTCCGGGGTCGAGTTGCACCGGCAGTGCCGTCATCGCGCGTTCCGGCGAGACGGTGGCGGAATCGTGAACGGGCACGAATCGAGCCTCGGGGAAGAGTTCCTTGACCTCGTCCTCCAACATCGCCTGAAGCTTTTCCCAGTCGAGCAGAATGCCCTGGTAAACGAGGCGATGATCAAGCCTCGCGGCGCGAATGAGGGCCAGATGCTCGCTGCCGTCCTTTGCCTTGAGCCACTGGGGCCGCAGGGCGCCGAGGTGCACGACTGTGGGCACGCTCACCGTGGCCGGAGTGATCGGAGGCAATTCGGAGCGAGGTGAATTTGCAGCGGAGGCGGCAAAGCTATTCGAGATCGATAAGCCCTTCCCGAGGGGACCGGAATTCGGTGGAGTCGGCATCCCTTGAGTATTGATGTTGCCACCATTGAGCGTCTGAACGCCGTTTGCGGCCAGAGTGTTTTTTCTGAACTCGTACGCCTGCTTCTGCTCGTTGAAGCCTCGCGACACGATCTGGGCGCGGGTGGTAAACTCGTTGTTCTGTTCGAGATCCTGCGGATTCTTGACGTTGTAGCGGAAGTTTTGGCTCAAGTTGGAAATCCCTCCCTGGCCGGTTTGAAGGCCAAGTGCCACCGGGTCCTGAGTGATGTTCGATCCGTACGCACCCGTGGAGTTAGCGGTCGTTGGGATCGTGAGTTGTGGGGGTACGGTCCCTGCGATTGGTTGAGACGGCAGGCTCAGCTCGACGCCCCAGAAACGGAAGCCGGGCGAACGGGAAGGTGGCAGCGACTGGGTTGACGTCGAGGCGGTCTGCACGATCGCCTCGACGGTGACGGGGCGGACGAACGCGGGCAGCGGATCGGCGACCAGCGAGGCCTCGCGAGTGGTGAGGGCGACCACGGTCGCACTCAGGTCGAGATCGTTGCGGAGCGATGCCAGGGCCTTGGCGCGGCTGTCGGTCACGTTGGTGGTGGGCACGTCGGACCAGTTCGCCAGGAAGTCTTTCGATTCGCCTGTGGTCGGCACCTGGGGCGACGCCCAACCTCCGGCGGTATCCACCTGGAAGTGCAAGGCCATCCAGTCCGGCACGGGGCACGACACCAGCGGCGAGGGAACGCGCAGGCTGGCGACGGCGTCGTTGTTGTTCGACCACGTGTTCAGCGGCGAGCAGGTGAGGGCGTAATGGTCGTAAGGGCGGTTGTCTTCCAGCCCCAGCGGGGCGATCATGCCGCTATCGAGTCGCCAGAGCGCCAGGCGAATCTGGCCGACGAGTCGGGCCTCGGCTGCGGCATCTTGCTGGGCGGCCTCGACTCGCAAGGCAGACCACGTGACCCAGCCAAGGCCGCCGATGACCAGGCCGGCCACGAGCAGGAACGTGATGGCGCCGCCAAGTCGACCCTGCATTTGCCGGGTCATGTCGCTGCCTCCTTCACACGAAGCGCCGGTCCGGCCATGTAGCCATGGGCGCGCACGGTGACGATCGCTTCGTTCCCCTCTTCCACTTCCACACTGGCGGGGTCGCGAAGTTTCGCTCGAAGCCGGGCGATGTGCATGTCTACCGCTCGCGTCTCCAGCCCCGCGGTGCCGATACCCCAGACCCGCGTCAGCAATTCCTCGCGAGAAACGGCCCGTTCCCGATGGCGGACGAGGTACGAAAGCAACGCGGTCTCCGTTTCCGAGAGGTCCGAGCGTTCCTCCGAGGACCAGCGAATCTCGCGGCGCTGGAGGTCGATCTTCCCACGGCCCAGGTTGACGTTCTGAATTTCGACGGTCGGCTTCAACGTTCGACGAAGCACGGCCTCCACGCGGGCGATAAGCTCCCGGGCGGAAAAAGGCTTCACGACGTAGTCATCGGCCCCCATTTTCAGGCCGCGAACGCGGTCGTCCTCGGTGCCGCGAGCCGTCAGAATGATCACAGGCCGATTCGGCCAGGCTCGCCGAAGTTCCGCGAGCACTTCGAGACCGCTGCGCTTCGGCAGCAGCAGATCCAGGAGCACGAGATCGACCCCCGCGGAGGAGGCTTCCGTGAGCCCCGCGGCGCCGTCGACCGCTTCCATCACCTCGTATCCGCTCAAACGCAGGGCATCGGACACGCCACGGCGGATGGCGGGCTCATCCTCGACCACCACGATTCGCGTTCTCGACATGGGGCACCCGATGGCAGAATCGTATACATCCCTGCCTTAACGACGTCGTGAAGGTCGGTTTCGTTTGCACATTCTGGGCGACGAAGCGATCCTCACTTCGAGATGAACGTCCCAATGCTCACGGTGCGGTCGAGCTCCATCTTGAAGTCGTAGTCGATCGCCAGCGCCTTGTCGCCGTTCTGCTTCGGGGCCAGCGTCACATCCCAGCGAAGGAGGTTCTTCGTCAGGTCGTCCCGCTTATAGAGCGGATCGTCGCTGAGCTTGGTCGAAGGATTCGTCAGCGTGACCGCGATCGCGGAGACAGCCTCCGAATGCGGCATGCGGTCCCACACCTGCACAGGCACCGGGTTCGCTTTGTATCCCGAAAGCAAGATGCGGTAATGGAACGTCAGCACCTGGTTGCCGCCCTGCGTGGTGCGAGTGCGGTCGACGAGCTTACGGCTCACTTGCAACTGCGGATCGACGCCGAAGCCCACGGTGAACGGCTTGCCCATCGCGACGAGCGGCAGCTTCGCCTGGCCCACGAAATCCGTGCCAAGGTACATCGTCGCGTCTCCGGGCAGCAGCACAAGGTCGCTGGTGTTGGTCAGGTCCGCGAGGCGGTACACATTTGGCGTCAGCACGGGTACGGCCTTGTAATAGAACTTCGGATCGAGCTCGATTCGCGTCACCTCGACGATCTGCTCATCGCTACGGCTCGGGATCGTCAGCCTGTTCTTGAGCCGGAAGGTCACGCTGGGGCCATCGCCGACCATGCCTGCTCCGAGGCTGTCCCCCTTGGCGAGGTCTTCGGTGGTGAGGCAGAGATCGCGGAACTGTTCGAGGGCCGCCGCACTGTTGGCGTAGGTGTTCGCGATCGCATCGTTGTTCATGCGGAGGTTGTCCGTGGCTTGCGAACGAAGCGTTTGCGACTGTTTCGTGAGTTCCTTCACATCATGGGTGAAGCCTTGATTGGCGGCCATGCTGGGCTTGCCGCCGGGGTTCGCGGGGTTCAATCCGCTGCCGCCGATCGCCACCTCCAGCGTGCGAAGGTCCGGCGGGGCCGCGTTCAGCAGCGGTTGTGCGGTTGAGAGCACGAGATCGACATTACCCCAGTCCTCGCCGGTCTGCTGTTCGATGGCGGCCAGGTACTCGATCGTGATTTTCTCGTTCTCCTTGGCCCCCGCGCGATACTTATACGACGGCTTCCAGGAGGCCTGGGCCACGAGGTAGTTCAGCTTGATCGTGCCTGCGCCGGCCTTCTTGTCGACGACGAGAACGGCATCTCGCTCCGTGCGAACGGCGGGGCCGGAGGCTTCATCAAGCTGGCGCTTGGCGAAGGTCACTTCCTCCTGGGCTTTCGCGATCTGCTGCTTCAATAGCACGTCTTCCTTGGCTCGCTTGGTTCGCTCGTCCGAGACGTACTTGGCAAGCAGAATGACCTTGTCGCTATCGAGTTGGCCCTTGTCCGTGAGGTGTTCGAGGGCCTTGGTGGTGAAGGTTTCGAGCTTCGTGAGGAACTGGCTGTTCTGTTCCATCGCCTTCGAGTCAGCCTGCATTGTCTGCACGCGGTCGTTGAGTTCGTGGATGCGGGCCTCGAGCTTGCGAACCTCCTCGCGTGTGTCCTCGGCGATCGCCCGCGAGCGGAATCGCGCGGAGAGGACGCGCGTGCCGTCGTTGCCCTCGGCATACAGGGAGTTCGGCATCGTGTGGGCCGGCATGGGCGACACGACCACCTCGGTGAGCCCCGCCGCGGCGGGCAGCTCCACCTCACGTGTGACGAGGGCCGTGGTCTGATACACGGTGACCGCCGTCACCTTGCTGGGGGAGAACTTCACAGCGTCCGCCGCCGGGGCAGCGGCCCCCAGCACGAGCAGCAGCATGGTGGAACGAAGAAGGGTACGCCACATCTCGGGGGCCTCGGTTTAAGGAGAGAGAGCCGACGCGACGCGCCGGAATCCTGCGGTATCAGGTGCTATCGGGATTGTAACAACGAGGGGCCGAGGATGCTGTAACATCTCGGTAACGTGGAAGTGAACTTTCGGTGTGTCGAAGCTACGGATCGGGAAAATTACGATAGGGAAGACATCGGAGCACCCGTTCTGGATCGTGGACGAAAGGGTGGTTGTACGCCAGCGAGATGCGAGTGGGCGATGGCATTCTGAGCCGCGACGGCCAGGGGGGTAGCGATCCCGGAGATCGTCGACACTGGCGACTTGGTGAAGGTCTATAACTTCCGCGTCGCGGACAATCACACGTACTTTGTGGGCGCCGAGATCGTGGGCAATGCCACGCTCCCGGCTCCGGAAATCTGGCCCTCGCTCCGTTTACACGTTCATCATTTCCTTGATTTGACTGCTGGCAATGCCCAGGGGGCGGTCCATTGGGACACCCATGCAGGCGAGCAATGTGGTGAGCAGATCGCCTTGATTGCCTTTGGTCTTCGCCAGGAAGCGGCCTGTCTTGATCGAGCCCCCGCCTCCTCCGGCGATGATGAAGGGCAAGTTCTCACGTGTATGTTTGTTGCCATCCTCAAGACCGGAGCCCCACATCATGATGCAGTTGTCCAGTAGTGTGCCGGCGCCTTCGCGTAGGCTGGACATCTTCTTCACCATGTATGCGAACTGCGAGATGTTGAAGGCGGTGATGGCGGCAACTTTGCTGGCCGGTTCGGCTTCGTTATTGTGGTGCGTCACCGAGTGATGTTCATTCCGGAAATTCAGTTCGGGGTAGGAAACACCGTTGGGTGTGGAGCCGATGTAGGTGCTGACGCGTGTCGTGTCGGTCTGGAAGGCAAGTACGTTCAAGTCGCACATGACCTGCATGTATTCGCTGCGCTTGTCGCCTTCTGGGATTCGGATTTCGATTGGCGGGGAATCCGACGCGTTGCGTTTCGTTGACCGAACACCAGCCTTGGCCAATGCCGCTTCCTTTTGGCGATGCTCGATGCTGGCGATTCGACGTTCGACGGAACGCACGCTGTCGAGGTATTCGTCGAGTTTCTCCTGATCGGATTTCGGCAATCGCTGTCGTAAGTCGCGGGCTCCGTCGAGAACCAGATCCAGCATTTGCCGATCAAGTGGGCCCGTCTGCGCGGCCTGGCCGGATCGGGTGGACTTGCCGAAAAGACGGTTCAACACCGCACGGGGATTAATCTCCGCTGGCAGCGCCTTGGTGGGCGAACTGAAGCTGCAATGCGAGTAATAGCCCTCGTTCAGCCCTTCCTGATTTTCCTTGTGCGTCTGGGGCATGGTGGCAAGTTCGAGCGACGGCAGAGCCGTGAATCCACCGACGTAGTTCGCCGCAATCTGGTCGGCGGAAATCCCGATATCAATCTTGTTGCGTTGACTCGCGTTGGGAAGCTTTGCGGTCAGCCAGGTGGAGAGTTCCAGAGCGTGTGGCGCGCCGTTGAACGGGGCAATGGGCACACCGGAGATACCCTTGACCAGCAGGCACTGGTTGAGAACGGGACGCAAGGAATCGAGCGCCGGTGGCGGTGCGATGAGGAAACTCTCGGGCGACTTGGGCCAGAACTGGTCCATGATGACGCCGTGCGGCATGTACATGAAACCGAGGCGAACCGGCGGCCTGGAGGCCTTGCCACCGGAGTCCGCCCAGCCCATGCAATCGAGTAGCGGCAGGGCCAGCGTGGCTCCAAGGCTTTTGAGGCACGCCCGGCGATGAAGACGAGTTTTATTTGGCATTGGTGTTGAGTGGGGTTTGAACGTGACGATGGAGGAAGGGATAACTGGTGACGATTTCCATGATGAGCGACTGCATATGGTAGCCATCGCGTGCGATGGACTTCACGATCTGGTCCACCACGATCTCATCATAGCCCTCAAGCTGACGGCATAAAGCATACGCCAGTAGCTTTTCCGCGAGGTTCCGCGCAAGCTCTTCCTGGCGCCCGGCGATGATCGCTTTCAGTTCCTTGGGCGATGTGAAACGCTTTCCACCGGGTAGTTCGCCCGCGGCATCAATCGGCCCGCCCGAGTCATCCCGATCGCGCCAGCGGCCGATGGCGTCGAAGTTCTCCAGGCCGAAACCGATGGGATCGAGGATCTTGTGGCAGTTGGCACAGACGGGGTTTGTACGGTGTAGTTCGGTTCGCTGTCGCAGGGTCAAATTCGCGATCTTTCGCTGATCTTGTTTTTCCAAGGTTGGGACATTCGCCGGCGCCGGTGGCACGTGTTGGCCCAGCACCTGTTCGAGCACCCACACGCCCCGCTTCACCGCACTTGTTCGTTCGGGCAAGGACGTCACAGCCAGGACGCCGGGCATCCCGAGGATGCCGCCACGATTGGCGTTCGCCAGTTTCACCCGCCGCATTTCCGGCCCGGTGATGGTTTTTTCGAGACCGTACAGCGAAGCGAGCGTTTCGTTGAGGAAGGTGTAGTCACTGTCCACAAAACTGACGACACTACGATTCTCGCGCACGATGCTTTCGAAGAACAGCCTGGCCTCGTCATACATTGCCGTACGCATGGCCGAGGACATCTGCGGAAACTTCGCGGTGTCGAAGGTCTTGCCCTTCAGGCTCCCAATCCCAAGCCATTGTGCCCCGAAGCCATCGAACAAGGCGCGTGCACGTCGGTCGCCCAGCATGCGTTGAACTTGTGCTCGGAGGACCTCCGGTTCGTGCAGCTTGCCGCGGTCCGAGAGTGCCGCCAGTTCCACGTCCGGCATCGTGGACCAGAGAAGATACGACAGACGCGACGCGAGTTGATAGTCGTCCAGCGGAACGATGGTCGTGCCGGGCTCCGTATCTCTCGCAGGCGTGATGTACAGAAACTGCGGCGACACCAGGACCGCCTTGAGCATCAACCGCAACGAGGCCATATACGAGAGTTTGTTCGCCTGCGCCAGGTCGAAGACTTTTAGCAGCGTCTCGATTTCCTGGTCTTTCGCCGGTCGGCGGTACGCGGTACGGGCCAGTGAACGGGCGACCTTCCTCGCGGCTTCGCGAACACTGCCGGGTTGCGGGGCTTCGCCAAAGAGTTTCCGTTGCATCTCCGTCGGTGGTCCCTCCGAGGGCCCGAGCACGCGATCGAGCACCGTGTTGGCGATTGCGAGATACTGCTCCGTCTGCAACGACGAGAGTGAATTGAGATAGCCCTCGCCGGCCACATCCTCGGGCAGTTCGGCTGCAATCGAGGGATCGACTCCGAATAGGTCATGCAGAGTGTTGCCGTACTCGGTCTTTGTCAGTCGCCGGATCACGAACGGCCCAGGATCTTTGGGGCTCAGAAACTTGATCGTGCCAATCCAGTCGACGAATTTCCGACGTTCCTCCTCCGTGGGTTGCCTGTCCGCGTCTTGCGGCGGCATCTCGTGCTCCCGCACATTGGAACGCGAAAGCTGCCACAAGCGACGAAATTCTCCCGCTTCGGGACGCTGGGACATCTTCGTGAAGCTTAGACCTCCCTTGCGTTTCTTGGTCCCATGGCAATCGACGCAATAGCTCTTCAGGAACGGCATCACCTCGTTGCGAAACGTGTTTGTCACCTCTCGTTGCCGAGCCTCGGCGTCGGCCGCGGACGCCACGGGGGAAAGTGCTGGCAAAGCGAACGCCAGGAAAACGATGGCCAATCGCACCGTCGTAAGGTGTAAGACAGCAGGCACGATCCTGCGACGAGACAATTGTGGCAATGGCAGCATGGCGTTAACGATAGTGGTTGTGCGGTATGCTTCAACGCATTCGGGGAACCGGGCTGATTCCGAGCAACAAGAAGGAGTCCTAAGCATACCCTAAGGAAGGGTCACGGTGTCCCCTTCGAGAACCGATTTTGGGATATTTTTGAAACCTTCGACCTTCATAATCTTGGAACTGTAACTCTTCAGCCGTTGGCAGCACCTTTTGGTTGCAGCCAACCTTCCGTGGCGGATTTTAACCGGGTTACCGCGGCGATCGTGACGGGCCCCCGGCCGGAAACGACCACGGTGAAGCCATCGCTCTCGGCGAGGAAGGATGCGTATCCGCCCCGATTGCAACTCAAGGATAACGCCGTCGCCTTCTGATTCCGCGTGCCTTTCGCCGTCCGGTGCCGGAGGAAAAAGTTCAGCCGTACCTCACGTTTCTTCAGGGCAAAGTCGCCAACGAAAAGGCCAGCGTCGGGGACGCGCTTCGCCAATCGCTGATGGCGGTGCTCTGCTCGCCGGACTTTCTCCTCCTCGAGAAAAACGCCCGGCCCGTTGGACGATTACGCTCTGGCGGCGCGGCTCTCCTATTTCTTCTGGCGAACGACGCCGGACCAGAAACTCCTTGACCTTGCCGGCCAAAAGAAGCTGCGATCTCCAGAGGAATTACGACTTCAGGTGGAGCGCATGCTTCAGGATCCGAAGTCGGCAGCCTCCTCCTTCGGGTCCAGCAAAGGGACGCTGAAGGGCCTCGAGACGCCGAGTTCCTGAGGATCGCTGCCGCTCGGCTGGTGCCATGCAGATGCGTGGAGACTGCCTCGCGGCTCTCGGCTGGCCAATCAATCCTTCGGTTTATCCTTGCTATCGATCTTGAGCGACTTGAACTTTCTCGTCAGATTCGTCAACGAATCTTCGATGCCCATTCGCTCCAGGCTGCTGGCACCCACGAAACCCACCGCGTCCGTCGCACGAATCACACGGTCGGCATCCTCGGGGGTATTGATCGGCCCGCCATGACAAAGGAAGAAGATATCCTTTCGCACGGTACTGGCGGCATCGATGATTTCCTGAGTCCGCTTGAGCGTGAAGTCCCACGAAACCACCGCGTTCGTGACGCCTATGCTGCCACCGATGGTGGTGCCAACGTGGGCAATGATCGCGTCAGCGCCGGCTTTCGCCATCTCGATGGCTTCTTCGGGTGTCGCGACATAGACCACGCTGAAGAGGTCCATCTTGCGAGCGAGTGCCACCATCTCGAACTCTTTCTTCACGCTCATCCCGGTCTCTTCGAGCACGTTCCGGAAGTGCCCGTCCACAATGGTGTGGGTAGGGAAGTTGTTCACGCCCGAGAAGCCCATCTCCTTCACTTGACCAAGCCAGTGCCACATGCGACGGCGTGGATCGCTCGCATGCACTCCGCAGATCACCGGCACTTCATCGACCACGGGTAGCACTTCAAATTCGCCGATCTCCATCGCGATCGCGTTCGCGTCGCCGTAGGCCATCAGGCCACAAGTGGAACCGTGGCCCATCATGCGAAAACGACCCGAGTTATAAATGATGATCAGGTCCGCCCCGCCCTTCTCGATGAATTTCGCGCTGATCCCCGTGCCAGCGCCGGCGGCGATGATCGCATGGCCATTCTTCAGCGTTGCGTGGAGCCGTTCACGCACTTCCTCGCGCGTGTAAGGGTTTCCTTTTCCCGTCCAGGGGTTTGGCATGGCGTGCTCTCCTGGCTTCCTATCACCCAATAGCGACGGCTGCCGTGGGTGCGATCGGTATTGATGGTAACGGGGATCATCCTACAAACGGAGTTCTTCTGTGCTCGGCCCGGTTTGTTACCTTCGTGTCAGCCTCTTCCCACCAGCGGCATCTGGGTGGCCATCACTGTCATGAAGAGCACGTTCGCCTCCAGCGGCAGGCTCGCCATGTAGACGACCGCTTTCGCCACCTGTTCCACGTCCATGGTGGGTTCGGGGGCGATGGAGCCGTTCGCCTGAGGCACGCCGGCCTTCATTTTCACGGCGAGGCCCGTATCGGCGTTGCCAATGTCGATCTGGCCGCAGGCGATGCCGTGCCTGCGGCCATCGAGAGCGGTCGACTTCGTCAGGCCCGTGATCGCGTGCTTCGTGGCGGTGTACGGTGCCGAGTTCGGCCGCGGGGCCTGAGCGGAAACGGACCCGTTGTTGATGATCCGCCCGCCACGAGGGCTCTGCCTCGACATGATGCGGAACGCCTCTCGCGTGCAGAGGAACGCCCCGGTCAGGTTCGCATCGACGACTCGACGCCAGTCCTCGAAGGAGAGCTCCTCGATCGGCACCGCGGGCGCGTTCGTACCGGCGTTATTGAAGAGCACGTCGACCCGGCCGAAGCGAGCCGTCACCGCTTCAAAGAGCGCCTGCACTGACGCAGGGTCGGCCACATCCGTGGGCACCGCGAGAATGCGTTCACGATCGGGGCCGGCGAGTTCGAGCGTCTGCTGCAAGCTCTCGGGGCGTCGGCCCGCGATGGCGACGGCGTAGCTTTCGCGGAGCAGGGCCAGGGCTGCCGCCTGGCCGATGCCGGAACCGCCGCCGGTGACGATCGCAACCTTCGACATCAGGGGCCTCGCTGCGGGTTTAATTCGGCTTCGCTTCCACGCCGCACGCCTTGAGAAGCGTTTCCTGCACGGCGTAGTCGTGCTCGGGGGTGAACTCGAACGCCTTCTCGCCGCGAATGACCCGGGCCATGTCGGCAGCGTCGCCGACGTATCGGCTGTACTTCGGGAAGGTCACGTCCTGGTAGCCCTTCTTGTATTCGCCACGTGGGCGATCAAGGGCAAGCCTCACGGAGGGGTTATCGAGTGGCTGAATGTGGAACGTACCCTCGGTGCCGCACACGACGATGTGTCGGCGAGCACCGCCTTCCACCTCGACGGCGGAGGAACGCACGGTGGCAGTCGCCTTCGGATAGCGGAAGACAGCGAGCATGCTATCCAGCAGCTTATCGTCGATCTTGGAGACATGCTGGGGGTAAGCGGTCACGTCGGCAGGCTTGCCAAGAATGGCGACGACGAGATCGACGACATGGCAGCCCAGCTCGAACATGATGCCGCCGGGGTACTCGGCGAGTTCGCGACGGCCGGAAGGTGGGACCACCTTGCTGATCGTCGTGTGCAATTCAAAGACGTCGCCCAGCCAGCCTTTCTTGAGCATGTCGCGAAGCAGCACCACCGCGGGGTTGTACCGGAACATGTAGCCCATCTGCACCATCAGCTTCTGCTTCGTGGCCAGGTCGAGGATCCGCTTCAATCGCGTCAGCGACTCGCCCGCGGGCTTGTCGATGTGGACGTGTTTCCCAGCCGCCACGCAGACCTCAGCGTTTTCGAGAAGGTCACGAACGCGCGTCTCGATCAGCACCGCCTGGAGACCGGGGACGTTCAGCAACTGCTCGCGCGTCATCAGGGGGAGATCGCGATACAAGGGTGACGATGACGCCTTCATGCGGAGCTTTTCATCCGGTTCCACAAGGCCCACCACCTCAAAATCCGGAGACTCGCGATACACCGAGAGCTTCGAGGCGTGAGCGTGGCCCAAGCCGATCTGGCCGATCTTGATCCTCGGCTTCGCGGTCGCCTCCGCGGTCAGGGCCGGCGAGGGCAGTGCCATTGAAGCGCCGAGAGCCTGAAGGAATCGTCGACGCTTCATGAGGCACCTGGGGTGAGTCGTGGCGAGTGCGGCGTGGCGAGTCGCGAGAACAGCGAAGAGTCGAGCCCCTCTTCAGTCCGTTCTATTTCTTCTCTCCCTACTCGCCACTCTCGACTCGCCTCGACGGGTGTAACCAAGTTCTCTGAGCCCTTGAAGTAGGTCACTCGCTCCGCGAGTGACGGCTTCGACTTGAGAATGAGGTTGATTCATTGGATATCCACCGCGTCCTCTTGAGTAAGCAACCGCTCGCGGAGCGAGTGGACTCCTTTGTAGACCCCGAGAATGTGGATGCACCCGCCACGACTTCCGCCCGGAATTCCCAAAGCCAGGGCCCCCAGACGTTCGATACAAACGGTAGCTTTTAACACGGATTCCTTACGAGAGATCGCGACATGCCGTTTCGCGGGTGCGTCATCCTGCTGCTTGGGCTCGGCTTCGCGGCGGGGGGGGCGGCCTTGGCGGCGGACCCAGCTCCCGTGCCCAACGGCTCGCCCTTGCCCGCACCGACCCCGCTGCCGGTGGAAGCGCCTGGCTGGCTCGGCTCGCTTCGACGCAGCCCTGCCGATGATGCCGCCGAACTACCCGCGACGCGAGACACCCAGACATATGTGTACGTGGTGAACGGCTTCGACCCCTTCCACTGGGCTCACCTGAAACGCCTCGCGGATCGGATTCGAATCAGTGGTTATCCCTACACCAAGTTTGGGGAATACTTTGACATGCCCGCCTTCGAGGCGGAGTATCGCAAGATCCGGGCCGAGAACGTTCACGCCCGCGTCGTGCTCATCGGCTATAGCGCGGGCTGTTATCCCGTGGTGGCCTCGGCTCAGCGGCTCATTCGCGAGGGCTTCCCCGTCGCGATGATCGGATTCATCGGCGGGGATTATCTGACCGACTCGGATTACAACCAGCCCAAGGTCGAGAAGATCGTGAACATCCGCGGCGACGGCTTCTTACTGACAGGCCAAAACCTCGTCTGGAACGGTTCCGACCTCCGCCGTGCCACGAATGTGAACCTGAGTAAGAACCACTTCGCATTGCCGCTTCGCCCGGAAACCTTCAAGGCTCTCTATCAAGGCCTCATCTCGCTCCCGGCACCCACCGCAACCCCGGCCACACCTTGATCCGCCCGGCCGCGCGTCAACATCTCGCTTCCAGCACCGTCAAGATCCCGCTCGCCAAACTTCAGTGCGAACTGAGACCGGGCAGGCCGATGTCCAGCACGATGACGTCGGGGTGGGACTCGCTGAATGTTTGGATCTGAAGTCGGTCTCTATCGGTCGTCGTTCCGAGAGGTGTGATCGCTCACGAATCGGGGTGTGCAGAATCACGAATTGGATCGGGATTTGCTCAGGTACTTCCTCAATGGTTTAGGATCTCGTCGATTATCCTGGGAATGAGGATTAGACCGATGAAGCAACCGAAGAATCCCGCGCCAACCCAGGGCGAACCAGCCCTGAACACCGCGTCCCCAGGGGGCGAAACGCACCAGACCGCTCAGGGAACGACTCCCGTTCTCACCACTCAACAAGGAATTCCGGTCTCGGACGATCAGAACTCTTTGAAAGTCGGGGCTCGCGGCCCCGTTCTGCTCGAAGATTTCCACCTCCGCGAGAAGATTTTCCACTTCGACCACGAGCGGATTCCCGAACGTGTGGTCCATGCCCGCGGTTACGGCGCTCACGGGTTCTTCGAGAACTATGGCAACCTCGCCTCTTACAGTCGCGCAGGTCTCTTCCAGCGTAAGGGGGAGCGGACTCCAGTCTTCGTTCGCTTTTCGACCGTCGCTGGAAGCCAGGGTTCGCCGGACCTCGCTCGCGACGTTCGGGGGTTCGCGGTCAAGTTCTACACTCAGCAGGGCAACTGGGACCTGGTCGGCAACAATATCCCGGTCTTCTTCATTCAGGACGCCATCAAGTTTCCCGACCTCATTCACGCCGCCAAACCTGAGCCGGACAGCGGATTTCCCCAGGCTCAGACCGCTCACGATAACTTTTGGGACTTCATCTCTTTGACCCCCGAAAGCATGCACATGATCATGTGGATCATGTCTGACCGCACTCTGCCTCGATCGTTCCGATTCATGGAGGGCTTCGGCGTTCATACCTTCCGCCTCGTGACGGCCGAGGGGAAATCCACTTTTGTAAAGTTCCACTGGAAGCCGAAACTGGGGCTCCAGTCAGTGGTTTGGAACGAAGCTGTCAAGATCAACGGGGCCGATCCGGACTTCCATCGCCGCGATCTGTGGAATGCGATCGATTCCGGCAACTTCCCCGAATGGGAACTCGGCGTGCAACTGTTTGACGAGGCGTTTATCAAGACCTTCGACTTTGACGTGCTGGACGCGACCAAGTTGATTCCCGAGGAGCAGATTCCGGTCACGCCCGTGGGCCGAATGGTCCTGGATCGACGAGTCGACAACTTCTTCGCCGAGACCGAGCAGGTCGCCTTCTGCACCCAGAATATCGTCCCCGGCATCGATTTCAGCGACGATCCTTTGCTTCAAGGGCGAAACTTCTCGTACCTGGATACACAATTGAAGCGACTGGGAAGCCCGAACTTTACCCACCTGCCGATCAACGCGCCAAAGTGCCCGTTCCATAACTTTCAGCAGGACGGCCACATGGCCATGCGAAACCCGAAAGGCCGGGCCAACTACGAACCCAACTCCTGGGGAGAAGCAGGCGGTCCACGAGAGTCCCCTTCCGCGGGATTCACAAGCTACCCGGAACCGGTACAAGGAACAAAGGTACGGGTCCGTTCCGAGACGTTTTCCGATCACTACAGCCAAGCCCGGCAATTCTACATCAGCCAGACATCCATCGAGCAGTTCCACATTGCGAACGCTCTGACCTTCGAACTGAGCAAAGTTCAGGCGCCCCCGATCCGTTCCCGGATCGTGGCCCACCTGTTGAACATCGATGCGGACCTCGCAGCCACCGTGGCCAAGGGTCTCCGGCTGAAGGAAATGCCAAAGCCGGCCGCCGCCGCCAAGCCGACCCGGCAGGATCTCAAGCCGTCCGCGAAACTGAGTATCGTCAACAATGGCCCCCGAAGCTTCGCCGGCCGCACGGTGGGAGCCCTTGTCACTGACGGCGTGGACGCTGCACTTCTGGAGACGCTGCGCAGCACACTCAAGGCAGAAGGAGCCATGCTGAAACTCGTGGCACCCGAAGTGGGAGGGGTCAAGGACTCTGGCGGAACATGGCACGACGCCGATGAGAAGATTGAAGGCGGCCCTTCCGTCCTCTTCGACGCCGTGGCAGTCCTTCCCTCCAAGGAAGGCGTGGCACTCCTGACAACGCTGTCCGCCGCCCGCGACTTCATTGCCGACGCCACGGCCCACCGCAAGTTCATCGGCTACACGGCCCAGGCGTCGCCCCTGTTGGAGAAGGCCGGTGTCGCCATCGACGAAGGTTTTCTTCCACTGAACCAAGCCAGCGACTGCAACGCCTTCGTGGCGGCCTGCCGCAAGCTCCGCTTCTGGCCACGCAGCGCAGCGGAAAGGTAAGCAAAAAGGTGATCGTTTCTCCGGAGGAGGCCTTGGCAATGATCCAGGATCGTCGATCGGTGCTGTCCGTACTCGGTCTCTCGCTACCCTTTGGATTTTTCACTCGCGGTTCCGAAGTGGGCCCGCCGCCGGTTTTACGTTTTCTCTCCTTCGAGGAGGCGGTGCGCCAGGCATTCGCCGACCCCCCTCCTCCCGCGATTCCTGGACCGGCCCCCGATTCACCTACCTGCCGACGCATCGAGGTTGGTCACTCCGAGAGACTTCAAGACGGTGTGCAAGGGTGTGAAAACGACCGCCTCTTTGCCGGGTTCCCTAAATGCCGTTTGAGGATCATCCGTACTGGCTTTGAACCCGGCCCCGTCCGCGGCGGAGCCCGGCTTTATATCGCCACGGTCGACATTACGCTGAACGAAACTCCCCTCGGCGACACACCCCGCCGACTCCTCGACTTCCGTCTACTACGACCCGCTCCCACGTTCGTAGAGGAAGAAACGGACCCGCTCTTGGCTGCGAAGAACTTGGGCCGCCCTTCCTCGCAGAAAGTTCCAAATCAGCGAACCCATGTGTCGATATGAGTTTCCGTGCTCGCCCAGCCCCGCTCGGCTCCGTCAACGAACTTGTCCGGCGAACCCATGTGCTGATTGAAGTCTCCTTTCCCCATCCTCCCCTCGCAGGAAGCGCGCTGACGCCTACGAACCTTGGATTGCGAGAGGCGACAATGTTTTCGAAGCTAAGCTTTGAGGACCACCATGATGACCCCAAGATACCCTTCTGAAGTCACGTTGTGGTGAGTGACTTTGATCTCGTTGAAATTCACTCACCGACTCCGAGCGAATCCAACTCTTTTGAGGAACGCTCGACCATCGTGCGTGTTGCTGCAGTTGCAAATGAGCTTTTAGGCCATGAATCGAAGGCATTGCTGCACAATCGTGTATCTCAATTGTGGGACGGTCATTCAGCGTCAAAGTGCCAGGTTCGAGAGGGGAGCACCGGCTTGCAGCTGGTGGGAACTCTACGCATCGGCGAGCCGCTATCAAGACGCCAAGCCAGGCCGAAGCCAGATGGGTCGAGACAACCTTTGAGTCTCGACGCGGAGCGAGTTTTGTGACTCGAGGCCCCGCGTCGCAGCCAAGCATGGGATGGCACGTCGCCGCTACTCGATCGTGGAAGTTCGAGAAGAAGATCGCGACTCAGCGAAAAAGGGCCGCAACTGGCAAAGACGACGCCGTAGGTCGTGCTCAGATTTTTGCCGGGGGTGATCCTATTCAATCAAGGAATCGGTCGTACTGTAAGTGATGGACATCGGCGTTGCCTCAAAAGAATGGCTCAAAGTAAAGTGAGAATTGAAGCAACCAGGAGAGGTGGCAGAGTGGTCGAATGCGTTAGTCTCGAAAACTAATGTACCAGCAATGGTACCGAGGGTTCGAATCCCTCCCTCTCCGTTATGTTTGAATGTGGTGCCCTGGAGGGCCTGAGTTTCAAGGGTTTTCGTCGCTTTCATCTTGGTCATTCCTTCGTTTGTGCTGAAAGTGTGCTGGATTCGATTCCCTTCGATTTCTGTCGATTCACCTCCTTCTGAGCAAAAGCCAACGTGGCTGGCGAACCGATCGCCAGCCATGCCGCTCACGCTATTCCGCAACCTTCTCGTCGCCGGAATGCTTCTCATCTTTTGTCTTTTCGTCCCCGGCCAGCTTCTTCATGGCGGCCTGGCTCGCGGCATCGTGGACGTGGGTGTAGAGGTCGATCACGTTCGGATCGACGTGGCCGACCCACTGCTTGACCACGGCCACGGGAATGCCTTTCAGCAAGGCGTGGCTGATGAAGCTGTGCCGGAACGTGTGCAGCTTGCCGTCGAACTTCAGCTTCTTCAATACTCGCTTCAAGGCTGAGAGCAGGCGACGCTCGGTCCACTGGCGGCCGCGTTCGGGGTTCGTCCTGATGGGCGGCATCGTCACCACCCACGTCCAGGTCCGCGGCAAACTTTCGATTGTTGCTCGCGATGCCGGGCTCAACGGCACGCCGCGCTGATCGCCGGTCTTCGGCTTCCAGCCGGACTTCGGACGAATCAGGAGGATGTTCTTCGCCTGGTCCACGTCGTCCCATGTCAGCCAGGCGAGTTCGCCGAAACGCATTCCGGTCTCGGCCAGCAGCGTCAACGCCGGGCGAATCTCGGCGTCGGCGGCGTTGAGGATCGACTGCACCTCTTCGATGGTCCAGCACGGCTGCTTCGTCGGTTTCGGCTTCGGCATCTTGACTCCCTTCATGGGGTCGGCGCCGACCATGTTCCGGCTCAGGGCGAAGTGAATCAGTTGCCGCAGGATGACGCACTCCGTGTACTTCGTCTTCGTGGCGGCGCCTTCGTCGGTCCGAATCTTGCGGTAGGCGTCGAGGAAGTTCAGGTCGAGCCCGGCGACTTCCTGGACGCGGCGTTTCTCGGCGAGAACCGCGATGCGGTTCAGCACGTAACGGTACTTCGTCATCGTCTTCGGGGCGCGGCCCTCGGTCGAGAGCATGTCGAGGTATGCCTCGACGGCCTTCCGAACGCCCACGGCTTCCACGGCGGGCTTCCAGAGGTCCGCGGTCAGCTTGACGTCGATCTGGGCGGCTCGGCGTCGGGCTTCCTTCTTGTTGGTGGTCTTCAGCGATTCGCGGAACTGACGCTTGTTGAACTGAAAGTTCGCGTACCACGTCTTTCCACGCTGGAAAATGCGAACGTGCTCGCCGACGAGTTCGTTACCGCCGTCGTCGGCTTCGTCGTCATCCGTTGCCATGCAGTTTTCCTTCCGAGATTGTTTGAAGAAGCCGGTCCCGACTTAGGCGAATGTGCTTGCCCATCCGCATCTTGCAGGAGTCGAGCAAGCCTTGGCTGGAC
>Ga0105046_10003843_pt1 | contig 23866 bp, 20 predicted proteins | sample MAT03_FD_78385 | JGI IMG/M metagenome (GOLD analysis project Ga0105046, IMG submission 78385) | Freshwater microbial communities from Lake Fryxell liftoff mats and glacier meltwater in Antarctica - MAT-03 (megahit assembly) | ecosystem: Environmental > Aquatic > Freshwater > Ice > Liftoff...
TCCGCACCGGGCGTAGTGTTCGGCCACGCAGATGGTTGCCGCCGTCCCGTCCGGGAAGCCGGCGGCGAGCGTCGGCCGCCCCAGGAAGCCGACCATGTTCGCGGCGTAGCTGCTGTTGCCGTGATCGCTATCCCCCGGCCCGGACGGCGGCAGCGTCGGGTCCGCCGGGCTCCGGAGCAGTGGGAGGAACCGCCCGTTCCACTCCTTGGCCTCGACGAACGGCATCACGGCGTCGAGGGGAGGGTCGTCAATACGACTCATTGCGTAACCGGTCTTGAAACCGGGCAGCCGACCGTCCTGCGTGTCCGTGTAGTGTTGGATTCCGAGGCCGATCTGGCGCAGGTTATTGGAGCTGTGCGACCGGATGGCGGCCTCCCGAACCTTCTGGATCGCCGGTAGGAGTAAGCCGATCAGGACGGCAACGATCGCCAGCGCGACGAGCAACTCAAGGAGCGTGAATCCATCACAGGTACGGCGCATCAGCTCCTCCCGTAGGCGGGGTAGGCAGGCCTATCCCGGAGTTACCCGACTTCTACCGCTGCCTCAAGCACTCACTGGACGATGATGCTGCCACTGACGACCTGCTGCGGATCCTCCTGCGTCCCGTTCTTGAAGGTTCCCTTCACCCGCACCTTGTACGTGCCGGCTTTCAATTCCTCCAGCGCGAAGGACCATGCGGGGTTCGCGGACTTCGTGAACGTCGTGTACACCTTGTCCATGTTGTTCACGTCCAGAATCTCGATCGTGACCTGCTCGCACTTCCAACCCAACGCCTTCTTGTTGCAGATCCCCGACCCCTTCAGCTTCCCGATCCCGTTCGACACGGGCATGTCCTTGTCGAACACGATGCTGTTCTTCCCCATCTGGCAGCAGGGGTTGGGGTCTTCCGGGTCGGGGCAGTCCTGTGCCTGGCCGCTGGACGCCGTCAGCGCCAGCATGCAGAACATCAGCCACGACCACAGCAGCATCGACCGCATGGGTGTACCTCCCGATGACTGCACCCCGCAAGCCCGACCAGATCGGTCGCGCGATGGTGCGAACAGTAATGCTAAACGATAACACCACCACCCCCCGCAACGTCAGAAACCGAAAAATTCGCACAACCTAAACCGCGAAGGTCAAGCCATGTCCCGCAAGTCGTCGGTCCTCATCACGGGCGCGTCCGGCGAGATGGGGCACGGCCTCATCGACCGCCTCGCCGCCGCCGAGCCCGACCGACCCGTCGTCACCCTCGACGTGAACCCGCTGCCGCCCGAGGTCGCGCCGAAGGTGCGGGCACAGATCCTCGGCTCCATCCTCGACCGCGAGGTGCTCGACCGCGTCAACGCCGAGTACGAGGTCGATCGCGTCTTCCACCTCGCGGCGCTCCTCAGCACCCGCAGCGAGTTCAGCCCGGCGCTGGCCCACAAGGTGAACGTCGAGGGGACGTTGAACCTGTTGGAGTTCGCGCAGAAGGAGGGCGAGAGCCACGGCCGGCCGGTCGTGTTCTTCTACCCGTCGAGCATCGCGGCCTACGGCCTGCCGGACCTCGCCGCGAAGGAGCGGGCCGGCCGCGTCGCGGAGGACTTGTTCAACGTGCCGACGACGATGTACGGGGCGAACAAGCTGTACTGCGAGCACCTGGGCCGGTACTACGCCCGCCACTACAAGCAGCTGTCGGCGGGGCCGTCGGCGGCGAAGGTGGACTTCCGCGGCATCCGCTTCCCCGGCCTGATCTCGGCCGTGACGGTGCCGAGCGGCGGCACCAGCGACTACGCCCCGGAGATGACGCACGCGGCGGCGGAAGGGAAGCCGTACGCGTGCTTCGTGCGGCCGGACACGCGCCTCCCGTTCATGGCGATGCCGGACGCGGTGGACGCGATCCTGCGGCTGGTTGTGGCGCCGCGGGAGGCGCTGACGCGGGCGGTGTACAACATCGGCGCGTTCGCCCCGTCGGCCGGCGAGGTGGAGGCGGTCGTACGCGGGGCGTTCCCGGGCGCGACGATGACGACGGCGGTGGACGAGAAGCGGCAGGGGATCGTGGACAGCTGGCCGGCGGACGTGGACGACGCGGCGGCGCGGCGCGACTGGGGCCACGCCCCGCGGTACGATTTCGCGTCGGCGTTCGGCGAGTACCTGATCCCGACCATCCGCAAGCGCTACGGGGGCTGACGACGGGTTGTGCGGCGTGGTAGAATCGGGCATTCACCCGCGAGCCGCCCGGCAGGTGAGCGAATGGCCACGGACGACGCCGGAGACCGAGGCGAAGACGAGTGCCGAATCCTGCTGACGAACTTGTGCGGGCGCCGCCAGCCCTTCTTCCGACCGAGGCCGCTCGGTGCGAAGTATCCGGCGTTCGACTACATTGTCGAGCTCGTTGACCGACCGGAGTACTTCTTCTTCGTACAGGTCAAGGCGACAGCCCTGGGGTATACCAGGAGGCCACGCCGGCTCCGGGTTCAACTGGATCAGGCGGATGTTGACAGGATGGTGGCGTGTCCCGTCCCGACGTACCTGGTCGGGATCGACGTGACCGCGCGGGAGGTGGGCTTTCTCCTCTCCGTCAACGAGCCCCGGCGGCGTGTGGCGAGCCTCACGACCCGGTTCCCGATCGACAGCGGCGTCCTGACCGAACTCCGCGACGAGGTCGTCGCCTTCCGGGCCAGCCGTGACATGCTCCTGCGAGGCTCCCGCTTCCGCGAATAGGCTCCCGCCATGACGACTGAAAAGCTGCCGTGGTTTGTCCTGGAGCGGAGCGAGCTCCTCGCCAAACTCCTGTTGACCGACCGGGCCGACGTGCGAATTCTCAGCAAGCAGGAACGAGACGACGGCGTGGACTTCGTGGTCGGCATCAGCGGCCGAACCGGGCTAGCGACCCCGATGTTCGTGGCCCGCGTACGGGGGACCACGTCGTCCGACCCACAGGAGTGCGTCCGGGCGATTGCGGCCCTGTTGCCGGACAACGTCCCCCTCGCCGTCTGGCCGACCTGCCTGTTCGTGATCGACGTGCGGGACAACCGAGCGTTCTACGCCTGGCTGGCCGAGCCGACGGTCGAAACCGGTCGACCGAGGCTCGCCTCTGTACCCACGCCGGTGTTTCAACCGCTCGACGCCGCCGCCCTCGATCACATCATCGACCGCGTGACCGCGTGGCACACGGCTTTGCGCCAGATGCTTCAACCCGCGTAGCCGCGCCGCCCCCTGCACTTCGCCTTCCGCGCCGCGCCCGGAGCGGCTATCATGCCCCTTCGCGCACGCCCGTTCACCGCCGAGTGCCGTCCCGATGGCCGACCGCAAGTTCGCGCACCTCCACCTCCACACCCACTACAGCCTCCTCGACGGGTTCAACCGCATCCCCGCCCTCGTCGAGCAAACCGCCAACCTCGGCATGACCGCCCTCGCCGTCACCGACCACGGCAACCTCTACGGCGCCGTCGAGTTCTACACCGCCTGCCGCGCCAAGGGGATCAACCCCGTCATCGGCTACGAGGCGTACCTCGCCCCCGGCGCCCGCACCGAGAAGAAGGCCGCCCGCCAGCACGACGCCTACAGTCACCTCACGCTGCTGGCGAAGAACGAGCAGGGTTTCCGCAACCTAATCAAGCTGTCCAGCATCGCCTTCCTCGAAGGCTTCTACTACCACCCGCGCATCGACCGCGAGGTGCTGGAGGCGCACAAGGACGGCCTCATCTGCCTCAGCGGCTGCCTCGCCGGCGAGTTCAACCAGTACATCCTCGCGGACAAGGCCAAGGAGGCGAAGGCGCTCGCGGCCTGGTACGCCAAGCTGTTCGGCAAGGACTTCTACGTCGAGATCCAGAACAACGGCATCGCCGCGCAGGACGTGTGTACGCCGGTCGCGGCCGACATCGCCAACACGCTCGGCGTGCCGCTCGTGGCCACGGCGGACGCGCACTACCTGTGCGCCACCGACGCCGAGGCGCACGACGTGCTGTTCTGCATCAACACCGGTCAGAAGCGCGACCCGCGGAAGCGCAAGTACCCCGAAGAGCGGATGCCGAACCCGTACTACGTCCGCTCCCCGGACGACATGTACAAGCTGTTCCCCGGCTACGAGGACGCCGTCGCCCGCAGCCAGGAAATCGCCGACGGCGTGGACATCCGCCTCGACTTCAAGAAGCGCCACTTCCCCGTCTTCCAGCCGCCGCCGAACCTGACGCCGGAAGACTACCTGCGGCAGCTGTGCGAGGCGGGCGTGACGGAGCGCTACGGCGACAACCCGTCCGACGCGGTGACGGCGCGCCTCGGGCACGAGCTGAACACCATCTGCGACATGGGCTTCGCCAGCTACTTCCTCGTCGTGTGGGACTTCGTCCGGTTCGCGCGCGCCGAGGGCATCCCGAGCACGGCCCGCGGCTCCGGGTGCGGGGCGATCGTGTCGTACGTGCTGTACCTCAGCCACGTCTGCCCGCTGGAGTACGACCTGCTGTTCGAGCGCTTCCTCGACCCGAACCGGAGCGAGGCGCCCGACATCGACATCGACTTCTGCCAGGACCGCCGCGGCCTGGTGATCGACTACGTGAAGCGGAAGTACGGCGCGGAGAGTGTGGCGCAGATCGGCACGTTCGGCACGCTGGCGGCGAAGGCGGCGCTGAAGGACGTGGGCCGCGTCCTCGACGTGCCGCTGGAGCGGGTGAACGCGCTGTGCAAGCTGGTGCCGATGAAGGGGGCCATCTCCGGCGACCTGGACGAGGCGATGGCGTCGCCGGACTTCAAGCGCGAGTACGACAACGACCCGCAGGTGCGGACGCTGGTGGACATCGCCCGGAAGCTGGAGGGGACCAACCGCAACGTCGGCACGCACGCCGCGGGGGTGGTGATCGCCAACGGGCCGATCACCGACTACGTGCCGGTGCAGCGGCCGCCGAAGAAGGGCGCCGACGGGAGCGAGAAATCCGACGTGACGATGACGACGCAGTGGGAGATGGGCATTCTCGAGAAGATCGGGATGCTGAAGATGGACTTCCTGGGGCTCCGCAACCTGACGGTGCTGGACAACTGCGTGAAGCTCGTCAAGCGGACGCGCGGCCAGGACATCGACCCGATGACGTTCCCGCTGGACGACAAGGCGACGTACGCGCTGCTGCAGCGGGGCGACGCGAAGGGCGTGTTCCAGCTCGAGTCGGAGGGCATCCGCGAGCTGCTGAAGCGGATGAAGCCGGACAACATCCGCGACCTGATCGCGGTGCTGGCGCTGTACCGCCCCGGCCCGCTGGAGGGCGGGATGGTGGACGAGTACATCGAGTGCAAGCACGGCCGCCGCAAGCCGGTGTACCCGCACCCGGTCGCGGAGGAAATCCTGCGCGAGACCTACGGCGTGATGTGTTACCAGGAACAGGTAATGCGCATCCTGAACCGGCTCGGCGGCATCGACCTGGCCCAGGCGTACGCCTGCATCAAGGCCATCTCGAAGAAGAAGCACGACATCATCGACGCCCGCAAGGCCGACTTCGTGAAGGGGTGCGTGGCCCAGGGCTTGACAGCTGATAAGGGCGAGGAGATATTCAATCTGATAGTCAAATTCGGGGGATATGGTTTCAACAAGTCGCACACGGCCGCCTACGGGCAGATCGGCTACCAGACGGCGTACCTGAAGACGCACTTCACCGCCGAGTACATGGCGGCGCTGCTCTCCTCCGAGATCGACGACGGGAACAAGCGCGACGTCATGGTCGATCACATCGCCGACGCCCGGCGGCTCGGCGTCGACGTGCTGCCGCCGGACGTCAACCGCGGCCTCGCCGACTTCACCGTCCACAACAACCGCATCGTCTTCGGCCTCACCGCCATCAAGGGGCTCGGCCGCGGCGCCGCCGAGGAGATCGTCCGCGCCCGCGAACAGGACGGCAAGTTCAAAGACCTGTTCGACTTCGCCGAGCGCGTCGAGCGCCGCACCGTCCAGAAGGCGGCGGTCGAGAAGATGGTGCAGGCCGGCGCGTTCGACGCCTTCGGCAAGCGGGCCGCGCTGTTCCAGGCCGTCCCCAAGGCGTACCAGTCGGCCGACGAGCGCGCCGCCGACCGCCGCCGCGGCCAACAGAGCTTCTTCGACATGTTCGGCGACGGCGACGACGGCGCCGCCGCGAAGGCCGGCAGCGCCCACGGCCTTCTCGACGTGCCCGAGTGGCCGGACGCGGAGAAGCTGAAGTTCGAGAAGGAGGCGCTCGACTTCTACGTCAGCAGCCACCCGCTGGCGCAGCACGAGGAGCAGCTGAAGCGGTTCCGCACCCACGACGCGGCGCAGGTGCTGAAGCTCCCGGCCGGCACGGCGGTGCTCGCGGCCGGGATGGTGACGCAGTTCCAGGTGCGGACGGCGCAAAAGAGCGGCAAGCGGTGGGCGATGTTCTACCTCGAAGACTTTACCGGCCAGTGCAAGTGCATCCTGTGGAGCGACGAGTACGCGCGCCTAAAGGACGTGGTGGTGAACGACGCGGTGTTCCTGTTCGAGGGCGCGGTGGAGTGGCGCGAGGGGGGCAGCAGCGGCGACCTGATCGTCAAGAAGGTGCTCACGATGGAGGACGCCCGCCGCGAGATGACGAAGAGCCTGCTGCTGAAGCTGCCGTACACGGACGACGAGGAGGCGCTGCGGAAGCTCGACGCGGTGAGCCTGGTGCTGAAGCGGAACCGCGGGCAGACGCCGGTGTTCCTGAGCGTCCGCGACGGGAACGGCAAGCAGGTGCAGCTGAAGGTGGGGGCCGAGTTCGCGGTGAACCCGAACACCCTGCGGGCCGAGGAACTGGAGATGCTGCTCGGCCCGGGGGCGGTGCTGTTCACCCGGTAGGGGCGTAAGCTAGCACCCCCGGCGAGCCGACCGCCGTGAGGCGGCGGGTGACGTTCCTGAAGCGCGTCACCCGCCGCCTCACGGCGGTCGGCTCGCCAGCACCATTCCACGCGACCACCCCATGACCCGCCCCCTGGCCCTGGTGACCGGCGCGAGCGCCGGGATCGGCAAGGAGATCGCCCGCGTCCTCGCCGCCGACCACGACCTCGTCCTTTCCGCCCGACGGGCCGACGAGCTCGCCGCCCTCGCCGCCGAGCTCGCGCCGACCGCCGCCTGCACCGTCGTCCCCGCCGACCTCGCCGACCCCGCGGCGCCGCAACTCCTGTTCGACGCCGTCACCGCCGGCGGCCGGCCGCTCGACGTGCTGGTCAACAACGCCGGCTTCGGCGACTTCGGGTTCTTCGCCGCATCCGACCTGCCGAAGCAGCTCCGCATGGTGCAGGTGAACTGCACCGCGATCACCGAGCTGACCCACCGCTTCCTCCCCGGCATGATCGAGCGCAAGAACGGCCGCGTGCTGAACGTCGGCTCGGTGGCGGGCTTCCAGCCGGGGCCGCTGATGGCCGTCTACTACGCCACGAAGGCGTATGTGAATTCGCTGTCGCAGGCGCTGTCGAACGAGCTGGCGGGGAGCGGCGTGACGGTGACGTGCCTGTGCCCGGGGCCGACGAAGACGGAGTTCGCGGCGGCGGCGGGGCGGAAGGAGAAGCAGTCGTTCAGCGTGGCGCAGCGGCTGACGGCGCGCGACGTGGCGGAGATCGGCGTGGCGGCGATGAAGCGCGGCACGCCGGTGGTGGTGCCGGGGATGGGGAACAAGCTGCTGATCGCGGCAGAGCGGCTGCTGCCGCGCGGGGCGGTGGTGCGGGCGGTGCGGTGGATGCAGGAGAAGCGGATGCCTTGAGTCGATCCGCCGCTTGCGGCGTTGCACCGCCGCGAGCGGCGGACCGTCAGGCCATCGCCACCAGCACGCCCCCGAGGGGGAACGTGGTGTCCATCGGGCTCGGGGTGCGCGTCAGCGCCTCGCCGGCGCGGCGGCGCACCTCGGCGTCGTCGTCCTCGACCACCAGCCGCAGCGCCGCCGCCACCTGGGGGTCGTCCGGGGCCATCTGCCCCAGCAGCGTCGCGCACCGGCCGCGCAGCTCGGGGTCGATGTGGCCCAGCCCCTGCACCACGGCGCCGAGCGCCGGCCGACCCACCTTCCGCAGCGACGCCGCAGCCACCACGCGGGTGCGCGTCTCGGGCTCGCCCAGCATCGTCACCAGGCCGGGGGCCGCGGCCTGCGCCGCCGGGCCGAGCCGGCCGGCGGCGCCCGCGGCGTCGCGGCGGACGCTCGGGTCCGGGTCGCGCAGGCAGCTCACCAGCGCCGGCAGGGCGGCGACGGCGTGGGCGCCGAAGTCGCCCAGCGCCCGCGCCGCCCGCCGCCGCACCCGGGCGTACGGGTCCTTCAGCGCGGTCGTCAGCGCCGCCACGCGCTTCGACGGCGACACCGCCAGCTCCGCCAGCGCCACCACCGCCAGCTCGCGCACCTGCCCGTTCGGGTTCTTCTGGGCGTCGGTCAGCACGTCGAGGGCGATGCCGGTCTGCGAGTCCGGGAGCCCGTGCACCAGGATGGTGAACACGAGCTTGTGCATGACCTGCGGGGTGAGCGGTTCCATGGTCGGCCGGTCGGGAATCGGGGGGCGGGTATCGAACCCTAGCTCACCGCGGGTGCGGGGGTACGGGCCGGGCCGCGAATTTCGCCCCGCCCGCACCCCCACACCCGCGGATTCCGTTCCCGCCTCAGTTTCCGGCCGCCCGGACGCACCCGGCCCCTGACGGGGCACGGCTCGCCGGCCGTGTCCGGCGCCGCGCCCGTCGCTACAACACCGCTTTCGACCATTCCGGGGTGAAGCCATGGCCGACGGCCAGCAGTTCGTCGGGCTCGATGTGGGCGGGACCACGATGAAGGGGGCCGTGGTCGCCGGCGACGGCACCCCGCGGTCGAAGCCCGTCGTCATGGACACCAACCCGGAGCGCGGCCAGGACGCCGGCCTCGAAACGATGTGCGAGACGATCCGCCGCGCCGTCGCCGCCGCCGGGTTGGAGATGAAAGACATCGCGGCGATCGGCGTGGCGACACCCGGCCTGATGGACATTAAAGCCGGCCTGATCCTCGACCCGCCGAATCTGAAGCCGTGGAAGAACGTCCCGGTCCGCGACCACATCCAGGGCGTGTTCCAACTCCCCACGATCTACCAGAACGACGCCAACGCCGCGGCCTACGGCGAGTTCTGGGTCGGCTCCGGGCAGGACGCCCGCAGCATGGTGCTGTTCACCCTCGGCACCGGGGTCGGCGGCGGCATCATCATCGACGACGTGATCCTGTCCGGCGAGCACAGCCACGGCGGCGAGCTGGGGCACCTGCGGATCGAGCTGCCGGACCGCGGCCGGCTGTGCGGGTGCGGCGCCCGCGGCTGCCTGGAGGCGTACGCCAGCGCCACGAACGTCGTCCGCCGCGCCCGCGAGGAGTTGGCCGCGTACCGCGGGGCGACGGCGCTGCGCGACTACTACACCGCGAACGACGACGTGCTGACGGCGAAGGTGGTGTTCGACCTGGCGCACGCCGGCGACGAACTGGCGATGAAGGTGGCGGACGACACGGCCTTCTACCTGGCGCTCGGGGCGACGGCGCTGACGGCGGTGGTGGACCCGGAGATGGTGGTGTTCGGCGGCGGGATGGTCGGGTCCGGGGAGTGGTTCCGGGCGAAGATCGAGGCGCAGGTGAAGCGGTTCGGGCTGCCGTTCCCGACGCGGTCGCTGAAGATCGCGTTCGCGTCGCTGGGGTCGGACGCGGGGTTCATCGGCGCCGCCGGGTGGGCGCGTGCGGTGACCCGCGGGAAGGGGTAATCGTGCAAGCGACGTTGCCGCTTGCGGCTTCGCGCTGCCCAGCGCGAAGCCGCAAGCGGCAACGAACCTTCACGTCGGCGCCCGGAACGCCACCTGCGAGCTCGTCGCCAGCGGCCAGCTCTTGTACCGCCCCAGCACCTCGAACCCCGCCGCCCGCATCTGTTCGACCAGCACCGCCGTCGGCACCGTGGGGCCGTCGTCGAGCAGGGCCAGTCCGCCGGGCGCCAGCACCCGCCGCACCTCCGCCGCCACCGGCCGCACCGACTCCGCGTCGAGGTGGTGGCCGATCACGCCGCTGCTGTTCACCACGTCGATCGAGCCGTCGGGAACCGCACCCCCCGCCGGGTCGCGCAGCGGCTCGGTGATCCCCTGGCAGACGAACCGGACGCGCACGCCGGGTGCGTAGCCACGACCGCTGGCGACCTCCGTGAGCGGGGCGGCGAGCTCGTAGCCGATCACCTCGGAGCCGGCGGGGGCGAGTGCGGCGAGGACGCGCGTGGACGTGCCGGTGCCGCAGCCCAGATCGAGGGCGTGCCACGGGCGGGCCGGAAGCCGACCCGCGAGCGCCCGCGGGATGGTGCGGCGGTTGGCCCAGTCCTGCCGGCCGTTCACCGCCTCGAACTCGGCCGCGCTCATGGCCGCGTACCCGGCGGCGACGGCGGCCGGGTCGGTGCTGCGGAAGCGGACGCCGCGCCGCGCCAGGGCGCACTCGGCCCGCCACTGCCGCCAGCACACCGCGAGCACGGACATGGAAGAGGAGTCCTACGCGCCAGGGGGGCGAAGCCCACCCGTTGCAACGGGTGGGCTGTCAACCGGTGGTGCCGCCTGCGGCCCGCGCAGGTAGCGCGACCACAGCGCCGCCGCGGGCGGGGCGAAGGCGTACCAGCACACCAGGATCGGCACCGCCACCCGCGGCACCGCCATCACCACCGCCAGCGCGAACACCACCACCAGCAACAGCCGCCGGTTCCGCCCGCGCCGCAGCAGCTGCTTGAACAGGTGGGCGTAGCGCACCCGCGACACCATCAGCACCGCCACCCCGAACGTCACCAGCGGCAGCAGCCGGGCCGCCCACAGGTCCATCAGCTCCGCCGACGCCGACGGCTCCGCGTCCGACACCAGCTGCGGGCCGAACAGCGCGATCGGGAACGACGCCACCACCGACGCCGCCGCCGGCGACGGCAGCCCGGTGAACCCCTTCGCCTTCTCCTCGGCCGCGAGCTCCGGCGGGGCCGGCGGCTCCACGTTGAACCGCGCCAGCCGCAGCACCGCCCCCACCACGTACAGCGCCGCCGCCACGAACAGCAACCGCGGCGGGATGCCCACCTGCTCGAACTTCGCGATCGCCAGCATCAGGAACGCCGGCGCCGCCCCGAAGCTGATCGCGTCGCACAGCGAGTCGAGCTCGGCGCCGAACCGACTCGTCTGCCCGGCCCAGCGGGCGGCGGCGCCGTCGAGGCCGTCGAACAGCATCGCCAGGAGGATGAGGCACCCGGCCACGAACAGCGCCGTGCCCGGCTCGTACCCGGCCCACCCGGACGCGAACGCGATCGCCCCGAACCCGCACACCGCGTTGGCGAGCGTCAGCACCGTCGGCAGGACGGCGAACACCTTGGGCCGCGGCCGCCGCCCGCGCAGCTTCAGCTTCATGTCGCCCCCGGCGTGGTGTACTCCGCCAGCACCGACAGCCCCGCCTTCACCTTGTCGCCGATCTTCGCGTGAACCTTCAGCCCCGCCTCGCGCGGCATCACCAGCTCCGTGCGCGAGCCGAACTTGATCATGCCGAACCGCTCGCCGCGCCCGACGGCGTCGCCGGGCTTCAGCCAGCACACGATGCGGCGGGCGATGGCCCCCGTGATCTGCCGGATGACGTAGCGGCGGTACGGCGGCGCGTCCTCCTGCATCCGCACCGCCAGCTGCTCGTTCTCCCGCGCCGACTCGGGGCGGATCGCGTTCAGGAACTTCCCCATCTTGTAGCGCAGCCCCACGACGCGCCCGGCCACGGGGGCGCGGTTCAGGTGGCAGTTGAAGATCGACAGGAAGATGCCGATCTGCACCGCCGGCCCGCCGACGAACTCGTCGTACTCCAGCTCCTCGATCAGCACGACCTTGCCGTCGGCCGGCGAGACGACGAGGCCCGGGGCGGCGGGCACGGCGCGCTCGGGGTCGCGGAAGAACCACACGACGAGGAGCCACGCCACCGTCAGCGCCGCGACGACGACCCACCCGAGGGCGGCGAGGATGCCGTCAACACCGACGAGGACGAGCCCGGCGGCGAGCGCCTTCGCGGCACCGGCGGTGAGGACGGAGAAGACCAGAAGTTCGGCGAGGCCGGCGCGGGCGAACGGGACGCGGTCGCGCCAGCGGAACGGGTCGTCGTGCGGCTCCCAGTGGTAGCCGCCCTGGTTGCGGTAGAACTTGAGGTCGCGGGGGTCGAGCACCTCGAACGGGCACGGGTTGAATTCGCCCTTGCGCAGCGCGGCCATACGGCGGACGTAGCCGGGGCGGAACGTCTTGAGGTAGGCGCGGCGGGCGCGGCCCCAGGCGAGTTCGAGGCGCATCACGACGCCGCCGCCGGGCTGGACGGACGTGAGTTGGGGGTCCATCGGCTCAGGCGGGAGCGGGGCGGCGGACGACATGCGGGTTCCGGGGGGTACGGGGCTCGGGGCTTCGCCGCTCGCGGCGGTGCAGCGCCTACGCTGCACCGCCGCGAGCGTCGAAGCCCCGAGCCAAATTCAGTCCATCCGGGTGAACGGCAGCACCACGGCCGGCGGGAAGTTCCGCCACACCCGGCGCGGCGGGTCGGGCCGGAAGCCGGTCGCGTCGAACCGCCGCCACGCCTTCTGGGAGTAGGTGAATTGTACGAACCGCCGGCCCGGCCGCAGCGCCCCCGCGACCGACCCGAACACCCGCCGCGGCAGGTCGCCCGGCAGCACCAGCATCGGCAGCCCGCTCACCACCGCCGCCACGTCGGACGGCGTGCAGCCGAGGCCCGCCAGGTGCACGTCCAGCCGCGACGCGCAGCCGTTCACCACGGTCGCCCCCGGCACCGCCCCCCGCAGGTGGGCCGCGAACCGCTCGTTCAGCTCGACGGCGACCACGCGGGCCGCGGGGAAGCGGCGGACGAGTTCGCGGGTGAACACGCCGGTGCCCGGCCCCAGTTCCAGGATCACCTGGCCGGGCGCGACGGGGCCGACGGCGTCGGTCATGGCGCGGGCGAGGACCTGGCTGCTCGGCCCGAGTGCCCCGGTGAACCGCCAGCGGCGAACGATCTCGCCGTAGAACATCAGCGTTTCGCGCATCAGCCGGGCTCTCCGCCGGGCGCCCCGCCGGGAGCGGGACGTGTCATTGGTTTAGCGATCCGCGGCCGCCGGGCGAGGGCGCGCCGCCGTCAAGACTAGTACAATCCGCGCGCCGCGCTGGACGCCCGATCCGCCCGCGGGGATACTGACCCCCGCCCGCCCTCACCCCGGAGCCGCTCATGCGCGTCCTCGCCGTCCTGTTCGCCGCCGCCGCGGCGCTCCTCCCCGCGTCCGCCCAGCCGCCCGCGCCGGAGAAATTCTCCGACGACGGGTTCGTCCGCATCTTCAACGGCACCGACCTGACCGGCTGGACGGTGTCGGCCAAGACCGGCCACAGCCGCACCAGCGGCAACAAGTCCGGCGGCAAGTGGGTGGTGAAGGACGGCGCCATCGTCGGCAGCCAGGACGTGCCGGGCAACGGCGGCATCGTCATTACCGACAAGCAGTACGGCGACTTCGAGGTGGTGCTGGAGATGAACAACGACGACGGCCCGGACAGCGGTCTTTTCTTGCGCAGCACCGACACCGGCAAGTGCTACCAGGCGATGATCGACTACCACAAGGGCGGCAACCTGATGGGCGTGTACGGCGAGGGGATCGGCGGCCGGCCGCACGTCCGCAACTTCGACTTCGGCAAGGACGTGAACGAGATCGTGGTGCCGAGCAAGCAGACGCCGGAGTTCAAGAGCCCGGTGAGCGCCGCGGACTGGAAGGCGTTCTGGAAGCACGGCGAGTGGAACGAGCTGCGGGCGCGCGTAGAAGGCAACCCGCCGAAGATCACGACGTGGATCAAGGGGGTGAAGTTCCTGGAGTACCAGGACACCGAGAAGCGGCTCGGCGACGCCGGCGGCATCGCCCTGCAGGTCCACGGCGGCGGCGACTACACGACGCAGTTCGTGCGCTACCGCAACATCCGTGTCAAGGAACTGGGCAAGAAGTGACCCGCGGCCGGCGTCGCTCGGGCCGAGATAATTGTTTCCGCCGCGCCCCCCACCGGGTCGCGGAAACATGTCACCGATTCAGAATGACGTGGGTACGATCCCGCGGCGGCAGCGACGATCGGTGCATCGTGCGGCCCGGCAACGGGTTGCGGTTGCGGGCCTGCGGGTGGCGGGAATAGCCCCCTCTGCCGACGTACACGCCGTCGGCGAGCACGGCGCCGCCGAACGGGTCGAGGTCGCTTGGAGTGGCTCTTACTCCCGTGTTCGCGTACTGACCCGCGGGCTGTCCGCGTTGTGTCGCGCACTTCGGACTCCGGGGGAGGTGGTTCGCCCCCTCACCCCGCGTGCTTCGCCGCGACCCTCTCCCCCGGGGGGAGAGGGTGGGGCGTGGTCGGCACCCATTACGGGCGGGCATCGCGCCGCCGACGCCCGGGGGCGACGCCCCTTCCGTCGGCGCGTGGTTGCCCGCCCACGATGATGGCCGGTGGCCTCCCACCCTCTCCCCCCCGGGGGAGAGGGTCGCGGCGAAGCACGCGGGGTGAGGGGGCGAACCACTCACGATGTGAGTCGACACCACGCACCCGCCCCCGACAACCCGCGGGCCAGTACCGTGGGCAGCAGTATCACAGGCCGCTGTCGGGCATCCCCGCCAGGACCGGCGCTACGCCGGGGGCGGAACGCCGGCCGAGTCGGCGGTTTCGGGATCGTCGCCGTTGAGAACGTGATCCCGGTCGGCCGTCACGATGTCGGTCGCCAGCCCGAGCCGACCGAGCAGGCGGATCAACAACCCGGTCACGTCGAGTTGATACCACCGCCGGCGGGTGAACGCCGCACGTGGGGCGGCGTGGTGGTTGTTGTGCCACCCGTCCCCGAATGTGACCGCGGCCAGTAGCGTGTTGTTCCGGCTGTGAACCCGCCGCGACGCCCACCCGCCGAGACGTGCCCGAACGGTGGAAGCCCCACCGCGGCGGCTCAAGTCTTCACGTAGCACGTCCAGGCGATCCGACCCGTGTCCGCCGTCCGCTCGACCTTCAGGTAGTTGAACGGCGGGCAGTTGCCGTAGCTGAACTTCTCTTCGGTGTCGCCGCACCGCCAGTAGAACGACGACACCATGCTCTCCAGTTCGACGAATTTGGCCTCGCCGGCACGCACCTCGACCCGCCCTTCCCGCCCCGGAACGCTCACGACGTTCCCCTTCGAGCAGGCGTCCTTCTCCCCGTAGAAGACCTGGATCAGCCCGTCCGCCGGGCCGTGGCGTTCGGTCTGGTCGGTCTCGCCCCCGCCGTCCGCCGTCCGCCGTCCCGCCCAGCGCCTCCCGTGCGATCTGCGTGATTCGCAGGAGCGCCTCGCGTAGCCGTGCTTCGCTGGCCATGTCAGCGTACCTCCGGGTGAATTACAGGTTCGTTCCTGCCGCCAACGGGTCGCCCGGCGTCCCGCCCGGACGCGCCGGTTGCCGCGGACCAATGGCGGGGTCCGCAACCGCACCGGCCCAGCGACTCCAGTCGTACCGGTCGAGCAACCACGTGTGGATCGCTTCGACCATCGGCGCGTAAGCCGGTGCCGCGCGGCGGGAGTCGTAGACCACGAACTCCAAGTCGCACTGGTGGTAAGGGTCGAAGAAGCGCGGCAGGTCGGATGTCCCGAGCGACAGCGGGCACCCGCCGAGGCGGCGGAGGATGTCCGCGGACCGGTGGCGGTGGGTGGCCGTCGAGACCACAAGACAGTGGCCGACGACGCCGTACAGCGACCAGCACGCCAGCGGGAGGAGGAGTGTGGACAGCGAATGCCGTGCGTCCTCCGCGACGGCCCAGCCGCCGACTTCACCGATTCTCAGACCCAGGGCCGACGCCCGCTCGAACTACCCCCGCAGGGCGGCGTCATACGTCCGCCCGGCAGGTTGTTCCATCCGGCCGACACACGCGTAGCAGCCCAGGTCGGCCGGCCCGATCCAGGCAGAATGCCGCACCAACCGTAAGCAAGCGGCGACCTCGCCGGAGGGGGCCGGCAGGTAGAGTTGCCACTGGTCTTCGTCCCCGGCCGCGGCGTACCGCCCGTCCGTCCCGAGTGCGGATTCCGGGACCGCCCCGTCGCGGAGGTACACGGCGCCCCGGAACCGCTGCACCCGGGCGAGTTCGGCGTCGTACTCGTCGGGGGCCATCCCCGCGACCGCCCGCGGCGGCAGCAGCCGCAGGTCGAACCCGTCCGGCAGGCGGTCACGAGGCACGCGCGGCCCCCAACTCGGCCAGGGCGTGCGCCAGCACCGCGTCCCACACCGGCAGAGGGTACACCGCCGCGAAGCAGTCGAAGGCGTACTCGATCGCCTCGGCCGCGCCCGCGAACTCGGCCGCCGCCACCCCGATCAGGTGCTTCAACAACTTGGCGTGCGACACGTCCTCCTCGGCGTGCACGTCGATGAACCGCCGGGCCGGCATCGGAAACCCCTTCCGCCCGAGTTGCTCTTGCAGGCGGGCGGTGAGCACCGGGGTGAGCGCCTCGAACGGGTACATGTAGCCGAGGTACGCGAACGGCGACTCCCGCTCGGCCAGCATCCGTACCGTCGCCGCCATCGCGTAGGAGGCCGGGGTGATCCGCCGCTCCCGCGCCCACGTCTCGTCGCCGCCGAGCTTCACGAAGTCGGCCAGCGCCATCTCCCCGTGGTCCACCTCCTCCAGGTCGTGTCGGATCATCACCTTCATCAGGTCGGGCCGGTTCTTCGGCATCCGGCCGATCGCGGTGAACGTGGCTTCGGTGACGTGCGGGCCGTACGAGAACACCTCCAGCAGGACGTACTTGACGACGGTCAGGACGAACCGCGGGTCGGCGTCCGTGTCGAGCGCCCGGCGGTACGGCTCGCTCGCCTCGATCCGCCGGAGCAGGGCGGCGAGCTTCCGGTCGATGTGGTCCGCGAACGCGGCGGCCGGCGTCGGGTGCATGGGCGAGGGTCTCGGGCGGTCGGGGTCGTCACGGTTCGTAGTCGCCGGGGTGCGTGCGTGGTGCTGGTCCCCGTCGGAGGTGGTCCGCCCCCTCACCCCGCGTGCTTCGCCGCGACCCTCTCCCCCGAGGGGAGAGGGTGGGCGCACCCGGCCCCCGTCATGGGCGGGCATTGCGACGCCTTCGCAGGGGAGTACCACCCGGCGTCGGCGCGTGGTTGCCCGCCCCTGGCGAATGCCGGGTGCCTCCCACCCTCTCCCCTCGGGGGAGAGGGTCGCGGCGAAGCACGCGGGGTGAGGGGGCGGACCACCTCCGACGAAGACCAGCACCACGCACGCACCCCGGACACCTGTGGGTCAGTCGGCCCGCTCCCACCACCGGCCGGTGCCCGGCCACTCCAGCCGGCGGCCGTCGGGGGAGAGCGTGTACGTCAGGTCGTGGACCCAGTTCCGCAACCGGCCGTCGGGCTCCACGACCAGTTCGGTCGCGTGGGTCGATCCCGTCGTGCCGAGCGCCGTCGGCACGTCGGTCGGGTCGTCCGGCCCGGCCGGGGGCGTCGTGCCGAAGGAACACCGCGCGTCCGGGCTCCCCAGGTAGTGCCAGTGCCCGCGGTACGGCACCAGCGCCGCCCGGACCGCCGCCGCGTGCCGGTCCGCTTCGGCGAACGCCCGCGGGTCCGCCGGGAACCGCTTCAGCTCCGCCAGCGCCGCGGCGACCGGCTCGCTCCGCAGCGTCCAGTCGATCCCCAGCCCGGGCACCTGCACGATGATCGGCCGCTGCTGGTTCAGCTCCCGGTACTCGCCCCGGCCGAACAGCACCCGCGTGCTTCCGACGCGCGTGTCGAGGAACAGCCGCAGCCGGGTCGGGCCGAGACCGGCGGGGGCGTCGTGGTGGCGGATCTCCAGGTCGAACCGCGCCCGGAAGTCGTACGCCTCGACCTTCGTCACCACCACGTCGCCGCCGTCGAGCGCCAGCGGCTTCAGCGCCGCCGTCACCTTCGGCAGCACCTCGGCTTCGAGCACCCGCTTGTTCCGCGCCGGCAGCGATTCCGGCTCGGGAGTCGGCGGTACCACCGCGACGGGCGTCGGTTGCGCCGGTGCGGGTGCGGGTGCGGTCAGCGCCGCCCCCACCGCCCCGCACGCCACCAACCCGACGGCGCCGGCCCACGCCCGCGCGCCGACCGGCCGCGTCGCCCACCACGCGGCCAGCGAGCCCGCCAGCCCCGCCGGCCGCGGCACCACCGCCGCCGCGGCGCGGACCGTCGCCTCCACCCACTCGGCCGGCACCGGCCACGCCCCGGCCGCGGACGGCAGCGCCGCGGCGACCGCCGGCGCCGAGCCCAGCGCCGCCCGCAGCTTCTTCAGACCCCGGCTCACGTTCGCGTCCACAGTTCCCTTCGGCTGGCCGAGGCGGGCGGCGGCCGCGGCGTGGGTCAGGCCGTCCAGGTACACCAACTCCAGCGGCAGCCGGAACCGGTCCGGCAGCGCGGCCAGCGCCGCCCGCAGCCGCGCCGCCTCGTCCGCCGGGAGTGGGTCGGGCGGCTCCGGGCGGGGGTCGGCGGCCGTCGCCATCGCGTGCCTCCGCTGCCGGGCCTCGCGCCGCCGGATGTTCGACGCCACCGTCCGCGCCACCCGCGCCAGCTACGCCGCCAGCCCGTCGCGGCGGCGGAGCGTGTGGCCGTGCCGCACCAGTCGCAGGAACGTTTCCTGGAAGGCGTCGCGGGCCAGGTCGTCGCGGCCGAGGACCGCCCGGCACGCCCGCCCGACCACCCCGGCGTGGCGCCCCACCAGCTCGCGGAAGGCGGCTTCGTCGCGGGCGTCGAGGTAGCGGCCGAGGAGGTCGGCCGTGGACAGCGCGGCGTAGCCGGCGCGCACGGCGGCGCCGTGGAGGTCGCCGCTGGTCAACCGGGTCGTCACGCCGCGCCGCCTCCGGGTTCAAGGGGAAGACACCGGCCGGGCCGGCGTGCTTGCAACAATACCGTCCGGGAGTGTAAACGAACGCGGGGCGGGTTGCCCCGCTTGGGGTCACCGCCCCGTCACCCCACCGCGTCCTCGCGGTCCGCGAGGTCCAGCGCCGGGAGGCGGGGGAAGCGGCGGCGCGGGCTTCGTGGTGGCACCTCGGGTGGTCGTCGCGTATTGTTGTGAGTGTCATGTTGTGCGGAGCCGCCCATGTCCACCCCGGTCGAGCCGCACCGCACCGCCGCGGCCCACGACCCGCACGGCTCCGCGGCGGGCGACCGCGACGAGACCGCGGCCACGTCCTCCCCCGGCGGCCCGACGGCGGCTCCGCGGTTCGGCCCGCCCGCCGCCGAAGGTGAAGTCGGCGTCCTCGGCCCGTACCGCGTGCTCAAGGAGCTCGGCAAGGGCGGCATGGGCGCCGTGTACCTGGCCCTCGACACGCGGCTCGACCGCAAGCTGGCGATGAAGGTGATGCTCCCGGAGTTCGCCGCCGACGCCGCGGCCCGGGAGCGGTTCCTGCGCGAGGCCCGGGCCGCGGCCAAGGTCTCGCACGACAACGTGGTCGTCGTCCACGAGGCCGACGAGCGCGACGGCGTGCCGTACATCACCATGCAGCTCCTCCAGGGCTACCCGCTCGACGAGTACCTGAGGCAGAAGGGCGCGCCGCCGCTGCCGCACGTCGTCCGCATCGGCGCCCAGACGGCCCTCGGGCTGGCCGCGGCCCACGCGCACGGGCTCGTCCACCGCGACATCAAGCCCGCCAACCTGTGGCTCGAAGCGCCGAACGGGCGGGTGAAGGTGCTCGACTTCGGGCTCGCCAAGCCGGTCGGGAGCGGGGCGGAACTGACCAAGAGCGGCGCGATCGTCGGCACGCCCGCGTACATGAGCCCGGAGCAGGCCCGCGGGCTGAAGGTGGACGCCCGCACGGACCTGTTCAGCCTGGGCGCGGTCCTGTACCGGCTGTGTACGGGGCAGAACCCGTTCGTGGGCGAGCACGTCATGGCCGTGCTGGCGGCGCTCATCACCGACGAGCCGACGCCGGTGCGCGAGCTGAACCCGAACGTGCCGGACGGGCTCGCGGCGCTGATCCACCAGTTGCTCGCCAAGAAGCCCGAGGACCGCCCGCAGACGGCCACGGACGTGGCGAAGCGGCTCCGGGCGATCCTGGATCAACCGGCCGCGCCCCCGGTCGCCCTATCGCCGTCGCCGGGAGCCGCGGCGGCGGACGTTTCGACCTCGCAGCCCGTGGTCCTCGACCCGAGGCCGCACCAGCCGCCGCTGATGGCGCCGATGCTGATCTCGGTCGCGCCGGCGAGCGCCTTCGCGGACCTGGTCGCCGCCGACGCGACCGAGGTGGAACCGGCGGCCGCCGTCGAGAAGCCGGCGCGAAAGAAGGCGGGCGTGCTGATTGGGGTGGGCGTCGCCGTGGTGCTCGCGGCAATCGCGGGGGCGATCGTCGTCGCGATCAAGAACAAGGACGGGGCGGTGGCGGAGGTCAATGGGCCGGACGGGCCGAAGGGCGAGGCGAAGAGCAAGACGGTCACGCCCGCGCCGAAGGCCACCGACACGGCGACGCCGGCCGCGCCCCCCGGGCTTTTCAAGAACAGCATCGGCATGGAGTTCGTGAAGGTGCCGAAGGGGACGGGCTGGCTCGGCGGCGGGGGCGGCACGCATGGCGAGACGAAGGTGGTGTTCGAGCAGGATTTCTACCTCGGCCGGTACGAGGTGACGCAGGAGGAGTGGCAGAAGGTGACGGGGCTGAACCCGAGTCACTTCTCACGGACCGGGCCGAGCCAGGAGGTGGTGAAGGACATCCCGGACGCGGACCTGAAGCGGTTCCCGGTGGAGAACGTGTCGTGGGACGACTGCCAGGCGTTCGTCGAGCGGCTGAACAAGCAGGAGAAGGAGTCGGGGTGGGTGTACCGGTTGCCGACGGCGGCGGAGTGGGAATACGCCTGTCGGGGCGGCCCGATCAACAAGTTCGACAGCGGGTACGACTTTTACTCCCCGAGGCCGTCGAACACGCTGCTCCTGGAGCAAGCGAACTTCGCCCCAGCAAAGGGACAGGGGCTCCAGCGGACGTGCAAGGTGGGGGCGTACGCAGCGAACTCGCTCGGCCTGTACGGCATGCACGGTAACGTTCACGAGTGGTGTGAAGATGCCGCCACGGATGCCGTAGGGGAGGCCTCGTATCGGGTGTGCCGGGGCGGCGACTGGCCTCACGACTCCGGATACTGCCGGGCGGCGCACCGTAGCACGCTCCTGCCGTCGTCTCGGTACAACGACCTCGGCTTGCGCCTGGCACGCGTTCCGGCGGCAGCGGCGGGCAAGTAGCGTCGGCGCCGGTCACTCCGCGTCCTCGCGCTCCGCGAGGTACAGGGCCGCCAGCCGCGGGAAGCGGCGGCGCTGCTCGGCCGCGTCCTCGAAGTCCCAGTCGGCGCCCTCCGGCGGCGGCGGCGGGGCGTCCTTCTCGGCGCGGTCGAGCTGGTCGAAGAAGTCGCTCATCCCCGTCTTCGCCTCGTACACCCGCAGCGCCGCCGCGTCCAACCCGAACCCGTCCACCGGGTCGCCGTCGAGCACGTCGGCGAGGGTGTCGGGGTGCTTCAGCGCCGCCTCGTAGGGGTGCCGGCCGCGGCCGACCAGCCACGCCCGGAAGTCGCGGAAGGCGTCGTCCGAGCAGCCGCCCTGGATCAGGTACGCGGCGCCCCACAGGTCGAGCCGGTTCGCCGCGGCAATCGCCTCGTCGAACCGCGCCTGGAACGCCACCACGGCGAACCACGGCAGCGCGTCGAGCTCGGCCTTCAGCGCCTCGAAGTGGTCGGGGCCGTCGGCCCGGTACGCCGCCTCGAGAATCTTCCAGAAGTGCTTCCACTCCATCGCCCGTCCTCCCGCCGGCTCACTTCACTCCTCCCCGTCAAGATACGCGGCGGCGAGGCGGGGGAATCGGCGGCGGACCTCGGCGTCGTCGTCGAAGTCCCATTCGGGGGCGAGCGGCGGGTCGGTCGGCGGCGTCGGGTGGCGGAACTGCATCGCCCGGTTGAACGCCGCATACCCGGCGTCGTTCTCGGTCGTGCCGGTGACGCGGAACCACGCCATCATCCCCGGGCGTACCTCGGCCTCGACCTCCCGCTCGCCGTCGAGCACCTCGACCAGCGCGTCCGGGTCGGCGAGGGCGGCGTCGAACGCGGCGCGGCCCTGGAGGATCAGCCACCAGCGGAAGTACTGGAAGCCGTCGTCCGAGCAGCCGCCGTTGACGAGGTACGCGGCGCCCCACAAGTCCTGCCGGTAGGCGCGGGCGCTGGCGGTGTCCCAGTGGTGGACGAAGTCGAGGATGTCGCCCTCGGGCAACTTCGCCAGGCGGGCGGTGAGCTGGTCGGCATGGGTGTCGGCGTCGTACCGGTGGGGGCGGGCGGCGGCGACGTGCGCCCAGAATTCGGCTTCGGTCATCGCCGCACTCTACCCCCGGTCGGCGGTGACGACCAGCGGGAACTCCGCCTTCCCCACGCGCACGTCGCCGTGCCCGACCGACACCACCCCGGCCGCGGGGCCGGCCGGCGCCTCCCACGGCACCAGCAGGTCGAACTCGGCCCGGCACGGGCTGCCGTGCCACTCCAGCTTCCGCATCGCCGTCGTCACCGACACCCCGGCCACCGCCAGGTGGACGGCCAGTTCCTCGCCGCGGGCGACCTCGCGGGCCAGCACCCCGGCGCCGAGCAACCCGGCCGCGTGGTCGAACGCCCGGGCCAGCGTCGCCACGCTGTCGGCCGCGTGCGGCGGGAACAGGAACACGGTCACCCGCGGCGCCTCGCTCCGGGCCGCCCCTGGTGGGCCGTACACCCGCACCCACACCGTGTCCGTCGCCGGCTTCCAGAACAGCACCTTCCGCCGCACCCGCTTCCACACCGCCGACCCCGTCGGCCCCGGCGGCGGCGGCGGCGGCGGCGGCGGCGGCGGGACCGACAGGGCACGCGCCGGCGACGCGGCGACGCCTCCGCTCGGGGTCGGCGCGGCCACCAGCGGCGCCGCCGGGAGCCGCGGCGGCAGCGTGGCCGGCGGCGTCGAATCGACCGGGTCGGGCCGGCGGGTCGGCGGCGGCGCGGCCGGGCGGGCGGCGCGGGCCGGCAGCCGCGGCGACACCGGCGTGTCCGGCGGCCCGTTCAGCGCCGGCTCCGTGGTCGCGTCCGGCAGGTCGAACCGGATCGAGTCTTCCGTGTCGTCCCGGTCGGCCGGCCGGACCGGCGCCGCGCCCAGCGACACCGCCCCGCCCTGCGACGTGCCCGCGGTCGGCTGGAGCGGCAGCGCCAGCCCGGACGGCGGCGCCACCAGCCCGGCCGCGTCGGCGTCGTCCGCCGCCGCGAGCAGCGCCGCGTGCGCCTCGTCCAGCCCGCTGAACCGGTCCGCGGGGTCGGTCGCCATCATCCGGTCGAGCACGTCCGCCAGGTCGGGGTTCACCCCCGGCACCACGACCGGCCCGTCGTCGGTCGGGCTCGGCGGCCGGCCGGTCAGCGCGAAGTACCCGACGGCCCCGAGCGAGAACTGGTCGGCCGCCGCGGTGGGCGTGCCGGGCGCGGCCAGCCACTCGGGCGCGGCGAACGGCAGGAACTGCGCCAGCCCGCGGCCGGCGGTGGCGGTGTCGAGCAGCCGCTCGCCGCCGGCCAGGTCGGCCGCGAGGACGATCCCGGCGCCGATGTCGAGGACGCGCGCCGGCGCCCCGCCCGTCGGCAGCGCCACCGACGCCGGCGACAGCAGCCCGTGGGCGAACCCGGCGACGTGGCACGCGGCGAGGCCGGCGGCCAGCTGCGCCAGCACCGCGGCGACCTTCCCCGGCGGCAGCGGCCCGGTCGCCGCGACGCGGTCCGACAGCCGGTCGCCGAACGCCGGCGCCCACACGAGGTAGTGGAACCCGTTGGCCGAGTCGGCGTCCACGAGCGGCACGACGGCCGGGTGCGGGCGGAGCGCGGCGGCGCGGCGGGCCAGGTCGCGGGCCTGTTTGGCGCGCCACAGGCTCCGCTGCGGCACCCGCACGAGGACGACCGGTTCGGGGGCGCCGCGGCCGGTCTTTTCGGCGTCGAA
>Ga0105046_10003844_pt1 | contig 23865 bp, 14 predicted proteins | sample MAT03_FD_78385 | JGI IMG/M metagenome (GOLD analysis project Ga0105046, IMG submission 78385) | Freshwater microbial communities from Lake Fryxell liftoff mats and glacier meltwater in Antarctica - MAT-03 (megahit assembly) | ecosystem: Environmental > Aquatic > Freshwater > Ice > Liftoff...
CATCCAGTTGAAGTTGCTGGTATTTTAACCGAGCTCAGACTCGATACCGAATCCATCATCACCGCGCTTCTGCACGATACGCTGGAAGATACGCTGACCACACCGGAAGAGATTGAGCGGTTGTTTGGTGCCAATGTCGCGCGGCTGGTGGACGGTGTGACCAAGCTCAGCAAAATCGAGGCGCTGACCGAAAACGAGCGCGCGGCAGAGAATCTGCGCAAATTCCTGCTGGCCATGTCGGACGATATCCGCGTACTGCTGGTCAAACTCGCCGACCGGCTGCACAATATGCGCACGCTTCACCACATCAAGGATCCGGTGAAGCGGCGGCGCATCGCCAAGGAAACGATGGATATTTATGCCCCGCTCGCCGAGCGGATCGGCATGTATGAATACATGCGCGAGATGCAGTTGCTGGCCTTTCGCGAAATGGAGCCAGAGGCGTATGACACGATCACCGGCCGTCTGGCCAAGCTGAGCGCCGGGGGCAAGGATCAGGTCGCCCGCATCCAGCGCGAATTTACCGAATTGCTGAGGGCGTCGATGATCGCGGCCGATGTGCTGGGGCGCGAGAAACATCCCTATTCGATCTGGCGCAAAATGCAGGAACGCCATGTCAGTTTCGAAAATGTCACCGACATCATCGCCTTTCGCATCATCACGCCGACCGATGATGATTGCTACAAGGCGATTGGCCTGATCCACCGCAAATGGAAAATGGTGCCTGGGCGGTTCAAGGATTATATCTCGACGCCAAAGCGCAACGGCTATCGCTCGCTACACACGACCATCATGCATCAACTCAATATGCGCATCGAAATCCAGATCCGCAGCAGCGGTATGCATCAGCAGAGCGAATTCGGGCTGGCCGCGCACTGGGCGTATAAGCAAAAGGGCGGTGCCCCCGATGGGCAGGCGGGGTGGATCCGCGACCTGCTCGAAATCGTCGACCAAACCCATGATGCCGACGAATTGCTCGAAAACACGCGCATCGCAATGTACCAGGATCGTATTTTTGCCTTTACGCCAAAGGGCGCACTGCACCAGTTGCCCAAGGGCGCGACGCCGGTCGACTTTGCCTATGCCGTCCACACCAGGCTGGGCGATTGCACCGTGGGGGCAAAGGTCAACGGGCGGCTTGTGCCGCTACGCACCCAGCTGGCCAACGGCGATACAGTCGAAATATTGGTGTCCGACAAACAGACCCCGCAGCCGAACTGGCTGGGCTACGCCGTGACGGCAAAGGCGCGCGCGGCCATCCGCCGCCACGTTCGCGGCCAGGAGCGGGTGCAGCTGATCGCTTTGGGACGCAAGCTTTATGATGAACTGGTCGCGCGGCTGCCCGGAAAGATCGGTGACAAAGCCCGCAGCGCAGCAGTCAAGCGGCTGAAGCTGGAGGATGACAACGCCCTGTATGTTGCCATCGCGCGCCAGCGGCTGCGCGACAATGACGTGCTGGAGGCGCTGGTCCCCGGCGTGACCAGCGACAAAAAGCTGAAACCGGGCAAGCTGCGGCAGGGTTCGGCGGTGTCGATTGCCGGGCTGACCCCCGGGGTTGCCTATAAACTTGCCGAATGCTGTCACCCGGTGCCGGGCGACCGCATCATCGGCCTGACGCGCGAAAATGTCGGGATCGAGGTGCACACTATCGATTGCCCCGAACTTGCCAATGGCATTGATGCCGACTGGATCGACCTGCGCTGGCAAGAAGACAGCGAGGGCGGCAGCGCGCGATTGTGCGTGGTGGTGCCCAACGAACCCGGGACATTGGCCGAGATGGCTGGAATTCTGGCTGCGAATGACGCCAATATCATGAACCTGCGCATCATGTCGCGCGAAGGCGATTTCCACACTTTTGAGGTGGTGGTCGAGGTTCGCGACGTCCAGCATCTGATGCGTATCCTGTCGGCGCTGCGCGCATCGGACACGGTGGTACAGGCGGAGCGGACATAATCAGGGAATCGGGGGCCTTCGCTGGCCGTCGACAGCGCGGCGGCATGCGCCAGTCTGGGCTTGGGTTAGGATGCGTTCACATCGTGCGAAACGTTTCTGGCCAACCACGGTAAGAACGCCGCACCAAAAGCCTGCTGTGACGATGGCAAGCCATGCGCCGCCCCATCGGCAGCGAGCCAGTCGTCAAAAGACATGCCCTTGGCAAAAGCGCGCGCGATGGTGCCGAGGATTGCCGGGCGCGTCGGGCCAGAAAGCTTTGACAAACTATTTGTGGCCAAGCTCGTGGGGTACGGCGGCCGCGTCGAGCGCAGAATTGGCGTCGGCCATTTGCTGGCGCACCTGCGCAATTGCCGATGCGATTGCGGCTTCGCGTTCTTTATCGCCAAGCCCAGCCGCGATAAGTTTTTCTTCTACGATCCGGCGCACCGACGCTTCTGCCTGCGCGATTTTTGCCTCCTGTGACAACCACGCTAGGGTCGCGCCAAATCCGGCTTGTTGGACGGCCGCCTCGGTGGTCGCTGCAATACCATACTTGCCGGCAAGTATGATCGCATAGTGAGCCGCAGGCACGGCAAAGGCTTTTTCAAACTCTAGCCGGGCTGGCTGCCGCAGAGAGTAAGGCAACGGCGTCCGTTTCTGACGATGCAACCGCCACGCCATGCGCATTGGCGACGCAGGCCATGCCGGGAAAAAGTGGCTGGAGCGCGCTGCATCCCGGCGCCGGGCCCTGAGCAATGGCAGGGGTGACCGCAAGGGCAACTATCAGGGGAATGCTGCTTACCACAAATCGGAACATCATGGATCCTGCGCTAGTTTTGACTACAAGTGTAGTCGTGACTGCGTTTGTGGTCAGAAGCTAGCGCGCGACGCACTGGTACATATCGCGACTCCACACCCTGACTTGCGCTGCCTAGCCGTGCAGGGCTCCTACTCCTGATCGCTCACCTTATACAGCAGCGACCGGCCATCCTTTTGATACAGGAACAGCGCCTCCATCTCGGACCGGGTGAAGGGCCGCGAACCAAGCCGACCGAACACCGCGATCTGGCCCCCCGTTTCATCGACCGCGCGGTCACGGTCGAGGCCTTTGGACAGCGCCAGCGCGGGGCTGGGTGTCCGGGCATAAGCGATCATTTCGGGCACTGGGCGCGGCGAGAAACCATAGAAGTTGGGCTGGCTCGACGGGCTGGTCAGTTGCAGGATTTTTACCCCGTTCCGCCCGTCGGCGATATAGGCGAACAGCGAGGCGTTGGTGGTCGCGACCATGACATCTTCGGCATCGCTGAGCGTCCCGCCAAAGGTGAGCGCGGGCCAGACCTGCGGAACTGCGGGCCGCGTGACATCAACGATCACCAGGCCATCCTGCTTCGCAGCGACATACAGATAGGTGCGCGCCAGATACAGCTTGCGCGCATTGGCCATCCGGATAGTGCCGCTAGGAAGCGCGGCGGGCGCGCGCAGATCGGTGACATCAAACAGCTTCACCCCATCGGCATCCGTCACCCACAAATAGCGGAATTGGATCGCACTGGCCCGTGCATCGCTGAGCGGGATTTGTACGGTGACGCGCGGTTCGAGCGGTTTGTCCAGATCGACCACGACCAGCCCGCTGTCGGTGGTCACATAGGCCACCGTGCCGGCCAGCGTGATGTGCCGCGCGCCTGCCAGCACATTGTCCGGGTTCCACGTCAGCGCGCGGGTCAGTTTGTTGTTGCGAAACTCGCCGTCAGCCAGCCCGTCGATATCGACCAGGATCAGGCCTTCGGCGCTGTCGGTGATGACGGCATAACGGTAAATTTCGTGCATCACCTGTTCCTGATTGTCGGGGAAGTTTTCGGTGATGCTGCGGTTACGTTTGACGCTGATCGGCTGGGTGGTGCTGATCGACATGCAGGTCGCGTTGCTGGTCTTGACATGGGTGTCATGGCCAAGCGGGCTGAACGGTGCGCGCGTGATGCGTTCGGAGAACCCCTTGTTGCCGATCGACGCGACGTCATAAACCCGGAAACCCCCGCGCCCTTCGGCCACGAACATATATTCGCCGCGTTGTTGCAGACAGTTTACCCGGCCGCGCGTATCCTGAACGATATTGGCAAATTCCTCCAGCGACTGGGTCTCGCCCGAAAATTTCTTGTCAAAGATTTTGCCGCGCACCCAGTTTTTAAGCTCACGGCCATTTTGATCGACGTGGAGCTTGTAAAAATCGGGATAGGCATAGCGGTGGAGGTAGCTGCCGATCACGGCTTGCGGTTCATCCCATTCGGTGACGCGGGTCGCCTGGAACCCGTCTTCCATCCCCGACCAGACGTTCAGCCCGACGAAGTTCACGAAATTCGTGCCGAGCAGCAACAGCTGGCTCATCACCGCATTATTGTCGTCGGTGGCGGACAGGTGGCAATCGCTACACTGCTTGGTTTCGCCCAGCCGCACCGTGTGCGGGAAGTGAGGCGCAAAGGCCTGGCTGCTATAGCCCGCTGACGAGATCGGCGGTTGCTGTACATAGATGCGTTCGCGGTTGATGTTGGTCGATGACAGCACCAGTGCAGAGGTTGATCGCACCGGCGCGATGATATTACCCTTGGTGGTCTGATGTCGTCCCAGCTGGAACATCTCGTCGCGCGCAACCTGCGGATTATAGGTCGCGAAATTGCGTGCGGTTTCGCCTTCGAAATGATGCCCCTTGGTTTTCCAGTTGGCCTCGATCGGCAGGTGGCAGCCGCCGCAACTGGTTGTCCATGACAGGTGACAGGTGAAACAGGTCATCTTGTCATCGCCGTGCGCGCGTTCGGCGGCGGGGATGCCGGCATCCCACGCAAATTCGCCATTGCCGCTGTTCAGGCGGGACATCAGCTTTGCCCGCGCTGCTTTTGCATTGAACTGCGGGGCGCCCTTGGTGACGGTCTGTTTGACCAGGCTGACCTGCCATTCCAGCTTGGGATCGACGATGGATCGCTGGATCAGGCCGATGGCGTTGCCGTCATCATCATATTGCCATTCGAACCGTCGCTGCCCATCGGGGTTGCGCAACAGGGCAAGATTCGTGCCCTGCGGCCGCGCCGCGACGTTAGACGTCAACAGGTTGGGCAGCGCGTCGGCGGTGCCATGGCAATCCTTGCACCCGATTTCGACCGCGTTGGCGACTTCGCCTTGCAGATAGCCGTTGCCGTGGCTGTCCTGCGCAAAATGGCAGTCGGCACATTGCAACCCTTTTTCGGCGTGGATGTCCATCATATGGACCGTCTTGCCGGGGTTGATTCCGGCGGGCACGAATTTGCCCTCGATCCCGGGTTTGTCAGGATCGGCATTATCCTCGCACAATTTGCGCTGCTTCTCGTCGGGCAGCAGCGAACAGCGCTTGCGCCAGCGTTCGGGATCATCGGGTTTCACAATATGATCGGTATCGGTGCCCCATGTCGACATATTGCCGCCCGCGTCGAGCAGGTTGCCGTTTCGGTCGCGCTTGAATACGCCGCGGAAGTTCCAGCCGTGGCCGTGATAATCGGCAAACTGGGTGTCTTTGTTGTCCGGGTTGATGTCATAGACATCGCGCAGAAATTCGACGTCACCCCACAAACCCTTTGCCGCCGCCGCTTCGGGGTTACGGTCGTTGATTGCGCGCACTTCCTTGGCGGTCGGATAGCGCTGCTGGCGGTATTTCGCTGTAAATTCCGCATCGCTCATGCCCGCAGGCTGGGGCAGTGTGTTTTCCGGCCCCGGCCACAGCTGCGGTGCGTCGGATTCATAATCCCACATGGTATAGCCAAGATAGCTGTTCAGGAAGATATTGGGCTGGTGCATGTGGCAATTCATGCACTGCGCCGTCGGGATCGCGCGGGTGAAGGCATGGTTGATGGGGTGACCCGATTCCTTGCGTTTCGCCGGGTTGGGTTCGATCAGCCCGCCGTGGCCGCCGCTTGGCGCGGCACCCTTGCCATCATCGTGATGGACAGCGCCACCAGCGAGGCCAGAATTGGGGCCAGCTTCGGGGCCAGCGCCATGCCCCTTGCCGCCACCCGGCATCACCATCTTGTCGCGTATCGTCGGATCAACCGTCGCGGTCTGACCATCGCGGCCATAGGGCGCATAGGTCAGGCTGTGGCGCGGTTCACGGTCATTGGCATAGACGACGTGACAGCTGGCACAGCCCGACTGGCGATAATCGCCCGGCTGGTCATTGGTGCCCATGAACCACGTCAGCGGATCATTCAGGCGGGTTTTGTGAATGTTGAGTACGGGAATGGCAACGCGCAGTCCCGTGCCCATGCCTCGGTTCGATTGTTTAAGGTCGGGACGCCCCGGTTCCTCCAGCCGCTGGATGCTGCCGGTCGGGTTGGGTAGGCCGATTTCCGGGAACTGCGTGACGATATTGCGCCCGCCGCGCTCAAACACGCGAAAGGGGTCGCCCGGCGGAATGACGGTCCAGTTGGGCAGCGGATACATTTTGGCCAGCGCCCCGCGCGCGCGTTCCTTGTCCGACAAAATCTTGTCGAACCCGAATTTGGGATCGCACGCCCGCGCATATTCCTCCGGCGTCAGCGTGGTGGTGGGCGATAGCAGGCAAGCGGGCTTGCCATCGCGGGTATAAGCCTCTCCAAATATGTAGTTTTTATAGGGGATGATGCCGTTGTTATAGGCTGCCCCGCCCCATAGCATTGCGCCCGTCGCCATAAGCGAGCGTTCGGCGGCCTCGATCACTTCAAGATGGCACGAGCCGCAGGATTCGCGCACGACGCGATAGTCACTCGGGTTGACAAAGCGGATGAACTCCGGGGCCTCGCGGTTGAGCAATGTATAGCTGCGCACTGGGTTGGCCGACGTACCGTGCCAGCTTGCCGGTAAAGTCGGCTGGACATGGGCCAAGGCCTCGGCCGCCTTGTTGTCGGCATGATCATAACCGCGTTCGGGCCATCCGATCACGCTGGCATCGCCGCCGTGACAATCGGTGCACCCCAGCCGCACCGCCGGGCTGGTGTGCATCGTTGGCTGGTCGGTCTGGACATGGCAACTGTAGCAACCGGCCGATTTTTCCGCGACCTGCGCCGCCGTCTGTTCGCGTGGGGCAGGCGGGGTAAAGCGATAGACGACCTTGACCGCCTTTTCCTTTTCTGCGGCGCGTGCGGGAGCCGCCATCGCCAGCGTGACGACGAGGAGGAGCAGGAACAGGCGGATCACATGGTGCATCGTCAATAACTCAGGATGACATTGGCAAGGATGGAATAATAGGCGTCTGTCTTTGGCTTGGCGTCAAATAAATCCTTGAAGCCGCTGCCGGGAATAAAAGCCGCCGCGGAAAGCCGCCCGACGATATTCTGTGTCGCCTGTGGCCGCCAGATCGCCGCAACCGAGACATCCCAGCCAAGGTCTTTCGGGATCGACCCTTCGTTGCGCAGCGCCTGCAACGTTGCCGTATCCTCAAACCACAAATGGTTGAGGTTGAAGCTGACCCGCGTTTGCGGCGACAGGTCGGCGTCGGCACCTGCACCCACAAACATCGTGCCGGGGTTGTTAAAGTTCGATTGACCCTGTTCCTTGGACGAACGCAGGCTGTTCAATATGCCGTTGCGGCCATTGATCGATATCGCCCGCCCGCCGCCCGCAAAGGGAATGGTCTGACGGATCCAGTAACTGGTGTCCGCCCCGCCAAAGATCGGGTTTTCAAAGATGGCGTCAAACCCGCCTTCAGTATCGTTATAGGGATCGCTATCGCCGGTGGCGTAGAGGCCGGACAGCCGGAAGCGCAGCCAGTCGACGTCGTAGCTCGCCTCCACCGCTGCGAAACCGGCGCGGATTTTGGCGGGCGCGCTAGTGAAAAAGCTGTTCCGGTCCTGTCCCAGCACACCGTACAGGCTGGCGGTCACATTGACCCGGCCGATGCGGCCATCGGCGTTATAGCCGACATAATAGGCATCGTAATTGCGCCCGCGCAGATCGCCGAGCAGCGCGGGGCGGACGGGGAAGCCGTTATCGTCAATCTCGATATTATCCGCCTCGCGATTGAGGTTGGCGACCGCCGTAATCTGGCTGGTCAGCCCGACAAACGGAAAATCCTGACGATAGACATTGGCGATGAAGATGAAATCGTCGCGCGGACGTTGAACGATTGAGTTGAGCCCCGAATTGGTATCTTTCTCCAGCCGCCAAAAGGCCGCGAGATTATATTGAAACCGGTTGTTGTCGCGATTGCCAAACAGCCGCACGCCAAGCTGGCTGTCGTTGAACAGGAAACCGCGAAAGTCCGACTGGAACGGCTGGATGCCCAACCGGATCGAATGGAAATCATACCGGTCGCTGTCATCGCGCAAATGTTTGTCGATAAACAGTTCCTGCACGCCCAGGAAATGATCGAGCCGGTGCGAACGCTTTGACGGCTGGACGAACAGCACCCGCCGTTCGGGCACATCGACATAGTTGATATTATAGGCCAGCGTCAGGCGATATTCGACATCGGGCGGTTTGAACGCCGTCATCCCCTTGATGAGCGAAACGCCCCCGATAAAGGTTTGCGACAGCACCAGACTGGGCGTGCGTCCGAACACATCTAGGCTGCCGGGCCGCTCGGTCGTTTGCACGCCAACCGGGATGGGAAAGGTGCGCGGTTCGATGACCGTATCGGAAATGGCACTGACCACGAAAAACCAGTCGGGGCTTTCAAGACCCAGGAATTTGGGGGTGGCGCATTTGGGAAACGCCGCCGCCTTGCGCCGCGCCTGTTCATCCGCCGTGGGGATGCAGATCGGGCGATCGCCCTTGAGCAGATTCTGGTTATACGGATCAAACCAGCGTTCTTTCACCACACCCAGCGATTCAATCAGCCGCCAGCGGTCGGGCACAGGGAGCTGGTTTTCCATAAGCGGAAAGGCCGAAGGTGGCGGTGGACGCAGCGCGCCGGGGTTATCCTGCGTCACCCGGTCGGGCAGGTCGGGGCGATAGCCGGGGCGGCGGCGGCCATCCAGTATCCGGGTCAGCAGATCGTCCGGCAGCTGGTTCTGCCAGTCCAGTGGCGGGGGGGGCGGGGTCAGTGTTTCATCGACCTTTTCCGGATCGTCCGGCGCAATGTGCGCAGGCGGCGCATCCCCCGCTGGCGGCGCGTCGGCGGGCTGGAACAGAAGCGCCGCGGCCACCGGCAGGAAGGCCGCGGCAGCACTCACAGCCCGTCACACACATTCTGCTGCGCCGTGTCGAGGAACGGCGCAAAGGGGCAGCTGACATACCGCAGCCGGACGGTGCGATTGTCGGCCAGCGTCACGACGATCCGGTCGGCGCGGATGGCCAGCGGGGCATTGCCGAACCCGCCAACCCGCGCCCCGGCATTGTGCAGACCGAGGAAGCTGATCATGTCATCCTGATCGATGCCATCGCCCGACACGCCAATCGCCCCCACCAGCCGCGTGCCGCGATAAACGGGGACGGATCCCGGAAAAATCTGGATGCCATTGTGCAGGCGGTTCTGCCCTGCCGCGACATCGGGAACGGTGGTGCAGCGCTGCGGCGTATCGCTAGCCGACGCTCCGGTTACGAACCCCAGATGCTGGCCGATATTGCCGATGATCAACGCCGATTGCAGCCCGGTCGAGAAGGGGTTGAACTGCGCAATCGGGCGCGAAAGCGGACCCTGTGGCCGCCCCACTTCGCCATCCGGAAAATAGGGCCGCGCGATGTTGCCAACCGAGCGATTGCCATAAGCAAAGGTGCCGGTGAGCGCGCTATTGTCATTGAGGAAAGCGCGGGTCGCCGTCACCATCGCGGTAACATCCGCGCTGCCGCTGGCCGTCAGTTCGCTCGCGGCCTGTGGGTGGGCAAAGAAATTGGCGGTGCGTGCCTTTTGCAACGACACATCGATGCCAAAGATCGGCGCATCGGGTGAGCGCACTTGCCCCAGCACCGCGCCGTGGGTGTCGACCAGGCTGATCGTCACCTGCGCCCGGCTATCGAGCGGGCGGCGGATTTGCGCGCGGGCGCGGCTCATCACGGTAAAGGCTTCTTCCAGGATCGCGCGCGATTCGGACTGCGTCAACGGCTGGGTATTCGACGCCGCGTCGGTCCCGGCGCGTGCGGGATAGCGGGCGTTGCCGCTGCCATCAGTGAGCAGAAACGCGTCGCGGTTGGAAAATTCCGCCGCCGTTGCCGCGCGCACACCCGATGCCTCGCTGCCGTAAATCGTCCCCGCGATAACGACTGCACCCGAATAGCCAGTTACGGCAACCAGCGCCCCGCTGCTGCCGTTGAGCGTAGCAAAGGCAGGCGCGCTGGTCGTGCGCAGCCCTGCGGCAGTCGCATCGGAAAAGCGCAAGGATGTCCCGTCAACCGTGATCCGATCGGCCAATATCGAGGTCGGCGCATCGAACCCGCGGGACGCGGCCAGCGCGATAAACTCTTCGCCGTCATTGTCGGTGTCAAGGGTATTGGGGTCGGACCCATAGATGCCGTCGGCCATCACCCCGATGCCGCCGACCAGTACGCCATTTTTATATAGCGGCAGCCCGCCGGGATCGGCAGCAAGCCCAAGCGGTGAGCGTTTGGGGCCGGTCAGCGCGCCTGCGCCAGCGACCCCAAAGCGCTGCGACAGGTCAGAACAGGGCAACTGGCTGAACTGCACCCCGAACAGCGGGCCACTTTCCAGCCCCGCCGTGGTCGGTGCTGGCGGAAAATGTTCCTGCACGATCTGGCCGGCGGTGCGGGTGGAAAAAGCATTGCCGCCGCTCGACAGATAGGCCCCGGTCACGGCCTTGGCGATGGCCCCTGCCTCGGCTGGGAAGGTGACATTCTGCGCGTCGATGTTGACCCCATTGGGCGCTGGCGCGGTCGTCGCGGTGGCGCGCGCGCCGTTCATGCGGAACACAGCTAGCACATTGCCGACCCGGTCGGTGACGGCGATAACGGCGGGCAGGCTGCGCGCCTGCGCCTCTGCAATCGCCTGGGCCAGCACGCGTTCGACGTCGGCGGTGCTGAGCGCTTCGGCGGCGGGGACCGCAAAAAGATTGCCCGCTGGGGGCGGGGTCGGGGTGGGAGTCGGCACCGGCGTCGGCGTGCTGCCGCCACCACCGCCACCGCACGATGTCAGAATCAGCGCCGCAATGGCGCTCGCCGTGGTCAGAGGTTTCCGCCTTTGCATGCCCGGACCGCTCACCGCCCTTCCCATTATCTAAGCGCGCGGATGGCGCGCACCGCGCTGCCGAGCGAGGCCTGAAAATCGCTGGGGCGATAGGCGTTGGGATCGCGCACGGTGCCGTAAGCGCGGTCGATGTCACTGCGGATGCCCGCCGCCGCACCAATGGTGACGCGGCCTGACGCCACCATGGCATTCAACAAAGTGTCGATCCCCATCACCGCCTGCACCGAACCGGCATAGTCGGTGAAACGCGGGGCAATCGCTGCTCCTGCGATGGCGTCGACCAAGCGAAAGCCATCCTCGGTTGAGAAGCTGCGCGCCGCAAAGGCCGTCTCCAGCCGCGCCGCCGTTTCCGCGAGCGCCGCCGCCGCTTTGACCGCGCTGGCTCGCCCGTCGGCCATCGCAGCATGGAAGGCTTTGCCGCGCGTATCGAGTTCCGCCGCCAGTCCCGCATCGGCGAGCCGCGCGGCAGCGGCGAGCATGATCATATTTTCATCGTTGAACGGCGGCATCCCTTCGGGCAGGCCAGCGCGTGCCGGATTATCAACGCCCGTGCGCACCGCTTTCACCTGATCGAAAATCCGCCGGTGGCAACTGTGGCAGTCATAGAAATAAAATTCGGGAAAGACCCCTTCGGTCCCACGCTTTGACTGGAACAGCGCCAGGCTGCGCGAAAGCGCCGCCGCCTGCCCCACCGCCCAAAGCTGCATATGGTCGGGCGCGCCCTTGCGCACGCCATAATCGCGGTCCTCGGCATGATGTTGTTGCAGCGTTGAAAACAGGTCGATTTCAAAGGCGATGCGCGGGTGGCCCGCCGCCATGATGCGGTGGGTGACAAATTGTCCCTCACCCGCCGCGCCGAAATGACAATCAAGGCAGACGCTAGCGCGGACCTTGGGATCCTCCAGCTTCATCAGCCCCGCGCCAAGGTTGGCAAGATGTTTGGCGCGCATCTCGGCATCGGGATCGACGGTCGTCCCAACCCCGGCATAATGGCTGGCAATCCAGTCACCCGAAGGGCCGTGGCACGATTCGCAGCCTACGCCGTCGCTGCGGAACGCCGCACCACCAACCGCATCGCTGCTGTGACAGCCCAGACACGTCGGCGCAGTGGCCGCATTGCTGATACCAAGATTGCGGGCGATAAACTGGCTGCGGCTGTTTGATAGTACGGCAAAGGCGCGGCTGTGCGCGCCGCCAGGGGTGGAGGGTTCCTGCCAGCGCATCAGTTCATCCTGACGCACCACGGTGCCATCCCCCTCCATCCGGCCATGACAGGTCGATCCGGCGCACGAGGCCACGCCCAGAAAGCGCGCGCCGCCATCGGCCTGCGCTTGGCTGGCGGGCGCGCGAACAAATGCTGTCACGAGCAGCGCCAGCGCACAGAACAGCGCAATCAGGCCAAACCGACCGGCTCTGACCGATATTTTGCCGCGCATCTTGACCCCACGCATCGCCAACCCCCGTTATCCCCGGCCCCTATACCACGCCAAAGGCAAGCATGGCATCGGCAACTTTCTTAAATCCGGCGATATTTGCGCCCTTTACATAATCGATATAGCCGCCACCCTGATCGCCATAGGTGATGCAACTGGTGTGGATGCCGTCCATGATGTCTTTCAGCATCTGTTGCAGTTCAGCCTCTTTCCAGCTGCGCCGTTCGCTGTTCTGGCTCATTTCTAGGCCTGACACGGCAACGCCGCCAGCGTTCGCGGCCTTGCCCGGTGCGAACATGATCCGCGCGTCCTTGAACACATGCACGCCCTCAAGATTGGTGGGCATGTTCGCGCCCTCGCTGACCGCGATGCAGCCGTTGGCGACCAATGTGCGGGCATCGTCGCCCAAAAGCTCGTTCTGCGTGGCGCAAGGCAGCGCGAGGTCGCACTTCACGCCCCATGGTGTTTTGCCAGCAGTGAAGGACGCAGACTTAAACTCGGCGACATATTCCTCGATCCGCCCGCGCCGATGGGTCTTGTGCGCCTTTACCCAGTCGATCTTTTCCTGGTTGATGCCGTCGGGATCATGGATAAATCCGCCCGAATCGGACATGGTCAGCACCTTGCCGCCCAGCTGGACGATCTTTTCCGCCGCGTGCGTAGCGACATTGCCCGAACCGGAGATCACGGCGGTTTTTCCGACCAAATCCTGCCCCTTGGCAGCCAGCATATTGGCAAGGAAATAGACCGCACCATAGCCGGTTGCCTCGGTCCGGATCAGCGACCCGCCCCATTCCAGCCCCTTGCCCGTCAGCACGCCGGTAAATTCACCCGTGATGCGTTTATACTGGCCGAACATGAAGCCAATCTCGCGCCCGCCGACGCCAATGTCGCCCGCAGGCACGTCAACATCCGCGCCGATGTGGCGATACAGTTCGGTCATGAAGCTTTGGCAAAAGCGCATGATTTCGCGCACGCTTTTGCCCTTGGGGTTAAAGTTTGATCCGCCCTTGCCGCCGCCCATCGGCAACCCGGTCAGCGCATTTTTGAACGTCTGTTCAAAGGCGAGGAATTTGAGCACCGATTCGGTGACCGAGGGATGGAAGCGAATGCCGCCCTTGTAAGGGCCAATGGCGTTGTTGTTCTGGACCCGCCAGCCGCGCTGGACGCGGATATTGCCATTGTCATCCTCCCAACAGACGCGAAAACTGATCACGCGATCCGGTTCGGCGATGCGCCGCAATATCTGCTGCGTATGATATTGTTCCTTGTCGGCCATGAAGTCGAAGATATCCTCCGCGACTTCCTGCACCGCTTGCACAAATTCTGTTTGCCCCGGATTGCGTTTTTTTACGCCCGCCATGAATGTCGGAAAATCGACATGGTCTGAAACTGCCATTGCACCCACCCCTTTGCCATAACTGGAAAGCCTGGTGCGACCCTGATCGTGTTTTTTGCTTGACCGACCTTGACGAAACAAGGCTACACAGTTGCTTTACAAAGGCAAGTGAGCAGCAGCACAAGCGCACGATAAAGTTGCGCCGTACCGCGAAACGGAATGGACCAATGGCGCAAGGCAACGGAATTTCACGCACCAATCTGGCGATCCTCGGCATGGCCGCCGCCGCGCTGGCCGGGGCCATTGGCTATAGCCAGTGGAGCGGCAGTGATGCGGTCGATGCTCCGTCGGCCAATGCGCCTGCGATGTCGAACGGCGATCAGGTCGCCGCGCTGGAAGCGGCCACGCGCAGCAATCCGAAAAGTGTCGATGTGTGGCAGGCGCTTGGCGCCGCCCTGTTTGATCTCAATCGCTATGCCGATGCGACGCAGGCGTTTGAAAAAGCCGTCGCGCTTGCCCCCAAGAGCGCCGTCCTGTGGTCAGCGCTGGGCGAATCGCGGCTGATGGCGAGCGAGCGCGATCCGATGCCGCCCGCCGCGCTGGAGGCGTTCCGCAAAGCTGCTGCCATTGACCCCAATGATCCGCGCACACGGTATTTCCTGGCGGTCAAACGCGACATTGACGGGGATCATGCCGGCGCGATCACCGACTGGCTGGCGCTGCTTGCCGACACGCCAACGGGCGCACCATGGGAGGCGGACCTGCGCCGCACGATCGAGCAGGTCGGTAAAATCCACAAGATTGACGTCGCCAGCCGCCTTGCCGCGACCAAACCGCGCGCGCTGACGGCGGAGGAACTGCCCGTTGCCGCACGCGCCATCCCCGGCCCCAGCCGCGCCGACATGGAGGCCGCAAGCCAGCTGCCCAAGGGTCAGCAGGACGCCATGATCGACAGCATGATCACAGGGCTGGAGGATAAGCTGAAGGCCAATCCCAGCAACGTCGATGGCTGGATCATGCTGATGCGCAGCCGCATGACACTGGGCGAAAGCGCGAAAGCCAGTGCCGCGCTGAAGTCGGCGATTGCAGCGAATCCCGGTGCGGCGGCGCGATTGCGCGCGCAAGCCGAGCTGCTGGGAGTGCCGGGGGCTTAAAGCCTGGGCATGGCAGCGCACCAACGCAAAGATGGGGCACCGATCTGGCAATGGGTCGCTACCCTGCCATCAACGCCGCATTCCCGCCCGCTGCCGTCACATCAGTCGAAATCACCTTTTCCTCGGCAAAGCGGAACAGATAGTGGGGGCCGCCCGCTTTCGGACCGGTCCCCGACAGCCCGCGCCCGCCAAAGGGCTGCGAGCCAACGATGGCCCCGATCTGGTTGCGGTTGACGTAAACATTGCCGACCTGCGCCCGCGCGGCAACATGCGCGGCCACGCTGTCGATCCGCGTGTGCACGCCAAGGGTAAGGCCATAACCCGACGCATTGATCGCATCGATTAACTGATCAAGCGCGCCTGCTGGCCACGTCGCGACATGCAGCACCGGCCCGAAAACTTCGCGTCTGAGGTCGGTGACGCTGGCCAGCCGGACCATCACCGGCGCAACAAAATGGCCGTCCGCTGCCAGTGCAAGCCGGTCGGCCTCGGCGATTACCCGCCCCTCGCTACGCGCCTGAGCAACATAGGCAGCGATGCTCGCCGCCGCTTCGCCATCAATAATCGGGCCGACATCGGTCGCCGGATCAGCAGGGTCGCCAACGCTGAGTTCGGCCATCGCGCCTGCGATCATTGCGATCATCGTATCAGCGACATCATCTTGCACACACAGCAGGCGCAGTGCCGAACAGCGCTGTCCCGCCGACTGGAAAGCGCTGGCCACGGCGTCGCGCGCGACCTGTTCGGGCAACGCCGAGGAATCGACGATCATTGCATTCGCCCCCCCAGTTTCGGCGATCAGCGTGGCAATCGGTCCGTCGCGTGCCGCCAGCGTGCGGTTGATCGCGCGCGCGACCTCGGTCGATCCGGTAAAGGCGACCCCCGCGATGCCCGGATGGCTGGTCAGCGCCGCGCCCACCGTCTCACCGCGTCCGGGGAGCAGATGGAGCACATCGGCCGGAATCCCCGCCGCATGCAGACATTCAACCGCCGCCGCCGCCATCAACGGGGTCTGTTCGGCGGGTTTTGCCAGCACGGCATTGCCCGCCGCCAGCGCCGCCGCGACCTGACCGACAAAGATTGCGAGCGGGAAGTTCCAGGGGCTGATGCACACGAATACGCCCTTGCCCTCCAGCAGCAGTTCGTTGCGTTCACCCGTCGGGCCGGGGAGTACCAGTGGCCCTTCAAAATGCGTTCGCGCCTCAACAGCATAATAGCGCAAAAAATCGACCGCCTCGCGCAGTTCGGCGAGCGCATCGGCCAGCGTCTTGCCCGCCTCCGCCATGGCGAGGGCAAGGAAGCGCGCCTCCTGTTGCTCCAGAAGATCGGCGGCGCGTTCAAGGCGTGCCGCGCGAAAGGCTCCGCCCGCCAGACTCCAGTCATCCTGTGCTGCCCGCGCGGCGGCAAAAGCATCGGCGATGGCGCCTGCATCGGCCTCGATAACATGGCCAATGACAGCGCCGGTTGCCGGATTGTGCACCACCTCGCGCATCCCGTCGCGCTGTTTGCCGTTGATGATCGGCGCAGCGAGCGCATCCCCCGTCTGTGCCGCTGCTATCGTCGTCAGCAACGCCTGAGGCACCCCCGGCTGACCCAAATCATGGCCGCGCGAATTGCGCCGCGCAGGATCATACAGCTGCGCGCCCGTCACCTGCGCCGGCGTCGGCCCCGAGGCCACTTCGCGCGGGTCAATCGCCAAGTCCTCCGCTGTCACATCGGGGTCGGAAAATTGGTGAACGAAACTGCTGTTCGCGCCATTTTCCAACAGCCGCCGGACCAGATAGGCGAGCAGGTCGCGGTGCGTTCCCACCGGCGCATAGACGCGCACAGGACGCAGCGGCGGGTCGAGCGCAACCAGCGCATCATGCGCGCCCTCGCCCATCCCGTGCAGGCGCTGCAGTTCATAATCCGCGCCCGCAAAGCTGCGCGCGACATAGGCCAGCGTCATTGCATTATGGCTGGCAAAGGCGGGGTAAATCGCATCCTGCATGGTGCGCAGCCGAAGTGTGCAGGCAAGATAGTTAAGGTCCGTGTGCGCCTTTGCCGTGAACACCGGAAAGTCGGCCAGGCCCATCACCTGCGCGCGTTTGATCTCGGTATCCCAATAAGCCCCTTTCACCAGCCGCAGCGCCAGCTTTACCCCGCGCGCCCGGGCCAGCGCAGCCACCCAGTCAATCACGGCGGGCGCGCGCTTTTGATAGGCCTGGACCACGATACCCAGTCCCGCCCAGCCATCGGCCACCCCCGCCTCGACCAGCCCGGCGAAAATATCGAGGTGGGGTTCGAGCCGGTCGCTTTCCTCGGCGTCGATCATCAGGGGAATGTTGACCGCACGGGCAGCGCGCGCGAGTTCAATCACGCGCGGCAATAGCTCCGCCCGAACGCGCGCGCCTTGCAGATATTCATAGCGTGGGTGGAGGGCGCTGAGCTTGATCGAAATGCCGTGATTGGCATGCGGATCGCCGGGCTGTGCATCGCGGCCGATGCGCGCGATGGCATCGCTATAGCTTTGGCAATAGCGTGCGGCATCCGCTGCTGTCCGCGCCGCTTCGCCCAGCATGTCAAAGCTGGCGAGTTCATGCGTTTCCTGGTCTGCGCGCCTGACCGCCGCATCGATGGTTTCTCCCATCACGAATTGCTGGCCCAGCAGCTTCATCGCCGCAAGCGCCGCCTGGCGGATAACGGGTTCCCCCGATCGGCGGATCATGCGTTTCAGGATGGCCAACGGACCCGCCTTGCTGCCGATCTGATCGAGCAGCAATGTCGCCGAACCAAGCGACAGCCCGCGCGCGGACAGTTCGACAATCAGTGGGCTGGCGTCGGCATCCTCGCCGCCCGTCCAGTGACGCCCGGCAATCTTGTCGCGGATCAGCGCATTGGCGGTCGCCGAATCGGGGATGCGCAGCAGCGCTTCGGCCAGACACATCAGCACCACGCCTTCCTCGGTCGACAGGCGATAGCGGTTCATAAGCTGCGCAACGAGCGTCTCACGCTCACCCGCCGCCTTGGCGTGGCGGATAAGGGTCAGCCCATGCGTCTTGACCGCCGCCACATCCGGCCCGCCCGCCGCCAGCGCTGCGCGCAACGCCGCGACGCGTTCGTCCTCCCCCGTCTTCGCCAGCGCTCGGATGGCATTGCGGTCGGTTGGGACGGCGATCATGGCATGCTCCGGTGCTATGGAATGGCCGCTACACCATAGCCGAGCCACCTGCGCGCTGCCACACGCCCCTTGAAATATAATTGCGCAGGCGATTGTTCAGCCAGGCGGCACGGCGCGGCATTCCCACCGGGCCTTGGAAATGCCGCTTATGTATTCACGGCCTGGATCCCTGGTCGGGTCCGTGGCGATCGACTACATAGTCTATCGGTTTGAACGTGCCGCCGTTCGAGGCATAGGCCGAACAGGCCGTCAGCCCGACAACAAGGTCCGTCAGCGCCCGCAACCGAATGAAATCACCACCCTTGCTGAGTGGAGGAAGCACGGTCACGGCACCGCTGGACGACGCGACCGGTACATTCATGAACAGATTGAACGCACAGGGTAACGCGTCGGGCGCAATACCGAACGGTGCGAGCGCTTCAGCCAAATTACCGAAACAGCCCCGGTGCTCCGGCTTGTCAGGATAAAAATGACGAAAGGTGTCGATACTGCACGGTGTCAGCAGAAAATCGTGGACCCCGACGCTATCAGCGATAATTTCGAGCAGGGGTTTTGATCGGTTGGACCACAGGATATTCCCGGTCGTAAGCCTTATTGTTTCTTCATAATCAAATGTGCGCCCATTCGATATCGCCTCGCGTACGTCGTTACGCGCGAACGCAAGCAGGTCGCTGACCTGCATCCCTTCGGGATCAATGACCGTCAGGATGTCGCCGGTATTCAAGGTGAAGGCTGCGCCAGTACGCGGTGCAATGCGCATGGCAGCGGTCATTCGCGTGGATCCCGGAACGGACATTGCCAATCGGCACCAACCGCCCGCCCGCTATATTGCCGGGCCTCGCTAATCTCACCGTGCTGCGCGAGCATAGGGTTTATGTTTCCGGCCAGCGCCTTGTCGCGATCAAGGATGCGTTCGCGCATGCGATCATAAACACCCTCGGCACGGAGACGTTCAAATTGGTCATGCAGGTTGAACACCAACGTTGGGAAAGGCATCCGACGCGCTGGCCGTGATGCATTTGGATGTAATCCTACAACAAAAAATGCTTCTCCGCCGAAACTAAGCGAGAAATGCGGATCGTCGGTTGCGGCGCTGACGCGCTGGTCATAGGGTTGTCCCAACCAGTGGTCCTTGTCGGCAAGGGATTGAATCCTTGCCCACATGGCGGTTTCGAATTCCGCTTCGCTCAGTTGCTGGGGTTGATCAAATGCAATGACCAAACTGCGCAGGCCGCCAGGCGAAGCGCGGTAACTGTGGCTCCAGTCCAAGAGCGCGCGGTGGATGCGAACATCATCCCATCCACTGGTCAGCGACCAGCATGACAAAACCTTTAACGCGCCGCGCGCCATTGCCGATTTGGCGCCAACACACGGAAAATGCGCCTGCGCAATGGTGTCGCGCAATTTGTCCTCAGGCGAAGGGAAATGGAGATTGGTGTCAAACATAAGGATTCTGCAGTTTCGGGATATTTGAGAGGCGAGCCAAACCCGCGCACGGCGCGATTGTTCCAAAATGCGCAATCAGCGCTGGCCCACGCCAGCATCCAGCATGCCGCATCATCAGGAATGATTGTCGCTGCCCGCTACAGTGCATTGACCGACCGATGGCCGCTGTGGCAGTGGCATCTTCACGCGGGTGTAGCTCAATGGCAGAGCAGAAGCTTCCCAAGCTTACGACGAGGGTTCGATTCCCTTCACCCGCTCCAGCAAGCTGGACCATGGCCATGATCCGATGACTGCCGCGCCACTATATGCCTGTATCGAAGCCGGCGGGACGAAATTCGTCGCCGGGCTGGTCGCTAGCCCGGACGATGTGCGCGAAACAGCCCGGTTTCCGACGACAACGCCCGCCGCAACGCTGGCGGCTGTCACCCGCTGGATTGCCGATGCAATCACGCGCCATGGGCCCGTCCGCGCGGCGGGCATCGCCAGCTTTGGTCCGTTGGCGCTTGATCGCGGCACCCCCGACTGGGGCCACATCACGGCAACGCCCAAACCAGGCTGGGCAGGGACCGATCTGGCGGGCGCCATTGCCAGCGCCCTCGCGGTGCCGGTCGGGTTCGATACCGACGTCAACGGCGCCGCGCTGGCCGAGGCGCGCTGGGGCGCAGGTATCGGTCAGCGTATTGCCGTTTATGCAACCATCGGCACCGGCATCGGCGGCGGCGCCGTGGTGGCAGGCCAGCCGCTGTACGGCCTTTCCCATCCGGAAATGGGTCATATTCGGGTTTCGCGGCATCCCGGCGACACGGATTTTGCTGGCACCTGTCCGTTTCATGGCGATTGTCTGGAGGGGCTGGCGAGCGGCCCTGCCATCATCATGCGCTGGGGCATGTCGCTGTCCGAACTGTCCGCTGATCATCCCGGACAGGACATCATTGCTTATTATATCGCCCAGCTTGCCATCAATCTTCAGGCGATGATGGAGCCGGGGCGGATCATATTGGGCGGCGGCGTGATGGCGACGCCGGGCTTGCTGGAACGGGTGCAGCGCGCAGCGGCGTGGCTGGGGGCTGGATATTTCAAGGGCGATGTCGCCAAGGTCATTGTCGCGCCAGGCCTGGGTGCGCGCGCCGGATTGCTAGGCGCATTGGCGCTGGCGATGGATGCGACCTAGCTGGACCCGCGCACCACCAATTGGGGTTCGATCACGACCGATGCCGTCGCCTCTCCGCCAATACGGCGGAAGAGCAGATCGACCAGCTGCGCCGCGCCTGCCGCCAGATCCTGCCGGATCGTGGTAAACTGCGGCATCATATGATTCGCAAGCGACAGATCATCATAGCCAACCACGCGCACATCGCCCGGCACAGCATAACCATGCTCAGACAGCGCCCGCAGCGCCGACATTGCGACCATGTCGGACGCGGCGACCACGCCTTCGGGCACAGCATCTGCTTTGGCCAGCCAGTTGCTGATCACCGTATGCGCCGTTTCGGGCGTGAGGTGCACAGGCACAATCGTTAGCGCATCGCCAAAACCCGCTGTCCCCAGTGCGCTGCGTACGCCAGAGAGCCGTTCGGAGATTTCCGGCGCGTTGGAATTACCGAAAAAGGCAAAACGACGCACACCGCGCTCGATCAGGTGCCGGGCCGCGAGTTCGCCGCCCCTGTGATTGTCGGTGCCGACCGAACAATGGGTTTGATCCGGCAAATTCGCGCCCCAGGCAACGATTGGTCTATAGCGTTCGGCCACTTGATCAATCACGGCGCTTTGGTCGGACTGGCCAATTAGGATGACCCCATCGACCCGCCCGGAATTCGTAATATTGCGCAGCCATTGTGGGTTTTCCGGGATAAGCCGGGACAACAGCAGATCATATCCCCGTTCGGTCAGCGCATCGGCCAGATGGCCGAGCAAGGTCATGAAACAAGGATCAGAGATATGCTGCGCCGTTTCATGACCCAAGGGGATGATCACGCCGATCGCGCCCGATCGCTGGTTGCGCAGGTTGCGCGCCATGATGTTGGGCCGAAAATCATGCTCGCGCGCAAGTGACTGAATGCGATCACGGGTTTTCTGCGCAATCAACGGAGAATCCGCCAGCGCCCGCGATACGGTGCCTGCCGACACCCCGGCGAGGCCAGCCAAATCGGTAATGTTGCGGACGCGCGCGGGAATTTCCATGGCACAGCATGTGTGCGGCGAATTGAAAATGAACGCAAGGCAGACGCCGCCAGGCCGCTTGGCATGGGGTATCTCGGCCTGATCTGCCGCCATTCCGGCACCACAGCGGAGGCAGTTGTGCTTACGTAATTGGCGCAGACCGGTCATCATTCCCCGATGGACCAGACCGACACCATCCTGCTCGCCATTCCCGACACTGCCCGCCGCGCGGCATGTTTCACTGCGCTCGCAATCAGCGGAAACCGGATTGTGCGCGGCTTTGCCAATCCTGTCGAGGTTGTTGAGGCCCTTGTCACAATACCCAGTGCCTGTGTCGTTATCGACCGCCCGGGATTTTCAGACCATGACTTTGCGGTCATGATCGAGGCGTTAGGCAGTCACCCCGCCGCCAGCGGGCTGATTGTCGCGCCAGCGCTCACGACGGCCGATGCGCTGGCGTTGCTTGACTGCCAACCCTGTGACGTCCTGATGGGTGAAGCGGAAGCGCCGGCCATTGCCGAACGGGTTGAGACTTTGTTGCCGCTGGTCCGTGCGCTCAATCAACGGGCAAAGGCCGAGCGCACTGCCCGCGTGGCGCTTGCACGGCTCAGCCCGCGTGAACAGAATGTGCTTGCCGGACTTGCCGCCGGTCAGACCAGCAAGGATATCGCCCGCCAGCTGGGCGTCAGCCCCCGCACGGTCGAAGTGCACCGCGCCAGCATCATGCGGCGCACCAACGCCGCAACGCTGGCGGACCTGCTGCGGCTCCACTTTCTGATCGAATATGCCGCCCCCTCCGGCATGGCGCGCGCGGCCTAGGGTCAGGATCCTAGCGCGGGATGGCGTTGGTTTGCAGCCCCTGCGGCTTTGTCTGCGCCGTTTATGTGACCCGTTCCCGCTGATCTGCCCGCCCCATTGCCAGCACCAGCGGATCCGCCATCTGGCGTTCAATAAAATCCCCTTTGGACGTAAGTCCGCGCCAGCCGATGGCGATCAGGGTCTGCGCAATCGCCCCGCCCAATGTGTCACCGGGGCCAAGCAGAATGACCCGGTCGGGCGCATATTCCTTGACCGCCACCTGCACCGCGCGGGTGAAGTCATAGGCGGCGACAATCTGATGGCCGAACGTATAATCCCACAAGACATCCGGCGTGCTGGCATACTGCCGCCAGATGTGCCCGCGCCCGTCGATTAGCGGCAGCGCGGGTGCGGCAAACAATTGCGCCGCCAACTGCGCCTTTGCCCGCGCCGAACTTTCGTGCATCAGCGGCGTATGGAACGGTCCATGCCCAGCGAGCGGCAGCGGCGCACGGCCCGGTGTTTCGGGCAGCTCGGCAGCGAGTGCCTTTATCCCCGCATCATTGCCAGCTAGAACCAGCATCCCGCCAAGATCAATCGATAGCGCCGCGACATGCCTGGCACGCGCCGAAATCCGGTCGCACAGCGCCAGCACCTGATTGCGCAATCCCGGGACATCGCGCCAATCCCCGTCCACCACGGTCACGACAATCTGGCCGCCGGGGCCATGCGCCTGGCTGTTCATCCCCATCGCATCGGCAATCGCAAAGCCCGCAGCGCCGCTGACCGCGCCGCCGCACGCCAGCGCGCTGTACCAACCCATCGAATTGCCAGTGACGGCTACCACGTCATACCGGCTGCGGTCGATGGCCAGAAAATCGAGATAGCTTGCGGCATAGATCAGCGGTGCCGCCACATCGCCGCGCAGGTGAAGGCTGTTCGAGAATCGCTCTGCGCCATCAACTTCGGTCAGTGTCGGTTGGCCTCTGTCTGCGCGCACCGCGTCAAACCGCGCAATGATCGCGGCCCGCGCGGCATGGTGGCGCGCAAGATAGCCAAGCTCGCCCTTGCCATAAGTCCCGCGTCCGGGGGCGATCACTAGGGCGGTTTGCTTTTGCATGCTCATATGCCCCCTTAGCCCGTTTGCCCTGAGCTTGTCGAAGGGGTGTATTTTCCTGGCACCGCTGCAAGAAAGAACGGCCCTTCGGCAAGCTCAGGGCAGGCGGGGTTAGACGAGCAGTTGTTTGGCCGCCGCCACAATGTCATCGCGCGACGGCAATGTGATCGTTGCCGCCCTGCCCAGCGGAATG
>Ga0105046_10003846_pt1 | contig 23862 bp, 18 predicted proteins | sample MAT03_FD_78385 | JGI IMG/M metagenome (GOLD analysis project Ga0105046, IMG submission 78385) | Freshwater microbial communities from Lake Fryxell liftoff mats and glacier meltwater in Antarctica - MAT-03 (megahit assembly) | ecosystem: Environmental > Aquatic > Freshwater > Ice > Liftoff...
ATCCTCCCGGCCCCATCGGTGGTCCTGGCACCGGCAAAGGCCCGAACCCTCCTGGCCCCATCGGCGGACCCGGCACAGGCAAAGGCCCGAACCCTCCCGGCCCCATCGGCGGACCCGGCACTGGCAAAGGTCCGAACCCTCCCGGCCCCATCGGCGGACCTGGCACTGGTAAAGGGCCGGGCTTCGGGAAGGGGCGAATCAACATCATCCTCCCCGGCAACTTCAATCCCCCCGGCCCAATTGGTGGACCGGGCGTTGGCTTTCGTCCCAATCCTCCCGGACCCATCGGTGGTCCTGGCGTCGGTCCGGGCTTCGGCCGACCCGCTCGCATCGCCTCCATTGCGATCGGTGCAGCCGTGATTGCGAACCTGCTGCCTCCGCCGGTGTTCGTCTCCCCGCCGGTGTTCGTGGCCCCTCCACCGGTGGTGGTGGTCGAGTCACCTCCGGTAATCGTGACTCAACCGCCGACGATCATCACGCAATCCCCGCCGCAGCCGCAGCCCCAGGCAGCGGCCGGCAACACGACCGCCTTGCAGATCACGGAACTAGGCCGCGGTGGGGCGGCTCGTGCCGGCCTTCAGGTGGGCGATGTGATTCTCAGTGTGGACGATGTCCGAACGACGACCTTTGAAGAACTGCGTGTGGCCCTGAGCCGAAGCAACGGGATGTCCCAGTTCGTCTTCTTCAACCCGGACACGCAGACGCTCGACAACAAGCAGGTCGCGGTGGCCAATGGCCTTATCGGCGCCACGGTGCTTGAAGTGCCGATCACTCTGGACGAGACGCCCAATCAGAATGCGTTGCCTGCGGGAAGCCAGATGGCCATGCAGATCACCGCGCTGGATCGCGGTGGTGCAGGCCGGGCCGGCATCCTCGTGGGGGACATTATTCTGGGCGTGGACAGCAAGTGGGTGACCAGCCAGGCCGAGCTCGATGCCGCCCTCAAGGCGAGCAAGGGCGAAAGCGATGTGGTGGTCTACAACGCGGACTCCGGGAAAGCGGAGACCCGCAAGGTTGCCGTCGCGAACGGCACCATCGGTGTCACTGTGCAGCCGGTGGTCATTCAGTTGCAGAACTGAGTGAGCAGTGGCGAGTGCGGAGTAAGGGGTGGCGAGACAAACCCGTCTCGCCACCCCTTACTCGTTTCTCCTGTCTCGTCACTCGTCACGCACCACGACTCCGTCCGCGATGGTGAGTTGTAGTCGCAGGAGTTGCGGATCGATGTGAACGCTTATTGGTGCGACGTGTCCGTCGGCAAAGGCGAAGTTTGCCACGGCGGGGTGGCCTCCGCCGAACTGGCCGCCGGTCCCGACGGGTGGGGGAGCATCCGGTGCGATATCGTAGCCGCGAACGGTGGAGGGCCCGCCTTGCAGCCAGGGGCCGGGCGAAGGTTCGCGCTCCCCGATCATGATCGTCTGCGACAGGCCATCGGCGATTACCACGAACGGAGTCGGCATCTCGTAACGGAAGCATCCCGCTCCCTCGGGCACCTGCCAGGGCTGCCAGCTTCCGAAGTTCCCCAGTCGAAGATCGACCCGCCGGATCGTCAGTTTCGCAGCCTCGATCCCGAGCCCGGCCGTGCCGAAGTAACTCGTCGGCGCGGGCTGATTCGCCGCCACCATGGGGGGCAGGCCGGGGCAGAGGAGCATCGGCAGCTTGAGGCGGCTCACATCCGTATTCTCTTTCGAGTTCCAGGGCTGCGAACGCTCGACACGGGAGGCGAGATCCGCCATCGGCAAACGCTTCTGATCGAGCCACGGCAGAGCGGTGACAAACCAACTCAGGCGATCCTCCGTCGGCAGGGCTCGGTTCGCGATCGTGCCGGCCGGGATCTCATTCGTGAGGGCGGGCTGAGCCGGGTTCTCCTGGGAAAAGCGGCCCGCGAAGATCGAGATCTCCCGCAAGTGATTCTGGCAGCGAAGCATGTCCGCATCGACGCGCATCCGCTGACGCAGCACGATTCCCATCCCGGCGAGCAGGAACAAGATGATCGCAATGACGAACAGGCCGATCCATCGAGGCAGCATGGAAGATTCCTCTGTTTCCCGGGTCGGACGCCTCGGCGCTGATGCTCTCAGCCCAACGCTTTGATCCGGCGAGCCAGTTCCGCCGTGGTGATGCCAAGGATCTGGGCGGCGCGTTTCGCGTTACTTCCGGAACGCTGCATCGCCATCTGAATCAGTCGGCGTTCGACCTCGTGCAGGATCGTATCACGGTGCAGGCTCGACTCGCGGGGGGGCGACATCGGCAGGCCGGCTCGCACTCGCATCTCGTGTGGCAGATGCTCCGGGCGAATCACACTGGCCGTCGCCTCGGCCGCGGCGGTCGCCAGCACTTCCGAGAGTTCGCGAAGGTTCCCCGCCCAGGGCTGGGCGCGAAGGACTTCGATCGCGGCGGCCTCGATGGTCGGCACTGGCGAGAGTCGTTCGAGCAGCCGAGCCGTGAGGCGCGGTAGATCCTCGAGGCGTTCCCGCAGCGCTGGCAGCACGATCTCGAAAGCGCCGGCCTCGCCCAGGAATGCGGGCAAGAGCCGACCGGCACGCACATCGTCCGCCGGGCCGCGACGCGAACTGCAAATGAGCCGGGGCGAATCGGGGCGATTGGTGGAGCATTCGTCCAGCAATCGCTGTTGCAGATCTCGCGGGAGGTGGGCGGGCTCCCTCAGAAAGAGGGTGCCGATGCGATCGGAGCCGCCAAGGCCGCCGTGGCCGAAGAAGAGGCCTTCGAGCAGGTAAGGCTGCAGGCCTTCGGCATCCAGGGCGAGGAAGGCCCGTTCGCGCGTGAGCCCTGCGTGATGGATGACGCGAGCACAGGTCTGTCGGCCTGTGCCGGGCTCGCCTCGAATCCAGAGAGGGTGCTTCAATGACGCGGCGAGGCGGGCTCGTGCGAGGAGTGTCCGCGAGGCGGGTGATTCGCCATGGAGCAGGTCAAGCGGGAAATGGAGGGCGTGGCGATCGCGAAGGTCCGCGATGAAGGAGGCGACTTTCCTGGCGATGGGTGGTTCACCGTGACCGACGACGTCGACGAAGCCCACGGTGCCAAGGAGTCCGTCGGTTCCCGCGAGCGGTACGAAGGTGATGTCCCACCATGGTGGCCCCGTGCGAGCAACCGTGGGGTCCGGCCGGCGAACGCGATCGATCCGCCCAGCGAGGGCTTCCGCCGTGGGTGTCATCGCGGCGGCGAGTCGGGAGGCGTTGCCGCGTGTCGTGCAGACCATGCCAAGCGAGCTCGCGAGGGTTGTGCTGGCGATGCGTTCCCAGGCTTCGTTCGCGAAACGGAGCCGGCGCTGGCTGCCGACAACGAAGACCGGCGTGGCTGATTGTTGAAAGAAGGATCGCCAGGGGAAGGTGGCCGAACCCTTCGGTCGGCCGCGGCGGCCCGGCGATGGCGAGCGATCAGCCATGAGAAGGTATCGAAGGGGTGCCGCGGATCTCGTTGAGCCTGGGGACATCGAGTGCAACAGGCTCCTCATTCACTCGCCCCAATTCCTCCATCAACTTACCATTGCCGGGGGCGAGAGGAAACAGGTTCCCCGGGCCAGTGCTATCGCAGCGAGCGGGAAATCGCTTCGCATCGGCCTCTTGGTCCTTCAGCCGCGGATGCCGCTGGCAAGACGCCTGTCGCTGGCAAGACGCCTGTCGCTGGCAAGACGCCCCACGGCATTGACCTTGAGTTCGAGGCAAGCGTTGATTGGTTTCCAAACAGCTTCCGAGATCAATCGAGCGATTCGTTTGGCTCTCAATTCGGCCTTCAAGACCCGGAATGTCGCATCAACCAAAGATAAAGTAGGTGCCATTGGGCGAAACGCCGGTGCCACAGTCCGAGTGGTTTGAACCGACCTTCAAATCCGTCTCATCGCCGCTTCTTTTTCTTCTTCCCCTTGCGATCGGATTTCGCTTTCGGCTTCCCGGGCTTGCGCCTGTCGCTGCGGTCGTCTTCTCGCTCCCGGCGAGGGCGATCGGGGCGCGATTCCACGGGTTCGCCGCGGACGAGCCGAAAGTCCAGCATTCGCTTCTGGATGTCCACGCGAGCCACCTCGACGCGAACCTTGTCGCCCAGGCGGAAGCGGGACTTCGAGCGTCGGCCGTAGAGCGTGTGGCTGCTCTCGTCGTGCTCGTAGTAGTCGTCCGTCAGCGACGAGATGTGGACGAGCCCGTCCACTGGCAATGTGATCGCCTGGGCATAGAAGCCGTAATCCGCGACCCCGGTGATGACCGCATCGAACTTCGTTCCGAGCTTGTCCGCGAGGTACAGCAGCAGCTTCAGCTTCACCAGTTCGCGCTCGGCGACCTCGGCCCGGCGCTCCATCTTCGAGCAGTGATCCCCAAGCACCTTCAGTTCCGCAAGGTCCGAGTTCGGTGGCTTGTGCTTCAGCCAGCGATCGAGCAGGCGGTGAACCGTGAGATCTGGATAACGGCGAATCGGCGACGTGAAGTGGCAGTAATGCGTGCTCGCCAGGGCGTAATGCTCATCCTGGATCGGGCTGTACGTCGCCTGCTTCAAACTGCGGAGGAACGCATAGTGCAGGGCGGAGCGTTCCGGCTTGTCCCTGGTGGCGTCGAGGACTCGCTGCAGCTCGAAGCGATCGCTCGTTCGGAGAATGGGGTAACCCAGCATCTCCGAGAAGTGGGCGAACGCGGAGAGTTTCTCCTCGCTCGGCGCCGGGTGCACGCGGCGGAGGAAAGGGATGTTAAGGTGGGCGAAGTGCTCCGCCACGGCTTCGTTCGCCGCGAGCATGAACTCCTCGATCACCTGATGGCTGACGTCATTCACCGCGAAGTGAGCCCCGCTCACCCGGCCATCCTTGTCGTATTCGAGCACCGCTTCGGGCATCGAGAGTTCGAGAGCACCACGGCGGAATCGCTTTTTGCGAAGCAGCATCGCCAGGTCCCGCATCCGCTTCAGGGCCGAGAGCACCTCGGGATCAATCCCCGCGCCCGGATCTCGGATCTCGGGATTCGTTTCATTCCCGGGTCCGAGTTCCGAGTTCCGCGATTCCAGAATCTCCGAAACCTGCTCGTAGTGGAAACGCTTCTTCACCTGGATCACGCCGTTGAAGAGCGTCACTTGCCCCTTCTGCAAGCCTGGCGTGAACTCCATCTGCACGGTCTTCACGTAGCGAAGCCGGCCCTCCTGAAGGCTCGCGAGGCCGTTGGAAATCACCTCCGGGAACATCGGGATGACCTTGCCCGGAAGATATACGCTTGTGGCTCGCTTACGGGCCTCCAGGTCCAGCGGCCCGCCGGGCTTCGCGAAGTGGCCGACATCCGCGATGTGGACGGTGAGAATCCAGTGGTTCGACTTGGGGTCGATCGTGACGCTGACCGCATCATCGAAGTCGCGAGCATCGATGGGGTCGATTGTGATCACGACATCGCTGGTGAAGTCCGTTCGGCCGTCGAGATCGTCCTCGCGGAACGCATCCGCAGCATGGCGAGCTTCCGCGAGGGCCTCCTCGGGGAACGCCTCTGGCAGGCCGAAAGCCTTGATGATCGAGATCGTATCGACGCCGGGATCGCCTGGCTTTCCCAGCACTTCCGCGATGACGCCTTCGCCGCGATTCTCCGGCGTGGGGAAACGTAGCATCTCGACGACGACCTTGTCCTGCGGTTTCACGCCCTTCGCGCCGGGATCGCCAACGAACACGCTGTGGGCGAAGAGGGTGCCGTCGACGCGGACAAAGGCGGTGCCGTCACGCTCGAAGTACGAACCCACGAAGGTCCGCGTGGCCCGTTCGAGGACGCTGACGATTTCGCCCGAGGCATCCTTGCTGCCGGTGGCTTCGCGCGTGACCTTGACCAGAACCTGGTCCCCGGTGGAAGCATCGAGGCTGCGGTCCTCGCGGATGAAGATGTCCGGTTTGTAAACGCCATCGACGGGATTAGGCCGAACGTACCCGTGGCCGGAGCCGACGCGGCGGAAGATACCGAAGATGCTGGTGTGCGGGTCGACCGGGCGGATCGTCTGATTGGGGCCGACGGCGAGCTTGCCTTCGCGAATCATCTGACGCAGTGTACGGCGGAACTCGGGGTAATCCGCATCCGGGAGGTCCATGCGCTTCGCGAGCGCCTTGGGCTTGATCGCCGAGTAGCTGGGCCGTGTGACCGCCGTGGTGATTCGCGTGGCGAGATCGGACATGGGAATCTCGGATGTTGTGAAACGGCGAAACACCCTCCGGACTGTGGCACCGGCGCCTCGCCCAATGGCGCTGACTTTACCTTCGAGGCGAACGACTCTTGGGCTCCAAAAGGCGTCCCGAATCATCCAATCGGTACGTTTGAATCTCGTACCTCATTAAGGCCGTTGGGCGTCTCGCCAGTGCCCCAGTGTTCCAGTGCTATTGCCCCGTCAGGGAAATCGATTCAGATCGGTCTCTGTGGTCTTTCAGCCGCGAGGCGACTGAAGCATCTTGACTGACACCCAGGTTTACTCCACTACTTTGACGCTGTGCCCGATCCCAATCACGGACAAGACGCCTACGAGACGCCCATGGCATTGACTCTGATCTCGAGGCAAACGTTGGTTGTTCTGGCGCCGCCGCAGTCGCTATAACTGTTGAACGGCATTGACTCTGATCTCGAGGCAAACGTTGGTTGGGTTCCCAACAGATTCCGGGATCACTTGAGGGATACGTTTGGAGCTCAGTTCGGCCTTCTGGACCCGGAATTTCGCATCAACCAAAGTCGACGTAAGTGTCATTGGGTGTCTCGCCGGTGCATCGGTTCCGCACCGGCGAGACGCTGTTGCCACAGTCCCTGAATCGCGTTCAGTCGTAGGCGTCGCCGCTGGAGCCGAGCAGGTCGCCCGCGGGGCCGCCCTTGTAAAAGCGACGGCCCAGGTTGGCATTGTACGGCGTCCAGGCGGTCGGGTTATTGCGGTCTTCCTTCAGGTCGCGGATCACCATGTGCATCCGCGTGTCCAGCGTGTCGATGGCGTGCAGCAGCATCGCTTCGGGCGTCATTGGCACGCGCGGGCTGCCGTGCTCCAGCGTGCCGTGGTGGCTCAGGATCATGTGCTGTAACCGCAGCAGCACTTCGCGCGGCATCGGCTCGCCGGTCAGTTCCGGAACCTTCGCGGCCAGTTCCGTCAGCATCGTCAGGCCGATGGCGAGGTGGCCGACGAGTTGGCCTTCGTCCGTGTAGCCGAAGGCTCGCTTGTAGCTGAGTTCGCGGATCTTGCCGGTATCGTGAAGGAAGACGCCGACCATCACAAGGTCGCGGTCGACGGCAGGGTAAAGCGGGGCGAGCTTGTCCGCGATGTCGAGCATGGTGACGACGTGCTCGAGCAGGCCGCCGACGTAAGCATGGTGCAGCTTCACGCCCGCGGGGCAGGTGGTGAAGCCGCGCATGAAGCCATCGTCCATCAGGTAGCACTGACACAGAGCCCGCAGGTGCGGGTTCGCAAGGCGAAGCAGATGGGTGCGGAGCCGTTCCATCAGCTTGCCGACATCCTGCTCGGTGTGGGGCAGGAAGTCCGCCACTTCCACCTTCTGCGCTTCGACCTTCTCCAGGGAATTGAGGATCACCTGAAGCGTGCCCTGGAAAAGCTGGGCTTTGCCATCGACGTGGAGGAAGTCGCCGTTCTCGAAGCTGCGGAAGATGCCATCGCCCGCGTTCCAGAAGCGAGCCTGAACGCTGCCTGTGCGATCACGGAGGTCGACCTGAATGAACGGGTTCCCGTTGCGGTTGACCTTCAGCAGCTTATCGGTGGCAAGATACACATCGTCGAGGGTATCGCCGTCGCGTAATTGGTCGACGTATCGCCGGCTCATGGGGAAGAAGTCCTTGGTCGATGGTCCACTGTCCACGGAGGTGACAGCGGATTACGGTACGGACCAGGGCGCGAATGACCATCGAGGAAGAACTATCGCCCCACCTTGCAGACGCCCCCCTCGCAGGGGACCAACTGATAGCGATGTTTTGCGACCCAGCGGTAAAGGCGATTGCCCAGCCAGGTGGCCCCGGGAAGGTAAAGGAACGGCACGGCAGGCCACAGCGGCGGCAGACGCCAGGCCATCCAGCGATAGGCACGGAAGCCCGCCCGAGGCGCCCCCGCCACGGGAACGATGTGCATCTCCTCGAGCAGCTTCGCGGGGTCCAACGGCGGGTCACACGGCGGGAGTCGTGGCACATCTCGCGCGTCCTGGCTGGCGAACCGACCGAGCCAGTCCAGTCGTTTCAACAGCTTCACCGAACGCTGGCAGAAGGCACACTCGCCATCGTACAGCACCACGGCTCGCTCGCGGGAATCGGCGGACATTCTTGGCTCCTCCTGCTCCTGTAAACCGTGATCCTGTTCCCTCGGCAACTTCGATTCCACCCGCACCGGAGAATCCGGCTTCCCGAAACTGCCGACCAGACCGGCTGGGAAATCGGACGCTGGCATGGTTAGAATAGACCATTGCCAACCTGGCGACCGATTCCGAGGGCTCCCATGAGCGCTGCTTCGCTCGAATTCCCTGCTGACTCGCTGACCCACGGACGGCCCGTGACGGCTCCGGATTTCCGCTCCGCGAAGGCGCGAGGCCTGAGGCTGGCCGTCATCACCGCGTATGACTACACCTCCGCGCGCCTCGTGGACGACGCGGGTGTGGACGCCATCCTCGTCGGCGATTCCCTCGGCATGGTCGTGCAAGGCCACCCCACCGTGCTGCCCGTGACTCTCGACGAGATGATCTACCACGTCAAGTGCGTCGTCCGCGGCACGCGCCACGCCCTCGTCATCGGCGATATGCCGTTCATGACCTACCAGGCCAGCGATGAACAGGCGGTGCTGAGCGCCGGCCGCGTGATGAAGGAGGCGGGCGCCCAGGCCGTGAAACTGGAGGGGGGCGTCCGCGTCGCCGACCGCATCCGGGCCGTGGTGGATGCGGGCATTCCCGTCATGGGCCACGTCGGCCTGACGCCGCAGAGCGTGCATCAACTGGGCGGCTTCAAGGTGCAGCGCGACGAGGACCGCCTGCTCGCGGACGCGGAAGCCGTGGAGCGTGCCGGCGCCTTCGCGATGGTGCTGGAGTGCATGCCCGCGGACCTTGCCGCGAAGGTGACGGCCAGCGTCTCCATCCCCACGATCGGCATCGGCGCCGGCCCTGGATGCGATGGCCAGGTGCTGGTGTTCCATGATTTGCTCGGGCTCTATCCGGACTTCCGACCGAAGTTCGCGAAACGCTACGCCGATCTCGGCGAGCAGGTCCGCAAGGCCATCGAGACTTACGGCAAGGAAGTGCGCGAAGGGTCGTTCCCTGGGCCCGAGCACAGCTTCCGGTGAGCGAGCGCATTGGGGTGGCGTGGACCCTGAAGTGGCGGCGCGGGCCACGCTGTCGCGACGGAACATGCCTTAGCCGGTGGCGTTCAGCGCCTTCGTGGCGAACTCCTGACTCGCGAGCAGCAAGATAGTCATCCGGGAAACGGGGATTCGCCGATTGACGAGCAGCGGCACCCAGTTGTTCACATCGGCGCTCGTGGCTTCGCGATGCAGATACTGCACAAACACGTCCTGTACGGCTCGGGTATACGATTCGCTGGAATACGCCAGCGCAAAGGCCATCTGGAACCGAGAGCGGGTGGCGAGATAATTGTTCCAGAACGTGATGTCCACACTATTCGCAGTGCGGCCCAGGATGTCGTTGAACAACCCCTGCGTGAACGAGGCATTCGTGGGGTGGGCGGCGGTGTATTCGCCAGCCGTCACAAGTTGGGTCACGATCCATTCGGGTTGCAGACCTCGGCGGATTTGATCCGACCAGAACGCCAGTCCCGCGGCATCGGCGGGGCGTTTCACGGTCGTCTGATAGATCTTGTCGACCTGGTAATAAAGCTGTTCATCCCGGTTATAAATCGAAGTCGCGTAGTCGATTCGGTTGTACCCGGAGTTCAAGGCATTGACGTGATACGCTTCTTCCCCGGCCGTGGGATCGCGGCCCAGGAGAGTGCGGAAGACGTTGTAAACATAGGCTGTATTCGTGTTGGGGAAGACGGTGGTGAAGAGATTCGCCGTGGCCCGCGTCGGGTAGATCGACGCTGCAAATCGATGGCCCAGGTTGACGGCAAGCTGGTCGTTACCTGATGTGAGATTGACCGTGAGCCCGCCAGTTGCTGCCGCGGCCCCGGTGAGTGAGTGTACCCCGAAGAGCACCTCGCGAATGTCGTAGACGCCGGTGGAGAGATTGCCGAAGTCGTACCGGCCCTGGGCGTCGGTGGTGCGAGTGGGTTCGCTGCCATCGAGGACGCGGTTGTCGTTCGTGTCCAGGTAGATTGTTCGGCCTGAGAGGCCCCGGTCCGTGGTCGTGTTGTTCTGAACGCCGTCGGCGTTGATGTCGAGGAAGGCCGTCCCTGCAAGCCGGGCGGGCGTGCCATCGTTGTCCGCGACGGTGACCGTGACCGTTCGCGTGATGGCCGCCAGGGCGGAGATGGAGAGTGTGGCACTGTCGTCAGTGAGATCGGCGTCCTCGGCCGCGGCGATCGTTAGAGTCTGAGGCGCCGCGTAGTTCTGCGGCGTGAAGGTCAGTGTGGCGCCGCCGACCACGGTCACATCGGTATCGCCTGCGGTGCGGGCCACAGTGACCGTCACAGTGCCCGAGGGTTCGTCCTGTAATCGAACCGTGAAAGTGCTGTTGCCTCCCTCGGTGAAGGCCAGGCTGGTTTTGCTCACGACGATGTTTGGAATCCCCGTATCGATCGCCGTGTAGTCGAGGGTCTGCGTCGCCAGGCTGGGAGAACTGATCGAGAACGTGGCGGTGTCGTTGACCGTGTCGGCGTCCTGGGCGGCCGCGACGATGACGGCCTGGGGCGTCGAAAAGTTGGAGGGAGTGAACGTCAGTGTCGAGCCGCTGAACACCGAGAGATCGCTGGAGCCTGCCGTGCGCGCCACGGTCACCGTCACGTTGCCGACGGGCGCGGTGGCCAGCCTCACGCTGAAGCCCACCTTGCCGCCTTCCGGGAGGGCGAGATACGTCGGTGTGACAATCAAGTCCTGAGACGTCGGCGTGAACGCACTCCGCATCACGGCGTTGCTGCCTCCGGCGCTGACGTAATACAGGGCCCCGTCCGGCCCGACGGCGGCATCCACGACGTTGGCGAACCCGTTAGAGAAGTCCGTGATAAACGGGTTCACGCTGGTGACATTGCTGTTCGCGTCGAACGAAACTCGGCGGACATCCCCCGCGACGAAATCGGTGAAGAAGAAGTTGCCCCTGTAAGAGGCTGGCACGGACGTGCTGTTAAGGAACGTGCCCCCGGTGACGACGCCTCCGGACGCGGGCGGGTAGTCGACGGTGGTGGCCGTGCCGCCGCCACTGATGGCGTTGGGCCCGGTCTGCGCGTAGGTGAATTGCGTGTTGGAGATCACCGAGAGAATGTCGAAAGTGCCATTGAAGCTGGTGTCGGTAACGCTGGAGACGACGATCTTGTTGCCCTGCTGCAAGAACGCGGTGGAGGCCGACGCCGCCGCATGGGAGATGGTGACAACATTGCCGTTGCGGACGGCTCCATTGCTCGCCGCGGGCTGAATCGTTCGGCTATCGGCCCCGTTTGTGCGATACAGGATGGGTGGGCGAATGTAGTTCGCCGAGGCGTTCGGGAGAGGCTGATTCCCCTCGAAATCGTTGTACCCCGCGTGGTCGCTGGCGTTCACCTTGAAGATCTGTTCATAGGTCGTGCCCGCGACGTTGACCCAGAGTTTGCCGGTCGATTCCTGGAAGGTGAGGGTGAACGGATTTCGGAAGCCGCGTGCCCAGATGTAGTCGTTGTTGGAGCCAGCGCCGTCATTGAAGGGATTATCGCTGGGCACGGTCCCATCGAGATTGGCCCGGCCGATCTTGGAGGCAAGCGAGGTAAGGTCGAGGTCCACTCCCGAGCCATTGCCGAGATCGCCGATGCCCCAGTAAAGCTTGTTGTCGAAGCCGATGCCAATGCCGCCGCCATCGTGGTTATTGCCCACTGTCGGCAGGCCGCTCACAATCACGGTTCGGCTGCCAGGGTCCGCGACGTTGTTCTTGTCCGCATCGGTATAGCGGACGACCTGCTGTTCGCTGTTCGAGATGGTCATGAAAAGATAGACGTAGCCGTTTGAAACGTAATCTCGATCGAATGTGATGCCGAGGAGGCCGCACTCGCTGTTGGTAAAGACTGAGTCGGTGCTGAACGCGGTGGGAAGGAGCGATCCGTTCTCGATGACGCGGACATCGCCAGCCTTGCGCGTAATGTACAACCGGTTGGAGCCATCGGGTGCCCAGGCCAGACCCGTGGCGCCGGCCAGGCCGCTGGCCGAGACGAAAGGCGCCTCGGTGAAGCCTGCATCCAATACCGCGGGAGCCAGCCGATCTTCGAGAGATTCAATCCTCAGCGAAGGCTTCGAGGATTGTGCCCGTCGCGGTTGCGAGTTCGATCGCCTGAAGATGTCCCATCCCATGTTGGCTCCTTTGCGTGACATTCGCCACCGGGAATGGTAGCAGGCCCCAGGCCCCCGTGTGACATTGAGCCAGAGCGTTTTTGCGGAAGTCGGGCCCCGGAGTTCCGAAAGGAATCAAGGCTTTGTCGCCAGGGAATAGTCTTTTTGCCAGAGATCGACCTGCTCCGCCGTCACGGCCCCTCGATGGATTACGAGGCGGTATCGCAGCACGAGCGGCTTCTCCCTGCGGAGTGAAATGGGGGTGGCGCCGGGGTAGACAGCGTTTTGCATGCTGCCGCTCCGACGCAGAACCCACGGTTGGGGAAAGCCCGGCGTCGTCGGATGGATCAGCATCGACACGCCGGAAACGCGCTGGCCGAACGTGCCGGAGACGTCGATCCAGGGTGAGGCCTCGACGGGGCCGGGCAGCGGTTGCACCTCGCCTTTCGCCTTGGCCTGTCGCTGGTAGAAGGCGACCTTCGTGTCACCGTCTTGCAGCCAGACGCCATCATCGGTGGCCACGGCTTTCATCGCGGCAGGCCCCTGAGCGGCAGCGGCGAGCGTGGCCAGCACGAGGGTGAGGAGAGCGAAGGAACTTGTGAAGGTTGACATGTCGAACACCAGGCGGAGGTTTCTGTCCGAAGGGCTGCTCTGCAAGGTACCGTGATACGGGCGAGAAATCACGAGAGGGTTCCAATTCCACGTCGTTCGTTCCGACCGCGAGACAGGCATGACGCACTCGCGGTTGGCAGCACCGGGCGTAACAGGTACGATAACTCGCAACAGGGAGGACGACGCATGAAGATTATCCTGGCCAACCCTCGCGGCTTCTGCGCAGGAGTGAACATGGCCATCGAGAGCCTGGAGACGGCGCTCGAACGCTTCGGACCGCCGATCTACGTCTATCACGAGATCGTTCACAATCGACCCATCGTGGAACGCTTCCGCGATCGAGGTGTCGTTTTCGTCGACGAGATCACCGAGGTGCCTGCGAACGCGACCGTGCTTTTTAGCGCACATGGCGTTTCTCCGATCATTCGCAACCTCTCGGAGGTTCGCCGCCTGCGTGCCATCGATGCCACCTGCCCGCTTGTCACCAAGGTCCACAACGAAGCGATTCGCTTTGCCCAGCAAGGGTACACGATCATCTTCATCGGCCATGAAGGGCACGATGAAGTGATCGGCACCATGGGCGAGGCCCCGAACGATATGGTGCTTGTCGAAGACGTGGCCGATGTGGAAAGGCTGACGCTTCCCGCGGATGCGAAGATCGCCTTTCTCACGCAGACGACGCTGAGCATCGACGAGACGAAGGTGATCATCGCGGCGATCAAGAAGAAGTATCCCCAGGCGGTGGGCCCGCACAAGGACGACATCTGCTACGCGACGCAGAACCGTCAGGAAGCGGTCAGGGAACTGGTGCCCGCGGCCGATGTGGTGCTGGTGCTGGGGAGCCAGAACAGTTCGAACAGTCGGCGGCTCGCGGAGATCGCGGGGCAAGCGGGGCGGGCCGCGTATCTCATCGACCGGGCGGAAGAACTTCGCGACGAGTGGTTTCGCCCGGACGACACCGTGCTCGTCACAGCCGGGGCGAGCGCTCCCGAAGAGCACGTGCAGGACTGCGTGAAGCAATTGCAGCAGCGATTCGGCGCGAGCGTGGAGACTCGCGTGGTGCGTGAGGAGCACGTCAGCTTCCCCTTGCCGCGGGAGCTACGGGTGCTGAATCGGGAGTGAGCGAAGAAGAGGAGTGTCAGATGGCGTCAGTTCAACTCAAGTTAGGGCCGACGGACCAGGGCAAGTCGATCACATGCGATGACTTTGAGTCGGCCGTGTACCAGTCTGGCTTCAAGTACGAAATCATTGACGGGAGGCTTTACGCGTTCCCCGTTCCCAATTTTCCTGAGGCCTTTCTTGAGACCTGGCTAAAGCGAAAACTCGAGGCGTACACCGGCGAAGCCCTCGCTGGTTCAATATCGGCGAGAGGGAAAGGATTGGGCCATCACGACCCATCCCCATGGTTCCACGTTCGCCACCAAGTTGCTGCCGGGATTTGAGATCGTGATTGATCCGCGAAAGTAGCCCTCCCCATGGATTCGCCTCTCTGCCATCTTCCCACGCTTCCCCGCCGGCGGGACTGGCGTATCGGCTGCGTCGGCTCCGGCTTCATCATGCGGGACTGTCACCTCGCAGCGTATCGACAGGCGGGGTTCAACCCCGTCGCCCTCGCCTCGCGGAACTTCGATACAGCTCGCGAGGTCGCCGCCCTCCATCAGATTCCACGAGTCCATGATCGTATCGAAGATCTGCTCGCGAACGAGGAGATCGAGGTTCTGGACATCGCGGTGCCGCCGCAAGCCCAGCCTGACCTCATTCGCGATGCGGTGCGAGCCGGGCGGGGGCGCCTTCGGGGCATCCTGGCCCAAAAGCCACTGGCGCTCGATGTCGCCACCGCTTGTGACCTGGTGGCGACCTGCGACGACGCGGGCGTGAGGCTGGCGGTGAACCAGAACATGCGCTTTGACCAATCCGTTCGAGCCGCCAAGGATCTGCTCAACCGCGGCTGGCTCGGCGAGGTGGTGCTCGCGACGATCGACATGCGAGCCGTGCCGCACTGGATGCCCTGGGCGGAGAAACTGCCGTCGCTCTCCACGTTCGTGATGAGTATTCACCACCTGGACACGTTCCGTTACTGGCTGGGCACGCCCGACCGCGTTCTCGCGAGCACCCGGCCCGACCCTCGCACGAAGTTCCCCCACACCGACGGCATCAACCTTTACATCCTGGAGTACGACCGCGGCGCACGGGCCTCTTCGTGGGACGACGTCTGGGCCGGGCCCTGCAAGGAAGGCCTCGCGGGGGACATCGGTATCCGCTGGCGCATCGAGGGCACCGACGGCCTGGCCCTGGGAACGATCGGCTGGCCGAGGTATCCCGAACGTGAGCCGAGCACTCTCGATTACAGTTCGCGCCGCGAGCCAGGCACCTGGATTCGACCGCGCTGGAACGAAGTCTGGTTCCCGGATGCGTTCGTGGGCACCATGGCCCAGCTTCTGTGCGCCATCGAGGAGGATCGCGAGCCGGAGATCAGCGGCCGCGATAACATCGAGACGATCGCACTCTGCGAAGCGGTGTTCCTCGCGGCTCGGGAGCATCGCGTGGTCGAGATGTCGTCACTTCTGAAGTCGTGATCCATGCCTGTCGAACCGCTTCCGATCGATCCCCTCCTGCCCGAGGTTCTCGCGGCTCTCGCCTCGGCCGGCACGCTGGTGCTTCGCGCTCCAACGGGAGCGGGGAAGACGACGCGAGTGCCGCCGGCGCTCGTCGATGGCAGCGGGCGGGTGCTGGTGTTAGAACCCCGCCGCGTGGCGGCTCGCGCTGCCGCGCGACGCATGGCAGCGGAGCATGGCACGCCGTTGGGTGAGCACGTCGGCTATCACGTTCGCTTCGATCGCAAAGCCGGGCCGCGGACGCGCGTGCTTGTCCTCACGACCGGAATGCTGCTGAGGCTGCTGCACGAAGATCCCTTCCTCGAGGGCACCTCGGCCATCGTTTTCGACGAGTTCCACGAACGCGGCCTCGAAGCCGACCTCGCCCTGGGCATGGTTCGGCTTGTTCGGCAGACCGTGCGCCCGGACCTGCGAATCGTGGTGATGTCCGCCACGATCGATGGCGGCCCGGTGAGTGAGTACCTCGGGAACGCACCCATCCTCACGAGCGAGGGCCGTTCGTTTCCGGTCGAGATTCGATATCGCCCTGGTCGCCGTGAGATGACCTTGCCCGAACTGGTCACCGACGCGGTCGAGGCCGTCCTCAAGGAAACGCCCGGAGACGTTCTCGCCTTCCTTCCAGGGCTTCGCGAGATCCGGCAGACCGCGGAACGCCTGGAGCATCACCGCGATCTCGAGGTCCTGCCCTTGCATGGCGACCTTCCGCCCGAAGCTCAGGACAGGGCGCTTCGCAAGCTCGATCGGCGGAAGATCGTGCTCGCGACGAACGTGGCAGAGACCTCCGTCACGGTGGAGGGTGTCACCGCGGTGATTGACTCGGGACTCGCGAGGCAGATGGAGTTTGAAGCCTCCGTCGGCCTTGATCGCCTGCGGTTGGTTCCGATCGCGAAGGCCTCCGCTGATCAGCGGGCGGGGCGAGCGGGGCGGACACAGCCCGGCCTGTGCGTGCGGCTCTGGGATGAGCCAGGCCATCGCGGCCGACCCGAACAGACGGAGCCCGAGATTCGCAGGGTGGATCTGGCGGGGCCGGTTCTGCAATTGCTCGCTCTCGGCGAAGGCAGCGTTCGCAGCTTCCCCTGGCTCGACGCGCCGCGGCCCGAGGCGATCGACCAGGCTTTCCAACTCCTGGAGCGACTTGGAGCCACCTCGGCCGAGGCCCTCACGGATCTCGGCCGTGCGATGGCCCGCCTGCCCGTGCATCCCAGGCTCGGGCGGTTGCTCATCGAGGGGCAGCGGCTGGGGCACGCGGAACGAGCCGCCCTTGCCGCGGCTCTGCTTTCGGAGCGAGATCCGTTCACTCGCGACTTCGACGGGCCGTTGCGGTCGCCTCCGCCTACCTCTTCGGATGTGCTGGATCGTGTGGAGGCACTCGAACAATTCGAGCGCAATGGCCGGTCCGATTATCCCCTGGGAACGCTGCATCGTGGCGGAGCGAAGTCGGTCCTGGAAGTGCGGAATCAACTTCTTCGAGGGCTGGAGGAGACGCCGGGCGAAGCGCGAAGGAGCCCGCGGATCGAGGCGGAGGAAGCGTTGCTTCGCGCCATGCTCGCAGCGTTTCCGGATCGCCTCGCCCGTCGCCGGGAACGCCATGATCGAAGGGCCGTGCTGCTGGGTGGTCGCGGAGTTCGACTCGGCCCTGGCAGCGGCGTGATCGAGCCGGAACTCTTCGTCTGTGTCGATGTGGACGCAGCCGGTACGGATTCGCTGGTCCGTTCCGCGTCCGAGGTTCGCCGCGAATGGCTGCCTGCGGAGCGGATTGCGACGAGGATCGAAGTCCTCTTCGACGAGCCTAGCGAACGCCTGATCGCCCGCAAACGGACTCGGTACGACGACCTGATTCTCGAGGAAAAGGATGCCCACATCGCCGACGAGAACGAGGCGGCTCGTGTTCTCGCCCTGGCGGCCTCGACGCGGCTCGAGAAAGTGCTGCCCCCCGAGGACAGCGAAGCCGGCCGTTTTCTGCTTCGCCTTCGGTGCCTGAAAAGCTGGGCGCCCGAACTCGCTTTGCCCTGCTTCGACGAGGCCGCGCTCGTGGAACTCCTTGAATCGCTGGCTCGTTCTCGTCGATCGCTGGCCGACCTTCGCCATGGCCCCTGGCTCGATCATCTCCAGGGTCGGCTCACGTATCCTCAGCTACAAATGGTGGAGCGGGAAGCCCCCGATCGCGTCGAAGTGCCCAGCGGCAGTCAGATCCGTCTGGAGTACGAACCTGGCAAACCTCCCATCCTCGCGGCCCGGATCCAGGAGCTCTTCGGCCTCACAGACACGCCACGGATCGCGGGCGGCAAGGTGAAGGTGCTTCTCCACTTGCTCGCACCGAACTATCGCCCCCAGCAAGTCACGGACGACCTCGCGAGCTTCTGGAAGAACACCTATCCGCAAGTGAGGAAGGAACTGCGAGGCCGCTATCCCAAACACTCCTGGCCGGACGATCCTTTCACGGCGGAAGCGACGCGCGGAGTTCGCCGACCCCGGTGAATCCCAGAAAAACCGCCAGCTTCACTGGACGCGGGCGGTTCTGCGCTCCACCCTTCGAGACGTAGGCTTCCAACACTCGGAGTGGTTCCATGATGCTGCGCCCCTATCTCCTCGCGATTGCTCTGGGCACACTCACCCTGGTTTCGATCGCTCAACCGCCGCCTGCGATCGAATCGCACCTTGCGATCGACAAGCTCTCGCAGGAATACTTGAAAGCGGTCAACTCGGGTGACGCGAAGCAGGCTGCCAGCTTCTGGGCCGAGAATGCCGATTACACGGGGCCCGATGGCGTCACCGTTCGCGGCCGGGCCGAGCTTGAGAAGAGCTTTGCGGCCGAGTTCAAGGCCCACCCCAAGTCGACGCTCGAACTCAAGGTTTCCAACAATCGTAGCATTGGCAATCGCGCCGTCGTGACCGAAGGCACCTGTGTGCTGAAGCTGCCGACCGCGAAGGAGCCGCTTGAAACTCAGTTCACCACGCTCTTCATTCGCGAGGACGATGGCTGGAAGATCGCTTCCGTTCGCGAGTGGAATGCATCCACGGCGAAGAAGACGACGCTCAAGGATATTGATTGGCTCCTCGGCGACTGGATCGCGACGAATGACGGCAAGGAACTCCGCACGACTTACAAGTGGGATGAATCGAAGACGTTCCTCCACGAGACCTACAGCCTCACGAAGGAGGGCAAGACCCTGGCGGCCGGGATGCAGATCATCGGCGTGAACCCTCACGGCGGCCTGCGAGCCTGGCTGTTCGATCGTTCAGGGGCGACAGGCGAATCGTTCTGGAGCCGCGATGAAAACCGCTGGGTGATCGAAGCGATCGGCGTGCTTCCCAACGGCAGCGAGACCGCCGCGGTGAACATCCTGGTGCCGCTGGGCCCGGATCGCTTCACCTGGCAATCCACGGCGCGGGTCGCAGGGGGTGTGGAATTGAACGACACACCGCCGGTGAAGGTGACGCGAGTGAAGTGATCGACCCCCACGAACCACACGCCAGGACTTGAACTCGGAGACTTCCATGACCATGACTCGACGTGCGATCGCCTCGGCCACGCTTCTGTTCGCGACCTGTGCCACGGCTTCAGCGTTCGGCCGCGGCGGCGGCGGAGGAGGCGGCGGCGGAGGAGGCGGTGCCCGCGGTGGCTACGAAGCCGGAGGTGCTCGCGGCGGCTATGAAGCCGGAGGCGCTCGCGGCGGCTATGAAGCCGGAGGCGCTCGCGGTGGCTACGAAGCCGGAGGCGCTCGCGGTGGCTACAACGCGGCGGCGGCAGGGGGCGTTCATGAAGGGACACATACCACCGCCGGTGGAACCACGGTTCAGCACGAGCACGCCGGCGGTGTCGCCGTCGGCCCTTACGGCGGCGTCCACGCGGGAGGAGAATCGGCGACGAGAGTCACGGGCCCCGGCGGTCGCTCGGTGACTGATGCCAGCGGTGGACGGGTCGCCGTCGGCCCCGGTGGCGGCGTTCGTGCCGGCGGCTTCGAAGGCACAGCGGCCCGCGGCTACTACGGCGGCGCAGCCGTCGGTGCTCGGGGCGTCGCGGCCGGTCATTACACCGGCTATGTCAGCGGAGCCTCACTCGCCACTCGCGGCTACGCGGTCCGCTCGGGCTTCCACTACAACTGCTTCACCTCGGGATGGTGGGGAGGTCGCGTGGGGGCCTGGTATCCAGGCCGATGGGCGGTCCCGAGCGTCTGGGCCATCCCCGCGTGGGGTGCCCTGTCGTCCTTCTGCGGATACGCGGCGGCCCCGGCGAATTATGACTACGGCAGCACGGTTGTCATTCAAAATGACAACGTTTACATCGGCGGCGAATCCGCAGGCACGGCTGACCAGTATGCCAGCCAGGCCATCGCCCTCGCGGACACGGGCCGACAGGCGGCCACCCCGGACACGGACGAATGGCAGCCCCTCGGCGTCTTCGGCATGGTGCAGGGAGACGAGAAGATCGCCAACAACATCTTCCAGCTTGCCATCAACAAGGCCGGAGTGATCCGCGGCAATTACTACGACGCCGTCTCGGATAGCAACCAGCCTGTCTACGGCTCCGTGAACAAAACCACCCAGCGAGCCGCCTGGTCCATCGGGGAGAAGAAAGACATCGTCTTTGAAGCTGGCATCGGCAATCTCACCCAGGAACAGTGCACCTTGCTGGTTCACTACGGCAAGACCCGAACGGAGCAGATGACGCTCGTGCGGTTGGAAGAGCCGAAGAAGTAAGCGACCCTGAGTTGACGCCTCTGCGCGATTTCGACTACAGTCCCTGGCGATGATCACGGACGGTCACCCACTGCTGTCGCTTCGCAGGCGAGCCACACGCCTTTCGCTTCGGGCGATCGTTGATCGCTCACAGGCGACTTCGCGCTCCGATCGTACGGACTGGCTCGCTGCGGGGTTGATCGCCTTCACTTGCGTGCTGCACCTGGCCTATCTCGCGATCGCCTGCCCCTTTGACCTCGCGCCGGATGAGGCTCACTACTGGCACTGGTCCCGCCATCTGGACTCGGCTTACTACAGCAAGGGCCCGCTGATCGCCTGGCTGATTCGTGCGAGTTGCGAACTCCTCGGCCCGTTGAGCGTTTACCTCACGGGTTCGGAGGTCTTCGCCGTGCGGCTGCCCGCGGTGGCCTGCCATGCCGCGGTGCTTGCGGGAGTGTACGTTCTCACAGCGGAGACTCTTCGCGATCGACGATTCGCGCTCGTGACACTCGCACTGGCACTCACGGTGCCACCGATGACGGCCGGTGCCGTGCTGATGACCATCGACGCTCCATTCCTTGCATGCTGGACGTGGTCGCTGGTCTTCCTTCATCGTGCAATCACTGACGGCAGGACGTGGAACTGGCTCCTCACGGGGGGCTTCTGCGGGCTTGGTCTGCTGGCGAAGTTCCCGATGCTGCTGCTGCCGATGTCGCTAGTCATTTACCTTTTGACGGATCACCAGCGCCGCAAACAGTTCCACCGACCCGGTCTCTGGATCATGCTTGGGATCGTGGGTCTCGCGAGTGTGCCGATCGTGGAGTGGAACCTTCGGCATGGCTGGGTGGAAGTTCGCCATGTCGTTCACCAGGTGGGCGGCAACGGCCTGAATCCCCTGGCACCGTTCGCGTTCCTTGGAGGCCAGTTCGGCTTCTTGATCGGGTACTGGTTCCTCGCCTTCCTTGCGTCGGCCTGGAGCTTTCGGCCCCCTGTCGCGGATCGTGGGCATGCGTTCCTGTGGCATTTCTCGATCCCGGTATGGCTCGTGTTCCTGCTCGCCAGCACTCGCACCGAAGGTCAGGTGAACTGGCCCGCAGCCGCGTACGTCGCAGGCTTCCCGCTGGCGGTGGCCTGGGTGCTTCGACAGGTGCGTGATCCGTCGCAGGGCTATCGACGCTTCGCGACCGGTTGCCTCGTCTTCGCGATCGCGCTCGGCAGCATACTCACGTTGATGGCGCACTTCCCCGCCACGCTCCTTCGGCCGATCCTCGCGCGACTCATGGACGCACCGACTCCGGCCCATCCCCTGCCCTTGCGGAAACTCGATCCGACGTGTCGGCTGCAAGGCTGGAGCACACTCGGTAAGGGCGTTGACGCGATCAGGGCCCGGGTTCGCGCCCAGACCGGCCAGGATCCGCTGCTGGCGGGGATGGTGTGGACGATCCCGGGGGAACTCAGCTTCTACTGCGAGGGTCACCCGGAGGCTTATTCGTTCGGCCTTGCTCTCGCGGATCGACACAGTCAGTACGACCTTTGGCGGCCCAATCCGGTTGCGGACGCGCAAGTGTTCGAGGGCCGAACATTCCTCTATGTCGGCGAAGAGATTCCGGGTATGACGGACGTTTTCGATCGAGTCGAAGCACCCATCCGCGTGGAATATGCGCAAGATGGGCAGGTTTTAGCGGCCTGGACGATCTGGATCGGCCACGGGTTCCGAGGGTTCCGAGAGATCTCGCATCGCGCCGACTATTGAATGGGTCATCGTAAGAGGGTGGTGGATCGTGGGAAGCTGGGAAGTGAGTTGTCAATCGTGCCAGATCCGGTGGTTTCCGGCGGGTCACTGTTCGGAACACGAACGTCAGGCGATCGAATCGCGGCCCTGCCCGGGCTGCGGGATGTATATGCTGACGTGTTCGCCGCCACGGCAGACTCAACGACGCCGAGGCTCGAGCCGCCTTGGCGGCGGTCCACTTTCCGGTGTGGCCCCTCGCCCTCGGGCCGCGTGAGCCAACGTTTGGGTGAAACGGTCCTCACTTGAAGATCGTTTGAAACCACTTCTTAAACCACCGCTCGTTCTGCCAGCACACCGGGGGCGGACGTGTGCGTGTGATCGTGACCGTCGTAGACGCCAAAGTCGTTGAAGAACAACCTCTTCGCCAGCCGGTAGAACGGGTTCTTCTCCGGTATCTCGGCCACGGGGTTGTACTGCGAAGGCCGCACGGTTTGGGCTGCCAGTTCCGCGAGTGCGGTCTTGCGTGCGGTCACATCCTTGGCCTGGTGGGCCTTCACGAGTTGGCCGAGAAGATCCGGACGTTCCAACACGATACAGCCGCGAGTCGTCTTGGCGGCAAGGTCGCGGAAGTCCTTCAAGAAGGTGGACTCCAGGAACTTTTCCTTCAGCGTGCGAGGGTCGGCCTCGGTCGCGTGAATGGACTCCTTGGAGAATTGCACGATGGGGCAGGGCTCGATGTCGCCCCAGGGGTTGATGTGATGGCTGATGCCCGTCGCCGCAGGGCAGAGGGCTTTGCCTTCTCCATCAAAGTAGGCATCGATGATGGCGATCGGTTTCTTCGCCCGCATCTCGACGACGAACTTCCGCGCCTGCAACGCCTGGTCTGACGACAGGCAAAGATCCACGTTCGGGTTCGGCCCCATCGGACGGTAGACGTGGAACCACGTGTACAACACGCCCATCTCGACCAGCCGATCGATCCACTCTTCGCGAAGCAGATCGTCGATGTTCGTACGGCACAGGCTGGTGCAGACACCCGTGAAGACGCCTGAATCGAGGGCATTGTGAAGGCCCTGCATCGTCTTGCTCAGCACGCCGGCCCGGCCGCGGCGTTCGTCGCTGACGATCTCGGTCCCTTCCACGGAGATCAACGGCGTGACGTTGCCCAGATTCCACATCCGGCGAGCCCGTTCGGGCGTGATGAAGTGGCCGTTGGTGAAGATCTGGAAATAACAGTCCGGGTGTTCCGCGATCATGTCCAGCAGGTGCGGGTGCATGAAGGGCTCGCCACCGACGAGGCCGAAGAAGACGTTCCCCATCGCCTTGGCTTCGCGGACCAGCTTGTGGAAAGCTTCCGGTGTGATCGTCTGCTGTTTGTGAGCCACATCGACCCAACAGCCCTGGCAGCGCAGGTTGCACGAGTTGATGACGGAGACGTAAAGGAATGGCGGAAACACCTGCCCGCGGCGAAGCCGGAGCTTGTGGCGGTGCACGGACAGGGCGCCTTTGAAACCCATGTTGTACGCGAGCTTCCAGAGCAGCCGCTTGTCGGTTTCAAACAGGACTCGCCTGGCAAGTTTCAGGTACACGATGAATCAATCCTGGTGGTGTGTGGGAGCTATCATTGTAGCGGATCGATGACGACTCCGAGTGCGATCCACCGAAGTTGGCGGCCGTCACAAGCCCTCGAAGAGCATCGTGCCCAGCCGGATATGCGTGGCCCCTTCCTCGATCGCGATCTCGAAATCGTGGCTCATCCCCATCGACAGGAAAGGAAGTGCGAGGCCGGTGCGGCTTCGCAGGGCGTCGCGCAGTTCGCGAAGCTCCGCGAAGGTC
>Ga0105046_10003847_pt1 | contig 23862 bp, 20 predicted proteins | sample MAT03_FD_78385 | JGI IMG/M metagenome (GOLD analysis project Ga0105046, IMG submission 78385) | Freshwater microbial communities from Lake Fryxell liftoff mats and glacier meltwater in Antarctica - MAT-03 (megahit assembly) | ecosystem: Environmental > Aquatic > Freshwater > Ice > Liftoff...
GGAGTCAGTTGTCAGTAATCAGTAATCAGTAATCAGTAATCAGTAATCAGTAATCAGTAATCAGTGATTACTGTGATGCTCTGAATTTTTGCGAATTCAGCTACGGAAGTGAGTTGCTCTTAATGCGACTCGTTTCCAGTATTAGTCATCTGGATCTGGTCGTTGCAATCGTGTTTTTGTACCACTCAATGGTCTTCTGCAGACCGGCGGCCAATGTCACATGCGGTTCCCAGCCCAACCACTCTCTGGCGCGAGTGATATCGGGGCAACGTTTCTTCGGGTCGTCTTTGGGCAGGGGACGATAGACAACTTTCGACTTGCTGCCGGTCGCTTTGATCACAGCTTCGGCCAGTTCCAGCATTGTATTCTCAACGGGATTGCCGATGTTCACCGGCCCTGTGTGTTCGTCCTGATCCATGAGTTTCAGCATGCCTGCAATCAGGTCATCACAGAAGCAGAACGAACGCGTCTGCAGGCCATCGCCGTAGACCGTGATGTCTTCGCCTTTCAGGGCCTGCATGATAAAGTTCGAGACGACGCGCCCGTCATCAGGTGCCATCCGCGGACCATACGTATTAAAAATGCGGATGATGCGAATTTCCGTGCCGTGGGCTTCGTGATAATTCACCAGCAGTGATTCCGCGATGCGTTTGCCTTCATCGTAGCAACTGCGAGGCCCGATCGGGTTGACGTGACCCCAGTAGTCTTCTGTCTGCGGATGCACCTGCGGATCTCCATAAATTTCCGATGTCGAAGCGTGAAGGATTCTCGCGCCGCAGCGTTTGGCGAGTCCCATCATGTTGACCATCCCGACTGTGGACGTCTTGATTGTCTTGATGGGATTGAACTGATAAGCCTCGGGTGAGGCAGGGCAGGCCAGATTGAAGATGCGTTCGGCTTCGACGTACAGCGGATGCACGATGTCGTGGCGGATGAGTTCAAAGCGAGGATGCCCGAGCAGGTGTCGGACGTTTTCCTTTGAGCCAGTAAAAAAATTGTCCACGCAGATCACATCATCGCCGCGTTCGATCAATCGATCGCAGAGGTGACTTCCCAGAAAACCGGCTCCGCCAGTGACAAGAATTGAAGACATCGCTGATCCAGAAGGCTGTAAAAAAAGAGCAACCGCCAGCAAAGTTTAGTAGGGAACAAAACGCAAAGCGACGGAGGTTGTCGCGGTTGCGGGCTGTCGTCCGAAAAATGGCGTTAAAAAGGGGTCAGGAACCAAGAGTGCGAAGCACCCTTTGGGCTGCAAATGATTGAGATTTTGTTTTCCTGAAAAGATTTTGGAACAACAGAATCGCAAAAACCGGAGACTGACGTCTCGCGGCTCGCCGGTTCCCGGCGAGCGGGGGACGTCAGTCCCCTGATTGTGTTTGCCACTGCAATTCCATGCACTGCCACCAACCTCACGGCGGAGCGTAGGGAGCACTATTCGGTTGCGGGCGGAGCACCCTCCGGGCCATTTGGCTATTGGTTCCTGACCCCTTTTTTAAAGCCCGTCTGTTCGTTGACCGCATCGGATTCTGCTGCGCTGGGGCGGATCATTTCGAAGTAGCGGCGAATCGTTTGACGGTGGCCAAGTGGAATAGATTCTGATTCCAGCACGGATTCGTTCAGCGCTTCATACTTATCTGCATTCCGGCGATACTGACGTACGGCTTCCTGTTCCTCGTCTGATCCTTTTTCGGTTTCGACATCCGAGTCACCCGTACCGGAATCTTCGCCTTTCAGTTTCATTTCACTGCCGGTCTTCTGTTTGGCAGTTTTGTCACCATTGAGATCCGTGTTGCCCTTGCCGGCCTTCTGTCCGCCCTTCCTGTTCGACTGAGCCTTTGCCTGTGAACGCGCCTCGCTTTCGAATTCAGATTTGCATTCACTCAGACACTGGCTTTGCTTTTCGAGAAGATCGGACAGTTTTTTTTTCTGTCCCTGTTTTTTGCATTCGCCTGCCAGACTTTTCATACCGTCCTGAAATTTGTTCCGGTCGCCGGAACTCAGACCGTCGGACACTTTCTTCAGCGATTCTTTCAGGCTTTGTTTTGCGCCGCTTTCGCTTCTGCTGCTCTGAATCTGTTCAAGTTTTTCGCCGATCGCTTTCTCCGTCTTGCGGTCGAGTTCGGGCATTTCGAGTTTGCTGAGTTCTTCTGCAGCTTTTCCCATTTCGCCCCTGGCCATTGCCTGTCCGGCGACAGCCATCGCTTCTGCGAGCGAAAGTGCCTCGCCCACTTCCTGCAACTCGGCAACCACAGATGCCTCGGCGACGTGCTGCTGCATTTTCTGCAGAACAGCCTCCATTTCTGACAGCTTCGCCATCGCATCTTTGGGGTCCAGGCCCGGCGTCTTGAATTCCGTGAGCTGACGAGCCAGTTCCTTCAGAACTTCTTCGAGTTCCGGATCATTTTGTTCCTGTTGAAACTGTTTGAGCCCTTCCAGTCCGACCTCAGCGCGATCTGCCTGTGCGGAGAGAACCTCGTTAGTTTCCGTGGCGGCGTGGATTCGTTCCGGCTGACCGGCAAAAAAAGATAAGATACAGGCCATGACCGTCATCAGAATTCCTAAGCCCCATGATTTCGGAGCGAGGATCGGAGCCACGGTGACTGGATCGACAGACTGTAGATGATTCCCGGCGTCTTCAACCTGCAGACGTCGCAACGCAGAATCGTCAGCTTTTGATGCGATAAACTGCAGAGCCGTGTGCGTCCGATCTTTAAGTCCGCATCGGTTGTCGATGGTGCGGGCGGCCAACTGCATGGTAGTAGACCGGACAATCGCCGCACAGCCGGCAATCAGAACCGGCAGGAGCACGGCGGCGACAATCCAGATCCAGGAGAAGGCGCCCTGGGTGAAGATACGAATCACCGCCGCTGAGGTCCCGATGGCACCACCGGCCAGCAATCCTGCTGAAACACATTGCCAAAGCCACTGCCGTTGCTGACGCACCTGAACATCTCGGACGCGCTGCGTGATACTGAGCATATTGGGTGATCCCTGATACAATGCCCGCTTTCGGAATTGCGTGAATTCAAACCTGCAGCGATGCTAGCGTTCATGTATCGCTTTTGACAGAGATATCGCATACATCGGCCCTGGAACTCGCCAATTTCCTGGACAGCATGTACCCTGCACTGCAAATGATAGAGATTTTGTTTTCCTGAGAAGATTTCTCTCATCCGGCGAGCGGGGGACGTCAGTCCCCTGATTACGATTCCTGCAGCTCACGGTGATCGCACGTTGTCTTGCACGTGCGTCAACGTGCGGAACAGAAAAACAGAATTGCAAAAACCGGAGACCGACGTCTCGCGGCTCGCCATTTTCCGTCACCTTCACCTGGGTTGCGAGCGAAGCCCGCGTCAAGAAAAGCGATGTTTTCCAAATCACACGTTGAAACTGCATGTCGGGAGAAGTTCACCATCCAATGAATGAGAACTCATCACCGCGAACAGAAGCGTTTCGGAAAGCCATGCTGGTCATGCTGCTGCTGACTCCGGTATGGTTGTTCGTCACCTGGTTTGAGGCCGAGAATGCTCAACAGCAACGACAGCAGCAAGTCCGCCAGATCCTGCGGCTGCAAGCCGATTCTCTGAATCAAAGGCTGCAGCGTCTGGAAGAGGAACTGCAGGAATTGCAGAGATTCATGCTCCGGCATGATGCGGAACCACCGGCATCCTTCACCGAATCGTTTTCCGACATCGCCAGCGGAATGCGCGCGGATTCAGACTGGGTTCAGGCGTACCAGATTGTTGACGACGGAGTGATCAATCATTGCTTTCCTTTGCAGGGCAACGAAGCCGTCATCGGAGCTAACCTGCATTCTCACCCCAGCCCGGAGGTTGCCGAAGATCTGCGGATTGTGATGCAGACAAGTGACGTGCGTCTGACTGGTCCCGTAACTCTCATTCAGGGAGGGATGGGGTTAATTCTGCGAGATTCGGAGGACACGCCCAATCATCCTGACAGAAGTGTTGCCATCGTGGTAAACCTTGATCCGTTTTTGGCAGAAGCCGGGATTCTCCGCACTCACGATTTGTGGCGAATCGCCATTCGCCGAATTGCCGATTCTCCATTCTTTGGCAGCCCGGAGGTATTTGAGACCCAACCGGAAATCGTCGAGTTTCAGTACTTGAACCAGGTCTGGCAATTGGCGGCAGTCCCAAGTGCAGGCTGGAATCAGGCCTATTACTGGTCAGCGTTGTTTTTCGGTGGAAATGGAGCGGCGATTCTGGGTCTGGCCGGACTACTGACCGGGATGATTACGTTCCGGCAACAACATCTGACGCGGTCGCTGAGTCATCGCACAACGGAATTGTCCGCCGCCCATGCCCAGTTGAAAAAGGATGTGCAGTTATTGAGTTCCACAGAGGCTCAACTGCGTTTCAGCGAGACACGATTTCGAGCCGTGTTTGAACAGGCAGCGATTGGTGTGGCGATCATCGACTCCCGCACGATGCAATTTGTGCAGGCCAATGAATGCGCAGCGAACATTCTTGGGTATCCAGTGTCGGACCTGAATGCGCTGACACTTTCACAGATGATCCATTCAGAGGATCTCGACAGTTGCTCCGAGAGCATGGAGATGCTGCTGACTGGCGACATTCAGGAGTACTCCATCGAATATCGCTGCGTCCATGCGGATGGCAGTCTGATCTGGGTGCATCAGGTGGTTTCGGCGATCAGCTCAAACGACGACACAGCTCCATTGCTGATCGCGTTGTTCGAAGATATTCAGCATCGCAAGTCGATCGAACAGCGACTGCAGGTTCTGGCAGATTCGTTGCCGGGACTGCTTTTGTATATCGACCGAAGTCTGGTCATCCAGTTTGTCAATGAAATGGGCGAGAAATGGCATGCGAAAGGACTGGGGCCCGCGACCGATGATATGCTCGGTCACCATCTTGAAAAGGTCCTCTCGCAGGAACAGTACAGTTTCGTGGCTCCGTGGATCGAACGTGCGTTGAACGGTGAAACGGTGGAATTTGTTATGCCGGAAGGAGGACTCAACAGTGAACCTCGCTTTCGCAGCGTTATTTACGCGCCGCACTATGCGGAAGATGGATCGATGCCTGGTTTTTTCGCGCTCGTGATGGATATTACGGATCGGCGGCGAGCGGAGCTGAAGCGTGATGAACTGGAACGTCACCTGATGGAAGCTCAGAAAATGGAAGCCGTGGGGACGCTCGCAGGTGGCATTGCGCATGACTTCAACAACATGCTGCAGGTGATCCTGGGATATAGTGACATGCTGCTGATGCAAACTCACGAACAACCCCTGCTTGCCGAGCAGATCAAAGCCATTCGGAGCGCGGCGCGACGGTCTTCTGAATTGACGCACCAGCTTCTCGCATTTGCCCGCCGACAATCGACCGCTCCGATGGCGCTGGACCTGAACGAAGCTGTACCCCGCATGCTGCGTCTGATGCGGCGCGTCGTGAGTGAAGAGATTGAACTTACCTGGAATCCGACACCGGAATTGTGGCCGATCTTTATCGATCCCGCTCAATGGGATCAGGTCGTCGCAAACCTGATTGTGAATTCCCGCGACGCAATCAATGGGCGGGGAAAAATTACACTCACTGCGCGCAATCTGCACGCAGTGGAAACCTCAGAATCTTCGGTCCCACGTTGTTCATTCGGCGATTGTGTGGCGTTCAGTATTTCGGACAACGGTTGCGGTATCGATGAAACAACGCAGGCCCGGATCTTTGAGCCCTTCTTTACAACCAAAGAACTTGGGAAAGGCACGGGCCTCGGCCTTTCAATTGTGTACGGCATTGTGAACGGGCATGACGGCGTGATTTCCGTCACCAGCACAAAGGACTCAGGAACGAGATTCGACATTTGTTTTCCGCGTTCGGAAGTGCGCCATGAACAGTCAATTCCAGGAACCCTTGTGCATCACCAACTGACAGGGTCAGAAACCATTCTGCTCGTGGAAGACGAACCGCTGGTACTGGATCTTGGCAGGTCTTTACTGAAGAAACTTGGCTACAAAGTGATTGTCGCTCGATCCGCCATTGAGGCGATTCAAATTGCCGATCAGAATGTCGTGCATCTGCTGATCACCGATGTCATCATGCCCGATATGAACGGGCGAGACCTGGCAGAAGCCATCGTCAATCGCCAGAATCAGACTCGTGTTCTGTTCATGTCGGGCTTTGCGAACGAAGTTGTGCAACGCAAGGGTGCCCATGAATCCGACATTGATTTCCTGCAAAAACCATTCAGTCCTGGAGATCTCGCAAATCGTATTCGCGAGATTCTGGCAGGATAAAGCCACGCAGAATCTATATGTTCGATAATCTCCGAGAAATGCTTCGCGGCACCGCGCTATCGAAGAAGATTGAAATCCCGGCCGATCAGTCGTTGGTGCAGATCGCATCAGGCGGCAGCTCGATCCTGAACTGCTGGCGCACGGAATCGCTTGATGGTCGCCGAGTTGACATCTTCGTGCCGCAGGTTGAGACGCCTCCGCATGCCGCTGTCCTTTTTCTGCATGGTCATGGAAGAGTTCTGCTGAACGAAAACCCGATCTTCAGTCACCTGTTTCAACAGCATGGACTGGTGGCTGTCTGTCCGGACGGTGGACGCAGTTGGTGGCTGGACGTGGTGTGTCGCGAGTTTGACGCTGAGCAGACACCGCAACGCTGGCTGGTGAATTCGGTCGTACCATTTATCGAACGGACTTTCTCCATCTCCACTCCACGCATCGCGTTGCTGGGCGTAAGCATGGGAGGTCAGGGCGCACTTCAACTGGCGTTTCGCTATGCGTCAAAATTTCCGGTCGTCGCAGCGATTGCACCCGCCGTAGATTTTTACCAGCTCTATGGTTCCGGCATTCCTCTGGATTCGATGTTTCCGGATACGGAAGCTGCGCGCCAGGCATCGGTGGTGCTCAACCTGCAACCGCTCGCATGGCCAAGGTTTCAATTCTTCTGCTGCGATCCGGCCGACGCAGAATGGTTCGACGGAGCCGCCCTGCTGGGGATGAAGCTGTCGTCTTCCGGAATTCTGCACGAACGAGATCTTGAGACATCCGGAGGAGGGCATTCCTGGGACTACTTTAACCACATGGCCCCGAAATCACTGAACCATATTGCCGACAGCCTCAGAAAACTCGAATGACTCTGCAACTTACCAGCCAGACGCTGTTCATCGCCGACCACGAGATCATAATTGAGCTTCCGTACGGCCAGGATCAGATGCTCGAAGAAGCGATTCAGTTCGAGCGTTCCGGGTCTTCCGACTGGGATCCATACTGGGGTTCGCTCTGGGCCACCGCGCCAAAAACCGCAGCGATGATTCTGCGCCAGGCATGGCCCTCTCGATTGAAAGCCCTGGAACTTGGGTGCGGTATCGGCGTCGTCGGAATCGCCGCTCTGATCGCGGGACATGATGTCACTTTTGCGGACCATGCGTCGTCGGCTGTGAGACTTGCGGTTTCCAATGCGGCGCTGAATGGCTTTGCGAACATGGCCGGTATGGTGTTCGACTGGCAGCAGCCGACGACGGATCAGTTTGAATTCATTCTTGCCAGCGATGTGCTTTACGATGTTGCGAGTCATGAACCGCTGCTGAGTACGCTGCGGGCCATGCTGAGTGATCACGGTGTCGTTTGGATCGGCGAGCCTGGCCGCGTCCACGCACTCCGCTTCGCAGAACTCGCGGTCAAGCATGGCTGGTGCGTCGAATTACTTGATGAGTACGTTCAGCCAGACCCGACTCCAGCGCACATGCAGTTTCGACTGCTCGTGCTGCATCGCCGTGCATCATAGACGTCCTACTGCCCGAGTCCCAGTTTGCTCAACCAGCGCCGGGAGCCACTGCCACGCAATATCACTTTCTCCGGGTTTGACAGTTTGCCATCTGCCGCGAGTGTGAGTCCCAATTGCCGAGCGTTGTGTTCAATCAACCGACGCGAATGATCGAGCTGCTGCACCTGCCGCGAAAGACGCGCACGTTCAAGCGATAGTTCCAGTTCGCCGATTCGTGCCAGTTCGTCGAGTTGCTGCAAAGTTTGAAATACCTGTGCCGCCAGCTCTTCCGGCAGGTGCGCTGCCATGCTTTTCAATTGTTCCGCAGGAAGATGCTCACTTGAATTCTGATGCTGATGACGCAAGCGGCCAATCAGGGTTAAAATGAAGGCTTCGCGTTCGTAAAACGCAGTTCGCAGATCTACTTCGTTCAGCTTCTCCACATCGACTGCGCATGGAACCTCCAGGCGGCATTCCTGTTCTGCTGTCGCTGTCGCAATTTCTTCACTGGCTGATTTTTCCGGAGTACGATCGATTTTCTGAAGCACCGGCTCAACCGGAGCGTCAGCAACTCCCCCATCAACCATGAATTGATCGCGGATTTCCGCCCATGAACGAGCAGAATTGTTTTTTACAGGTGCCGAAATGCTCGATTCGACGCTGGTGGATGTCGGCGACACGTTTCTGTCATCAGCATGTGCCAAGCCACCGACCTGATTGATGCGGCTGAGAATTCGATCTTCTGCTTCCGCCAACTTCTGGCCCAGTCCACCCTCGGGACCCTCACGCATTGCGGACGACTGAAAAATGATCTCAGTCAATGTTTTCAGCAAGGCACCTTGACTTGCTGCTGCCTCCGACTGAGCCGACTTCAGTTCATCAATCGATGTTCGAAATTCGTTTCGCAGTAACTTCATCAGCGATGCGACATCCGCAGGCAGCGCATCGCTGGCGGCTACTGAATGGACTGGTTCCTGCAGTGAAAGTTCGGCCTGCGCTTTCTCCGCCTCGTTCCACTCATTCGCGCTTCGCAGGCATTCCGTGCCTACCGTGCAACCTGCGTCGTGTTGATCGCGCTGATCCACACCGTACTTGATTTCATCTGACGGATCTGCATCGCTGTCGTGCCGGAGTGCTGAATGAAGCGCGCCGCAGGATGCAAGTAACGATTCGAGCGAGGGCACTGACGTCTGTTGGGCGACAGAGCTGAACGCCGTTATCGTTTCCGACAATCTGTTGATGTCACTTGAAGTTTGACGGCTGGGATTTGAAAACGGACGGGACATGAACAATTCTTCCTGATTCAACAACGCACAAATCGATCAACTGAAAGCGGGCGAACCAAAAGTTGCAATGATCTGCCGTCGAAGCCTAGCTCGGGATTACCCGCACTGAAGCTCGTCCTTGCAAAAGCCACTCACATTCATTCGTCAGACCATTCTGACACTATCGATAGGAGCGGTTGTAATGGCAGCCGCGCGGCGGCAGCTAAGAGTGATATGGTGGTTACAGCCAATGTTTGCCGGAAATCCTGCCTGCGTGAAGAGTCAGACAACAGGACTTTTGTTGCGGCAGTGGTTAAAGTGTTCAAGATATAAATCCACGGTTGAGGGAATTCCCAAGCACATGTGACCAGCCACAATCCGGAACAAGAACTATCATGGCTCGACTGATCCTGAAATCCGCCGTCTTTGCAGAAGGGGATATTGAACTCTCCGAATCCGATTTGCCCGTAACCATGGGCCGCAGCCATCGAGCCGACATTACGATTAACGATTTACTGTTGAGTCGGATTCACGCCGAAATCTGCAATGGCGAAAACGGTGGTTTTGAAATTGTGGACCACGAATCGACAAACCTGACAATTGTCAACAATCAGGACATTGAACGCGCCCTGCTGAAAACCGGTGACTGCATCCTGCTGGGAGAAACCGAAATCCTTGTTGAAATTGATGCTCCGGAAATTGACACCCACGAAAAGACCACACGCGAACTGCCTCTCATGAATCCACGAAAGCCCGTTGATCCTCCATCAAACTAAGGTACATGCCTGTTCGCTTGCCTGCGACGCCCGGGAACCCGATAATCCAGCCGCGCTCGTGATCCATTCATCGGCGTCCATGTTCGTCTCTCTGAAGTTAAGGTGATCGACTATGAAGCTGGCTTGTTCTTTGTTGTTTATGGGAGCACTGATGATGACATCGCCCACGATTGGCGAAATTCCTGCAGCGGAGTCTTTTGGAAAAACCAAAGATGGACACGCTGTCGAACTCTACACATTGAAAAGCGGCAACGGACTGACCGCAAAAATTATGACTCGCGGCGCGACGCTGGTGCAATTGCATGTGCCGGATAAGAATGGAAAGTCGGATGACGTTGTGCTCGGATTTGATGATGTCACGGGTTACGAATCGGACGACAATCAGTACTTCGGTACCACCACCGGACGCGTCTGCAATCGTATCGCAAAGGGTACATTCACGCTCGACGGCAAGGAATACACACTGGCAGTCAACAACGCTCCAAATCATCTACATGGCGGAGTCGAACGCAGTCTCGACAAAGTTGTCTGGACTGCCAGACCTTTTTCCAGCGACAAAGGCCAGGGTGTCAAATTCACATACACCAGCCCGGACGGCGAAGAAGGTTATCCCGGCGAATTGAACATCACGGTCAACTACTTTGTCCCGTCGGAAGGCAATTCGATCGCAATTGCGTACACCGCGACGACGAACAAAGCGACTCCGCTGAACCTCACAAATCATTCGTATTTCAATCTGGGTGGCGAAGGCAGCCCGACAGTGCTGAATCATCTTCTTCGACTGAACGCTGACAAATACACACCGACCGATGACACCATGATCCCATTGGGCACGATCGAACCAGTCGAAGGCACGGATCTCGATTTCCGCAAACGCACAAAAATCGGACAGCGGATTGAATCGATCGGTGCCACAGCGGCGATTGGATACGACCACAACTTTGTGCTGAACGAAAAAGACGCCGACGTCAGACTCAACCTTGCTGCGGCATTGATTGACCCGGTCTCCGGACGAGTTTTGCGTGTCTCCACCACCGAGCCGGGAATTCAGTTCTACTCAGGCAATTTCCTGAAAGGCCAGAAGGGGAAGGGCGGAAAGACCTACGCTCATCGCAGCGCGATGTGTCTTGAGACTCAGCACTATCCGGATTCAGTGAATCATCCGAACTTTCCGACGACCATCCTGAAACCGGGCGAGACGTTCGAATCCCGCACCGTGTTTTCCTTCGGAATCGATGAACCGAAGAAAGACGGTGCGGCGAAGTAGTCTGTTTCTGCTTGAAACAGTCGAGCGGCATGCGTCAGCTTGCCGGTACATCGCGATTCGTCCCGCCCGACACAAGAATCGCAACATACCGGTGGGCTGACGTCACACTATACCCTGACAACGCAGATCGTGCGTGTACTGCAGACTCATATCACCAGGAATTGAGGTTCGCGATGGTTGGAAAGCCAGTGCCCCCGAAGCCAGTCCCCCCGAAAACAAATCCCACACCAGAATCGACACCAACGGACGCCCGGACATACACGATCGCCTCGCCACTTATCGTTCAGGGTGCTGCGTCGGTCGCAGCTGGAGCAGCATTGCAGGCATCAGGCCGGAACGATTCCGCAGGATCACAGGGCACACGTAGTCTGCGTCACAAAGTGCCCGGTCGACTGGTGTCGCTCGATGCGTTTCGCGGCTTCATTATGATGATGCTGGCAGCCACCGGATTCGGGATCGCAAAGTTTGCGGAGATCGATGATTCATCCGCCGTCTGGGAGGTTCACAATCATGAGTATTGGAATCATGTTGCCTGGCATTTTGACCATCCAGCATGGCGGAGTGCATTTGAGCATTACAAAGTATCGTGCTGGGATCTGATTCAGCCGGCGTTCATGTTTATGGTCGGTGTGGCCATGCCGTTTTCGTACGCTCGGCGATCACAACAGGATCATTCGTTCCTGCGCCGAGCTCTGCATGCGCTCATGCGGTCGGTGGCACTCGTGCTGATCGGAGTGTTCCTGCAGTCGCGGGGCGAAGAACATACGACGTGGGAATTCCCGAATGTATTGTGCCAGATCGGGCTCGGCTATTTCTTTGCCTGGTGTCTTCTCAACTTTAAGCCCATCGTACAAGGCGTGGCGCTGGCGGCAATTCTGATTGGATACTGGGGGCTCTTCTTCTTCAATCCGCCGCCCGCAGATTATGACTATGCAAGTGTCTCGGCGAGCGCGAAAGATGGCGAAGTTTTCGATGGCCGTTATGCTGCCTGGTCGAGGAATGCCAACGCCGCCTTCTTTTTTGACCGCTGGTTGTTGCCAAAACTGAGGACGGTCCCTGAAGCAGATGCATCCGCTGCGGAATCAGCGTCGCCGCCTGCCGGTCCCGGTTGGATTCGCCGCGTGTTTCTGCGGAACGATGTGCCCTGGAAACCTAATACCGGAGGTTATGCCACGTTGAGTTTTGTACCGTCCATCGGTACCACGCTACTTGGTATGCTCTGCGGACAGTTGTTGCTCGCGGGCGGCCTTTCACATTGGAAGAAGCTCGGAATTCTGATCGTCACCGCAGGGATTTGCCTGGGACTGGGCATCCTTGCCGACATGACCGTGTGTCCGATCGTGAAGCGCATCTGGACGCCGAGTTGGGTTCTCTTCAGCGGCGGCTACGTCATTGGAATGCTGGCGTTATTCTACCTGCTCTTTGATATCGCGCCGCTGAAATTTCTGGCATTCCCGCTCGTCGTCGTCGGCATGAATTCCATCCTGACGTATCTGCTGGGACAAACCGTTGGTGGCTGGACCCAGGAAGGTCTGATCAATGTCCACTTTGCGGGACTCATTGAGGCCACTTTCGGCCCCAGAGCACTCGATCCGGACTGGTACGCTCCAATCACACTCGCCACAGGCACGTTTGTCGTGTTCTGGCTGTTCCTGTACTGGCTGCACAGGCAGAAGATCTATCTCCGATTGTGACAGAACTGTGCAGCGCTCGGCATCCAGTCGATGGTTCAGGGCCGATGCCAGCCCACTATTTTTCCTCAGCTGCCTGCGCCAGGTCTTCGTCGCTGCCAGCGACGAGCAGCGTGTCGGAATCTTTCAACCGCACATCCGGGTTGCTGGAGGCGGCCATCTTGTCGGTCAGGATGTCGTGAATGGCGACGATCGAGATTCCTAATCGCTGCCGCAGTTCCAGTTCCCGGAGGGTCTTGCCCACCCACGAATCAGGAACACCCATCTCCTGGATACTGAAGCCCGTGCCAAGTTTAACGTAGTTCAGCAGGCCGGAACCAGAGATACGTTTTCCAAGGCTGAGCGCCGATTCACGTTCCGGGAAAATCGTCTCCGTGACTTTCATACGTTCCATCACGCGTGCATGATCGCGGGAAATGACTTTGACATACACATCGCGAATACCCAGATCGTGAACGGCCATCGTTGCCAGAATACTGGCCGTGATGTCATCGCCCGTGCTGATCACCGCCGCATCGGCTCCCTTGGCGCCGATTTTTTCCAGCGTATGCAGGTTTTTTGCATCGCCGACCGCTGCGCGCGACACGTAGGATGAGACACGATCGACGGCATCTTCATTTGTGTCGATCGCGATCACTTCATGCCGCTGCGCAAACAGCGACTCCGCAACACTCGATCCGAAATTTCCCAGACCAACAATCAAAAATCTTCTCATAAGTTCAGCTCTTTGAAAGCGCGATTAACCAATCACAACGTCTTCGTATGCATAGCGAAATCGCCCGGCGCGCGAACGCGGAACGGTCAGCAACGTGGCCAGCGTTAACAATCCGACTCGCCCCAGAAACATCATCAGAATAATCACCCAGCGACCTGCGACCGAGAGTTTAGGGGTCAGTCCCATTGACAATCCCACCGTATTGACCGCACTGCTCACTTCGAACATGTGTTCCGTCAGGCCGCGAGACGTGGCGACTTCTGTGGCCGACAGCAAAAACACGCCTGCGAGCGCGAAGCCGATGGCAATCACAAATAAACCCACAGCCTTGGATGTCGTTTCTTCCGGAATCGACCGACCCACGCAGTTTGTTGATTCTGAACCACGCAGGCGGGACCAGGCCATTAATCCAAGAATTGCCAGTGTGGTCGTTTTGAACCCGCCCGCTGTGGAACCGGGCGATCCTCCAACCGTCATCAGCATCATCGTCAGCAGATTGGCACTGTCGGTCGCCTTGCCATAATCAATCGCATTGAATCCCGCCGTGCGAGGTGTGATGCTCATAAACAGTGAATTGGTCAGCTTGTCGCCGATGGGCAATCCGGACAGACAGTTATTCCATTCAAACATTGCGAACAACGGCGTCGCTGCCAGCGTCAGAAGCACAGTGACGAAAATCACCAGGCGACTCTGCAGCGAAACTCGAAACGCCCGTTGCTTTTTCCATGACACCATCGCGTGCCAGATTTCTGTGTGCGTCAGGAATCCAATTCCTCCAGCCAGAATCAGGCAGGCAATCACAATCAGACTGGCGGGGCTGTTTTGAAATCCCATCAGGTTGTCAGAAAACGTTGAAAACCCGGCATTGCAGAAGGCGCTCACCGCGTGAAAAATCGCAGGCCATGCGGCTTCCTTCCATCCGAGCCTGGGAACCCACAACGCATATAGTAGGATGGCCCCGATGGACTCGAACAGAAACGTAAAACGCACGATGTCGAGCGTGATGTTTCGCCCTTCCAGATGAAGTGCGGACTCAGCCGCAACGATCGCGCTCGCTTCAGTTCGCAGAGACAGACGCTGCCCCAGAGCAACAAGAATCAGACTGGCAAAGGTCAGCATGCCCAGCCCGCCCAGTTGAATCAGCAGAAGCACAACCCCCTGACCCCATGGTGTGAAAATCTTAGCGGTATCTTCAACAGTCAATCCCGTTACGCAGACCGCGCTGGTGGATGTGAACAAGGCATCCAGCCAGCTCATCGGTTCGTCCGCGTAGATACCGGGCAGTAACTGCAGGCCGGCGGTTCCACTCAGGATGAGCAGCGCAAAGGAACCGACAAACATCTGCGGAGGTGTCAATCGCTGCCAGATCGCCAGCCGCTGTCCCTGCGGGATGTCCCAGCGATGGACTCGTCCAGGTTTTCTGAGCTTCAACCTTCACCACCGTTTTCCGGATGTATCCATGGATCGCGGTACTTGCGGCGCAGCAGCGCCGTGGCTTCGGCATCACCGACGACGGTATGCGTCGCGGGATCCCATTTCAATGTTCGACCCAGATTCATCGACAGGTTTGCGAGAATGCAGCTTGCCGCTGAGATATGCCCCTCTTCAATGTCGGAGACTGGTTTTTCACGGGATTCAATGCAGCTGAGGAAATTCAGCATGTGGCCTCGGACTGCCGACGCAACGTGACGTTCCAGATCCTTCTCCGTTTCGTCTTCAGGAAACCTGTCGTATTCAAACAATGCTGTCCCCGTCAGTTTGTCGCCACCGTTCCGCGGAGTGAACTCATACGTGTTGACACTCAGCTTGAGCGTGCCTTTGTCACCATAAATCGTGGCACCCCATGGATAGTCCTTGTCTGGTGTGTCGCCCCACGAACGATGCTGCCAGGTGACAGGAAAATCCGGATGCTGAAACGTCGCGATCTGCGTATCGGAGATATTTGCCGCAGAACTCCTCTGAACCAGAATTCCGCCGGAGGATGAAATGGTGCTCGGCCATCCCAGCTTCAGCATCCAGCGAACCATGTCGTACATATGGACACACATGTCGCCCAGAATTCCGTTACCGTACTCCATGAATGCGCGCCAGCTTCGCGGATGAGTCAACTCCGTGAAAGGTCGCATGGGAGCCGGGCCGGTCCAGAGGTCGTAGTCAAAGCCCTCCGGGACCGCAATCTCCGGCGGATTCTTGTTCGCTCGCATGTGGTAGTAGCAATAACATTCGACCATTCCGATATCGCCGAGTAACCCGGCATCGACAACACGTTTTTTTGCATCGATCAAATGCGGCGTGCTGCGACGCTGCATCCCGACCTGCACAACTCGCTTGTTCTTGCGAGCCGCCGTCAGCATCGCCTGGCCTTCGATGACATCCACGCTCACGGGTTTTTGAACCCAGACATCCATGCCCTTGTTGACGCAGTCGATCATTTGCAGTGCGTGCCAGTGATCGGGCGTGTCGATGAGCATGATATCAAACTGCTCGTCCTTGAGCATCAGTCGATAGTCCTGCCATGTGCGAGGTTTCTTTCTGGAAGCCTGTCGCTCTGCAACCATGTCGGCTGCCGCATCCGACATCCGTCTATCGACGTCGCACACGCCCACCACTTCGACCGGAGCCACCTGCAGCAGGCGGAACAGGTCAACCTTGCCGTACCAGCCCGGCCCGATAATACCCACTCGCGGAATCTTCGTCGCCGCTGCCGCATACGCACCCTGACTGATCGTCATCGCTGTCAACCCGGCACCGGAAGTTTTGAGGAAAGCTCGTCGATCCATTTGAGATATTCCCTGGAATCAAACAACTGTTGCGAAAGGAATTGACGGAATGTACTTCTGCAGGTTGAAAGCCGCAAACGAAGGCAGGAGCATAGTGCGGTTCTTTCGGAGCCAGTGGATTTGTGAATTCCGTCACAGCATCGACGGCGACTGCCTGGTTGTTCAGAATGCCATCATACGCAGGATGGACATTCATGTCCGTCGGATGGCCCAGAAACACCTTCGAAGCAAACTTTACTTCCGTTCAAACGTTTTTGCCCCGGAGGAACGCTTTCTGGCGAGGACTCGGACATGAATGTCCAAGCTACATAAATCGCACCTTTGCGTTGAGCCATCTTGACTTATGGAGGTTAATCATGAAAGTTCGGGTCGAAAGCGTCATCGAGTTCGCCTGCCAGCATCTTCTCTCGACGAAGCGAATAATCGCCTTCCGCTTCGTTATCAAATCGCTGCAGGAACACGCCCGCCTGCGATTCCACGGCCGACCAGAAAATGCGTTTGAGCTCCGTCGGAACTTCTGTCAGGTCAAAATCGGCATACAGATCATTCGCCGCTTCTTCGTGATTCAGCTTCAGACTCTCACGATTTGGCAAATCAATGTGTTCCAGAATGGACGATCGGCATTCATACATGATGCCATCAGCATAGCGATAGTATGTGGTCATCGAGATCGGCATCGATGGTTGTGCCGGTGCCGCTGCGTCAGAATCCGGATCTGCATCGGACGATTCAATTTTTGATGAAATCACTATAGAAAACGTTTTGGTCTGTTTCGGTGCTTCACCGTCTTCTCCTGACTCCGACTGTGCGATCTGAGGATGAGTCATCAACCTTGAGAAGTTGACTTTGACTTCGTAGAAGTGCCCTGCGCTGATGAGCTCTGCTGCTGCGCCCATCTGTTTTTTTTCGCTTCTGTGACCGCCTTCAGAAACTCGTCCTCAGTTCCGATAGATCTGAACGATACGTAATTCTCCAGGTTGACCGTCGGTCGAGTCTGCAACAGGAACAGCGTGCCCTTCACGTCAATGATTTCAGCGGCACTGTCGGCAGTTGTCACTTGCGGAGCTCTGACTGAACCCGGTCCCCGCAGCGTGCTCATTGCCATTCCCATGCGTCCCGGACCACCCATCATGATCAGAGGCGACTGTGGGATCTCCAGTGCTTCGCTGACACTTCGCATGAACTGAAATGACTGAGCAAAGTCAATTCGCGAATGCCACACTTTACCCACAATTCGACCCTCAGGCCGGACCGCAGACTCCGCATCTCCTTTCTGAGCATGGCAAGTCTGCCGGATTCCCGCAACGATGATTACGCAACCCAGCGCCACTGGAATCCATCGGTTGAATCTGTGCATTTTCTCTGGCTCCGTCGAATGAACGCATTTTTGCCGGATAAAAAAAGTATCTGGAAAGTTGCCGCCGTCGTGCCGATCAGGAGTAGTTTAGCGGAATCGGACTGATTTTTCCTGCAATTCCGAAGGGTACCGGAGTCAAGGGTGCGGTTCTGGATTTTGGTAGGTCCTCCTTGCCGAGGAGGACTTCGCGGCTTGCCGCGACCGGCGACCAGAAGGGATGGAGAAAAGGGCCGCGCGGCGACGCGGAGCGGATGTGCGTCCCCCGGCGGTTCGCCTCGCGGCGAAAGTCCTTTCCGGCAGAAAGGACCTACATTCACACTCGAACGCGACTACACTCCGGACTCAACCGGCTTTTTTTCCTGAAAGACGGACCTCAGTTGCACGAGAACCCATCCACGCTCACAATGACCGCCACAATCACCGTCACAATTCGCGTCAATCCGGTCGGAATTGTAAGTCCAGGGAATCTTCGTTGACAATCTTTCTGAAAATCATCAACCGCGAAATACCGGCGGATATCGTCTACGAAGACGACCTCTGCCTGGCGTTTCGCGATGTCACTCCACAGGCTCCGGTGCATGTGTTGCTCATTCCAAAGAAGCCGATCGTGTCGTTGCGCGAACTTGCGCCGGATGATGCGGAGCTTTGTGGGCATCTTCTGCTGACGGTTCCTAAAGTCGCCGACATTCTCGGCCTTGATGGCGGTTATCGGACTGTTGTCAATACAGGTGCCGACGGCGGGCAGAGTGTCTACCATCTGCACATCCACATTCTCGGCGGCAGGCCAATGGCATGGCCGCCAGGCTGATCAGCGACCATCGAATCACTTCTGCAGATGCCGCGCAGATTCTTAACCTTTGAATCCTCCCACCTCAAACTTCCACGGATCATGTCTATGAAATGGCTCATCAATTCAGCAACCCTGTTTCTGCTGACAACAGCTCTCTTTCCAGCCAACCAGACTGTCTTCGCAGACGATGGCAGCGAACGCCCTGGCGTCAACATGGCGGTTGCCGCCACAAAGCTTTCGGAAACTCTGCCAGCAGAACTCAAGCAGAAGATGATGTATTTGTACGACGATCCGGAACGGCTCAACTGGCACTTCATCCCACGCGATCGCAACGGCATCGTCCTGTGGGATCTGTTTGGCGAACCTCGCAAAGCCGCTGACGAACTGGTGAAATCCGGATTGTCGGCAGCTGGGTATGCAAAGACACTGCAGGTTCGCAGCCTGGAAGAAGTGTTGTATCTGTTCGAAGAAGGCGAGGAAGAGTATCGCCGCAACCGCCGACATCCTCATAAGTACCACATCACAGTTTTTGGTACTCCGGGTCCCACCGGCAAATGGGGATGGCGCTTTGAAGGTCACCACCTGTCACTGAATTTCATGATCCAGGACGGCGTCATCGTCAGCAGCACTCCGGAGTTTTTCGGAGCGAATCCGGGACTCATTGATGGCGGTCCGAAACGCAGCCTGCGAGTCCTCGGCAGACGCGAAGATCTGGCACGCGATATTCTGAAGTCCTGCACTGAGGCTCAGCAGAAACAGATGTGGATTGCGAAAGAAGCACCGGATGATATTCGTGGTGCCGGTGAAGCTCAGCCAGTCGTGACGGAAGCCGTTGGTTTGCGATACGCAGATATGTCTCCGGAGCAGCAGAAACTGCTGCGAGAACTCATTGCTGAATATGTATCCGCCATGCCCGTGCAGGTCGTGCGTGACCGTATGAAGGCCATTGAAAAATCCGGCATGGACGATGTTCAAATTGGCTGGTGGGGCGAATCGGAACGCAATCAGCGACATCACTACGTCGTCCAGGGAGAATCGTTCATCATCGAGTACAATAACACTCAGAACGAAGCCAACCATGTGCATGCGATGTGGCGTAATATCGGTGGCGATTTTGATTTGCCCACAAAGAAGTAGTTATACCTCACGCGGTCGTAAGCGGCATTAACCCGGCGCGCAAAAGTGTCATTTTCAACCGCGCGGAGTATAACATCGTTTTTTTAAAGAGTCAGAATTCCTTCATGCTCCAATTGCCCCAGAGTTTTCGTCTTTCTAATGGTCTGCTTGTCATTGTTGAACCGATGCTGGATGTGCAGTCGGCGGCTGTCACGCTGCTGGTGCCTGCCGGAGGTGTGCGCGATGCCGAAGGGCGTTGCGGGACTGCCGCGATACTGACTGAGATGTTTACACGCGGGGCAGGTGGGCTCTCCGCCCGTGAACTCAGCGCAGCAATGGACAATCTCGGTCTGCAACGCAGCGTGCATGTGGGCAATGCGCATGTGACGTTTTCTGCGGCAACGACCGCCGATCGTATCATTGATGCGCTGCCGTTCATCGGACGCATGGTCACCGAACCACACCTTTCAGACGAGGAATTTGAACCTGCACGTGATCTGGTCGAACAGAGTCTGATGTCGCTGGAAGATGAACCCAGGCAACGGCTGGGAAAAGTGCTGCGGCAGTACAGCTATGCCGCTCCATGGGGAAATTCGTCCGAAGGCGAGCTCGCCGACCTTCCTGCGATCACGATCGAAGACGTGCGACGCCACTACCAGCAGTTCATTCGTCCCGATGAAGCGATTCTGGGCATTGCAGGTAACGTCAATATCGACCAGATTCGTGATACGACAGAAGCTGCGTTCGGAAGTTGGGAGTCAGCGCCGGTGTCTGACCTCACGGTCGGAACATTGCCGCTGTCACCGTGTCACATAGAGCACGATTCGGCTCAAACGCATATCGGTCTGGCATGGAACACCGTACCGTACCGCGATGCGCGCTACTTTGAAGCCTGGGCTGCTGTGAGTCTGCTCAGTGGCGGCATGAGTTCCCGATTGTTCACCGAAGTTCGTGAACGCCGCGGACTGTGTTACGCGATTTCCGCGTCACTCAGCACACTGCGTGACGAAGGCCGCGTGTTTGCCTACGCCGGAACAACCACCGAGCGCGCTCAGGAAACACTCGACGTGACGGTGGCAGAAATCCTGCGACTGCACGAAGGAATTACCGAAGACGAACTTCAACGCTGCAAAGCCCGCGCAAAAAGTTCGCTCATCATGCAGCAGGAATCGACAACGTCCCGGGCGTCCTCGCTCGCGCGGGACATGTATCATCTGGGTCGTGTGGTCACACTGGACGAAATCAACTCCCGCATCAACGCACTCAGTACCAAGCAGGTTCGTGATTTTTCCATTGAGTACGCTCCCAAAGCGATGGTCCTTGTGACGATTGGCCCGCACGCGCTGAATCCCGTCTGTGTCACTTCGCTGAGCTGAAACATCTTTTCTGCCAACTGATTCCTTCTAACTGATTCCTTCTAACTGACTCCTGACAACTGGTGACTGATTCCCCTATGAACTTCCAGCAAACCACACTCTCCAACGGTCTGACATTGATCGCCGAGACGAATTCGTCGGTCCACAGTGTCGCCGCCGGTTTCTTCGTACGTGCCGGATCGCGTGACGAAACGGCGGAAGTGTCCGGCGTGAGTCATTTTCTGGAACACATGGCGTTCAAGGGCGACGCCAGGTTCTCGCCCGACGACATCAACCGCGTGTTCGACGAAATTGGCGCAAAGTACAATGCTTCGACAAGTGAAGAAGTCACAATGTACTACGCCGCCGTGTTGCCGGAATACCTGGAACGCGCAATGGAACTGCTCTCCTCACTCATGCAGCCTGCGCTGCGCGTCGCAGACTTTGATATGGAAAAGAACGTCATCCTTGAAGAAATCAGCATGTACGAAGACCAGCCTTCATTCGTCTGCTACGACCAAATCATGTCCACGCATTTCGCCGGGCATCCGCTGGGGCAGAGCATTCTCGGAACCAACGCCAGCATCGCGGCACTCACGGCCGACCAGATGCAGAGTTATCATCGCAGTCGCTATCACACGGGCAATATCACGCTGGCCGTTGCCGGAAACTGTCGCTTCGAAGACATCGTAGCGCTGGCGGAAAAATACTGCAGCGGGATTCCACAAGGTGAATCCATCCGGGCATTGCCGGAAGTGATGGCTCAACCATCGGTCCGAATGGTAGTCCGCGACAGCAGTGTGCAACAGCACATCATGCAGATGGGCCCTGGTCCGAAATCCAGCAATCCGCTGCGTTTTGCTGCGGAACTCTTATCAGTTGTCGTCGGTGACGATTCCAACAGCCGCTTATTCTGGGAACTTGTGGATCCGGGTCACGCAGAATCGGCAGATCTTGGTTACAGCGAATACGACGGTGCCGGGGCATGGATGAACTATCTTGCGTGTTCGCCGGAAGACGTGGCGGAAAACATGGCACGCTGCAAACAGGTATTCGATGAAGTCAATGCAAACAGCATCAATGCGGATGAACTGGAACAGGCGCGCAACAAAGTTGCGTCACGCATCGTGCTGCGTGGTGAACGCCCAATGGGGCGATTATCGTCACTCGGAGGCAACTGGATGTATCGCCAGGAATACCGTTCCATTGCCGCCGACCTCCAGACGATTCGCAATCTGACCCTGAATGATATCCGCGAAGTCCTCAACCGCTTCCCCATCGCCATGACCACCACGGTCGGCGTCGGGCCGCTGAAGGACCCTGGCTGAGATGCGGTCGTCGTTGGTTTTCAGAACATGATTCGCAACCGGCCACTGATAAGCACCCATTCATAAGTATCTTCGTTTAACCGCGTGGGCATCGCCCCGCGCTTTCGCGAGTAAAACGCGGCCCGATGGGCACGCGGTTAAACAAGTTGTGTGCGAAAACTTGTGCATGGGTGCTTGGATTCGTTCGTTGAACCATTTCATCCCCGCGAATGCTGGATCTTCTCCAGACGCGCGATAAACCGCTGCAGGTCCCCTGGCAGCGGCACGCTGAACATCAATGCCTGGCCCGTGGCCGGATGCACGAATCCGAGGTCGGCGGCGTGTAGGGCAAGACGCGGCGCGCGACTGTGGTCGATGATCGGCGGTTTCCCGAAGACACCGCGATACTTGACGTCGCCGCAGATCGGATGGCCCAGCTCCGCCAGATGAATACGAATCTGATTGGTGCGACCGGTCTCAAGTTGGCATTCCAGTTCAGCATAGTCGCCAATCATTCGCAGGCGCTGGATATGCGTAACAGCCCGCTTCCCGTGGATTCCGTCAGAACTGCTGCCGCGCACTCCGTCGCCCCGGTCACGGACAATCGTTGTCGAAATTGTCTGTGCTTCCGGCTGGCCCGGAACAATGCAGAGGTAGCGCCGAAACGACGTGTGCGTCGCGAACTGGTCGATGAGATGAATCTGAGCTGTTTCGGTTCGGGCAAAGGCCAGCGCACCACTGGTTTCGCGATCGATTCTGTGAACCGCCAGCAGTTCGACCGTGCTGCTGTCGCGTCGATTTTCACGGCGTGCGATCAGGCGAGCAAGGCACTCTTCGAGCGATGGCTGCAGGTCACGCCGCTCCTGACGCCATTTCACGTCGCCTGGATGACGCAGCGAAAGCATTCCTGCGGGCTTGTTGACGACCACCACCTGTCCGTCCAGATGCAGAATCTGCACATCTTCATCGCGCGGGGGCGACGGCAACGGCTGCGTGCGAATCTCGATCGCATCACCCGCCACAACTCGCCGGCCTTCATCCACGCACAGAATCCCGTTGACTGTGATCCGGCGACCGACCAGATGTTTCCGCGCCGCGGACCACGTCAGATCCACCGCAAGTTTGCGCAGCGCGCCCAGCACTGCGCCGGCGGTTTCGGGTGTCACGATGTATTGTTGTAAGGGCATTGGACCTCGAAGAGTTGGAACTGACTTAATCATCGCAACCTCTCTGTGTATCAAAAGTCGCAATCATCCGCGATTCTGGAAAACAAGGGAATTCTGATTGTCGCTGAGTAGATCCAGGGGTTCATCGACAAATGAAGTGCGCGGTGACATTTGTGCATTCAATGTGTTGGCGTTGATCGACGATGTTCGTGCTGCGACTGAGCCTGAAAGGCTCGCGCATATCAGCCTGGGGCAAGAGAATCCGCGAATGCGGATGAACGCCGCCCCAGGTTGATGTCCCGTCTGAACACGAACCCTGAAAGGGTTCCACAATGCTGGTCTGTGTTGCCCTTTCAGGCCTTTCAGGGCAAAACGTGTTGCTGCCGTGGACACCTGGGACGTTGCCCCAAGCTGACTTGCCGAGGCCGGTTGGGCCGAATCAAAGTGGTTTAATGCCACAAGCAGGCTCGACTTCCCCCAAGGTCCGCCATTTCTAAGTCGCGCACTTCATTTGTCGATGAACCGA